>Ga0302322_100005853_pt1 | contig 10827 bp, 8 predicted proteins | sample Fen_T0_2_FD_203757 | JGI IMG/M metagenome (GOLD analysis project Ga0302322, IMG submission 203757) | Peat permafrost microbial communities from Stordalen Mire near Abisko, Sweden - Fen_T0_2 | ecosystem: Environmental > Terrestrial > Soil > Wetlands > Permafrost | place: Sweden: Abisko... | reverse complement strand
CACCTCAAATCCTTCCGGAGCATCGTCAATGACAATCCTGATCATCGGCGCTGGCATCGCCGGGCTGACCACCGCCCTCAGTCTGCACCAGATCGGGGTAGACTGCCGCGTCTTTGAAAGCGTCGAGACCATCGAGCCTTTGGGCGTCGGCATCAACACCCTGCCTCACGCGGTGCGTGAACTGACCGAGCTTGGGCTGGGCGGCCAGTTGGCGGCGCACGGTATTCCGACGGCGGAGCTCGCCTATTTCTCGCGCCATGGCGGCGCGATCTGGTCGGAGCCACGCGGCGTGGACGCGGGCTACAAGTGGCCGCAGTTCTCGATCCATCGGGGCGTGCTGCAAACGATTCTGCTGGACGCGGCACGGGCACGGCTTGGCACGGACCGCGTGATGACCGGACACCATCTGGCCGGATGGGAGGAAACATCGGACGGGGTCCGCGTCAGTTTCGTGAACCGCCGGACCGGCGCCGCGCTGGGTGACGCCCTGGGTTCGCTTCTGATCGGGGCCGATGGGATTCACTCCGCGGTGCGGGCGCGGCTGTACCCCAACGAGGGACCGCCGAAGTGGAATGGCGCGATTTTGTGGCGGGGCGTCACCCGGGGCAAACCGTTCCTGACCGGGCGGACGATGATCATGGCGGGCCATGAGTATCAGAAATTCGTGGCCTATCCGATCTCCCGTCACGCCCTGGACCGCGGCGAGGCCGTGATCAACTGGATCGCCGAACGGAAGTTTCCCGCCAATCACGCGTGGCGGCGGGAGGATTGGAACAGGCGCGGTGCGCTGGCGGATTTCCTGCCCGCGTTCGAAAGCTGGCGGTTCCCCTGGCTTGACGTTCCCGCCGTGATCCGTGGCGCGGAGCGGTGTTTTGAATACCCAATGGTGGACCGCGATCCGCTGGACCGTTGGACCTTCGGGAAGGCCACACTGCTGGGTGACGCGGCGCACCCGATGTATCCAATCGGATCAAACGGCGCATCCCAGGCGATCCTGGATGCGCGGGTGCTGGCGCGGGAGCTGCGGGCGCATGGACCCGTCGGGGCGGCCCTGACGGCGTATGAGGCGGAACGGCGTCTGGCGACATCGCGTATCGTGCTGGCGAATCGGGGCAATGGACCGGAGCAGGTCATGCAACTGGTCGAGGAGCGCGCACCGGACGGTTTCACCCGGATCGAGGATGTGCTGAGCGCGGCCGAACTCGCCGATACCGCGGCAAACTACAAACGGATCGCCGGGTTCGACAAGGATGCGCTGAACGCTCGGCCGCCCATACTGGGGTGAGGCGCGCCCTTCGCGGGATCACGGTGAGCTGGTGCCGCCCAGGGGCTTGTCCAGTGACTTGCGCAGGAAGTACTTCGTGAAGCCGGGCGGATAGTTCTCCAGCGTGCCAAACACCGCGTAACCGCCGCGTTGATAGAAGGCCAGGGCCGGGGGATTATGCGTCTCCAGCGTCGCCCCAATGGCGCCGCGTTCCGCCGCCATGGCCTCGGCCTCGGACAGAAGACGGTGGCCCTGTCCCTGGCCGCGCAAGGCCTCATGCACCCAAAGCCAACGGATATGCAGCCAGCCGCCCCAGATGTAGCCAAGACAGCCGCCCATCCATTCGCCGCGATGCCCACGCAGGAAGAAGTTCACGGGATGCCAGGCAGGCGACCGGGTCAGGCAGCTTGTGTAGGTAACAACCGCTTCCTCGACGAACAGCGCCAGATCGTCTGGCGGCAAGGGATCGAAGATCAGTTCCAGCTCTTCCCGCATGGTGGCCTCCCCAACAACACGCGCCGTACCAAAGACACAGCCAGCGGCACCCGTCCAGGTGGGAGCACAGCGTCCACGCGCCGCCCGCCGCGAAGTATGAGAGGGGCAACTGATATGGCAATCGGGTGAGCGGGAAAAAAAGACGCTTCCATTTTGAGTTCCGCGTGGATCGCGGGCACCGCATTGTCACAAAGGGCACCAAGGGCGCCAAGGCCACTAAGGAGGTCTCGCGGCGAGGCAATGTTCCAGGCTCGTTGGAGCTCCACCTGAATCCTTAGTGGCCTTGGCGCCCTTGGTGACCTTTGTGATATTTCAGGCGCTTCCAGCGGCACTGGCGTACCCAACGAGCCATTCCAATCGGCCACCCCCGATGCCAAACCAGGTGTTACCTGGTCCAGCACCAGGCTGATCCGGCATCCGCTCTCCAGCCCGCCACGCGAATCCACCCCCGCCAATTGCGTCTGGGCCAGCACACCGCTATCCTGCCCAAATCATGGGCAACTTTAATTCACAATCAACTCACCCTGCCCTCGGATCAATCGATCTGGGGGGCGGAGTCCACATTGAAACGCCTGTCATTCTGGCGCCGATGTCCGGAGTCACCGATTTACCATTCCGCCGCACGGCCAAACAGCTGGGCGCGGGCATGGTGGTCTCCGAGATGATCGCGTCCTGGGCGATGATCCGGGAGAATCGAAAAACGCTCGATATGGCCGAGGTCGATGGGCACGGCGGGGTGTCCGCCGTTCAGCTCGCGGGATGCGACCCCGTGGCCATGGCCGAGGCCGCGCGGCTGGCCGTGGACAAGGGTGCCCACCTGATCGACATCAACTTCGGCTGCCCGGTGAAAAAAGTGGCGGTTGGACAGGCTGCCGGCTCGGCACTGATGCGGGATGAGATCGCGGCGGCGGCGATCCTGACCGCCACGGTCAAGGCCGTTCCCGTACCCGTCACACTGAAAATGCGCATGGGCTGGGATCATGCCAGCCTCAACGCCCCGCGGCTCGCGCGCATCGCCGAGGACGCGGGCATTCGCATGGTCACGGTGCATGGACGCACCCGCCAACAGTTTTATACCGGACGGGCGGACTGGGCCTTCATCGCCGGGGTCAAGGACGCTGTCCGGCTACCGGTTATCGTCAATGGCGACATCCTGACCGAGGATGACGCGGCCGAAGCGCTTCGGCTGTCCAACGCCGACGGGGTGATGATCGGACGCGGGTGCTACGGGCGGCCGTGGTTCCTGGATCAGGTGGCGCATTTCCTGCGCACCGGCTCTCGCCGCCCCGAACCCTCCCTCGATCGGCAAAAGGCCATACTTCTCGAACATTATCAGGCGATACTCTCGCGTTTCGGGACGCATGCCGGAGTCCGTTTGGCACGTAAGCATTTGTCCTGGTACTCGCGGGGCTTACATGGCTCCGCCGAATTCCGTGCCACGATGAACCGGCTGCCCGAGGCCGCCCCGGTGCTGGCGCTGATCGACGCGTTCTACGATCCCCTGATCGCGCGCGGCGCGGTGCGAACCGTGATGGCCCAACTCGATCCAGCGCTGGCCGAGGCGGCATGAGCGCCACCCTCGCCCAAATCGCCCGCACACTGAAGGGCCGCGGCCGTGCCATAGACGCCGCCGCCGTCCTCAGCGCCCTGCCGGTCCCCGTCATCGTGCTCGACCCCGACAACCGGTTCCGCCATGTCAATCAGGCGGCGGAGCAGTTCCTCGGCATCTCGGCGTCCGGTCTGGCGCAGCTTTCGCTTGGCGATCTCATTCCGAACGATAACCCGTTGTTTCTATTAATTCAACAGGTACGGAAGACCGAGGCGACGATCTCCGATCACGATCTGACACTAGAGAGCCCGCGGCTGCACAAACGTGGGATCACGGTGCAAGTGTCGCCATTGCCGGAGGAGCCGGGAGTCGTCATCCTGGTCATGCAGGATGCCTCCACCGCACGAGCCCTCGATCGGCAGATGTCGTTCCGGGGTGCCGCGCGCAGCGTCAGCGGCATGGCCGCGATTCTGGCGCATGAAGTGAAGAATCCACTGTCCGGGATTCGCGGCGCGGCGCAGCTTCTTGAAGCCAGCGTCGGGCCGGCGGACCGCGAACTCGCGGAATTGATCCGGGATGAAGCCGATAGAATCACTGCCCTCGTGGACCGGATGGAAGCATTCGGCGAGAAGCCGATTACCCGTAACCCGGTAAACATCCATCGCGTGCTTGAGCATGTGCGAAAACTGGCACAATCCGGCTTCGCGGCGCGCGTGCGGTTTCAGGAGCACTACGACCCGTCGCTGCCACCTGTTCTCGGCAACCGGGATCAGCTTATCCAGGTTGTCCTGAATCTCGTGAAAAATGCCGCTGAAGCGGCTGACAGGCCTGGTAGCACGCACCCTGAGATCGTCCTGACGACCGGGTTCCAGCATGGCGTCCGCATTGCCATACCCGGCACCAACACCAGGCTGGATTTGCCATTGCTCCTGACGGTACGGGATAATGGGCCAGGCATCCCGGACGACATAAAACCGCATCTGTTCGAACCGTTCGTGACCTCGAAAGCGTCTGGCAGCGGCCTGGGGCTTGCGCTGGTCGCGAAGATCGTGGGCGACCACGGCGGCCTGATCGAAGTCGAAAGCCGCCCTGGACGCACGGAATTCCGGCTCCATCTTCCGGTGGTACTGGAGAAGGAGACCGATACTTGACGCTCCCCACTATCCTGATCGCTGACGACGACCGCTCCATTCGAACCGTCCTGACACAGGCCTTGGGGCGATCTGGCTATCAGGTTCGCAGCACCGGCAATGCCGCGACCCTGTGGCGCTGGGTCGAGGACGGTGAGGGCGATCTCGTGATCACCGATGTGGTGATGCCGGATGAAAACGGCCTCGACCTGATCCCGCGGATCAAGCGCATACGGCCCGACCTTCGCGTTATCGTCATGAGCGCGCAATCCACGCTGATGACGGCCGTTAAGGCGGCGCAGCGCGGCGCGTTCGAGTATCTTCCCAAGCCCTTCGATCTGAACGAATTAGTCGCTGTTGTCGGACGGGCGCTGGCGGCGCATGTGGAGGTGACGCCAAACGTCCCCGAGCCCCGCGACGCGGAGGAGCGGTTGCCGCTGATCGGGCGCAGCGCCGCGATGCAGGAGATCTACCGGACCATCGCCCGGCTGACGACCGCGGACCTGACGGTGATGATCAACGGCGAGTCGGGCACCGGCAAGGAACTGATCGCCCGCGCGCTGCACGATTATGGCAAGCGGCGATCCGGCCCTTTCGTCGCGATCAACATGGCGGCGATCCCGCGTGACCTGATCGAGAGCGAGCTGTTCGGCCATGAGCGCGGCGCCTTCACGGGTGCCACCAACCGCAGCCAGGGCCGATTTGAACAGGCGAATGGCGGCACCCTGTTCCTCGACGAAATCGGCGACATGCCGCCGGAAGCGCAGACACGGCTGTTGCGAGTCCTGCAGGAAGGCGAGTTTACATCGGTGGGCGGACGTCAGCCGATCAAGGCGAATGTGCGGATCATCGCGGCGACCCACCGGGATCTGCGCAACGCGATCGTGCAGGGTTCGTTCCGGGAAGACCTGTTCTACCGGCTGAACGTGGTGCCAATCCGGCTGCCCCCGTTGCGGGAGCGGGCGGAAGATATCCCGCTGCTGGCACGCCATTTCCTGGACCGGGCGCGCGATGATGGGCTTCCGGCGAAGACCCTGGATCAGGCCGCGATCGATCGCCTTCGCCGTTATTCCTGGCCCGGCAATGTGCGCGAACTCGAAAACCTCATGCGGCGCCTCGCCGCCCTGTGCCCGGACGAAGTTATTGGCGGTGACGTGGTCGCCGCGGAGCTGCTGGAACCCGCCGCGGCGCCAACCCCCGCGCTTTCGGCGGCGGCCGGTACGCCTGGAACCGCGGATACGTTGGCAAGCGCGGTGGAACGCCACATCAAGGCGTTCCTCGCGGCCCATGACGATGGCATGGGACTGACCGACGTGCATGAGCGGATCATCGCCGAGGTCGAGCGGCCGCTGATCCGGCTCACCCTGGCCGCGACCCGTGGCAATCAGATCAAAGCGGCCGCGATGCTCGGCCTGAACCGCAACACCCTGCGCAAGAAGATCCGGGACCTGGAAATCCCGGTGATCCGGGGGTTGTTGTGACCGCGCGGCACCCCGCGTGAGCAGCGCGCCACGGCGCGATTCGGTGGCACCGGCCATACCAGCCGAACGGAGCATGCACGCGGCGTCCGGTCCGTCCGGGGTTATGCGTGCTGGGTTCATTCGCCGTTTGTTCAGCCGGCGGACCATCACGCTCGCGGGCGAAATCCTGCTCGGCAAGGCATTGGCGCTGATCCTGACCGCGCTGGCGCTGATGGCTGGGATCTCCACCTTCATTATCCTGGCGCGCGGATCGCCTCTGGGCCTCCAACCCGGCACCGGTATCGTCCTGGTCCTGGTCAACCTGACAGTCTTGCTGTTGCTCGGTATGGTCATGGCGGGCCGATTGACCCGGGTCTGGGTGGAGCGCCGCCGCGGTTCGGCCGGGTCCCGCCTGCATGTCCGGCTGGTGATGCTGTTCAGCGGCGTCGCCGCTACGCCGACTATCCTGGTCGCCTGCTTTGCCGTCGTGTTCTTTCACTACGGCATTCAGGCCTGGTTCAACGAACCCGTACGCGCCTCGCTGGCGGAGTCACTTCAGGTCTCGCACGGCTACCTTGAAGAGCACCGGAACAATATTCGCGCCGTCGCCCTGGAAATGGCGAACGATATCTCCCGCGCCGGACAGTACCTGGCGGCCGATCCGGCGGTCTTCGCGGGCATTCTGGACACCCAAACAACACTGCGCGGCCTGACCGAGGCCGTGATCTATGAACCGGTATCGGGTCAGGTTTTGGCCGCGGCGGGGCTTTTCGTGGGCATGGGCCTGGAAGCGCCGCCCACCTCCGCAACCCAGATCGCACTGGATGGCGATGTCGCCGTCCTGAACGAAAGGGACGGAACACGTGTCCGCGCCGTGGTGCGGCTGGCCTCCACACCGCCCTTGACGCTGATGATCGGCCGGCCCATCGACCCGGCCATCCTGGGGTACATGCGGCGTACCGAGCAGGCCGTGGCCGAATATCAGAGGTTGGATGAAAACCGCTCCTGGCTGCAAATAGCTTTCGCCTTCATCTTCGCCATCATCGCGCTGCTGGTCCTGCTGGCCGCCGGCCTGATCGGTCTTCTGATGGCCAATCAGATCGCCCGGCCGATCGGCACCCTTATCCATGCGACCGAACGGGTCCGCGGCGGCGACCTGACGGTCCGGGTGGCCGAGGAAGCAACCGGCGACGAGGTGGCCGGCCTGTCCCGGGCGTTCAACCGCATGACCGGCCAGCTCGCCGCGCAGCGCGCGGAGTTGATGGAGGCTTACAGTCAGATCGATGAACGCCGCCGCTTCACCGAAACCGTTTTGTCCGGCGTATCCGCTGGGGTCATCGGCCTGGATGCGCGCGGCCGGGTGGAACTGCCCAACCGTGCCGCCGACGACCTCCTGCAACTCGATCTGCTCGCCGCCATCGGCACGCCGCTCGCCGAGGCGATCCCGGAGTTCAGCCCGCTGATCGACGCCGTCGCGGCGGCGCCGGAGCGGCCGCGGACGGCGGAAATCCAGATCGGACCACCCAACCGGCGGCGGACGCTTCTCGTGCGTATCGGCGCGGAACTGACTTCCGGACGCACCGAGGGGTTTGTCGTGACGTTCGATGACATCACCGAATTGCAATCGGCGCAGCGCACCGCCGCATGGGCGGACGTGGCACGCCGGATCGCGCACGAAATCAAGAATCCGCTGACACCAATACAGTTGGCGGCGGAGCGTCTGAAGCGGCGGTTCACCCGGGAAATCCAGTCGGATCCCGAAACCTTCGTTCAATGCGCCGACACGATCATCCGCCATGTCGGCGATATCGGGCGCATGGTCGATGAGTTTTCCGCCTTCGCCCGCATGCCTCAACCCGTGATCAAGCCCGAGGACATCGGTCAAATCGCGCGAGAGACACTGATCCTGCAAAAGACCGCCCGGCCCGGGATTATCTGGCACAGCGCCATCCCCGCTCGCGGCCCGATCGCCCCCTGCGACCGCCGGCTGCTGCGTCAGGCGCTGACCAATCTGCTACAAAACGCGGCGGACGCGGTCGCGATGCGGGAAGGCGCTGGCGAAATCACTCTTGCGGTGGAACTCGCTGGAAGCGAAATTCGCATCGCCGTGACCGACGATGGAATCGGCCTTCCGCCGGAAGATCGTGATCGTCTGACCGAGCCTTACGTCACGCATAAGCCGAAGGGGACTGGTTTGGGGCTCGCTATCGTGAAGAAGATCATGGAAGACCACGGCGGCCAGGTTCTGCTGGGTGACCGTCCGCCCCTTGGGCCGCCCCCAGTGCCGCCGCTGGGGCCGCATCAGGCCGGCCTGGCGAAGCCCGGTGCCGCCGCGGCCGTGACGGTTCCGCCAGGGACGATCGCCACACTGCTCCTTCCCATGGTAACCGGCACGGAAGCCCAACCAGCGGAGCGTGAACGGGTGTCCCATGGCGCATGACATCCTGATTGTCGACGACGAGCCAGACATTCGCCTGCTGATCGACGGCATTCTGCGCGATGAGGGCTACGAAACCCGAGGCGCCGGAGACTCCGACACCGCGATCGCGGCGTTCCGCGCCCGGCGGCCGTCACTGGTGGTCCTCGACGTCTGGCTGCAAGGCTCTCGCCTGGACGGGATCGGCCTTCTGGATATTTTCCACCGGGAGGAGCCGCACGTCCCCGCCGTGATGATCTCCGGCCACGGCAACATCGAGCTTGCTGTCAGCGCGATCCAGCGCGGGGCTTACGACTTCATCGAGAAGCCGTTTCAGTCCGACCGGCTGCTGCTGATTATCCAGCGTGCCCTGGAAGCCGCCGCCCTGGCGCGGGAAAACGCGGAACTGCGGCTGCGGGCCGGACCGGAGGCGACGCTGACGGGCGACTCCCCCGCCATCACGCAGTTGCGTGCTCAGGTGGAGAAAGTAGCACCCACCGGATCTCGCGTGCTGATCACGGGCCCGGCGGGATCGGGCAAGGAAGTGGTGGCACGGATGATCCACGCCCGTTCCCGCCGCGCGGAGGGGCCGTTCATCGTGCTAAATTGCGCGATCCTGCATCCCGCCCGCTTCGAGGAGGAATTGTTCGGTGTCGAGGCCGGCGCCGATCCGCTGACGCATCCACGCCGTGCCGGCGTGCTGGAACGGGCCCATGGCGGTACGCTGCTGCTGGACGAAGTCTCCGACATGCCGCTGGAGACCCAGGGCAAGATCGTGCGTGCGCTACAGGATCAGACGTTCGAGCGGCTGGGCGGTTCGGCGCGGGTGAAGGTCGATGTCCGGGTCATTTCCACGTCCAACCGGGACCTCCAGGTGGAAATTTCGGCGGGACGGTTCCGGGAGGACCTGTATTACCGCCTCGCGGTCGTGCCGATGAAGGTTCCAGCGCTGAAGGAACGGCGGGAGGATGTGGCCGCGCTAGCGTATTTGTTCATCGCGCGCTCGGCCGAGACCGCCGGATCGCCGGCGCGGGAATTCGCCGCTGACACGTTGGCGGCCCTGCGCGCCTATGACTGGCCGGGCAATGTCCGTCAGCTGCGGAATTTGATGGACTGGCTGACGATCATGGCGCCTGGCGGACCCGCTGACCCGATCCGCGCCGACGTGCTGCCACCGGAGATCGGTGCCCGAGCCCCGTTCGCAGTGACGCTCGATCCGTCCGCCGACATCATGGGGATGCCGCTGCGGGAGGCGCGCGATGCGTTCGAGAGCCAGTATTTGCACGCGCAGCTTCTTCGTTTCGGAGGCAATATATCGCGGACCGCCCAGTTCGTGGGCATGGAACGGTCCGCCCTGCACCGGAAGTTGAAGCAGCTGGGTGTTAATTCGGACGAACGGGCGGGGTGATCGCGGGATTGTCTGGCCAAAGCCCTTAACGGCTCCCACCGTGGCGGGAGCCGCGTGGTTTATTGCCATTTCCGTACTATTGTTAATGCCGGCCGCCCGAACGATTGACATACCACACGCCCGTTCCGCGTCATGGCCGATCCTGTCTGGGCCATCTGCACCACAAGAATTCGGGATGGCACCATGTGATCCCGATGCCAGTGTCATTGCTGTCGGTCAATTATAAGGCACCAATTTCCCAGGACACTTCGCGCGTATCACGCGGGATAGGATATAGTCCTTCGATGGCCAGATCGTCCTCGAAGACCGTCATCCTCGCTGCTCTCGCTGGCAACCTTTTGGTGGCCGCGACCAAGTTCGCCGCCGCTGCTTATACCGGCAGCGCCGCGATGTGGAGCGAGGCGGTTCACTCCACCGTGGACAGCGGCAATCAAGTTCTGCTGCTGCTGGGTATGCGGCGGGCGGCACGCCCGGCCACGGCGGATCATCCGTTCGGACACGGGTTGCAGCTCTATTTTTGGACGTTCGTGGTCGCTGTGATGATCTTCGGGGTAGGTGCCGGTGTTTCCATCCTGGAGGGCATCAACAAGATCAGGACGCCGCACCCTATTGAGCATCCGATCGTGAACTACTTGGTGCTGTGCCTGGCGTTGGTGTTCGAGGGCGCGGTATGGCTTGTCGCGGTGCGGGCGTTCCGTGATTCGAAGGGAAGCCGTGGATGGTTTGAGGCCGTGCGGCTCAGCAAAGACCCGACCGTGTTCACCGTGCTGTTCGAAGACAGCGCGGCGCTTCTCGGCCTGTTGGTTGCGCTGTTGGGCATTTGGTTCGGCCAGACATTCGACATGCCGGTGCTGGATGGCGCCGCCTCGCTGTTGATCGGTTTCATACTGGCCGGAACGTCGGCGTTCCTCGCGTGGGAATGCCAGTCGCTCTTGACCGGGGAGGGTGTCAGCCCGGAAGTGAGGGCGAGTCTACACCGGATCGCCGTTACGGAACTCGGTGTCGTACGTCCAAACGAAATCCTGACCATGCATTTCGGACCCCGGGACGTGCTGGTCGCGTTTAGTCTGGATTTCGACGATCTCCGTTCGGCGGCGGACGTCGA
>Ga0302322_100005852_pt1 | contig 10828 bp, 12 predicted proteins | sample Fen_T0_2_FD_203757 | JGI IMG/M metagenome (GOLD analysis project Ga0302322, IMG submission 203757) | Peat permafrost microbial communities from Stordalen Mire near Abisko, Sweden - Fen_T0_2 | ecosystem: Environmental > Terrestrial > Soil > Wetlands > Permafrost | place: Sweden: Abisko... | reverse complement strand
ATTGAACATTTGGGCGTAATACCCGAAAGGTTTCAGCAACTGGGTATACAAATGAATTTTGTGGGCGATGATATTCATATTCCTACCCAGGAGTTTTATGAGATACAGAAGTACATGGACGGTGGTGTGTTAACCGTGTACGATCATCCATGGCCGGGCTTTACGCCCGATCTGTTGAGCATTGTTCTGGTAACTGCCATACAGGCAAAGGGCAGTGTGCTCATTCATCAAAAAATGTTTGAGAGCCGTTTGTTCTTTGTAGATAAGCTGATCGATATGGGTGCACAGATCATCCTCTGCGACCCGCACAGGGCAGTGGTTATAGGTTTGGAGAGAGAACAGCAATTGCGTGGTATAACTATGAGCAGTCCTGATATACGTGCCGGTGTTGCCTTACTTATCGCTGCATTGAGTGCACAGGGCAAAAGTACTATTCAGAATATTGAGCAGATAGACCGTGGTTACCAGAATATAGATGAACGCCTGATAAAATTGGGTGCCGATATAAAAAGGATCAATTAATTTTTATCCGATGAAAAAATTAATATCCCTCCTCCTTTTATTTTTTGTGCTGACGTTTTTAGGTGCCTGCCGCAACAAGACTGTAGTGCAGCTTACCAAAAGATGGGATTGTGTGCAGGTTGATAATATTGTTCCACCCAATGCCAAAAACTTTACCGCAACAGATTCGATTAATGCAGAGCAGGTTAAAGCCCTTTTGCTTACTCTCAACTGGACCTTTAAAAACAATATGCGCTACGAATGCGCCATCAACGACCGCATAACCGTGCAGGGCAAATATGAGCTGCTGGAAAATGACAAGATCATGATCTGCACACCCGAATCAAAGATCAGCAGCAACCGGTATATTATTAAATTATTAACAGCCGATGAATTGGTACTGACTGGCAATGCTGAAAACACCAATGTGGTGCTGCATTTCAAGTCACATTAAAATAGTTTTGTATTTAACGAATATTAGTCTTAAATTTAGATACGAAACTCCACTCTAATGAAACAACTAATATTTTCCATTCTCTCAATTGTTTCTTTACACTATACTTATGCTCAATGCCCTCCGGGAGCAAGAGCTACTCATTCAATTTGGATTCATACTTATTATAATGGTACTACATGGATTTCAGATACATCATGCAGTATGAATGTGGCGCACTTTCCCGCTAATTCAACCGTTTATGCTTATAATAATGCACCAACCCTGATTGATAGCTTTACCACAGATGCAACCGGATTCGGTTATATCAACTTATCGCCTAACAGATGTATCACTTTTGGAGGCGGCATTGTTGTAGGCACTGCAGTTAGCGGTACCTGTACAACAAATATTACAGGCGTTGTATTATTACCAATTAAAATAAAATATTTTACAGTAAATGCCTCTGACAATAAAGTCACCGCAGAATGGCAGCTACAGGAAGAAACTGCAGGCGTTAAATACAGTTTGCTGGAAAGTAATAATGGAAGAGATTTTACTAACCTATATACTGTCAGCAATGCTGCTGCTTCTATACCAGGCTATCAATATAAATATCATTTTCCTCAAATGCTTGTTTCAAAGAAATTCTACAGGCTTATGGTAATTGTAAATACCGGTGCAGTTGAATACTCAGATATAAAAACTGCTTTACCCAAAGGCTATGCTACTATGGATATTTATCCGGTAGTAAGTAATGGTAAATTCTCTGTAAATGTTCCGGCAAACTTCATCAATGGTGAAATAAGGATATTTAATACAGGCGGCGGCATCGTTCTTACAAAAAAGATAAGCGATGCTTATTTTGACGTGATGCTCAGTTCCGCTAAGGGGGCCTATTATATAAAGGCTTTTGCTCCAGATGGTACCACACTTGTAAAAACAATATTGCTGCAATAGCCGTTGCCTTTAATTTGTTTTTCTTTTCTTTGCACATGGATAATAAACTCATCATCATCACAGCCCCATCAGGTGCCGGTAAAACATCCATTACCCGTTACCTGATGAAGTCTTTTCCGAAACTGGCGTTTTCTATTTCTGCAGCCACACGTAATCCGAGAGGCAACGAAAAGAACGGGGTAGATTATCATTTCATGAGCGTTGATGATTTTAAGAACAAGATTCAGCATAACGAATTTGTAGAATGGGAAATGGTGTACGAAGGAAAATATTATGGCACTTTAAAAGCCGAGCTGGAGCGTATCTGGCAGCAAGATAAAATTCCGGTGCTTGATATTGATGTAAAAGGCGCCATTCATGTGCAGCAGCAATATCCACAAAGTTCACTCAGCCTTTTTATACAAACCCCTTCGGTAGAGGAATTAAAGAAAAGGCTGGAAAGCCGGGGTACAGAAACACCGGAATCATTGGCAGCAAGGGTTAACAAAGCAGCTTACGAACTTTCATTTAAAGACCAGTTCAACAAACTGATAACGAATGATGAACTGCAGCGAGCATGTACCGAGGCGGAAGGCATTGTGGCTGAGTTTATCAAACAATAAGCCTTTTAAAAACTCTTTCTTATTTTTATATTATGGATTGGATAGCTTTTATAGCCATTATTGCTTCCTTACTGCTGATAGGTTTTTTTGCCGGTATAGAGATCGCTTTTATATCTGCCAACAAACTGTCGATAGAACTTAACCGCAAGCAGGGTACCAAAAGCGGCAAAGTATGGGGCTTTTATGCCGAACGCCCAGCCCGTTTTATTGGTACTACACTCGTGGGCATCAACCTCGTTTTTGTGGTATATGGTTTACTTGTTGTAAATATGCTATCACCTATCTGGCTATGGATAAAATCAAACTTGCCAGCTTCAGCCAACAACTGGGTTGACTATATCAAACTTTTTGTAGAAACCATACTTTCAACCTTAATTGTCCTTTTTGTAGAATTTTTATTTAAGGCTTTTTTTAAGGCCCGAAACAGCAGCATACTCAGTTCAAACTTCATCAGCAGTATTGTTCAGTTCTTTTACTGGATGTTTTCTTCCATCGGTATTTATTTTGTAAACGCTGCCGAGTGGATCTTAAAATACATCCTGAATGTAAAGATCAGTAATAAAAAAGATGCCTTCAGTAAAGTTGATCTTGAACATTTTATACAGCAGAGTAAAAGCCACGAAGAAGAAGACAGCAGCGAACTGAACAAAGAGTTGTTTGAAAATGCCTTATCGCTTAGCGAAACAAGGGTACGGGAATGCCTGATACCACGTAAGGAAATTGAAGCGGTTAGTGTAAAGGCTTCTGTTGAAGAAGTAAAGGAAAAATTCATCAGTACCAAACTGAGTAAACTGGTTGTGTTCGATGAGAACATTGACAGCATTACCGGCTACATTCACCAGCTGGACCTGTTTAAGCACCCTGCGACTGTTAACGAGATATTATTACCCATACCTACCGTGCCCGAAAGCATGACTGCCACCGACCTGATGAACAAATTCAGCAAGGAAAGAAAATCAATAGCCTGGGTTATTGATGAATTTGGCGGTACAGCCGGCATTGTAACCATGGAAGACCTGCTGGAAGAGATCTTTGGTGAAATCCAGGATGAATATGATACGGAAGAGTTTGTTGACAAACAGTTATCGGCCAATGAATTTATTTTCAGCGGCCGGGTGGAGCTGGACCTGATCACCGAAAAATACAAACTGGTTTTTCCGGATGATGAAGAGACAGAAACATTGTCGGGGTACATCATTAAAAATCATGAGCAGATACCTAAACAAGATGAGCATATCATTATTGGAAATTTCGAGATCACTATTATGAATGTAAGTGATACCCGTATTGAAATGGTTAAGCTTAAAGTTTTAAAATTGCCCGACCACAACAGAATTTAATCTTCTCTTATTGTATTTACATGATCATTGCCGTTAACACCAGGTTGAATAAAGAAACACAGCCCGTAGACTATGAAGCATTCATGTTTTCAATACTGGATTATTTAACGGCCAAATTTCCGCAACATCAGTTCCTGTATATTTTTGACGGGCCTTATGATAAAAGAATGGTCTTTGCCAAAAACGTGCTGCCCATAATTGCCGGCCCAAAAACCAGTAACAGTATGCATTTGCAATACCGGTTCAATTATAAAATACCCGCCATTTTACGCAAATATAAAGCCGATGTTTTTTTAAGTATGGAGGGCATTTGCTCACTTCGAACTGTAATACCGCAGTGCTTGTTGATAAGCGATCTTGGTTTTTTGCAATCTCCCCAGTCTATAAAAAAATCACAAGCCAGGTTTTATAAAAAATACACAGCAGCCTTTTTGGCGAAGGCAAAAGTAATTGCAACCGTTTCAGAATATTCTAAAAAATCACTTACTGATCAATATAAAATTGCAGCAGAAAATATAGCCGTTGTTCATCCCGGCATTGATGAAGTTTTTAAACCCCTTGATTGGGAAGAGCAGGAAATCGTTAAAGAAAAATATGCCGAAGGAAAAGCCTTTTTTTTATGCAGCGAAAACGGCAATCTCATCAACCTGTTAAAAGCATTCAGCTTCTTTAAAAAAAGACAGAAAAGCAATATGATGTTGCTGATTACTGCAAATACAAATGAAAATTTTAAAAAAGAATTTAAAACCTACAAATTAAGGGACGAAGTAAAACTGCTGGAAGACCTGGATAAGGCAGAACTGGCAAAAATAACCGCGTCGGCCTATGCCATGGTTTACCCAGTTTTGTATGATGATATAGCATTACCGGCTTTGCAGGCACTGCAATGCCAGGTGCCGCTTGTAACTTCTGATGCCGGGCCTTTGCCATCCATTTTTGGCAAAGCGGCTTTATACGTCAACCCGGAAAGTTTTGAGGATATCGCTCAAAAAATGATGCTGGTTTTTAAAGATGAGGACAGGGCAAAGAAGCTTGTAAAAGCAGGAAATGAAATGATGCAGCAGTATCAATTAGATAAAAATGCCGGTTTGCTGATGGAATGCATATTACAATGTGCTAATTAGATAATGTGCTGATTTACTAATTTTCTAAATCTCTAATAGTCTTCTTTTTCATAAAGCAGTTAACTTCGCACAATAATTAGCATATATGCTAATTAGCAAATCAGCATATTAACTATGAATCAATCAACAATCAAAATTGACGTACTGCTTGATCCCAACAAAGTGCCCGAGCAGATAAACTGGACAGCAACCGACAGTACGGCCAATATGGTGCAGAAAGCCAAAGCAATGAGTGTTGCTTTTTGGGATGGCGCCGATAAAACAGCCTTGCGTATTGACCTTTGGACCAAAGATATGATGGTGGATGAAATGGCCGACTTTTATTACCAGATGCTGATGAGCATGGCCGACAGCTTTAAACGTGCCACCCAACAGCAGGAAATGAGCGATGACATGAAAAAATTTGCGAAAGAATTCTTTGATAAGTTCAGGGCGATTCAGTTAAAGGAACAGAAATAACAATACAGCTTTTAGCTCTACATAATCTTATAAATTAAAAACTGTCAATAATGAGTTTAGAACAACAGATCATGACCGAAATGAAAGAGGCTATGAAAGCCAAGAACGAAGGTGTTTTGCGTGCTTTACGTGGTATTAAGGCCGAGATCATTAAAGCCAAAACTGACCCCGGAGCCGGCGGCGAAATTGATGAAGCCACTGAACAGAAGTTTTTACAAAAGATGATGAAACAGCGCAGGGATTCGCTGGAGATATTTGAAAAACAGGGGCGTGAAGACCTGGCTGCAAAAGAAAGAGAAGAAATGGCAGTGATAGAAAAATTCCTGCCCAAACAATTAGACGAGGCTGAACTAAAAGAAATCATAAAAAGCATCATTGCTGAAACCGGTGCTGCTTCTCCTGCAGATATGGGTAAAGTAATGGGTGTTGCCAGCAAACAATTATCCGGTAAAGCCGATGGTAAAATGATCAGTGGTATTGTTAAAGAGCTTTTAGCGAATTAGGAATTAGGAATCGAGAGTAATTCACTAAATTGAAACTGTTTCTATTAAAAGACATCCCTAATTCCTAATTTACTATTCCTAATTAAAAAAGATGTTGATAGATTTCACTTTTGCGGCTCTCCTCATCTTAGCAATCATTAAGGGCTATCAGAAAGGGTTCATTATTGCCATCTTTTCTATCATAGCATTTATTATTGGTTTAGCTGCGGCTTTAAAATTATCCACGGCAGTAGCCGGTTATTTAAAAGACAGTATCAGTGTTTCGGCCAAATGGCTACCATTCATAGCATTTGCCCTGGTATTTTTTGTGGTGATCATCCTGGTAAGGCTGGGCGCCAAATTAATTGAAAAGACTTTCCAGGCAGTAATGCTTGGCTGGCTTAACCGTATCGGTGGAATCCTGTTGTATGCTGTACTTTACCTGATCATCCTGAGTATTTTTATTTTTTATGCCGAAAAGTTGCAATTATTGCAGCAGGCTGCTATTGAAAGTTCGCAAACCTATCATTTTATACAACCCTGGGGGCCTAAAGTAATGGACAATTTTGGCAGGTTGATACCGGTTTTTAAAGATATGTTCACTGAATTAGGCGATTTTTTTAATTCGTTGTCAAACAAAATTTCGCATTAATTTCAACCATTATCTTATTTAGCGTAATTTTAGCCCTGATCGGCGCTTTCATGTGCTGATAGTATTTGATTAAGGCTCATTTCATAACTTTAAGATTGAGATAGCGGTTTATATTAAACAATTTGCAATTACGGATGAGTTACGAAATTAAAATAGACGGGAAATTTAAATTTATAGAAGAAGGTGAAGGTGAGCCTTTGTTATTGCTGCATGGTTTATTTGGGGCATTAAGCAATTTTCAGTTCCTCATTGAGCATTTTCGCAAATCAAACAAGGTCATCGTTCCGCTTTTGCCTTTGCTGGAACTTGACCTGCTGCATACTTCTGTCGGCGGACTACAAAAATTTGTACACCGCTTCATTGAGCATCGCAACCTGAACGATATACACCTGCTGGGTAATTCGCTGGGCGGCCATGTGGCGCTGGTTCATGTTTTAAAACAACCGGAGCGCATTAAATCCATCATACTAACCGGCAGCTCCGGCTTATTTGAAAATGGCATGGGCGATACTTATCCCAAGCGTGGCGATAAGGAGTACATCCGTAAAAAGACCGAACTTACTTTTTACGATCCCAACATGGCAACGGAAGAATTGGTGAACGAAGTTTTTGAAATTACCAATAACCGGATGAAAGTGATAAAGATCATTGCTCTTGCTAAAAGTGCCATACGTAATAACCTGGGCGAAGAACTGAACCAGATAAAACAACCGGCCTGCCTTATATGGGGAAATAACGATACCATTACACCGCCATTTGTTGCCAAAGAATTTCACCGCCTGATGCCAACCAGCGAGCTGCATTTTGTTGACAAATGCGGTCATGCACCTATGATGGAGGTTCCGGAAGAGTTCAACAGGCTGCTGGATGCCTTCTTAACAAAATTAAAAACACCGGCTGCAACAGTTTAGGGATTTTATTTGTCATTACCTGTAGAGCGTACGCTCACAATATTTGCTCTTAAATTTAAATGGTCTGTTAATTGAGCCAGGCAGTATACTTTTTTTTAATCATTTTACGTTACTGAATAGCTGTTACTAACCTAAACCAGTTATATGCTAACCATCGAACTTATTAACAACAACATCCCCCGGCTTCAACTTAAAGACACGGTGAGCAAGGCCCTGCGTCTGATCAGCGATTTCAGGGTTACGCATTTGCCGGTGGTTGAAGACGAAAAATTCCTTGGCCTCATCAGTGAAGACGACCTGCTTGACCAGGAAGAAACCAAGATGCCGATGGAATTGTTGCAGGAGTTTTTTGTTCATGCTGCCGTGCATGATAACGAACATTTTTTAAATGCCGTTACCTGCAGTAACCAGTTTGATACCACGGTGGTTCCGGTGGTAAATGAAGAGAACGACCTGGTTGGCGTGATCACTACTGCAGACTTATTAAAAACCCTTGGCAATTTTGCCGGCACCAACGAAATAGGCGGCATTATTGTGCTGGAAATGGAACGCAGCCAGTTTGCCATTTCAGAGATAAGCCGTATTGTGGAAAGCAATGATGCAACCATACTTCACCTGAACACAACCGTACATGCCGAAACCGGTATGCTTACCGTTACACTGCATATCAATAAGAAAGAAATAGCAGCAATCGTTTCTACTTTCGAAAGGTATGAATACGATGTGATCTACTATTTTGGTAACGAAAATTTTGAAAATGAAATTCACAGCAACTACCGCCACCTGATGAATTACCTGGATATTTAAAATATTTTTTCGGTAAGCTGTCTGCCAAATGCATCATCTTAAAAAAATAATTTACTGCTGCATCATATTGCTTTTACCAGTAAGTTGTTTTGCTCAAAAATCAAAAACCCCCCATTTTAGTTTTGTTGATACGGCTTTTTTAGCCGCCAATACAGCAAACAAAGTTTGTATAAAGGACCTGCAGGTATCAGGCACAAAAAAGACCAAAGTATATATTGTTTACAGAGAAATACAGTTTAAAAAAGGCGATTCCATCTTACTATCCGACCTATATAAAGAGCTGGAACAGGCCAGGATACAGGTTTACAACACTACCCTTTTCAATGAAGTTACATTTGAAGTCACGGCACTTGATGCAGCTAATGTAACCATTCATGTGCATGTGCTGGAGCGCTGGTACCTTTACCCTGTGCCACAGTTTAAGTGGATCGACCGTAATTTTAATGAATGGTATAAAACATATCACCACAGTTTAAGCCGTGTTGATTACGGTATAAAATTCGTTCATTATAACCTCAGTGGCCGGCGTGACCAATTGCGTATTTATCTTATTAATGGTTATACCAAAAATGTTTCGTTCAGTTATACTGCCCCTTATAGTAATAAAAAGCTTACAGATGGTTTTACGGTTGGCGGCGGCTATTTACAAAAAAGAGAACTGGCTATCAAAACCAATAGCAACGACTCCCTGTTGTTTTATCCTTCCGATTCTGCAACAAAAGCCAGAGCCGATTTTGTTTATAAAAGCTGGTATGTAAACATGGGATATACTATTCGCCGGGGCTTTTTTACAAAGCATATTTTTACTGCCAGTTATACCCATATAAAAGTAGCCGACTCTGTAATTACCAGTAAGTACAATCCTAATTATTTTAAAGACTCTGTAAATTCAAAAGGCGTTTTTGATCTTAATTACCGGCTTCAATATTCAAATGTTGATAATGGATCTTACCCTTTAAACGGCAAAACGGCTTACGTCTCATTGCTTAAAAGGGGACTGGGTTTTACCGGTGGCATAAATATGTTTATGGTAGAAGCCAGCTGGAACCGGTATTACGACCTGGGTAAAAAATGGTATGGCATTGTCCAGTTCACCGGAAGCATAAAACTTCCTTTTGACCAGGCCTATATAAACCAGCGTGGACTTGGTTATGGCGAAAATTATTTACGTGGACTGGAGTATTATGTTATAGATGGCGTGGCAACTGCACTCGTAAAATCAACCATCAAAAAAAAGCTGGTTGCCTTTGATATTCCCTTCAGGTTGTTTCCCAAAGTGTTTACAAAGATCCCCATCAGCATATTTGCAAAATCCTATGCTGATGTTGGATATGCCTATACCAAAAAGAAATATGATACTTACCTAAACAACCGGCTTTTGTATTCCGGTGGTTTTGGCATAGATATTCTTACCTTGTACGATATAAACCTTAAGTTTGAATACAGTTTTAACCAATTAGGCAAAAACGGTTTATTTTTACACAATCAATCTGGCTTTTAATTGACAAAAATTCAAACACTACGCGGCCTGGCTGAACTGAGGCACATGAAAATTGCCATCTACAGCCGTGGTATAGAAAATAACCAGCACCAGGATATTATTCAGCTGCTGGATGAACTGGCGCTAAGCGGTGTGGAGCTTGTGTTCTACCAGGATTTCTTCAACCAGTTTTATTCCTCTATCAATGCCAAGGCAAAATATTCAACCTTCAACTCCTCCGAAGACCTGGATAAGAATATAGATTTTATCATTAGCCTGGGTGGCGATGGTACCATGCTGGATACAGTTACCCTGGTTAAAGACAGCGGCATTCCGGTAGTGGGTATCAATTATGGTCGCCTTGGTTTTTTAGCCAATATTGGTAAGGAAGATCTGATACCGGCAGTGGAAGCGCTTGTTAACCGAACCTATGTGGTTGATAAAAGAACCTTGCTGCATTTAGATTCAGACATTCCGCTTTTTGGTGATTCGCCTTATGCCCTCAATGAATTTACCCTGCACAAAAAAGATTCTTCGCCCATGATAAAAATTCACACGTATTTAAACGGTGAGTTTTTAAATACTTACTGGGCCGATGGATTGATCGTGGCAACCCCCACCGGCTCTACCGGCTATTCATTAAGTTGCAATGGCCCGGTTGTGTTTCCAGACAGTTGCAGTTTTGTTATTACTCCAGTATCGCCACATAATTTAAATATACGCCCTATTATCATCCCGGATAATACTATTGTTTCCTTTGAAGTAGAGGGCAGGACCGATGGGTTTTTATGCACTTTAGACAGTCGCCGTGAAATTGTTACCAAAGATATTCAACTGGCAGTACGCAAGGAAAATTTCGGCGTTAACCTGATCAGGCTTAATGAAAATAATTTTCTGCAAACGCTGAGAAACAAGCTGAGCTGGGGTTTGGATGTAAGGAATTAATAATTTCGTTTTCCTTGTTTTTTGTTACAGGCATTTGTCTTTCATGGCGGCATCGTTGTGTCACTCACTTTTACTGCATACCTTTGCTCAACTTTACTATGCCACTCAAATCAACAAAACTACGCTCCATAT
>Ga0302322_100005851_pt1 | contig 10828 bp, 7 predicted proteins | sample Fen_T0_2_FD_203757 | JGI IMG/M metagenome (GOLD analysis project Ga0302322, IMG submission 203757) | Peat permafrost microbial communities from Stordalen Mire near Abisko, Sweden - Fen_T0_2 | ecosystem: Environmental > Terrestrial > Soil > Wetlands > Permafrost | place: Sweden: Abisko... | reverse complement strand
CGTCCTTGATGATCTGCATGACGCGCGATTCTTTCGCCAAGATATCGAGCAAATCCTTGATGATTTCGATCAAGGCCTTGTATTCAGCCTCGACCTTGTCAATTTCCAGGCCGGTCAACTGGTACAAGCGCAGGTCCAAAATGGCGTCCACCTGCCGCTCGGTGAGGGCGTACCGGCCGTTTTCGAGGCGGGCTTCGCGACGGATCAAAATGCCCCATTGCTGGACCTGGGCGCGGCTCCACTCGAAAGCGAGGAGCTTGATGCGGGCTTCGTCGCGGTTCTTGCTGGAGCGGATGATGTGGATGAATTCATCCAGGTTCGAGAGCGCGATGAGATAGCCTTCGAGGAGTTCGGCGCGCTCCTCGGCCTTGCGCAATTCAAAGCGGGTGCGGCGCAGAATGACTTCGCGGCGGTGCTCGATGTAGCACTGGATGATTTCCTTGAGATTGAGGGTCTTGGGACGGCCGTGGTCAATCGCCAGCGCGTTCACGCTGAAGGAAACCTCCATCTGCGTGTGCTGGAACAGATTGTTGATGACGACCTTGGGATTGGCGTCGCGCTTCAGCTCCATCACCAGCCGGGTGTTTTCATCCGACTCGTTGCGCATCGCGGAAATTTCCGTGATGATTTTCTCGTTGACCAACTCGGCGATTTTTTCTTCGAGCGCCGCACGGTTCACGTTGAACGGAATCTCGGTGACCACGATCTGCTCGCGGTTGCCCTTCATCTCCTCGACGCCGACGCGGCCGCGCAACTTGACGCTGCCCTTGCCGGTGGCGAAGTAGTTCTTGATGCCTTCGATGCCGCAAATGATGCCGCCGGTGGGGAAATCGGGGCCCTTGATGAACTTCATCAATTCCGGGACCGTGATGGCCGGCTGCTCAATCTGCGCGCAGATGCCGTCAATGACTTCGCCGAGATTGTGCGGGGCCATGTTCGTGGCCATGCCGACGGCAATGCCCGTACCGCCGTTGACGAGCAGGTTGGGGAACGCGGCCGGAAACACCTTCGGCTCGGTCATGCGCTCGTCATAGTTGGGCACGAAATCAACCGTGTCGCGATCCATGTCCTGCATCAGGGCCGTGCCCAAGTGCGTCAAACGGGCTTCCGTATAACGCATGGCGGCCGGGGGGTCGTTTTCGATGGAACCGAAATTGCCTTTGCCATCGACGAGCCGTTCGCGCATCGCCCACGGCTGCGCCATGTGGACGAGGGTCGGGTAAATCACCGCTTCGCCGTGCGGATGGTAGTTGCCGCTGGTGTCGCCGCAGATCTTGGCGCACTTATAGGGCTTGCGGCCGGGAAAGAGCGACAATTCGTGCATCGCATAAAGAATGCGGCGTTGCGAGGGCTTCAAGCCATCGCGCACATCAGGCAGGGCGCGCGAAATGATCACGGACATGGAGTAATCGAGGAACGAATTTTTAATTTCGTCCGCGACGTTGATCTTGGCAATCTTCTCGCCCTGCGAGTAGGCGCCACCGGTCGGCTGCATGGGCGGCTGGGGCGTGGCGGGCGTTGGTTCAATTTCGTCTGGCATGGTCAAATAGTTCTAATTCTTCAATGGCAAAATAGCTGGAAACACCCGGATGTTCATGGCGCGGGCGGCGGCGTGCATCCGGGCGTCCGTCGTGCAAAGCGGGAATTCCTGCACCAGATCACTCGTCGCAACGTGCAACGCGTCCAGTGTCCGCAAGGGGACCTGAGGAGGACAGCCCGCGATGATTTGCGTGGCTTTACGCAAGGTTCGCCGGTTCAAATCACAGAGTTCGAGGATTTCATCCTCAACCATTTGCGCGAACTTGGCTTCCGCCTGGATGCGTTGCGCGGCGGTGATCCGGCCGGCCCGCTCTTTGGCAAACAAGGCGGACTTCACCTCAACCAGGGCAAGTTCTGAGGTTACCAGCGAATGTCCCTGGAGTTCGCGCTCAAAGAACGCGGTCTCCGGCTCGGGAGTCAACAGCTTCACCAGAATGCCAGTGTCGAGATACATAGCCATCACCAGCCCCGCCCGTCGCGATCCGCGCGAACGATTTCATCGGCAAACGGCCCTTCGGTTTGCAGGGGCATGGATTTTAAATAATCGCCCATGCCCGTGAAAACTTTCCGGGCTTTGTGGCTGCCCACCGGCGACAAAACGGCTTTTGGCTTGCCACCCGAAGTGATGGTGATTTCCTGCCCAGCCGCCACCAACTCCAAGAGCGCCGACAGCTTGGCCTTGGCCACCCGCACGGGAATGGTCAAACCCACTCCCGGCACGGCCACCACCTCGTGCAGCACGAAGGCCGACGACTTGGATTCCGGGTATTTGGTTTCAACCGTTTTCGTTTTCATGTGCCCAATGTAGTCACGCGTGACCACAATGTCAATTTTCCACGATTACACGTCGAGATTGCGCACGTTCAGCGCATTATCCTCAATGAATTGGCGGCGCGGCTCCACTTCGTCGCCCATGAGGCGCACGAACATTTCCTCGGCCTCGATGGCATCAGACAGATCGATCCGCAACAGTTTGCGTTTGCCGGGATTCATCGTGGTTTCAAACAGTTCTTTGGCATCCATTTCACCGAGACCTTTGAAGCGGGTCATCTGGATGCCCTTCTTGCCGACGTTTTTAACGCCCGCCAGGATTTCGGGAATCGCGAAGATGGGCGTCACATTTGCGCGCTCACCCTCGCCCTCGATCAGTTCAAAAAGCGGCTTGTCCTGCGCGGCATAATGCTCCACGGACAGGCCCTTTTTGGTCAATTTGTCGAGCAAATCGGCAATGGCCTTGCTTTCCAGGTGCAGGTCGGAGATTTTCGCGCGGCGGGTCGGCCCGTCTTTCCTGCGCTCCACCTCGGTGTCGCCGCCGAACAGATCGCCGTTGGCCAGCTTGAAGGTTTCCAATTCATCGCCCGTCAGGAAATAGTGCACGGTGTCATCATTGCCGTCACGCACCTTGGCCATGGATTGAGGCAAAATGCCGTCCGCACCCCGCTTCTCAATGTAATCTGCAAAGTCGCCGCCCAAGCGTTTGATATAAGTGGCATGCTTATCCAGCGATTCGAGCAGCGAAAGAATTTCCTCGAGCTGTTTCGGCGTAAACTCGCGGCCATCAGCGAGGTTCTTCAGCTTCACTTCCTCCACCCCGTTTTGCAGCAGGATGCGGTTGAGCTGCACGTCGTCATCGATGTAATCCGTCTTCTTTTTGCGCGTGATGCTGTACAGCGGGGGCTGGGCGATATAAACGAAGCCCTGCTTCACCAACTGGGGCATCTGGCGGTAGAAAAACGTGAGCAACAGCGTGCGGATGTGTGAGCCGTCCACATCGGCGTCCGTCATGATGATGATCTTGTGGTAACGCAGCTTCTCGATGTTGAAAGCGCCTTCGCCTTCGCCATCGCCAATGCCCGTGCCCACGGCGGTGATCATGGTGCGGATTTCGGTGTTTTGCAGCACCTTGTCGAGCCGAGCCTTCTCGACATTGATCAATTTACCGCGAATCGGGAGAATCGCCTGAAACTTCCGGTCGCGCCCCTGCTTGGCTGAGCCACCGGCGGAGTCACCTTCGACGATGTACAACTCGGTGTTCGCCGGATCGCGGTCGGAACAATCGGCCAGCTTGCCGGGCAGACCGCCGCCGGTCAGAGCTGATTTGCGAACCGCTTCGCGCGCCTTGCGGGCGGCTTCCCGCGCCCGCGCAGCCGTGAGGCTCTTGTCAATGATGCGCTTCGCCACGGGCGGATTCGCATCAAAATAGCTCATCAAACCCTCGTAGGTAACGGAACCGGTGATGCGCTCCACTTCGGGGGAGAGCAGCTTCACCTTCGTCTGCGATTCAAATTTCGGATCGCTGTGTTTCACGGAAATGACCGCGGTCAGACCTTCGCGCACGTCGTCGCCGGTGATCTGGGGATCCTTTTCCTTCAAAATTTCGTTCGACTTGGCGTACTGATTGATCGCCCGCGTCACCGCGCTGCGGAAGCCGGAGAGATGCGTGCCGCCGTCGGGATTGTGAATCGTGTTCGTGTAGCACAACACCTGGTCGTTGTAGCTGTCGTTGTATTGCAGCACCACTTCGACATGGACTTCGATTTCCTTGTCGTCGAGCTGCTCCTTGGTCTCCTTGCGAAAGGAAATCGCCCTGGGGTGCAGCGGTTCCTTGCTCTTGTTGAGCTGCTTGACAAATTCCTCGACGCCGTCCTTGTAGAAAAACCGTTCCGGGGCGGCTTCGGTCTGCCGTTCATCGGCGAAAATGATTTCCAGGCCGGAATTCAAAAACGCCAGTTCCCGCAACCGCTGCGAGATAATAATGGTCTTGAAATCGACGGTTTCGCGGAAAATTTCCGTATCCGGCTTGAAGGTGATGAGCGTGCCCGTGTGCTTGGATTTGCCAATCACCTCGAGCTTTTTCATCGTTTTGCCGCGCTCGAACTCCATGTGATACACCTGGCCGTTGCGCGAGACCTCCACCTCAAACCATTCGCTGACGGCGTTGACACACTTGGCGCCGACGCCGTGCGTACCGCCGGAAAATTTGTACCCGCCCTGGCCGTATTTGCCGCCGGAATGCAGCGTCGTCAATACGAGCTCCACGCCCGGCAGGCCGGAATCCTTGTTGATGTCCACGGGGATGCCGCGCCCGTCGTCGCGAATGGAAATGGAGCCGTCCACATGGATGGTGACTTCAATGCGGGAGCAATGGCCGGCGAGATGTTCATCGACAGAATTATCCAGCACCTCGCTCACGCAATGGTGCAGGGCCCGCTCGTCGGTGCCCCCGATGTACATGCCGGGCTTTTTGCGGACGGCTTCGAGGCCCTTGAGCTGGCTCAGTTTGGAAGCGTCGTAATTGCCCTCAACCACCCCGGTTTTTTCCAACACCGCGTCTGTATCATTCGACATAGAGATCTTGCCGTTCGCAGCCAGTTTTTGTGCGTCAACGGATGGGAAGAATAATAGGAAAACACGCCGTTTTTCACAATGTTTATCTGCGATTAAAAAGACCCAAAAAACACCATTAGTAGTGGCTGATTTTTCCGGTCTGCCAAACGGGTGGTATTTTTGAAAAAATTGCCCCCGGCCCCGGCGTGCGCGCAAATCCAACTCGCTTTTTGCCGCCGCGAACTTTAATTTCGAGAGATGGATTTGACCGAAAATAATTTAGCCCATCCCGACCAGTTTGTCCGCCGCCACATCGGCCCCAACGCCGCCGAAACCAGCGAAATGCTGGCGCTGCTCGGCCACCCGAGCCTGGACGCATTAATCAACGCGGCCGTGCCGGCCAAAATCCGGCTGAACAAAGCCCTCAACCTCCCCCCGGTGCTCAGCGAATTTGAAGCGCTGGCCGAACTCAAACGCATTGCCAGCCAGAACCAGGTTTTCCGGTCGTTCATCGGCCAGGGCTACTACGACACGATCACGCCGCCGGTGATTCAGCGCAGCGTCCTCGAAAACCCCGGCTGGTATACGCAGTACACGCCCTATCAGGCCGAGATCTCCCAGGGCCGCTTGGAAGCGCTGCTGAATTTTCAGACGCTGGCAACGGAGCTCACCGCCCTGGACATCGCCAACGCCTCGATGCTGGACGAGGCCACCGCGGCCGCCGAAGCCATGACCATGTGCGCCCGGCTCAAGGACGGCTGCAACCGGTTCTTTGTCTCCGAAGCCTGCCATCCGCAGACCATCGAAGTCATCCGCAGCCGCGCCAAGGCGCTCCAGATTGAAGTGGTGGTGGGCAACCACGAGACCTTCGCGTTTGACGACAGCGTTTCCGGTGCGCTGGTGCAGTACCCCGACACGTTTGGGGCCATCCACGATTTTTCCGGTTTTGCGGAAAAGGTGCATGCGGCCGGCGCCCTGCTGACCGTCGCCACGGATTTGCTCGCGCTCACGCTCATCAAGCCGCCGGGCGAATTTGGAGCGGACATCGCCATTGGCAGCGCACAGCGCTTCGGGGTGCCGCTGGGCTACGGCGGACCGCACGCGGCCTTCTTTGCCACCCGGGACGCCTTCAAGCGCCAGATGCCGGGACGCATCGTTGGCGTCTCGAAAGATGTGCGCGGCAAACCCGCGCTGCGCCTCGCGCTCGGCACGCGCGAGCAGCACATCCGCCGGGAGAAGGCCACCAGCAACATCTGCACCGCACAGGCCCTGCTGGCCAACATGGCCTCGCTCTATGCCGTGTATCACGGGCCGGAAGGATTGAAGCTGATTGCGCAGCGGGTCTACACCCTGACCCAAGCCCTGGCAGCAGGTTTGAAGAAACTTGGCGTTAACGCCGGGGCCGCGGGGTGCATTCCCAACTTTGACACGCTGACCCTCACGCTCGACCCGGCTCGCGCGGCAGCCGTTTTGAAGGCCGCCGAGGCGCACCACATGAATTTCCGTGCGATCAGCGACAGCGTGGTTGGCATTTCGCTGGACGAAACCACCAGCGTTCAGGACGCGGCCAAAATCCTCCAAATTTTTGGCGGTGACAAAGCTCCGGGATTCACCGTGGCCGAACTCGTCAGCCATCAGCCACCGGCGACGGGCAACCGGCAATCGAAATTCCTCCAGCATGCCGTCTTCAACCGCTACCACAGCGAGACGGAAATGCTCCGCTACATCAAGCGGCTGGAGTCGCGCGATCTCTCGCTGACCGCTTCGATGATCCCGCTCGGCTCCTGCACGATGAAGCTGAACGCCGCCAGCGAGATGTTCCCGGTATCGTGGCCGGAGTTTGCGAAGATTCATCCGTTTGCGCCGCTCGGCCAGGCCCGGGGCTATCAGATCTTGTTTCAACTGCTGGAAGACTGGCTCGGCGAATGCACCGGCTTCGCGGGCATTTCACTACAGCCCAACGCCGGGTCGCAGGGCGAATACACCGGTCTGCTCGTCATCCGCGCTTATCATGAAGCACGCGGTGAGACGCACCGCAACGTCTGCCTGATTCCCACCTCCGCGCACGGCACCAACCCGGCGAGCGCCGCGATGGCCGGACTGAAGATCGTGGCCGTGGCCTGCGATGCGAACGGCAACATTGACGTGGCCGATCTCCAGGCCAAAGCCGAGGCGCACAAGGCCGATCTCGCGTGCCTCATGGTCACTTACCCCAGCACACATGGCGTGTTCGAGGACAGCATCAAGGACATCTGCGCGATCATCCATGCGAACGGCGGCCAGGTTTACATGGACGGCGCGAACATGAACGCGCAGGTCGGCCTCACCAGCCCCGGCTTCATCGGCGCGGACGTCTGCCACCTGAACCTGCACAAGACGTTTTGCATTCCGCACGGCGGCGGCGGTCCCGGCGTGGGCCCGATTGGCGTGGCGAAACATCTCATTCATTTCCTGCCGAGTCATCCGGTCTTTACGTCGCGGCTCGGCGACGTGGATCATACCAAGCAGCACATCGGCCCCGTCAGCGCCGCACCGTGGGGCAGCGCCAGCATCCTGCCGATTTCGTGGATGTACATTGCCATGACCGGCGCAGCGGGCCTGACCGAAGCCACGAAGTTTGCCATCCTGAATGCGAACTACATTTCCAAACGGCTAGAACAGTATTTCCCGACGCTGTACCGCGCCAACGGCCTGGTGGCACACGAGTGCATTTTGGATTTGCGGGCGTTCCACAGCGTCACGGCCGAGGATGTGGCCAAGCGCCTGATGGATTATGGTTTCCACGCGCCCACGTTGAGCTGGCCGGTGGCCGGCACGCTCATGGTGGAACCAACCGAAAGCGAATCGAAATATGAGCTGGACCGGTTCTGCGACGCGATGATTGCCATTCACGCGGAGATGACCGCCGTGGAAAACGGGACGGCCGACGCGAAGAACAACCTGCTCAAGAACGCGCCGCACACGGCGGATCAAATCGCCAGCGACCACTGGAACCGGCCCTACAGCCGCGAACAGGCGGCGTTCCCGGTCAAGAGCCTGCTGGAGTATAAATTCTGGCCGCACGTCGCCCGCGTGGACAACGTCTTCGGCGACCGCAATCCGGTGTGCTCCTGCGCGGGGATGGAGAATTATGCCTGATCGCAGAAGTTGAGGATAAATCTGGCAAGGCCGCGCTGGTGCGCGGCCTTGCTTTTTTCCTCATCCATTCGTGGTCAATGTGCACCTACTGACAAGTGCGTGGCATGGACTGCGCCTCGGGCGCAGTGAGGTGGAAAGCAAGAAAGCGCCTTACCAAGCCGGTGGTTTCAGACCGGCGGACGTGGCACGTGCGGGGACGGCGACGGCCGCGCACACGGTCGGATTGTATTCTTGCCCCGACCAAAGCGGCGGAGGGCCGCCGCACTCCAGGACGCTGGCGCGCGGCGTCACAAGCCGGGCGAAGGCGGTGCGTCTGGATGCGCGGCGGACTGCCAAAAAACGCGCGTTCGCCCAAACCAAAAACTAGTGGCATTGGCAGGGGACGGGCGCGCGCCGGCCCGGGAGTTTATCCTGCCGTCTTCCCAGTAGGTTTGGAGGTCCGTTACAAATCATTCACGACGCCCAGGAATAAAATCATTCCGCTGCGGTCGTCCACGATGCCGAACAGGAAGGGCCGGTCTACGATCATCTCAAACGGCTTGGGCGGGTTCATTTCAATACCGGCACTTGCAGAAAACATTCCCGTCACCGCCGCCGCCTCGGTGCCTTCTTCACCCACTTCAACAAAGGCTTTTTGACGGACTTCGGAAATGAAATGGAAATCGTTGAACATGACAGAGAAATCAGCCTTTTTCTGATCGAGTGCCGTCTTCATTCCCAACGCCTTCAGCGTGGGATTGAGTTCCAGCGTGTTTTCGAGTTTGAACTTGGGCAGCACCACCATACCGTCACAAGCGCTGAACTCAGGAAACGCTATGCGCCGCCATTTATCACCATTCATCTCGCTCAGCAGCTTCGCCGGACTGGAGCCGGGGTCGGGCAGGAAAACGTACATTGCGAGGTCATAGCCCATGTAGGGCAACCATACGGCTTGGTAGCCAGAACCTTTGCGGTAGGCAAACATTTTTGACATCTCCATCATCGATAGATTTTTCGCCATGCCCACAGCGGGATGGAACGGACGTTCCTTCGTCAGCTTCTTGTCAAACGGATCGAGCCATTTGCCCTGGAAATAAATCGCGTTGGCGAGCACCAGATCCGTATACGTGGGATCAATCATGCCGTTGGCAATGCCGGTAATGCGGCCATGCGTCTGATCGCTGGCCCACTGGTTGATGGTCGCCTCCGCCGCCGGGACGTTGCCAAACTCCAGCGCCTGGATTGTGAAGGATTTCTGGCTCAGCGCCAAGAAATCCGGTTTCACCGCCGCGCCCTGCCGATACCACAGGGCATTGGCCACGGTGAGGATGACGTTCGTCTTGGCATTCAGCAACTTCGCCGCAGCCTGGCTGGCAGCGCTGAATTCAGCGGCCGAAATGCCGGACGTTTCCAGAACCGATTGCAGCTCGGTTTTGGTCTGGCCTGCCGCGCCGTTGGCCGCCAACTGCAAGGCCGTGGCGGCGCTGTAGGGCGAAACGAAAAGGTTCCCGGATGGGTTTTCCGCGGCGAGCTGTTTCAGCAGCTTGAAGGCAAAGGCATTATTCGCGTCCGCCAGTTTTGACAAGGCGGCGTCCGCCGCCACTATTGTTTGGAGCCCGCCCAGCAAGACGACGATCGCGAGGAAGCGAAAGTTTGGTTTCATATTAAAAATTCAAAGCAACCCGATCCAACTACAGTAGTAAAACGGCTGCCAGAATGGCAAACAATTAGGCAACGGATTCAATTCTTAATCCAGCTTTAATCGTGCGCCCCGCCACCACCAGCAATGCATTTTGCCGGTTGTGATTCCAGCAGTGGCGAAGTGATTCGCGGCTCAGGGCTGGAAGGGCAACTGGATTTCCGTGAGGTAGTTTTTCGGGTTGCCCTTGAAAATCATGCCGGGGCCTTTGACGTAAATTTCGCGCGAAGGAATGGTGAGGCGGAGCTGGCGCTCGCCGGCCGCCTGCAAAATCTTCGCGTAGCTGCGGCCCAATTGATCGTACGGCCCGCGATGCATGAGGGTGAGGGCGCGTCCGCCCGGCAGGGTGCGGACCGAGATGCCGTCGGCAACCACTTCCTTGCGGATCGGAAAGCACGGCTCGAAGTCGGCGTCGTCCTCGCGATATTCGCCGTCATAGTAGAGGATGAGGGGCTTGCCGGAGGTGTAGCGGCCAACCGCCCTGCCCAACCGCCCGAACCCCGCGCCGCAATCGCAGTATTTGCCTTTCATGCGGAGGCCGGCCACCAGCAGCGGCGCGAGGGTCTTTTCTTCGACGGCGAATTTGCCGGCGGCCAGGATTTGCTGCGCGGTCTTTTCTTTGGCGATGATTTCATTGAGCGAACGGACGATGTCACGGTCTTCCTGGATGCGTTGCTGCAGGGTGTTCTTTTGCCGTTCAAGGTAGGTCAAGATGTCGGCCTCGTCGGTGCACTCGCCGAGCACGGTGGCGATGTCTTCGATGGAAAACTCCATCTGACGCAACTGCCGGATGACGCGGGCCTTCTCGACCTTGCCGGCGTCGTAAGAGCGGTAGCCGGTTGCCTCATCGACGGAACTGGGAATGAGGATGCCCTTTTCGTGATAGAAGCGCAGGGTTTTGACGGACACGCCGGTGACTTGGGAGAACTCGCCAATGCTGTAAGATGTTTTCATGTGCCTAATGGTTTAAAGCCTCCAGCAAGGGGAGAGTCAAGGCAGAAAAAGCGTTGAAGAAAAAAACTGGGGCATCTGAGCGCGCTCCTTGGTTTAAGGCATCGCAACAGCATGCTGGGCTTAAAAGCAAAGTATGAAAAGGGAGCACCTCTCCCCGGCCCTCTCCCCATTTTGCTATCGCAAAACGCGGAG
>Ga0302322_100005850_pt1 | contig 10829 bp, 8 predicted proteins | sample Fen_T0_2_FD_203757 | JGI IMG/M metagenome (GOLD analysis project Ga0302322, IMG submission 203757) | Peat permafrost microbial communities from Stordalen Mire near Abisko, Sweden - Fen_T0_2 | ecosystem: Environmental > Terrestrial > Soil > Wetlands > Permafrost | place: Sweden: Abisko... | reverse complement strand
CACCGGCCAGCAAGGCAAGCCCAGTGCTTTTGCCGGAGAACATGCTCCAGGCGGCGCCGGTATTGCCGACGTGAACGAGGTTGAAGAATCCGGCGATCACGGGAACCCCGGTATTGCCGTAGCTGCCGAGCGGCATCCGGGCATTGATCCAGAACTTGGTGACCTGATCGAGGACGAAGACCACCACGAGCAGTAGCCAGAAGCGACGGTAGGAGAGGACGCGGGCCATCGGTCCGATCCGGTCGGTCGGGGCGGATATTTCTTCAGACGGAAGGGAGGGCAAGGGACGGGAGTCCGATGGCTTTGACCCGGGATTCAGAGGCGGGGAGTCCACTCGTGTTGCGCGCGTCGAGAGTCGTGGCTCTCGATCACTCGTCGCCGCCGCCGTCGTCGGACGACATCTTGCCGCCTTCCTCTTCGGTGCCGTCGCCGAACAGTCCGCCGCGTTCGATGGACCGGTGCGAATGACGTTCGACTTCCTTCTTCGCCTCGGTTGAGTAGCGAGTGAACGGTACCGCCAGCAGGCGTTCCTTGGCGATCGGCTTTTGGGTCGCCTCGCATATGCCGTAGGTGCCGTCGTGCACGCGTTTGATCGCGGCCTCAATTTCGGCGAGGGCCTCTTGCTCGTTGGACACGAGGCTGAGGGCAAAATCGCGGTCAAAGGTGTCGGTGCCCGCGTCGGCCATGTGTTGGCCGTAGCCCGATAGGTCGCCCGAATCGTCCTTGGCAGACTTAAGCAGGGTTTCCTCGGTGTGTTCGCCCAGTTGGGTGAGCACGTGGGTGCGAAGATCCAGCAACAGGCGGTAGAATCGGCGGAATTTTTCCGGGACGTCGTTTTCATCCACCATGGCGGTGGGTTGCTTGCTCTTGCCCGGGGTGAAGCCGAGGATGTCCGCGAGGGAGGCGGCCTTGACGTGGTTTGGCTTGTGGGACTTTTCCAGCTTGGCCACGGCCTCGGCTTGCTTGGCGGCGGCGGTGGCCTTGTCGCTCTTGCCCGTTTTTACGGTACTTTCGATCTGCTTTTCGTTCTTCAGCGCGATTTCCCGCACCTCGTCGAGACTGAACGCGATGGCCTTCGGCGTGGATTTGCGCTCGAGGAGCATGCGTTTCAGGTCGGCGGCGCTCAGTGGCGGCTTGCTTCCGCCCTTGGCGAACGGCGTCGCGGTCTTCTTGGCGGCTGGGGCGGGCGCCGGTGCGGCGGGTGCCGGGGCGGGCTTGGCGGAAGTGGGCTTGGCCGGCTTTGGTTTGACCGGGACAGATTTGGCCGGGACGGATTTGGAAGTGGATTTCAAAGTTTTCTTGGCCGCAGTTTTGGCGGCAGGTTTCTTGGCGGCGGATTTATTTTTCGAGGCCATAGGGGAAGGATTCAGGAGTTAAGGGCTTCTTCGCACCGAGGGCAAACTTCTCCGTGCGGCGTTTGTCTTAATGCGGGCACCCAACGCCAGCAGCGGGGGCAGCGAACGGAACCGAGGTCGCGGGCAGGTTGGGCGGATAGTTCAATCGTCGAAGAATTTTTTGTCTCAAGATGGACATGCGAAACGATGAACAGTTCGGGTAGAAATCCGCGGTGTCTTTCCAGTATCACCATGGCTGGGTCCGAGGCCGCTCCGCTCAAGGTGAGAGCGGCGTCGAGCGATTTCCCGATCGTTCCGGCCTGGCGCAAGGGCTCGAGCTTTTCGTTGGCGAGCGCACGAAATTTGAGGAGGTCCGCCATGTCGGACTCAACTTCGGCGTTGCGCCAGGCGGCGGGCGCTTGTGGCCAGTCCTGCACATGAATCGAGTTGCCGCCGTACTCCTGGCCGGTGGTGGCGAAGCTCCAGGCTTCGTCGGCGGTAAAGGTGATAACCGGAGCCAGGATTTTGACCAGAATCTGGAAGATATGGTGAATTGCGGTCTGCGAGGACCGCCGCAATCGGTGGTCCGTTTTCAGCGTGTACAGTCGGTCCTTTAGGATGTCGTGGTAGATCGAGGACAGCGTGACCGAACAAAACTGATTACACAGCTGGTAGACCCGGTGGAACTCGTAGGCGTCATAGGCCTTGGTGCATTCATCGATCAATACCGCGGTTTGGTGCAGGGCCCAGCGATCGAGCACGTCCATTTGTTCGAGGGGAAGAGCGGCCTTCGCGGCATCGAAATCAAACAGATTGGAGAGTTGGAAACGGAAGGTGTTGCGCAGAAGCCGGTACGCTTCGCCGACATTTTTCAGGATCTCGTCATCGACGGGGATATCGTCGCGAAAATCCTGGGAAGCGATCCAGAGCCGGATAACATCGGCCCCATGCTGGGCGATGTACGCGTCGGCCGTTTGCGGTTTCTGATAAGTGCTGCTCTTGGAAATTTTTTGCCGATCCTTGTCGACGATGAAGCCGTGGGTGAGGACCGCCTTGTACGGGGCGGCGCCAAACGCGATGACGCTGGTCCAAAGCGACGATTGAAACCAGCCGCGATGCTGGTCGCTGCCCTCGAGGTAGAGGTCCGCCGGCCAATGGGTGCCGCCCTGGCCGCGTTTCAAAACGGCGGCATGGGACGAACCGGAGTCGATCCAGACATCGAGGGTGTCGCGACCGCACGTCAGGCCATCCGGCGACGGCCAATCGGTCGGCAGCTTCACACCTTCGAGGATTGCGACGGGCGAGGCGTCGTACCAGAAGTTGGTGCCGCGGGTTGCAATCTTGTCCGCGACGGCGCGAGCCACGCCGGCGTCGAGGTAAGCCTTCTTGTTCGCGTCGTAAAAGGCCGGGATCGGCACGCCCCAGGAGCGCTGGCGGCTGATGCACCAGTCGGGACGCGATTCAACGGCTCCGCGGATCCGGGCTTCGCCCCAGGCGGGGATCCAGCCCTGGTGGTTGCCGATCTTGACGATTTCGGCGAGAGCGGTCTGGCGCATGCCCGCCTGGTCGAGCGAAACGAACCACTGGTCGACGGCCCGGAAGATAATGGGCGTCTTTGATCGCCAGCAATGGGGGTAGCTGTGGGGATACTTGGCCTTGGCGAGCAGCGCACCGGCCGCCGCGAGCTTCTTCAGGACTCCGAGATTGGCGGGAGATGGACGCTTCGCGGCGAGATCTTCCACGGTTTCCAGCGTGGTCAGGCCGACGAGATCGGCCGGCACTTGACCGTCGTCGAGGTATTTCCCGTCGTCGCCCACGGGACAATAGATCGGCAGCTTATACTTCAGGCCGGTGAGATAGTCCTCGGCGCCGTGTCCGGGGGCGGTGTGGACGCAACCGGTGCCGCTTTCGGTGGTGACGTAGTCCGCCAGCACCACCGGGGACGCACGGTCGATGAACGGGTGACGGGCCTGAAGGTGTTCGAGCTTGGCCCCGGGTATCGTGAGCACAATGCCGGGCAATGGCTCGATCTTGGCCGCGCTCGCGACGGCGCCGAGCAGCGCTTGGGCAACGACGATCCGCTCGGCCCCGATGTCGGCCACGACGTATTCGATGTCCGCGTTCAGGGCGATAGCGAGATTCGCCGGGATCGTCCACGGAGTGGTGGTCCAAATGACCAGGTAGAGGGGCTTGTCGGTCGGAAGGCCAAACTTTTCCGCCTGGTCCGCGGGCACGAGAAACTTGACCCAGATGGCGATCGAAACGTGGTCCTTGTACTCGATCTCGGCCTCCGCGAGTGCGGTTTCGAAGGGAATGGACCAATAGACGGGTTTCTTGCTGCGGTAAACGAGGCCTTTTTCCACGAAGGCGGCGAAGGTGCGGACGATGTCGGCCTCGAAGGCCGGGGCCTTTGTTTTGTATTCGTTTTTCCAGTCAGCCAGCACGCCAATTCGCTTGAATTGGGCGGTTTGTTTGGCGATCCAGGATTCCGAGAACTCGTCGCATTTGGCCCGAAGCTCGGCGGTGGTGAGGGACAACTTTTTTTCCTGAATCTCACGCGACACCTTTTGCTCGATGGGCAGACCGTGGCAGTCCCAGCCGGGGACGTAGGGAGTCCGGAAACCCCGCATGGACTTGTAGCGATTGATGATGTCCTTGAGGGTTTTGTTCAGAGCCGTGCCGATATGAACGTCGCCGTTGGTGAATGGAGGACCGTCGTGAAGGACAAAAGTGGGTGCGTCCGCGCGCCGGCGCTGGATCGCATTATAAAGGTCGGTCTTTTCCCAATGATCCACCCGGGCCGGCTCGCGTTGCACCAGATTGGCCCGCATGGGAAAATCGGTCTTGGGCAGCAGGAGGGTGTCTTTGAGTTCTTTTGCCATCAGGAATAAAGGCGCGGGAGGCTAGCCAAGCAAAGTGGGTAGTCAAGTGGCGTCACGAGGACTCCGCTTGAGCTTTGGCATAGTGGCTGCAATGCTCCAACTATGCGCAAAATCATCCTGTTAGCCTCGCTGATGGCCGGAAATCTTCAGGTACCGGCCGCTGAGCCGATCACGCCGATGCCGATCAAAGTGGTGGTGGTTTCGACCTTTGAGTCGGGAAAGGACACCGGCGACAAGCCCGGCGAGTTTCAATTCTGGGTGGAACGGGAGAAACTGGACCAATCGATCGTCGTCCCCGGCGTGGCGCATCCCGTGCTGACCAACGGTCACGGGCTGCTGGGGGTGGTTTCAGGCACGACGGTGCGGTCCTCGAATCAGATCATGGCGCTCGGGCTGGACCCGCGTTTCGACCTTTCTCATGCCTATTGGCTGATCAACGGGATCGCCGGGGTCGATCCGGCCGACGCCTCGCTCGGTAGCGCGGCGTGGTCGCGGTTTGTCATCGACGGTGACGTGGCCTACGAGATCGACAGCCGCGAGGCTGATCCAAGCTGGCCGTACGCCATCATTCCGATCGGAGCCAAGAAGCCGAACGAGATTCCCAAAAACGAGGGCTGGGAGCCCGATGCGATGATCTACGAACTGAACCCGAAACTAGTTGATCGCGCCCTGGCCCTGAGCAAGGACGTCGTTCTGGTGGACACGCCGGAAATGCAGGCTTACCGGGCGACCTACGTGGGATTTCCGAACGCGCAAAAACCGCCCTTTGTCCTGATCGGTGACAGCTTTGGTTCGTGCCGCTACTGGCACGGTGTGACCTTGACCCAGTGGGCCAATGACTGGACGAAGTTGTGGACCAAGGGTCAGGGAAATTTCGTGATGTCGGATATGGAGGACCAGGGAATACTGGCGGCGCTGACTTCATTGACGAAAATGGGTCGCGTCGACGCTCAACGGGTGCTGGTTCTCCGCACGGGTAGCAATTACTGCATGCCGGCACCCAAACAGACGGTGGTGAACAGCCTTCAATCGGAGTACGCCGGTTGGCTGCCCTCGTTGGAATCCGCCTATCGCGCGGGCAGCGTGGTGGTGCACGACATCCTAAAAAACTGGGACGACCGGTACGCGGCGGGCGTCAAGTAGCGCGGCGCGGGCGGGCCACAAATTCTGCGGCATTGCGCGCGAGCGCGGTCCCTGAATTGACGCAGTCCGGCAGCGAAATTCCATCGCGCGGACTGCCGCCGATGAACAGTCCCGGATATTGGATTTCGCAGCGGGCGAGGGGATCGAGGAAGCGTTCGTGGCCGACGTTGTACTGGGGAATCGCCTTCGGCCAAAAGGTGAGGTGGGTGAACACGGGGTCTCCGGTGATCCCCAGCAGGGCCCGCAGGTCAGGCAGGACGCGGGCGAGCAGTTGGTCTAAAGGCAGGCGACCGGTCTCGGGTTGGCGAGCGCCGCCGGCGAGCACGGTCACCGCCACGTGGCCGTCGGGTGCACGGGAGGGAAACAGGGTGGACGAGAAGACCACGCCCAACATCGATTTTTTTTCGCACGCAGGCACCAGCGCACCGTAGCCGTCGAGCGGATGGCTCACCTGGCTGCGCTTGAACCCAAGAAAGAGCGAGCTGACCGGTGGGTGGGGCTGATGGTCAAGCGACGCGAGCGTTCGTTCGCCCAAGGTTCCGAAGACCAGCTGGCCCAATCCGCCGGCGGACAAGGCGAGGACAACCGCGTCGAAGGCGGTCGTGTCCACGGCGGCATGACGCTGGGTGATAATTTTCCATGGTCGACCAGGAATGATGTTCGTGACCGCGGTGTCAGTTTTGACGGTCCCAGGGGGCAGCGCGGCGGCGAGGGCCGCGGGTAGGGTTTCCAGCCCATGGTCGAAGGAAATGAGCGGAGCCACGCCCGTGGATTCGCCGCGATCCCGGCGTTCGCGCGCCTCAGCGCGGAAGCCCCGAAGGAGCGAGCCGTACGTCCGCTCCAATCGCCACAATTGGGGAAAGGCAAAGCGGGCGGAAAGTTTTTCCGGGTCGCCAGCATAGATTCCTCCGGCAAACGGGTTCATGCCGTAGTCGAGGATTTCGCGGCCGAAGTGGGCGATGACAAAACTGGCCAGACTCGTGTCGGTGGTGCGCACGCGGGGGCGGGTGAACAGTTCGCGGAAGGCCCGCAGGCGGGCTCCGAAGGAAAAGAGCGGTGACACCAGCAGACCGGCGGGAGAAAGCGGCACCGGGACCAGCCGGCTCCCGCGCACGATGAAACGCTGCTTGGCGGCCGAGCGAACCATGGCTCGCTGTCCCTCAAGGCCAAGCTCAGCGAGAAGCGCGACCACCTCAGGGGTTTCCTGTAGCGTGTTGGGTCCGCCCTCGATCACCCAACCGTCTGTCTCGGTGGTGACGATGGAGCCGCCGACCCGGGAGTGCTTCTCGAAAAGTGTGACGGCATGTCCGTCGCGATGCAGGCGCCAGGCGGCGACGAGGCCGGTCAGGCCGCCGCCGACGACCGCGACAGATTTCGGCGCGGCGTTTGGCATGTCAGTTCTTCCACTTGGTGACGGTGTCCACCAAGGCGTCGACACACTCCAGTTTCGCTTGCGGCATGATGCCGTGGCCCAGGTTGAAAATATGGCCGTTGGCGCCGCACATCGATTCCAGCAGGCGGGCGGTTTCTCGCTGCACGATTTCCGGAGTGGTGTTCAGCAGCACCGGGTCGAGGTTGCCCTGGAGCGCGATGTTGCCGGGGACCAATTTGCGGACCAAGCCCAAGTCGACGGTCCAGTCGACGCCAAGCACGCGGACGCCGCTGAAAGCCTGATCGGTGAATTGGGACGGTGTGCCCTTGGCGTAAAGAATGATCGGGAAGTCCTTCGGCAGGGCCGCCACGATTTCGCGGATCCAGTGGAGTGAGGCCGCCTCGTAGTCCTGCCCGGCCACCAATCCGCCCCAGGAATCAAAGATCTGAATGGCGTCGGCGCCGGCTCGGATCTGCATTTGAAAATACTCGATCAAAGCCGCGGTGAGTTTGGCCAGCAGGGCATTGAAGAACGGTCGATCAGAGTAGAAAATGCTCTTGCTCCGTTCAAAATCATCGGCGCTGCCTCCCTCCAACATATAGGTGGCGAGGGTCCAAGGAGAGCCACCGAAACCGAGGAGGGCTTTTTCGTTTTTCAACTCCGCCTTCACCCGCGAGAGCGCCTGGCCGACGTAATCGAGCCGCTGGGCGACGCCTTCGACGTTCAACTGGTCGAGTTGGGCCTGGGTCTCGAGGCGAAAATCCATCGCGATGCCGCCCGCCTCACGAAACTTGTAACCTTGGCCCAGGGCCTCGGGAATCACGAGGATGTCGGAGAAGATGATCGCCGCGTCCAAGGCGAAGCGTCGGAGTGGCTGCAGGGTGACCTCGGCGGCCAGCTCGGGCGTCCGGACCATTTCCAGAAATGACGACTTGGCCTTGAGCTCCCGGTATTCCGGAAGATAGCGACCAGCCTGGCGCATGATCCAGACCGGCGGGCGGTCAAGGGGATTGCAGGCAACGGCGGCGAGGAAGCGTTCGCGTGAAGTCATGAAATGGGTGCGGGTGGTGTAGTGAAAGTTCGAATATCCGGAAGGAGAAATTATCACTCGCCGTCGGCCCAGTTGCGAGGACGGAGAAAGACGTCGTGCAGGCGGGCCTCGGGCGACCCGGGATCGGGTTTCCAGTCGTAACGCCACGCCACAAGCGGTGGAAGTGACATGAGGATGGATTCCGTGCGGCCGCCGCTTTGCAGGCCGAAATGAGTGCCGCGGTCCCAGACCAGGTTGAACTCAACGTAACGACCCCGGCGGTAAAGTTGGAAATTCCGTTCGCGCGGACCGAATTCCGCCCGCTTCCGATTTTGCACAATGGGAAGGTACGCGGGCAGGAAGGCGTCCCCGACGCTGCGCATCAGGGCGAAACTGTGGTCGAATCCGGGTGCATTGAAGTCATCAAAAAAGACACCGCCGATGCCTCGCGGTTCGTTCCGGTGCTTGAGAAAAAAGTAGTCGTCGCACCATTTTTTGAATTTTGGATACAACTCAGGACCGTGCGGGTCGCAGGCGGCCCGCGCCACGCGGTGCCAGTGAATGGCGTCGGCCTCAAAACCGTAGTAGGGAGTCAGGTCAAAGCCGCCGCCAAACCACCAGGTGGCAGACTCGCCTTCGCCGGCGATAAAGAAGCGGACGTTCGCGTGACTGGTCGGCACGTAAGGGTTGTGCGGATGGATCACCAGGGAAACCCCGAGCGCGTGGAATTTCCTGCCGGTGAGTTCGGGACGCGAGGCGGTGGCCGAAGGCGGAAGGCTGGCACCGGTGACGTGGGAAAAGCCGACTCCGGCCTTTTCAAAGGTCGCGCCCTCGGTGAGCACGCGGGACCGGCCGCCTCCTCCCTCCTCGCGGGTCCAGGCATCCTCCTGAAATTTGCCACCGGCGTCCTCGGTTTGCAGCGTCGTGCAAATGGAGTCCTGCAGGGAGAGCAGATAGGTGCGGACGGCGCTGAGATCAGGCGGCATGAGAGAACAGGCACGGTGACACGGAATGCCGCGGATGAGAAACCAAAAGAATTCGTCCGGTGGCGCTTGACGGGTTTGGTAAGGTTCGGGGTCGACAGGGAGCTTCCCGAGACCTTTCCTGACGATTCTGCCGATGAATTCCGCCGTTCTCACGACCATTGCCGCCACGGGTTTCACCGTGGCGTTTTTTCATGCGGCGATTCCGACGCACTGGCTCCCTTTTGTGCTGGTGTCGCGCGCCCGGTCCTGGAGCCGGGGCAAAACGCTGGCGGTGTCGGCGCTGGCCGGATTGGGTCACGTGGCGCTCACCAGCCTGCTGGGCCTCGTGATCGCCTGGTTTGGCTTCAGGCTCGACGAGCGGGCGGGGAATCTGTTTCCCCGAATTGCGGGTGGATTTCTGCTGCTGATTGGTGCGATCTATTTTTGGCGGCAGTGGAGCGGGCGCGGTGTCCTGCATCACCACCCCCCCGGCGGACACCACCAGGCCAGCGAGCATTGCGGACATGCCCTCGATCACAGTCACTGGGACGACGAATTGAAGGAGAGCCGGCTGGTGTCGGACAAGGCCGGGGATTGGGCGGCCATCAGCGGGCTTTTCATGATGCTCACGCTCTCACCGTGCGAGGGTTTCCTTCCGGTTTATCTTTCCGGCGTGCAGTTTGGCTGGCGGGGATTTTTTGTGCTGAGCCTGATTTTGGCCGTCGGTACCCTGGCGGGAATGCTCGTGTTCACTTGGCTGACTCTGGTCGGTCTGGAGCGGGTCCAGGTGCAGCGATTCGAGCGCTATGAGGCTGGCCTCCTAGGCTCGATCTTCACGGTGTTGGGCGCGCTCATGCTGGTATTTGAACACGGGCCCTGAGCTTGAATCGGGCGCCAACGTCCCGCGTTCCGGAACTGCCGCGGGACACTTCTCAAATCCAACCCAATCTCAGCTGCGCGGGGAGTACAGCGCCACCAGGGCGGCTCCGATGGCCTGCGACAGTTCGCCGAGGGTGGCCGGGACGACCTTGAGTTCTTGCTGCTGGGTCGACCACAAATAGGGACGGGCCGACTCATGAATGATGCGCAGATAGCGTTCGCGGAATTCTGGGGTCGTCGCTTCGGGGTCGATGAGTCCGCCCCCGATCACGACATATTCGGTGTCGACCGCCATGAGGAGAGACGCCATGTGGAGGCCGAGAGCGCGGGCTTGAAAATTGAAGATTTCGACGGCCAGCGGATCGTTCTTCTGCGCGAGCGTTCGCAGCGAGAGCACCTTCTCCTTGATCGGGGCGGGGGAACTGGCGAGCGGGTGGTCGGGGAATTTCTTCAACGTCTCGGCGAGCAATTGCGGAAGGCCGGAAATGGTGGTGTAAGCCTCGATGCAACCCCAGTCGCGTCCGCATCCGCACGAGAAAGGGCGGATGTTGCCGAGCAAGTGCAGGGGCGCGGGCATATGGCCGCCCTCCATGCCGCTCAGGGTGTCGCCGTCCAACGGCAGACCGTGGGCGTCGACGTACGCCACGCCGAGACCGGAGCCTGGGGCGAGCATCAGAACGCTGGCCTTTTTGCCCCCGCGAACACGCTGGGCCTCGGCCACGCCCCCATAATTGCCGTCGTTGCCGGCCACCAAAGGAATCGAGCGTCCGGCGGCCTGCGCGATGGCCCGGCTGTAGTCGGCATGGAAATCCCAGCCTTCAAAACTACGGGGAAGATTAGCGGCGCGTCCCATTACGCCATAGCGCTCATACGGCCCGGGAATGGCGAGGCCCACTCCCTGGACCTGGCTCCACGTCAGTTTATTCTCGGCGAGGAATCCGTTGACGCCGTCGATCCATCCCTGGACCACGGCCTGCGTTCCGGCGGCGGAGTTGGTGGAGCTTTGCCGCAGGTGGTGCGAGATGATGGTGCCGTCGGCCCAAACGCCGCCGGTCTTGGAAGTGGTCGCGCCGCTATCGGTGCCGAGATAAACGCCTTTGTTGGACATGGGTGATGGGAGGGTGCAGTGCTCGAAAGGAGTCAACTCAGTGGCACGCCGGTTTAGTGACGGCAACGGCAAAGAAGTGAAAAAGCGGGAGGCTTTACCGGTTGGCAAAAAATGCT
>Ga0302322_100005849_pt1 | contig 10829 bp, 6 predicted proteins | sample Fen_T0_2_FD_203757 | JGI IMG/M metagenome (GOLD analysis project Ga0302322, IMG submission 203757) | Peat permafrost microbial communities from Stordalen Mire near Abisko, Sweden - Fen_T0_2 | ecosystem: Environmental > Terrestrial > Soil > Wetlands > Permafrost | place: Sweden: Abisko... | reverse complement strand
AAGGATGGGGATGAATCAACACTTGATTCGTTCCATCGCGGCAATTCGCGCCCAGGGTGGTGTCGCCCTGAAAAACGGCAACAAGGTGATGCCCGACCCGATCCTGATCGGCCGCAATGCCGAGAAGATCGCTGCGCTCGCCAAGGCGCACAACATCGAGCGCTGGGGCACCGACCTGGACAAGGCGCTGGCCAACCAGGACGACACCCTGTTTTTCGATGCCGCCACCACGCAGATGCGCCCCACCCTGCTCGCCAAGGCGATCAACGCGGGCAAGGACATCTATTGCGAGAAGCCGGTCGCCACCAACCTGAAGGAGGCGATGTCGATTTATAAACTCGCAGAGGAAAAAGGCATCAAGCACGGCGTGGTGCAGGACAAGCTGTTCCTGCCCGGACTGACCAAGCTCAAGATGCTGATCGACTCGGGCTTTTTCGGCCGCATCCTCTCGGTGCGCGGCGAGTTCGGCTACTGGGTGTTCGAAGGCGACCTGCAGCCGACCCAGCGCCCGTCGTGGAACTACCGCGAAGAGGACGGCGGCGGCATCATCCTGGACATGATCTGCCACTGGCGCTACGTGCTGGACAACCTGTTCGGCGAGGTCAAGTCGGTCTCCTGCCTGGGCGCCACCCATATTCCCGAGCGCTTCGATGAAGAGGGCAGGAAGTACAAGGCCACCGCCGACGACGCCGCCTACGCCACCTTCCAGTTGCAGGGCAAGGATGGCAACCCGGTGGTCGCGCAGATCAACAGTTCCTGGACCACCCGGGTGCGGCGTGACGACCTGGTCACCTTCCACGTCGACGGCACCCACGGTTCCGCGGTCGCGGGTCTCACTGATGTTCGCACCCAGGCGCGGGTCAACACGCCCAAGCCGGTGTGGAACCCGGACGTGCGCCAGCCGATGAATTTTTTCGACCACTGGCAGATGGTGCCGGAATACGCCAATTTTGATAACGGCTTCAAGATCCAGTGGGAAGCCTTCATCCGCCACCTCGCCGAAGATGCTCCCTACAAGTGGAACCTGCTCGAAGGCGCCAAGGGCGTGCAGCTGGTCGAGGCCGCGCTGGCGAGCTGGAAAGAGCGCCGCTGGGTCGATGTGCCGGCGCTCAAGCTCTGAGCCCATCACCCACACGCCACTGCCGTTCGTGGTGAGCGGGTTTGACGTTTCCTGAACCACGCGTTCCCCCCGGATTCAAGGCACGCGCCCTTCGACAAGCCCAGGGCGAACGGTGGTGGAAGGCGTAACGCTTAATGCGGCTGATTGCCGTGAAAGGAATCTCCATGAACGCCCCGGACAATATTTCACGCAGCATCGTGCTGCCCACCAATGGCGGCAAACTGGAAGCCTTCCGGCTCTCCGCGCCGCGCGATTTCCCGGCCAAACCGGCGCGCGCTTTCACCCGCATCGCCTACTCGGCGGCGCACGTGGTGGCCGACCCGCTGGCGGCGAACAACCCCTGGCTGGACTGCAATATCGACTGGGACGCGACCATGCGCTACCGGCGCCATTTGTGGACCCTGGGGATGGGCGTGGCCGAGGCGATGGACACCGCGCAGCGTGGGATGGGGATGGACTGGCCGACTTCTCTGGAACTGATCCGGCGCTCGATCGCCGAATCGAAACACGTGCCCGGCGCTTTCCTGGCCAGCGGCGCGGGCACCGACCACCTGGCGCCGGAAGATGCGAAATCGATAGACGACGTGATCCGCGCCTATGAGGAACAGATCGAGGCGATCGAGGCCCTGGGCGGCAGGATCATCCTGATGGCCAGCCGCGCATTGACTCGCGTGGCGAAGGGCCCGGACGATTACCACAAGGTCTACGACCGCATCCTCGCGCAGGTGAAAGAGCCGGTGGTGATCCACTGGCTGGGCGAGATGTTCGACCCGGCCCTGGCCGGCTACTGGGGCAGCATGGACCACATGGCGGCGATGGACGTGGCGGTGGACGCGATCAAGCGCAACGCCGCCAAGGTAGATGGAGTAAAGGTCTCGCTGCTCGACAAGGACAAGGAAATCGCGATGCGCCGGCGCTTGCCCAAGGGCGTGCGCATGTACACCGGCGACGACTTCAACTACGCCGAGCTGATCGCCGGCGACGGCGAGGGCTACAGCGACGCGCTGCTGGGAATTTTCGATGCCATCGCTCCGGCCGCCTCCGCCGCGCTGGCCGCTCTGGCTGGCGGCGACCGCAAGACCTTTGACGAGATCCTTGAGCCCACGGTGCCGCTGTCGCGCCACATGTTCATGGCGCCGACCCGCTTCTACAAGACGGGCGTGGTGTTCATGGCCTACCTCAATGGCCTGCAGGACCACTTCGTGATGGTGGGCGGCCAGCAGAGCACGCGCTCCCTGCCGCACCTGGCCGAGCTGTTCCGCCTGGCCGACCGCGCCGGACTGCTGCACGACCCGGACCTGGCCTGCGCGCGGATGAAAAGCGTGCTGGCGGTGCAAGGCGTCACGGCATAGGCATTGCGGGGCAGCACGGTTGCGTCGCACACCCGCGGCGCGGCCGCCACGACAACAACATCTGAGACAACCATGCGCGACTTTTCCACTTCCCACGAGCACCTGTCGCTCAACACCGCCACGGTGCGCAAGCAGTGGAAGCTGGACCGCATCATCGACGAATGCGCGCGGCGCGGCATCCGGGCCATTTCGCCGTGGCGCGACCAGGTGGCAGCAGTCGGCCTGGAGGAGATCGCCAGACGCCTGCGCGATACCGGCACCCGGCTCTCGGGCTATTGCCGCGGCGGCTTCTTTCCCGCCGCCGATGCGGCCGGCCTGCGGGCGGCGCTGGCCGACAACCGCCGGGCGATCGACGAGGCGAAGACAGTGAACGCGCCCTGCCTGGTGCTGGTGGTCGGCGCCCTGCCCGGCGCGCTCGACGGCAAGGCCGCCTACAAGGACCTGGCGCGCGCGCGCGGCGAGGTGCGCGACGGCATCGCCGCCTCCCTCGAATATGCGCGGCAGGTCGGCATGCCCCTGGCCATCGAACCCCTGCACCCGATGCAGGCGGCCGACCGCGCCTGCGTCAACACGCTCGAACAGGCTCTCGACCTGTGCGACGAGCTCGACCCCGGCCGCAGCGGCCTGCTGGGCGTGGCCTGCGACGTCTATCACACCTGGTGGGACCCCAAGCTGGCCGAGCAGATCGACCGCGCCGGCCCGAAGCGCCTGCTGGCCCACCACGTGTGCGACTGGCTCACCCCGACCCGCGACCTGCTCAACGACCGCGGCATGATGGGCGACGGGGTGATCGAACTCAAAAAAATCCGTGGCTGGGTCGAGGCCACCGGCTTTGGCGGATTCTGCGAAGTGGAAATCTTCTCGGATTACTGGTGGGGCCGGCCGGGTGAAGAGGTGCTGGACACCTGCATCGCGCGCTTCAGTAGCGTGGCGTAGGACAGGCCTGCTGGCGCGCCGCGCACACGGCCACGACCCGCTGGAGCCGCCATCCTCCGAACAGACCGGGTTTGGACTCCCTCCTCCACAATGGAGAACAGGACTTTCTCACTACACTTTGTCAATGATGCAATGTCTGGAGCAGTCGGCGCCACATCCTCTGGATGGCGGTGCCGGAGTGCCGAGCCATGCGGTCAATCCACGGGCCTCCGGCGCATTGCGATTCCGGCCCGGGTTGATGCCGACCTGGCCGGGCGGCTTCAGGGCCTTATTGCGCAGCCGATGGTGCGGCGCGATTCCGGTGTGCCACGATGTTTCCTGCCCTTCCTGCTCCTTGCGCGCCGCATCAGGCGTCGGCGTCCGGGCCCGCTTCCGGGATGCAATTGACCATGGCGTTTGGATATTGAGCATGCGAGAAAATTCTCTTTCTTCCACGATGTGGACTCCGGCATACGAAGCATCGGATATCCAGTATCGTGCGGCCATGACGAGCGGCTCATCAGGCAGGATATTCCTTCATGGCCGGGCGCGCCTGGTCGCCACCGTCCTCTGGCTTTGCATGCTGCTGACCGTCGGCACCGCGTTCACGCTGACCTCCTGGAACCGGGCGGTCGAGCGCAACGAGCGGGACCTCGATACCAGGGTGGTGATGGGATCGCAGGCGGTCAACGCCTATCTGGTGTCGCTGGAGCAGTCGCTCGCCGACCTGGCCGACCGCCTGCAAAAAGATGGCCTGGGACCGAACGCGGAGATCCAGCTCAAGCGCTATCGGCGCAGCCATCCGGAATTCGAAATCGCCTCCGTCATCGGGATCAACGGAGATGTCGTCGCGAGCAGCGAAAATCCGGTCCCCAACGCGGCCGGGCTGCCGTTTTTCATCGACGCGAAAGAACGCCTGCTCAAGGGCGACCGGATGACGGTGAGCCGGCCCTATCCGGGCAGGAGCGTGCCCAAGTGGCTGATCCAATTGCGCTACGGGGTGCGCGATGGCGCAGGCCAGTTGCAGTTCATGGTCGGCGGAGGCATAGACGTGGCGCGCGCCCACGCGTTCTGGAAGGATGTGCCTTTGGCGCCGGGCGCGGACATGGGCCTGTTGCGCGACGATCTGTACGCGCTGGCCCGCTACCCCGTTCCAGCAGGGTTGGCCGCCAATCTCTATACCCAGCCCCAGCCCGGCCTGCTGTCGGACTACCTGCGCGGCCACGGCTTTCCCGCGGCGGGCGTGATCCGCGGCTACAGCGTCGTCCTGAGCAGCAACGCGACGGTGGCCTTTCGCCATTTGCAGGACTATCCGATCTACTTCGTCAGCGTCAATCCGAACGCGATACTGCTCGACGAATGGTGGACCTCTGCCTGGCCGACCTACGCCGCGTTGCTGGTCCTGCTGATCGGCGGCCTGGTGATCGCCGGCTGGAGCGGACGGCAGCAGGCCGCCCTGCAGCGCGAGCGCGAGGCGCGGCTGGCCGAGCTGGAAGCGCTGACCCTGCGCCTGGGACACAGCAAGAGCGAACTGGAGAGCGCCAAGGAGCGCCTGGAGCATGCCAATGCCGAGCTGGAGGCCTATATGTACTCGGCCTCGCATGACCTGCGGGCGCCGATCCGCGCGATCGACGGCTACTCGGCGCTGCTGCGCGAAGAGCTTGCGCTGGCGCCGGAGTCGGAGGCCGGCCGGCTGCTCGGGCTGATCCGCGCCAGCGCCGGCCGGATGGGCGACCTGCTGGGCGACCTGCTCGACCTGTCGCGCTATTCGACCCAGGAAATGAGCCGGGAGGACATCGACATGCGCGCCGAGGTCGATTCGGTGATCGCCGAACTGGGCGCCGAGCCGGGCGCCAAGTCGGGCGCCAGCGGGGCGGGAGCCGGGTTAGCGATAGGCGCGCTGCCGCACTGCACCGGCGACCGCACGCTGCTGCGCCAGGTCTGGAGCAACCTGATCTCGAACGCGCTCAAGTACAGTTCGCGGGCCAGCGCGCCGGCGATCCGGATCGGCTACGAGCATGGCGAATACTTCGTGGCCGACAACGGCGCGGGTTTCGACATGGCCTACGCCGACAAGCTGTTCAAGCTGTTCAGCCGCCTGCATGCCGAGAGCGAATATTCCGGCACCGGCGTCGGGCTGGCGATCGTCAAGCGCATCGTCGAGCGCCACGGCGGAACCATCCAGGCCACGGGCACACCGGGCGCCGGGGCGCGCTTTGGCTTCACGATACCCGCCTGAGCGGCCGCCGATACGGCTTCCTGGTCCAGGAGGGGCCTATGGAATCATTGATTAAGTGGGCCGCGCCTCCTTAACAAGCCCCGATCCCAGAGAGAGGCCGGTCTTGCGCCTTCCGGTTTTCGGGACTTATTCAGCGTTTCCCTATGTATAAGCCTGGCACGGCGTAGCCGCGTGGCACAGGCGCTCCGGGGCCACGCGCGCATCGGCGGGCGCAGCCACGGCCCCCGCCCGGCTCGGCTGGCCCAGGTCGGGGGCGCGCCGTGGCGCCGATGCCTGCGAGAGGCTTTGACCCAGCGCAAAAGCGCGCTCCCGGAGGCGGCTAGGATAGGTGGTTTCCGCCTTTGCTGGAGTAAGCTTCCCGCATGTCCACCGCCTACATCACGCACCCGAGCTCGCTGCGCCACGAGATGGGCCCCGGCCACCCGGAGTGCCCGGAGCGCCTGTCCGCGATCCAGGACCACCTGCTGATGCGCGGGCTGCTCGACCTGATGCCGCCCTACGACGCGCCGGCCGCCACCCATGAGCAACTGGCGCGGGTGCATGACTCGCTGTACATCGCCCAATTGATAGACAGCGCGCCCACCGAGGGTTATTTTCACGTCGACCCCGACACCCAGATGAATCCCTACACCCTGCAGGCCGCCTACCACGCGGCCGGGGCGGCGGTGCTGGCGGCCGAGCTGGTGGTGCGCGGCGAGGTGCAAAGCGCGTTCTGCAATGTGCGCCCGCCCGGCCACCACGCCGAGCGCGGCCAGGCGATGGGCTTCTGCTTTTTCAACAATGTGGCGGTGGGCATCGCCCATGCGCTGGAGGCGCTGGGGATAGAGCGGATTGCCCTGGCCGATTTCGACGTCCATCACGGCAACGGCAGCGAGAACATTTTCGCCGGCGACGAGCGGGTGCTGATGGTCTCGACCTTCCAGCATCCGCTCTACCCTTACCTGGGCGACGTGCCGCAGGGCCCCAACATGGTCAACGTGCCGCTGGCGGCGCGCACCGGCGGCGAGGCGATGCGCGCCGCGGTGCTGGACCGCTGGCTGCCGGCGCTCGACGAGTTCAGGCCGCAAATGATTTTCATCTCGGCCGGCTTCGATGCGCACCGCGAGGACGACATGGCCAACCTGGGCTGGGTCGAGTCCGATTACGCCTGGATCACCCGGCACCTGAAGGACGTGGCGGAGCGCCATTGCGGCGGGCGCATCGTCTCGACCCTGGAAGGCGGCTACGACCTGTCGGCCCTGCCGCGCTCGGTGGCGGCGCACCTCAAGGTCTTGCTGGGGGCCGACTGATGCGCCGGTGCGCACAGGCATACCGGGCGGCGGTCGTGACGGTCCGCCTGACGGAACGGCGGGTCCGCCTGACGCAACGGCCGGTCCGGACGCGTCAGCACGTCGCTGCGCGTATCCTTGGCGCTGCGCCGGCCCTGACACGGATCGCGCCGCGCCGCCCCTTGCGCGATCGGCAGCGCCACGCAGGAAAATAGGCAGACCCCCATGGAAAAGCACTACCTCGACCCCCTGTTCAATCCGCGCCGCGTCGCCCTGTTCACCTCCAGCAGCACCGCCGCGACCGACCCGGTGGTGCGGGCCCTGGCCCAGTGCACGGTGCCGGTCGACACCCTGCTGCTGGACGGCGCCGAACTGCGCCTGGACAGCCTGCCGCGCGCCGACCTGGCGGTGCTGCGGGTGGCGCCCGACGAGGTGGCGGGCGCATTGGATGCGGCCGCCCTGGTCGGCGCCCACGCGGTGATCATCAACGCCCCGAACGCCAGCGCCGCGCAGGCCGAGGCCTGGGAGCGCAGCGCGCACCGCCACAGCATGCACCTGCTGGGCCCCCAGACCCTCGGGCTGCAGCGCCCCCACCTGAAACTGATCGCCGGGCCGCTCGGCGCCCTTGAGGCCGCGCCGCGCCCCGGCAACCTGGCGCTGGTGAGCCAGTCGGGCGCGCTGGGCTCGGCGATCCTCGACTGGTCGAGCGAATCGGCGGTGGGCTTTTCCGCCGTCATCACCCTGGGGGCGCGCTCCGGCGTGGACCTGGCGCAGGTGCTCGATTTTCTCGCCGCCGACCCGCTCACCCACAGCATCCTGCTCTACCTGGAAGGCATCAAGGACGCGCGCAGCTTCATGAGCGCGCTGCGCGCGGCCGCCAGCGTCAAGCCGGTGATCGTGCTCAAGGCCGGGCGGCGCGACGCCGGCAAGCGCGCGGCGCTGACCCACTCGGGCGCGATGGTCGGCGCCAACAGCGTGTTCAGCGCGGCCTTGCGGCGCGCCGGCGCGGTGCGGGTGCGCCTGATCACCCAGTTGTTCGCCTCGGCGCGCTGCCTGGCGGCGCGCTACCGGCCGGTCGGCGACCGCCTGGCGGTGGTGACCAACGGCGGCGGCCCGGGCGTGCTGGCGGCCGACTGGGCCGACGAGATCCGCGTGCGCATAGCGCCGATCGGCGCGGCCGCGCATGCCACCCTGAAGGGAGCGCTGGCGCCGGAAGCAGTGCTCGACAATCCGATCGACCTGGGCGAGGACGCCACCCCGGAGGAATACGCCGCATCGGTGACCGCGCTGGCGGCCGACCCGGAAGTGGACGGCATCCTGGTCATCTTCAGCCCGAAGACCGGGGTCGACGGCGCGGCGGTGTGCGCGGCCGTGATCGAGGCCGGGCGCGGCGTCGCCAAGCCGCTGATCGCCTGCTGGCTGGGCGACTTCGGCGCGCGCGCGCAACGGCGGGCGCTGGAGGACGCCGGCATCCCGACCTTCCGGACCCCGGAGCCGGCGGTCGACTCGTTCGGCAACATCGCCCAGTTCCACCGCAACCAGCAATTGCTGCAACAGACGCCGCCCTCGCTGTCCGGCAGCGACACGCCGGAAGTCGAAGGCGCGCGGATGGTGATCGACAGCGTGCTGGCCGAGCGCCGCCGCGTGCTCACCGAAATGGAATCGAAGGCCCTGCTGGCCGACTTCCACCTGCCGGTGACCCGCACCATGCTGGCCCGCACGCCTGCCGAGGCGCTGCTGATCGCCGCCCAGGTCGGCTATCCGGTGGCCCTGAAGGTAAGCTCGCCGGATGTCGCGCACAAGTCGGACGTCGGCGGCGTGGCGCTGAACGTGCGCAACGCCGCCGAGGTGCGCGCCCGCTACGCGGAGATCGCCCTGGCGGTCAAGGCCGCGCAGCCGGACGCGGCGATCGAAGGCATCACGATCCAGGAGATGAGCGCCAAGCGGAATGGCCGCGAGCTCTACATCGGCGTGGCGCGCGACCCGCTGTTCGGCCCGGTGATCAGCTTCGGGGCCGGCGGCACCATGGTCGAACTGATCAGCGACCGCGCCATCGAGTTTCCGCCCCTGAACCGCTTCCTGGCGCGGCGCCTGATCGAGCGCACCCGGGTCTACGCCACCCTGGGCGAGTTCCGCGGCCTGCCGGCGGTGAACCTGACGGCGCTCGAGGACATGCTGATCCGGGTCTCCGAGATGGTCTGCGAGCTGCCCACCCTGACCGAGATGGACATCAACCCCCTGATCGTCGACGAGCATGGCGCTGTGGCGGTCGACGCGCGGGTGGTGGTCGACCACGCCCAGGCGCTGGGCGCGGGGCGCCATGCGCACATGGCGATCCGCCCCTACCCCACGCATCTCACCGAAGAGGTGCTGCTGCAGGACGGCGGCAGCTACCTGATCCGCCCGATCCGGCCGGAGGACGCCGACCAGCTCAAGACCCTGATGCTCGAGCTCTCGGAAGAGAGCCGCTATTTCCGCTTCATCTCCTACGCGCGCGAGCTCTCGCCCAAGCAGCTGGCGCGCTATACGCAGATCGACTATCACCGCGAGATGGCGCTGGTGGCCGAGACCCAGGGCCGGGTAGTGGCGGTGTCGCGCTACATGCTCAACCCGGACAGCGCGAGCGGCGAGTTCGCCCTGGTGGTGGCCGACGACTGGCACGGCCGCGGCCTGGGCGCGCGCCTGATGACCGCGCTGATGGAAACCGCGCGCGAGCAGGGTCTGAAAAAGCTCGAGGGCTTCGTGCTCGGCGAGAACCAGCGCATGCTAGCCCTGATGACCCGCCTGGGCTTTTCGCACCGCCGCGATCCTGAGGACCCCAGCCTGCGGCTGGTGGAAAAGCGGCTCTAGGCGCGGTGACTGCGGATGCGGCGCGGGCGACACGCCGCCCAGCAGGACGCTTCCGACCGGGGAAATCGCCGCCCCCCTGCCGAGCCAATGGTCTGGCACGGAATCGGCTTCTCAATGTACATCCGCGCTACTCAAAGGAATCCGCATGCAAACCATACCCCGCCCGAACCGCATCCCGGCCCCACCCCGCAGCTTGGGGCGGACCTGCCATCCCCACGCCGTCGCCATGCCTCTAGGCGCGCCCCTCGCGGTCCGCGTATACCGGCTGCGCGCCATCCTGGCCGCGGGCACCCTGCTGACCATGGCCGCCATGGCGCTGGCGCCGCCGGTGCGCGCCGCGTACCCCGAGCACCCGATCAAGATGATCGTGCCCTACGCGCCGGGCTCCTCGCCCGACAACATCTGCCGCGCCCTGGCGCAGGAAATGGGCAAGGCGATGGGCGTGTCCTTCGTGATCGACAACCGCGCCGGCGCCTCCGGCTCGATCGGCAGCGAGGCCATCGCCAAGGCGACGCCTGACGGCTACACGATAGGCTACGGCAACATCGGCACCCTGACCACCAACCGCTTCATGCTCGCCAAGATGCCTTACGATCCGGACCACGACTTCACCCTGATCGGACTGATGGGCGCGGTGCAGAACATGCTGGCGGTGAACAACGGCCTGCCCGTGAACAACGTCAAGGAACTGATTGCCCTGGCCAAGTCCAAACCCGGCAAGCTGGTGATGGCCTCGGGCGGCGCCGGCAATACCGGCCACCTGGGCGGCGAACTGTTCAAGGTGATGACCGGCACCTACATGCTGCACGTGCCCTACCGCGGCAGCCCGGCGGCGATCACCGACCTGATCGGCGGGCAGGCGGATTTGATGTTCGACAACCTGTCGTCGATCGGCAGTTTTGTGAAGTCAGGCAAGGTGCGCGGCCTGGCCGTTTCCGGCAGCAGGCGCTCGCCGTCGTTCCCCGATTTGCCCACGGTGGCCGAATCCGGCGTGCCCGGCTACGAGACCATGGCCTGGGGCGGCGTGGTGGCCCCCGCCGGCCTGGCGCCGGAGATCGCCACGCGCCTGAACAGCGAGCTCAACA
>Ga0302322_100005848_pt1 | contig 10830 bp, 13 predicted proteins | sample Fen_T0_2_FD_203757 | JGI IMG/M metagenome (GOLD analysis project Ga0302322, IMG submission 203757) | Peat permafrost microbial communities from Stordalen Mire near Abisko, Sweden - Fen_T0_2 | ecosystem: Environmental > Terrestrial > Soil > Wetlands > Permafrost | place: Sweden: Abisko... | reverse complement strand
GAAGCTGCTCAAGACCGAGAAGTTCGATTTCGACATCGCCTTCACCTCGGTACTCAAGCGCGCCATCCGCACGCTGTGGATGGCACTCGATGCCATGGATCTGCAATGGATCCCGGTCCATCGCAACTGGCGCCTCAACGAGCGCCACTACGGCGGCTTGCAGGGCCTGAACAAGGCCGAGACCGCGGCCAAGTACGGCGACGCCCAGGTCAAGATCTGGCGCCGCAGCTACGACATCCCACCGCCGCCCCTGGAAAAGACCGACGAGCGCTACCCCGGCCACGACCGGCGCTACGCCGAGCTCACGCCGGCCCAGTTGCCGCTGACCGAGTGCCTGAAGGACACCGTCGCGCGCTTTTTGCCCATGTGGCACGAGACCATCGCGCCGACGATCAAGAGCGGCAAGCGCGTGATCATCGCGGCCCACGGCAACAGCCTGCGCGCCCTGGTCATGTACCTGGACAACATTCCCGAAAGCGAAATCGTCGAGCTGAACATCCCCACCGGCATTCCGCTGGTCTACGAGCTCGACGCCAACCTCAAGCCCATCAAGCACTACTACCTGGGCGACCAAGCCGCCATCGCCGCCGCCATGAACGCGGTGGCCAATCAGGGCAAGGCCAAGTAAGGGCTGGAGGAGAGCGCAGAGGGGGACGAGGGCGCGGAGAAGACGGTGAGAGAAGAGGTTTGGATTCAAGAAACTCCTTCCTCCCTGGGGTAGCCGTGTGGCTTTTTGCGCGCCCATGAAATGACGCGCCAGTTGAATCTGTTATCACGAAGTGCTATGGTGATAACATGATTCGGACGCAAATCTCGCTGGATGCCGATGCCTACGCCAAGGCCAAGAAAGTCGCGCGTCGCATGGGTGTATCCGTGGCTGAGCTTTGCAGACGCGGCTTGGAGGAGATCATCGCGCGGCAGCCTGCCTCGAAGCCGTGGATGGCCTATGCGGGCATCCTCGAAGGCCGTCCTGAAGACAGCAGCACCGTGGACGAGGTGGTTTACGGACGATCCGAGCCATGACCGAGGCGGTCTTTCTCGACTCGGGGATCTTCGTTGCGTTCCTGAACAGCAACGACCAGTGGCACCCGCAGGCCAAGGCGCTATTTAGCCTCGCGCGGCCACGCTGGAGCACGTCGTATCTGGTGATCGGCGAGGCCTACTCCTGGTTCCTGCATCGGTATGGCGAGGAAGCGGCGCGATCATTCCGAGTCTTCGTGGACAAGCTGGACGGTCTGAAGATCCACGATGCGTCTGCCGAGCATCATCGCCAGGTGTGCAAAATGCTCGATCGCCTGCGCGGCGCGAAGGTTTCGTACGTCGATGCCTCTAGCCTCTGCTTGCTCGAACAACACAAAATCAGGAAGGTCTGGTCAACCGACTATCACCTGAGTCTCACGGGCGCGGAAGTGGCGCCTCGCCGCTCCTGAGAGTACCCAGGGATCACGGGCTAGGCCGCCGCGCCGGGCTTTTCGTGGCCCATTTCCAGTTTGAGGGCTTTGAGCGACAGGTGGATGTCCACGATGAAGGTCACGATCGAGCCGATGAGGGTGAGCAGGCAGGTCATGAAGAACAGACTGACCAGGAGGCCGAGGATGACGGCCGATCCCCATTGCATCAGCGCCGTGAAGAACAGCGTGATGATGAGCAGCGCCGCGAACAGCACGCTGGTGGCGCCAAGAATGATGGAAATCTGGATGAGGTGTGCCCTGCGGTAGAGGATCTCGACCTGGCTTCGCAGGTGGCGCCGGTCGGGCTCGCCCGCTGCGCGCAGCTCGTGGATGAGCTGGCGCGACCGATCCACCGCGCGGCCGAATCGGTTGGTCAGCGAGAGCAGCAAGAGGCCAACCCCGGAAATCAAGATCACCGGCCCCACCGCCACCTGCAGCAGCGGAATCAATTCGCTCAGTCCTTTGCCTAGCATGGGCCGCCAGTCTACCTCGTCGCCAGGCGCGAAGGAGCCGCATCACGCCCAGCAGGAACCCAAACGACCGTGCTGTGAGAATTCGGACACACTGTTCGCAATTCACCACGGACCTGGCTGCGGCTGTGCGAATTCCACGCGTAGCCGCGCAATATCGCACCGTGGCGACTTGGCAGCTGATTTGCATCTCTGGCGGCCATGCTCAAAACATCACGCAACGTCTTCCTTGGTAGCCTATTTGCCGCTCTCGCCTTTGCCCCCCTCGCGCAGGCGGCCACACCCCAAGCTGGCAGCAATGAATTCCGGCTCGAGAGCTCCTACATGATTCCTGGAATCAGCTTCGTGGGTCTCACCCACGAGTCCGCGAGCTCCTCCGGCTTGTCGTCCAGCACGACTATCTTCGGGGCCGGGTTCGCCTACGGTCGCTTCCTGACGGACAACTTCGAGATCGGCTCTGCCCTGTCCCTTCTCCGTCTTTCGGGCAGTGGCGACACAACCGAGTGGGGTTACGGGGTGTCGCCCTTTGCCCGCGCCTTTGCCATGGTTTCCGAGCGCGTCGCCCTGTTCGGCGGCGTAACTGCCGGTGTGCAATTGATGAGCGCGTCGAGCAGTACCAGCAACGCGACCAGCGACATCACCCAGCTGAGCATTGGCGGGGATGCGGGCGCCGAATTCTTCATCGGTGACTCGTGGTCGCTGCGCATTGGCCCATCCTACCGGTATATCCACCAGAGCCTGAGCGGCAGCTCGGCCACCAGCTCGTCCAACGTCTACGGCGTGAACTGGGCCCTGGCCGGCTACTTCTAGGCGCTACTTGTGCGCGTGCTGCTCGACAAGCTGGTAGGCCGCCGAAAGTTTCTGCGCCAGCTCGGTGGCGGCCTTCTGCTTTTCGGGTGAGCCCGTGTGGCGGTCGGGGTGGTACTTGCGCATGAGCGCCCGGTACGATTTTCGGACCGTGGCGAAGTCGGCGCCGAACGGCACTTCCAGCGCCGCGTAGGCGCGCCGGAGCTCGTCCTCGGGTGAGGGCTTGCGCGCCTGGGCGGCGCCGGCAGCGCGCCCACTGCCAGGCCCACGCTTGTCAGCGGGCTGCGCGCCCGGCACTGGCCCGGGCCGCGAACCCGTCGATTCGCCGCGCGCCTGTGCCTGGCGGGCGCGGTGGCGCCGCTCGATCTCAGCCTCTAGCTCCTTGTCGGTCAGTTCATCCAGGCTGAAGCGGCGGTACAGATCCTCGTCGGGATCGTGGTGCGGAACGCGCTCTGCCTCGGCGGCGCGATCGAGCAGCGAATTCAACTCCGATTTCGCCAGATTGAAAAGCCGCTTGCCGATGCTCATCGCCTGCCAAGTCTACGGTGAAGTTGCGTGATCTACCTATTATACGGCTCGCCGCGAATGATCGAGATGGCGCGGTAGATCTGCTCGCACAGAAGCACGCGTGCCAACCGGTGCGGCAGGGTCAGAGGCGAAAGCGACAGCCGGCGCTTGGCCTGCCCAACCGTGGCGGCTGCCAGGCCATCGGCACCGCCGATCAGAAAGGCGATGGCCTTGGTGCCCTGGACCATGCGCTTTTCCAGGTACTTGGTGAACTCAGCGGTGGTCCAGGCGTCGCCGCCCGGCTCCAGGGCGATGATCTCGGTGCCAGCGGGCAGGCCGCGCAAAAGCGCTGCGTCCGCTTCCACTTCGCCCACGTCGACAGGCACATGGCGCCGGATGCGCGTGCAGTATTCCTCGCACACCGACTCGAGCCGCCGGTCGCGCATCTTGCCGACGGCACGAATCAGAATCTTCACGGCTAGGTATCGCGGCCTGGCGCCGCATCGGCGCGCGCCTCGGCTGGGATCTGCAGCTTCACCCGTGGGGCGTCGATCCACAGACTCTCGATGTCGAACACCTCGCGCAGCGGATGGTAGAAGACATGCACCACCACGTCGCCGAAATCGATGAGCACCCAGCGCCCGTTGCGCGCGCCTTCGCGGCCGATGGGACGGCGACCGCGCGCGGACAGGGCCTCGCACACGCCGTCCGCGATAGCATCCACCTGACGATCGCTGCGGCCGCTGACCACCACGATGAAATCCGCGTAGCTGGAGAGACCGCACACGTCGATGAGCACGGGCTCGACAGCCTTCTTGTCCAGCGCCGCCGCCACGGCGGCCTTGGCCGAGGCCAGAGACTCGCGCCGCTCGCGTTCTTCGCCCGGACGAAGCGCAGGTACATCCAGCTGCACCTCGCGCACGGGCCGCACGACTGGCTTCTTGCCCTTCGCTGTGCCCTTACCGACACCCTTGCCGCCCTTACCACCTTTGCCGCTCCCGCCGGCCCTGCCTGCGGTGGCCACTTTGGCCTTCATTCCCCCTCTGCCCACCGCTTTCTTCTTGGTTGCGGCTGCGGGTTTTGCTCGGTGCTTGGCGATCGGCTTGGCGGTTTTCTTTTTCGTCACGTGGGCCTCATGCTAGCAAAGCGCGCGGCTCTCCTCAATCGGCGCGCGCGTTTTCTATTCTTCCTCGGACTGCCAGCGCGCCTCGAAGGCGCGAACCAGGCGTGTCAGGTGCTCGTTGCCAGCTTGGGCCATGGCCTCTTCGACCGTATGCGCTGCGCGGTCCAGCCACGCCGTTTCCCCGCTCACTTGCTCGGGAAATGCGTCGAGCACGTCGGGATTGCCCCCGCTGTGCACAAAACGTTCGCCGAGGGCCGCGATGCGCTGGGAAACCCAGCGCGGGGCCTCCAGCAACGAACGCCCCAGCTCGCGGCTGCCTTCGCGAAAGGCGGCCAGCGTGGGCTCGGCGGCTCCTCCCTTGCCGCCTAGGCAGGCGCGCAGGCGGCTTGCTTCGGCGGCGGTGATTTCGCCACCCACGTGCAACTTGGCGCAGTAGTGGTCGAACAGCGTAGCGCGGGTGAAGGTCTGGGCCATCTCCTCGGCGCTGCGGCCGGCGGCCACCACGGCCAGAAATTTCCGGCCCGCGAATTTGGCGATGACAGCAGCCGCGGCCACGATACCCAATTTGGCCACAGCGCCCTGATCCTTGGCCTGGGCAAGCATGGCGGCCGATACGGGCGGAAGATCCACCTGCCGGCCCAACGCCAGCTTGCCATACAGCCCGGCGCGCACGCGGCCGGCCAAGACATCGTCGACCATGGGCACAGGCAGAAAGCCGCGGATGGCGCTCGCCAGGAGGGCGCGCCGAATGATGAGCCCGCGATGCAGTGCCAGGTGGGCAAGCTGCTCCGGATCAGCGGCGAGCACTGGCTCGGCATGAACTTCGGTCACGTCGCGATTCATGGCCCCGTCTTCTTGGCCGCCGACACCGCGCCCAGGCCACCTAGCAAGGCCTTCTCCTCAAGGATAGTACGCTGGCGCAAGCGTAGCGGCTCGGCTTCGGGCAAGGCGATCTCGGCCACCTTGCCCACCTGGTCGACGGTGGCCGAAACCGCCACCTCGCCGACGATGGCAAGCTGGTCGCGCACGGCCTGGAAGGCTGTCTTGCACGCAAAGGCGAGCGGCAGGTGGCTGCCGGGATCCAAGGTCGCCTGGCCTTCCAGGGTCTTCACGTCCACCGTGTCTCGCCATTTGCGCAAGCCTTCGGCGACGGGAAATCCCGCGGGCAAGTCGGCGAGCCGGTTGCCCAGCCGCAAGCGGTAGGCGTCTTGGCCAGCCTCGTCCACCTCGACCTGGCGGCGCACGATTTCCCAGGCGGTAAAGGGCGCGCCCAGGGCCTCGGCGACGAAGCGCGCATTTTCCGAATCCTGCGCGGTTCGCCGGATCATCTTGCCGTAGCGCAAGGCCACCGCCACGTCACCGCCCACGCGCACGATCTCGCGGCCACCATCCTGGTCGTTGCTTTCCAGCAAGCGAAAGTTGCCCTGCTTGTCCATCCACAGGTCGGTGGTGGTGGTGACGGCGGACGGCGACGCTGGTTTGGATCCGTCACCCGGGTCGGCCTTGCCGCCGCCGTCGATATGGAACGTGGTGGTGGCGTGCAGATGGCCGCCACCGGCCTTGTGCAAAGCCGCCGAAAATCCAGCCGGCGCCAGGGCACCATCCAACGTTTCGAGCCCGCTGCGCGCGGCTGCCGTTTTCCTTTGGCCACAGCCAACCGTCGCGACTGCGCAAGCCGCCGCCAGAAGCACGAAAGAAAGAGTGGTCCGCATCGAGAGGCGGCGAAATCTACCACCAAATGATACCGTCTAGACGTGAACCCATCCCTTGGCGAATACCTCGCAGCGTGGAGGATTCCGGCGCTTGTCGCCGCCGCCGCCTTTGGTGCCATCTGGGGCAGCTTTCTCAACGTGTGCATCGCCCGCATCCCGCGCGGCATGTCCGTGGTCACGCCGCCCTCGCACTGTTTTGCCTGTGGCTCCCGCGTCCTGGCCCGCGACAACATCCCGATTTTTTCCTACCTCTTGCTGCGCGGCCGCTGCCGACACTGCGGCGCCAAGTTCTCGGCCCGCCACGCCGCCATCGAGGCCCTCACGGCCGGGCTCTCGGTTTTGGTGCTGTGGTGCTTTGCGCTCGATGCGGTGGAATTGCCTCTCGGCATGCGCGTGGCTCGCTTCGCGGTGTACTTCGCCTTCTCGGCGGTGCTGGTGGTGCTGACGTTTATCGATGTCGACACCAAACGGCTGCCCGACCGAATCACCCTGCCGTCGGTCGTTGTGTTCTTCCTGGGCGGCTTCGCCACTGGGGAAGTGGCATGGCTCGAGCGCGCCATCGGCGCCGCCGCCGGATACGCCGTGGTCCGCCTGATCGCCGATGCCTACTACTACAGCACCGGTCGCGAGGGCCTGGGCCTTGGCGACGGCAAGCTGCTCGCGGTCATGGGCGCGCTGCTGGGATGGAAGTCGCTTCCGCCCATCGTGTTTTCCGCGTCGTTCATCGGCATCCTGGTCAGCATCCCGGTGCTGCTGGTGCAGCGGCGAAAGCGCGCGACCAGCAGCGTGGGGCCCGCCACCAGCGCGCCGCCCGAGCCAGCACCGGCAAGCTCTGCTGCGAGCGATTCTCTGCCGGTAGTGACGGACGACCTGTCGCTCCCCACGGCCACCTCAATCCGGCGCAGCGAAGTTCCCTTCGGCCCCTTCCTCGCGGCCAGCGCCCTTGGCTACCTTTTCCTGCACGAGCAGGTGTGGGCCTTCATCGAGCGCACCGTGCTGGGCGGGTAGGCGATCGCGAAGGGTGGCCTCGCTGGTTGCGCTCCTTCGTTGTAGGCTCATGCCTTCATGAAGGGATTTCTTCTTGGGTTGCTGGTGGCCGGACTGGGCATAGGCGGCTACATCTACTGGCAGCACGTGCAACACACGACCGCCAAGCCCACGCCTGCGACTGCCGACGCGGACGCGCCGACGACCGTCAAGAAGGCGCGCAAGCGCAACCGTGGCGCCGTACGTGTGGCGCGTGGCCCGGCGGCGGGCGATGCCGTGGCTGGCGCCGAACCCGAGTCCGAACCGGTGCGGCTGTCGGCCGCGGATCTGCGCCCAGTTGCCCAAGGCGACGATCTGTCCAAACCCGACGTGCTTCGCCTGGACATGTCGAACGACAAGGAGCTGCCCGAACTTTCCCAGGACCAGATCGACGAGCGCTTCCGCGGCCAGGAATCGGCCATCCTGGATTGCATCGCGCGCGCACGGCCCGATCCGGAAACCTACGTGCCTGGCCGCGTGACCATCAAGTTCCGCATCCAGCGCGCCGGCACCGTGCGCGGCGTGCGCGTGGAAGGGCCGGCGGTGTTGCAGAAGAACGGCCTTTACGGCTGCATCAAGAACGTGGTGGGAGGCATTCGCTTCCCCTCCGCTGGCACCAGCCAGATCATCAGTTACCCATTTACCTTGAGCTGAACGCGTTGGTCAGGCGATGAGCCTGGCGGCGTTGGTCGACAGCGCCAGCTCGAGCGCCTCGGGAGAAAGCGGCAGCTTGCTGAAATCCGCCAGCTCCTTCGCTTGATCCTGCCACGGAGAGTCGGTGCCGAAGACGATCCGGTGGGGGTCGTGGCGGGTCAGGATGATTTCCCATACCTCGCGCGGGCACCACGAGGGTGCGAAGCTGGTCTCGAGGTAGATGTCGCTGCCGACGATGCAATCCACCACACCCTGCCAGTCACCCATTCCTCCCAAGTGACAGGCCACGATGCGCAGGTCGGGAACCGCGTCGTGCAAACGGCGCAGCCGGCGCGGGGATCCCTCGTCATGTTTGGGAAAGCACGGATGATAGCCCGCATGCAGGGTGAACGAGAGGCCAGCGCTCGCGGCGGCTCGGGCGATGCGCAGGCAGCGCGGGTCGTCGACGGCGCAGCTCATGTACTGAGGGTGGAACTTCAAGCCGCGCAGGCCCAGGCCAGCGATGCGCTCGACCTCGCGTTCGGGATGTTCATAGTCAGGATGAATCGAGGCGAAGGGGACGATGCGATCGCTTGCTACCTGAACCGACCAGTTGGTGATTTTCTCGACCTGGGTCGGCTTGGTGGCGACCGAACAAAGAATGGCACGGCGGATGCCGGCCGCATCCATCGAGGTCAGCAAGCCAGCGAGTGTGCCGTCGTGGTGATTCCGCATCTCGTGCCACAGACTCTGATCACACAGACTGCCCATGGCGTGGGGGGCGACGGAATCTGGAAAGGCGTGAGCGTGGGCGTCGATGATATCCAATTCGGCGCGGAGAATAGGACTGCCAAAGGTCAGGAACAAGTGTTCCCGACCATGGCATGCTCGATGTTCAGGTGGCGGTCGGATAGTCGGTGTAGCCCTTGGGTCCCGGCGCGTAGAAGGTCGCCGTATCGGGCGCATTGAGCGGCACGTTGCCTTCCATGCGCGCCACCAAATCCGGGTTGGCGAGGAAGGGGCGGCCGAAGGCGACCAGATCTCCCCTGCCGTCGCGAATCGCCGACTCGGCCAGGGTTCGGTCGAAGCCGCCAGCCAGGATCATCGTGCGCGGCCAGGCCCGCCGTAAGGACTGCTTGAGTCGCTCGGGCACCATGGGCGCACCCATGCTGGAATGATCGACGAGGTGTACGTACTGCAACCCGTAGGGTGCCAAGCGCGCCGCCAGGGCCAGGTAGGTTTCGTCTATCTCGGGATAGGGCTTCATGCCACCACCAGCCCCATAGGGCGAAAGCCGAATACCGACGCGTTCGCCGCCAATGGCAGCGGTCACTTGCTTGGCCACCTCGACCACGAAGCCGATGCGCTTGTCGACGGAGCCGCCCCAAGAATCCTCACGCTGGTTGCTGTGCGGGCTCAAGAACTGCTCCAGCAGGTAGCCGTTGGCAGCGTGCAATTCCACGCCGTCGAATCCCGCGGCCATGGCGTTCTGCGCGGCCAGCTTGTACTCGTCCACCGCGGCCCACACCTCGGCCTCGCTCATGGCGTGCGGCACGGGATGGGGCTGCATGCCCTGGGAATCGGTGAACATGGTGCCCTCGGCGACCACAGCGCTGGGTGCCAGAACGTGCGCGCCGGCGGGCAAGTTGAGGGGATGGCCCACGCGCCCCGTGTGCATGAGCTGCACAAAGATGCGTCCGCTCTTGGCGTGCACGGCGTCGGTCACCTTCTTCCAACCCACAACCTGATGTTTGGCCCACAGGCCGGGTATGCGCGCATAGCCCGTGCCATTGGGCGACGGCGAGGTGCCCTCGGTGATGATGAGGCCGGCCGTCGCGCGCTGGGCGTAGTACTCGGCCATGAGCTGGTTGGGGGTATTGGACTCGACCGCCCGACATCGCGTCATGGGTGCCATGACAATGCGATTCTTGAGCGCGAGTTTTCCTAGCGTGAAGGGTTCGAAGAGGGTCGATGAAGGCATGGTCGTTGTTACCTAAGGTTTAGATGCCGGCTGGTCAGCAAGGACACGCGCCCGCTCTTGAATTGTGGCCTCAATCCAAGCAAGGCGCACGCGCAGCCACCCGTTGCCTACTTTCAAGGACCGCAATACGGGGATATGATGACGTTTCCCCTGATTCTTTCTTGGAGGCTGCATGCGCTTGCAACTGAGACTTCGTCGCTCCCTGGTCGCGTTCGCGCTCGTCTTGGCGGCGGGCGGCTGCGGCTCGTCATCCGACAAGGTACCTGACAGTTCGGTTTTCCCCGACGCTGCGAGTGTGGCTGTGGACACGCGGGTCGTCGCTCCGGATGGACCCTCGGCGAGCGATGCGTTCGTGACCAGCGACACCGCGCCAAGCGGCGCGGACGCCGCCACCACGAAGGACACGGTGAAGGACACGGTGGCTGACACCGCAATGGCGGGGCTAGACGGCCCTGCGCAAGGCATCGACGGCAGCACCCCGAGCTTGGATGGATCCGCGTCGGAAGCCGGCGGCGGCACCGTCGACAGTTCGCCTTCCAAACTAGACGCTGGCACGGCGGACACCGGCGGCCACAGCGATGGGCCTGCCGATGCGGCCGCCGACGTTGCGGACGCTGGCTTCGTGCCCGGACCCGCCACCGCCGCGCTGGTCAACGCCGGCTCCGCCGGACAGTTCAACCTCCCAGACGGTACTTGGAAGGTATTCTACTTCGACGCCGTTGCAGGTCAGGTCTACGCCGTTTCCGGCTTGTCCGGCATCGTGCATGGCTACGTCAGCACGTCGGCCTCGGTTTCCCCGTCGAACTACCAGTACGTCACCAACACCGACGGCAACCTGTCGTTCCCGGCCGCCGCCGCGCAAAGGTACTACATCGCTGTGGCCGTCAGCGGCGGGGGTGTAAGCGGTTCCTTCCAGGTCGCCGACGGCGGCTCGCTCGTCGCGCTCGGCAGCACCGTGCTTGCGCTCACCGCGCCCGATGGGGACAACACGTACTTCTACCGTTTCCCCATCACCACCGGTCACGGCTACACCTTCGCAGCCACCGGCCCCTCGCAGCCGAGCGTCAAGATCGCGGTTGCCCCACGCGCCGAGCGTTCGAGCAACGGGCAGCTCTCGTAC
>Ga0302322_100005847_pt1 | contig 10833 bp, 10 predicted proteins | sample Fen_T0_2_FD_203757 | JGI IMG/M metagenome (GOLD analysis project Ga0302322, IMG submission 203757) | Peat permafrost microbial communities from Stordalen Mire near Abisko, Sweden - Fen_T0_2 | ecosystem: Environmental > Terrestrial > Soil > Wetlands > Permafrost | place: Sweden: Abisko... | reverse complement strand
CGCGCGGCGTGATCGAGGCCGGCGCGGTCGGGCTCAACCTCGAGGACACCGCAGACGCGGGCGACAACCCCCTCCTCCCCATCCCCGCCTTCGTCGCGAAGATCGAGGCCGTGCGGGCCGTCTCGGTCGAGGCCGGCGTGCCGCTCGTGCTCAACGCCCGCACCGACGTCTTCATCGCCGCCGTGGGCGACCCCGCCACGCGGCTCGACCGCGCCATCGAGCGCGGCAGGGCCTACCTCGCGGCCGGCGCCGACTGCATCTTCGTGCCCGCCGTCGCCGACGCCGGCGTCATCGCCGCGCTCGTGGAGGGGATCGGCGGCGCGGTGAGCGTCCTCGCGGGCGCAGGCGCGCCGTCGGTCGCAGAGCTCGCCGCGCTCGGCGTGGCCAGGATCAGCGTCGGCTCGGGCGCGTACCGCGCAGCACTCGCGCTTGCCCGGACGATGGCCGAAGAGGCCTATGGATCCGGGAGCTTCGAGACGATGCTCTCCTCGCAGGTCCCCTTCGACGAGGCGCAGACGCTGTTCCAGCGCTAGCGGCGCCGACGAGTGAGACATGCGCGCGTGCGAAGCTGAGTATCGTCCGTAGCAGAGATCACCGGAGGGAACACCCGTTGTCGTACGCCGCACCACAGCCGTTCGAGGACCTCGTCACCCTCCGCGACCGCGCGCGGATCGAGATAGCCAAGGTCGTGGTCGGCCAGGACCGGGCCGTCGACCTGCTGCTCGTCGCGGCGCTCGCCCAGGGTCACGTCCTGATCGAAGGGCCGCCCGGAAGCGCCAAGACGCTGCTCGGGCGCGCGATGGCGCACGTTCTCGGCGCGCAGTTCAAACGCATCCAGTTCACCCCCGATCTCGGGCCGGACGAGATCACGGGCGTCAACGTGACGAAGATGGGCGAGCAGGTGTTCAAGCCCGGCGTCGTCTTCACCAATGTGCTGCTTGCAGACGAGATCAACCGCACGCCGCCCCGAACGCAGGCTGCGCTGCTCGAGGCGATGCAGGAGCGCACGATCACGGTGGAGGGCCGCACGCACCAGCTGCCCGACCCGTTCCTCGTGATCGCGACGCAGAACCCGTTCGAGCACGAGGGCATCTTCCCGTTGCCCGAGTCGCAGCTCGACCGCTTCCTCTTCAAGATCAACCTCGACTACGCGAGCGAGGAGAGCGAGATCGAGATGCTCCGGCTGCCCCACACGGGCGTCACACCCGACATGCTGGGCGAGATCCAGTCGCTGCTCGGCGTCGTCGGCCTCGACCGCGCGCGCAAGGACCTCGACCTGACGGAGGTGCCGGCCGAGGTGGCCCGGTACATCATCACCGTCGTTCGGCGCACGCGTGTGGACCAGAGGCTCGAGCTGGGCGCCAGCTCACGGTCGGCCATCCACCTCCTGAGCGCCTCGAAGGCGCAGGCGCGTCTCGACGGGCACGACCGTGTGACGCTCGAGGACGTCTCAGCAGTTGCCCCGTACGTGCTCCGCCACCGGTTGATCGCGCGCGCCGGGGCCTCGGCGGACGACGCGCTCCGGGACGCGTTGGAAGCGTAAGACGGTGGGGGTGCCAGGCTTCGGCCCGGCACCCCCAAACGACCTCACATCGTGTCTCCGAGCGCCCGCTGCGTGAGCACGCGGGCCAGGTGCACCCGGAACTCGGCCGAGGCGGCCGAGTCGCTCGACGGCTGCGTGCCCTCGCCGGCGTGGGCCGCCGCGCCCGCCGGTGAGGCACCACCCGCGATCGCGTCCTCCACCGCCTTCGCGCGCAGGGGCGTCCCGCCCATGCTCGCGAGCGCCACCGACGCACGCACCGCGGAGCCGTTGTCGCGGTGGACGAGCGCCGCCACGCCCACCGTGGCCCAGTCCTGCGCGCGGCGATGGTACTTCCGGTACGACCAGCCGGTCGATTCGCCGAGCTTGGGGACGCGGATCTCGGCCAGCAGCTCGCCGGCTCCGACCGCTGTCTCGAAGACGCCGGTGAAGAAATCGACCGCGGCCACGGTTCGCTCACCTCCCGGGCCGACGACGACGAAGTCCGCTCCGAGCGCGAGCATCACGGCGGGCATGTCCGAGGCCGGGTCGCCGTGGGCGAGCGAGCCCCCGATCGTGCCGCGATGGCGCACCTGCGGGTCGCCGATCATCCCGGCCGTGGTCGACACGATCGGGCAGTGCTCCTGAAGGAGGAGGTCGTGCTGGACGGCGGCATGCCGGGTCAGCGCCCCGATCGCCAGGTGGGTGCCGCCGTCCCGCACGTAGGCGAGACCGGAGAGCCGGCCGATGTCCACGAGCTTCGACGGTCGTGCGATCCGCAGCTTCAACGCCGGTACGAGCGAGTGCCCGCCCGCCAGCACCTTCACGTCTGGATCGCCGCCGAGCAGGGCGAGCGCGTGCTCGACCGACTCGGCCACCTCGTAGTCGAACGTGACGGGGATCACTGCCGTGCCTCCTCGATCGCGCGCCAGACCCGCTCCGGGGTCGCCGGCATCTGGATATCGGTGACGCCGAGGTGCGAGAGGGCGTCGAGCACCGCGTTGATCACGGCGGGAGCCGACGCGATCGTCCCGGTCTCCCCCACGCCCTTCGCGCCGAACGGCTGGTCGGTGGCCTTGCTCTCCGTGCGGTCGAGCTCGTACGACGGAAGCTCGGCAGCGGAGGGCACGAGGTACGTCGCCAGCGTGCCGTTCGTCAGGTTCCCGTCCTCGTCGTAGAGCGCCTCCTCGTACAGCGCGGTGGCGATGCCCTGCGTGATCCCACCGTGCACCTGCCCGTCGACGATCAGCGGGTTCACGACCGTGCCGACGTCGTCGACCGCGACGTAGCGGACGAGCCGCGTGTCGCCCGTCTCCGTGTCGACCTCGACGATCGCCGCGTGGGCGCCGCCGGGCCAGGAGAAGTTGGGCGGGTCGAACGTCGCGGTCGCCTCCAGCGTCGGCTCCATCCCGTCCGGCAGGTTGTGGGCCGCGAAGGCCGCCCACGCCGCCGCCTGGACGTTCATCGCCTTGTCGGGCGAGCCCTTCACGCTGAAGGTTCCCTCGTCGTAGTCGAGGTCGTCGGCAGAGACCTCGAGCTGGTGCGCCACGATCTCGCGCGCCTTCTCGATGATCTTGTCGCTCGCCGTCCAGAGAGCGGCGCCGCCGACCGGAAGGCTCCGGCTGCCGTAGGTGTCGAGCCCGTAGGGCGAGATGCTCGTGTCGCCGTGCAGCACCTCGACGTCGGCCGGGTCGCATCCGAGCCGGTCGGCCACGATCTGCGACCAGGCGGTCTCGTGGCCCTGCCCGTGCGGCGAGGTACCCGTGACGACCTGGAAGGTCCCGGTCGGCAGGGCCCGGATCGTCGCCGTCTCCCAGCCGCCCGCCGCATAGCGGATGGCGCCCAGGATTCGTGACGGCGCGAGGCCGCACATCTCGTTGTAGGTCGAGAACCCGATGCCGAGCTGCTTCACGTCGCCCCGCTCGCGCCGCGCCTGCTGGTCGGACAGGAGCCCGTCCAGCCCGAGCTGCTCGAGCAGCCTGTCGAGCGAGGCGTGGTAGTCGCCGCTGTCGATCGTGAGGCCCGAGGCGATCGCGGCCGGGAACTCCGTGATGAAGTTCCGGCGCCGCAGCTCGACCCGGTCGATTCCGAGCTCCTTCGCGAGGTAATCCATCGTGCGCTCGAGGACATAGGTCGCCTCGGGCCGCCCCGCTCCGCGGTAGGCGTCGGTGGGAGTCGTGTTCGTGAACACGCCCGTGAACGTGACGCTGTAGTTCGGGATCGCGTACGGCCCCGCGTAGATCCAGGCGCCGAGCAGCGGTATGCCGGGCGTGACGAGCTGCAGGTACGCGCCCATCGATGCGTGCACGTTCGCCCGCAGTGAGGTGATCTTCCCGTCCTTCGTCGCCGCGAGCTCGAGCGTGGTCACGAAGTCGCGGCCGTGGATCGTCGAGACGGCGTTCTCGCTCCGCTCCTCGATCCACTTCACCGGCCTCCCCAGGCGGCGCGCCAGCGCGACCGCGAGAAGCTCCTCCGCGTAGACGTCGAGCTTGGAGCCGAAGCCGCCGCCGACGTCGGGCGCGATCACGCGCAGCTTCGTCTCGGACATGCCGAGCGTCGCCGCGGTCAGGAGTCGCAGGATGTGCGGCACCTGCGTCGCCGACCAGAGCGTCACGTCCCCACCCGGCTCCGGCCGTGCCACGACACCGCGCGGCTCCATTGCGTTCGGGATCAGGGGCGGCTGGTAGTACGTGCGCTTCACCACCACGTCCGCGTCCTCCTCGAACGTCCCCGCCTCGAGCTTCCAGACGTAGGACACGTTCGTGCCGAGCTCCTCGTGCACGAGCGGAGCACCGTCCTGCGCCGCGGCCTGGACGTCCACGATCACGGGCAGCGGCTCGTAGTCGACCTCCACGAGTTCCGCCGCATCAACGGCATGAGCACGCGTGTCGGCGAGCACCACGGCAACGCCGTCACCCTGGTAGTGCGCCTCGCCGACCGTGAGAGGGAAGTGATCCGGATTCTTCATGTCCTCGGTGACAGGCCAGGCGCACGGCATCGCCGCCTTCCAGTCGTCGCGCAGGTCCGGTCCGGTGAAGACGGCGACGACGCCGGCTGCGGCCCTCGCCGCGGCGGTGTCGATCGAGACGATGCGGGCATGCGCGTAGGGGCTGCGCACCACGACCATCGCGAGGGTGCCGGCAAGGGCGATGTTGTCGACGAACGTGCCGCGCCCGCGGAGCAGCGGGTCGTCCTCCTAGCGCTTCAGCGGGCTGCCGATGTGGCGTGTCTCGGTGGTGCTCATGACGCGCTCCCGGCTGCCGCGGCGACCGCCTCGACGATGTTGTGGTAGCCGGTGCAGCGGCAGAGGTTCCCCTCGAGGCCGCTCCGGATCGCCGCGTGGTCGGTGGCCTCGCCGTTCTCGATCAGGGAGACGGCCGCCATCACCATGCCCGGCGTGCAGTAGCCGCACTGGAGGGCGTGGTGGTCGTGAAAGGCCTGCTGCACCGGATGAAGCTCGCCGTTACGGGCGAGGCCTTCGATCGTGGTGACTTCGGAACCGTCCGCCTGGACGGCGAGGACGGTGCAGGACTTGGCGGACTGGCCGTCGAGCAGCACCGTGCAGGCGCCGCACGACGAGGTGTCGCAACCAACGTTCGTACCGGTCAGCGACAACCGCTCGCGCAGGACGTAGACCAGCAGGTCACGCGGCTCGACCTCGAGCTCGTGACGCACACCGTTGACGGTGAGCACGATCGAACGCACGAAAACCTCCTTCGCCGGGGGTCAGCGACGAGCCTACTCCTCGATCGACGCCGCTCCAAGAGCTGACGTATCGTTGTCGCCATGATCGAGATCAGGGAAGTGGGAGCGGACGAGCTTGAACGGTGGGTCGCGATCGCGGCCGCCGTGCGCACCGACCGGGCCCTCGCTGTCGCCGACTATGTCGACTGGAAGCGCCAGGCGGAGGACATGGCCTGGTTCATCGCCTCACGCGACGGCGATGACGTCGGCGGGGCGTTCGCCTACGTCGGCTGGCACTCGGCGCCGGGAACGGGCAACGGCGAGGCGTTCGTGCTGCCCGAGTACCGGGGCACCGGCGTCGGCGCCGCGCTCTACCGGGAGATCGCGTCCTGGGTGATCGAGCGCGGCTGCGTCACCCTGGAGACGACCGTGGCGGAGGACGACGAGGACAGCCTGCGCTGGGTCGACCGCCGCGGCTTCCGCGAGGTGGGGCGCAGCTCGCGTCTCGTGCTCGACCTGACGGCGATCGAGGCTCCGGCCGTGAATCCGCCCGAGGGAGTGAAGATCGTGACGTGGGCCGAGCGGCCCGAGCTCGGCCCGGGGCTCTACGAGGTGGCGTGCGAGGCGTACCCGGACGTCCCGGGTGAGGAGTGCAACACGATGGATCAGTACGAGACCTGGCTGTCGAAGGACATGCACGGCGACGGCGACAGGGCCGAGGCGACGTTCATCGCCCTCGCGGACGGGGAGGTCGTGGGCTACGCGAAGCTGTCGCTCTCGAGCGCGCCCGGCGCGACCGCCGCCCACCACGACATGACAGGCGTGAAGCGGGCCTTCCGCGGGAGGGGCATCGCGGGGGCGCTCAAGCGGGCCGAGATCGCCTGGGCGAAGCTGGTGGGCTACGAGACGCTCGAGACGGCGAACGAGGTCAGGAACGAGCCGATCCGGCGCCTGAACGAGCGCTACGGCTACGTGGTCAAGCCCGGCGTCGTCGTCCTGCACGACTCGCTCGCCGGGATCGAATAGGGATCCGCTCGCCCGGAGGGGTGAGGCTTCTGCCTCACCCACCGTCCGTTACCGCCGCGCCTTCAGCGCCCGCTCCATCTGCCGCTTCGCATCGCGGTCGGCGATGCTCCGCCGCTTGTCGCCCTTGTCCTTGCCGCGCCCGAGCGCGACCTCGAGCTTCACCTTGCCGTCCTTGAAGTAGAGCTTGGTCGGCACGAGCGTGAGACCCTTCTCCTTGATCTTCGCCGAGAGGCTGTCGATCTCGCTCCGCCTCAGGAGCAGCTTCCGGTCGCGGTCCGTGATGTGGTTCGCGACGTTTCCCTGCGCGTACTCCGAGATCGAGGCGCCCACGAGCCACATCTCGCCGCCGCGCACGTCGCCGTACGCCTGCCCCAGCTGGACGTGGCCGGCGCGGAGCGCCTTGACCTCGGTCCCGGTCAGCACGAGCCCCGCCTCGACACGATCGAGCAGCTCGTAGTCGTGCCGCGAGCGGCGGTTCTCGGCGATCAGCTTGGTTCCGGTCTCTCTGGCCACCCGGCGATTGTAGGGCCGACCGCTAAGCTCGGGCGGTGCGCGCTGCCGCCGACGTGATCTGGCCGCTGTACGGCGAGTGTCGCGAGCGCGGCGACCTGCGGGACTGACGGGCGCCCGTCCCCGTCCCCCTCGCCCTCAGAAGGAGCCTCCTAATGTCGACCACCACCATGCTTGCCGTCATCGCCTCCAGCTGGGGCATCGCGATGGCTCTCGCCCCCACCCTGCAGATTCGCCACATGATCGCGGCGCGCTCCTCGAGCGGCATTTCGATCCCGTACCTGAGCGTGCTCGTGATCGGGTTCGCGCTCTGGTTCGCCTACGGGATCGCGCTCCAGAACCTGGCGATCATCATCCCGAACACGATTGCGTTCGTCGTCGGCGCGACGACGATCGCCGTTGCCCGGCACTACCGGCGCTAGACCTCTCGGTCGAAGTACTCGACGCCGCTCTCGCGTCGCACCATGATCCTGTCGCGCTCGTCGGCCGGGTAGACGCCGATCTTGTCGCTGTCCGGGTACACAGCGACGGCGAGGCTCGGCTTGTCCGAGAGGAGGATGACGCGGACAGGCTCACGGGCGACGTTCGTCAGCTTGTGCGCCCCTTCCGGGCCTTCCGGGAAGCAGACGACGTCACCTGGCGCGAGCACGTCCTCCCCATCGGGGTGGCGGAGGGTCGGGCGCCCGCTGAGGACGATCGCCCACTCCTCGCAGCCGTACTCGTAGTGATAGGGGCAGATGCTCTGTCCCTCCTGCAGCTCGTAGACCGTGGCCCCCAGCGCCGAGGCGCCGATCTGCGGACCGAGCCGGCAGTGCCCGACCCGGTACCCCTCGGGGTCGCCCTCGTCGTACGCGATCTCGAGCCGGTCGAGGTTCGTGCGTCGCATGCGGGGAGTATTGCGGATCAGCGGCGGCCGAAGCAGCGGTCGCAGAGCGGGAACCAGGGAGCACAGGTCTGGCCGCACGTGCGGCAGCGGCCGATCGTGGGCGTGTTGACCTCGAGGCGCAGGCGCGACACGACCCGCGCCGCGGCGGTCTCCTCGAGCGCGGCCGCGCGCTCGATCGTGACGCCGCCGACGCCCGGGTACTGCAGCGCGAACCAGCGCAGGATGCTTGCGGTTCGCCCAGCTTGCTCTGCCTCCTCGAGCGTGCAGTCGCGCAGGCGGGCCGGGTCGAGCAGGAACGTGAGCAGCGAGCGCTGGGCCGTGTCGCCGGAGACGGCGAGGGCCAGCGTGGCCAGCAGCTCCGCGTTGTCCTCGTCGACGGGGGCGTTGATCAGCGTCCACGTGTCCTCGAGCGTGAGCCGGCGGTTGCGCTCGAGCAGCCGCCGTTGAATCGCCGACAGACGGCCGCGGATCGGGCTCAGCGACTCGACCGCGAGCCAGCTCTCGTAGGCCCACGCGCGCGTGGCGACGCGGTGCCAGGCGGCGAGCGCCGCGTCGAGCCGCCGCGGGTCGTCCACGCCGAGGTCGGAGAGCCGCGGCCTGATCCGGGCCTCGTCGACGATCCGGTAGCCAAGGTGCCCGGACGGGAGCACGACATGCGGCCGCAGGCCGGCCTCCACGATCGCCGGGTCGGCGTTCGCCCAGGGAACCCCCGTGAGCGTGCCCACGTGGCCTCGCTCGACGAGACCGAAGCGGCCGGCGCGCCCGGCGATCTGGCCGAGCTCCCACGGGAGCAGGTCGCGGCGCGACTCGCCGTCGAACTTCGTCGTCTCGGCGAACAGGAGCGTCTCGCACGGCAGGTTGACGCCGTGCCCGAGGACATCGGTGGCGACGGTGACGTCGGAACGCCCGCTCAGGAAGCGGTCGATCTCCTCGCGGCGCGAGCTCAGCGGCATCGCGCCGTAGAGCACGGAGACGCGGTCGGGGTGCAGCCGGTTGATCTCGCCCGCAAGCGCGAGCACCGCCTTGCGGCTGAAGGCGACCACGACCGTGCCCGGCGTGAGGCCGCGCAGGGAGCGCTCGCCGACGAACTCGAGCGGCAGGATCCGCTCGAAGACCTTGACCTCCGCGGCGGGGAAGGCGTGCAGCACGAGCGGCTCCGCGTCGAGCGCGCCGAGCAGGAGGATCTCGCGGTAGTTCCCCGCCAGCAGGAGCCGCGTCCAGGCGGAGCCTCGCTCGGGGTCGTCCGCCCACTGCACCTCGTCGAGCACGAGCACCTCGCCCGAGCTCGGCGCCATCTCGACGGTGCAGCAGATGATCGGGGCGGTGTCGTTGACGCGCTCCTCACCGGTGACGAGGCCGACGGCGTCGGCGCCGAGATCAGCGGAGAGGCGTCGGTGCGCCTCCTGCGCCAGCATCCGCAGCGGGCCGGCGTAGACGCCTCGGCCACGCTCCTTCAGCACCTCCAGCGCGTGGTAGGTCTTGCCGGAGTTCGTAGGGCCGAGATGCGCGACGACGGAGTCGGGCTGGACGCGCCGTTCGGGGAGCGTGATCTCGACGGCGCCCTCGGCTCGCCTGACGGCGGCGTTCACGCCCGCGGCGGTGGCACGCTGGTGGCGCTCCGCGCGGCTCGGGCGCTTGGCCCGGCCGCGTCCCTGTCTGCGTCCGCCGGGCGCGGCTAGACCTTCAGAAAGCGGTGCAGCGTCAAGCCGGAGCCGAGCGCCCCGACTCCGAGGCCGACGGCCATCAGGGCGAGCGCCGTCAGGCTGAAGGAGAGCGCCTTGACGTCGTCCGAGGTGTCGATGTGCCCGAGGATCGCGGGCAGCGCGATCTGCTTGCCGAGGAAGAGCAGGAAGACCGCGGCGAGCGAGCCGACGAGGCCCTGCAGCAGGCCCTCCAACATGAAGGGACCGCGCACGAACCAGTTGGTGGCGCCCACGAGCTTCATCACCTCGATCTCGCGGCGGCGCGAGAAGATCGACAGCCGGATCGTGTTCGCGATCAGGATCACGGAGGCGATCAGGAGCACGATCACCATCACGAGGAAGACGACCCAGATCCACTTTCCGACCTGGAGGATGCGCTTCGAGGTCTGCTGGCCGTCCTTCACCTTCTCCACCCCGGCGAACTTCTGCGCCCGGAGGTCGGCCGCGATCGCCTTCACGTCCTCGGCGTTGCGCGGCGTGATCTCGTACGAGGCCGGCAGCGGGTTGGAGGGCAGGTTGGCGGTCAGCTGCGGATACTTCTTCTTCATCCGCTTCAGCGCCTCGGTCTTCGAGACGAACTGGTACTCCTTGATCCGCTCGTCCTGGCCGAGGTAGGTGCTGACGGCGTTGACCTGCTTCGGCGCGACGCCGTCGACGAAGAAGACCTTCACCTCGAGCTGCGACTTCACGTGGTCTGACCACGAGACCACCCAGCTGCCGAGCGCGATCGAGAGCCCCAGGATGAACATCCCGATCAGCACGGTCATCGTTGCCGCGATCGAGGTCGAGAGGTTCGCGCCGATCGAGCGCACCGCCTCGGAGAAGACGAGCTTGAAGCGGGTCATTCCGTCTCGTACCCCCCACGCCTCTCGTCGCGCATCAGCTTGCCCTGGTCGAGCGCGATCACGCGCTTGCGCATCTTGTCCACCATCTCGCGGTCGTGGGTGACCATCAGGATCGTCGTGCCTGCCGTGTTGATCCGGTGGAGGAGCTGCATGATCCCGACGGACGTGTCGGGATCGAGGTTGCCGGTGGGCTCGTCGCAGATCAGGAGCGGCGGGTGGTTGACGACGGCGCGCGCGATCGAGACGCGCTGCTGCTCGCCACCCGAGAGCTCCTCTGGCTTCGAGCTCATCTTGTGCGCCAGGCCGACGAGGTTCAGCACCTCGGGCACCTTGCGCCGAATCGAGGCCGTCGGCTCGCCCTGCACGCGCAGTGCGTAGGCGACGTTCTCGGATGCCGTGCGGTTCGGCAGCAGCTTGAAGTCCTGGAAGACGCAGCCGACGTTGCGGCGCAACATCGGGATCTTCGAGTGCTTCAGCCGGCCGAGGTCGCGGCCGCCCACGAGGATGCGCCCCGAGGTCGGCTCGAGCTCCTTCAGGAGCAGCCGGATGATCGTGGACTTGCCGGACCCGGAGGCGCCCACGACGAAGACGAACTCGCCCTTGTCGATCACGAACGAGACGCCGTCGAGCGCCGTCACGTTGGGCTCGTAGACCTTGCGG
>Ga0302322_100005846_pt1 | contig 10833 bp, 7 predicted proteins | sample Fen_T0_2_FD_203757 | JGI IMG/M metagenome (GOLD analysis project Ga0302322, IMG submission 203757) | Peat permafrost microbial communities from Stordalen Mire near Abisko, Sweden - Fen_T0_2 | ecosystem: Environmental > Terrestrial > Soil > Wetlands > Permafrost | place: Sweden: Abisko... | reverse complement strand
CTCGTTGCTCATCGGCTTCTCGTCGATGGCGATCGGCGTGTTCATCGGCACGATCGTGGGCGCCATCTCGGGCTTCGCAGGCGGCATCGTCGACAACCTGCTGATGCGGGTGGTGGACGTGATGCTGAGCCTGCCGCTCCTGTTCGTCATCCTCGTCGCCTCGAAGTTCCTGGGCAACGGGACGGTCACGATGGTGATCGTGATCTTCGGGCTCTTCTCCTGGATGGGGGTCAGCCGCCTCGTGCGGAGCCTCTTCCTGTCGATCCGCGAACGCGAGTTCGTGGAGGCGGCGACCGCGGTCGGCGTGAGCCACCGGCGGATCATCTTCAAGCACATCCTGCCCAACGCCTTCAGCCCGATCGTCGTGGCGGCCTCGCTGATCGTGGCCGGCAACATCATCTCCGAGGCCTTCGTGAGCTTCCTCGGGTTCGGCGTCGACCCCACGTCGCCCACCTGGGGCAACATCCTCTCGGGCGGCCTCCAGTTCATCTCGCTGGGCAACTGGTGGTGGCCGCTGTTCCCGGGCCTCGCGATCATCATCACGGTGCTCGCGGTGAACTTCGTCGGTGACGGCCTGCGTGACGCCTTCGACCCGAGGTCCCGCGCATGACCGAGGCGTCGACCATCCGTCCCGGCGTCGGCGTGCCCCCGGCGGACGACGTCCTCCTGGACGTCCGCCATCTCAAGACCTACTTCAAGGTCATGGATGGCACCGTCCCCGCGGTGGACGACATCAGCTTCTCGCTCAAGCGGGGCCAGACGCTCGGCATCGTGGGCGAGTCCGGCTCGGGCAAGAGCGTGACCGCGCTCACGATCATGCGCCTGCTGGACATCCCGCCGGCCGAGATCGGCAAGGAGAGCGAGGCCTGGTTCGACGGCCGCGAGGTCCTGGGGCTCCCCGAGGGGGAGATGCGGCGGATCCGCGGCAACGACATGGCGATGATCTTCCAGGAGCCGCTCACGAGCCTGAACCCGGTGTTCACGGTCGGGGACCAGATCGCCGAGCAGGTGCAGCTCCACATGAAGGTCAAGGAGCGCGAGTCGCGCGACCGGGCGGTGGAGATGCTGCGCCTGGTGGGCATCCCCAGCCCCGAGCGGCGCGCAAAGCAGTACCCGCACGAGCTGTCCGGCGGCATGCGCCAGCGCGTCATGATCGGCATGGCGCTCTCCTGCGATCCCAAGCTGATCATCGCCGACGAGCCCACGACCGCCCTGGACGTGACCGTCCAGGCCCAGATCATGGAGCTCCTCCGGGCGATCCAGGAGCGGACCGGCGCGGCGCTCCTGCTCATCACGCACGATCTCGGCGTCATCGCGGAGATGGTCGAGAACGTGATCGTGATGTACGCGGGCCAGATCGTGGAGCAGGGGACGGTGGAGCAGGTGCTCCTGGAGCCCCGGATGCCCTACACGATGGGCCTGATCGAGTCCATCCCCACCGTCGAGAAGCGGGGTGGGCGGCTGTCGGCGATCTCGGGCGTGGTCCCGTCGCCGTTCCACCTGCCGCCGAACTGCCGGTTCGAGCCGCGCTGCCCGTACCGCTGGGAGACCTGCCGGACGGTGACCCCGGCGCTCTACGACGCGGGGGACGGCCGTCTCTCGCGCTGCCACCTGCACCTCGTCGAGGCCACGGCCCGCCGCGAGGCGGCGATCGCCGCGCATGACGACAACATGCGCATGGGCCGTCGGCTCACGGGCGCGCCTGACAGGATTGGAAACGCATGACCACAACGACCGGCGCGGCCCCCGTCGCCGAGCCCGAGGTCCGCCGCCGGCTCCGCCGCCTGCCGCCGCCAGCGATCCGCAACGGTCGCGCCCTGCTGTTATTCATCGGCGGGTTCGGGCTGACCGCGCTGTTCGTCGTCGCGCTCGGCCTGGTGATCGGCGTCAAGGGGGCGATCGCCATCATCCCGTGGGTCGCGGCCATCACGATCCCCATCGCGGTCGTCTGCTGGGGCCTCGTGCGGCTGACCAGGAACCGGCAGAAGTGGACGCTGGCCCTCGTGCTGCTCACGGACGGCGCGTTCATCGCCATCCTGGGCTACCTCATCGTCACCATGAGCAGCCGGATGGGCAACCCCGACGCCACCTTCTTCGCGCAGCTGATCCTCGCGTTCCCGTTCTTCGTCGCGCTCGCCTCGTTCTGGCACTTCGCGCGCGGCGCCAGATGGTTCGACGGGACCCGCGAGAGCCGGCTGCGTCCGGAGGAATCCGGCGCCCGTCCGATCACCGCTGCGCTGACCATGGTCCCCGACACGGCGCCCGCGGCGGCCGTCACCATCACCGCGCCCGTGCCCCTGGGCGTCGAGGTCCTCGCGGGCGCCGCGCCCCCGGCGCCGGCCCCGGTCGCCGCCGTGCGGCCGCTCCTGACGGTCCAGGGCCTCAAGAAGCACTTCCCGATCTATGGCGGCGTGCTCCGCCGGCAGATCGGCACCGTCTTTGCCGTCGATGGCGTGGACTTTGAGATCATGCCGGGAGAGACGTTCGCCCTGGTCGGCGAGTCCGGCTGCGGGAAGACGACGCTCGGCCGGACCGTCATCCAGCTCACGCCCTCCACGGCCGGGCGCGTCGTCTTCGACGGCTACGAGCTGGCGGACGTGGATCCCGAGGACATGCGTCCGCTCCGCCGGCGCATGCAGATCATCTTCCAGGACCCGTTCGGCTCGCTCAACCCGCGCATGCCCATCTCGGACATCATCGGCGAGGGGCTGCTGGCGCAGGGCCTGACCGACCGCAAGGCCCGTGATGGGCGCGTCGAGGACGCCCTCGAGCTCGTCGGCCTGCGCCGCGAGTACACGCGCCGCTACCCGCACGAGTTCTCGGGCGGCCAGCGGCAGCGCATCGGCGTCGCCCGGGCGCTGGCCCTGGGACCCGACTTCATCGTGGCCGACGAGCCGGTCTCGGCGCTCGACGTCTCGATCCAGAGCCAGGTCCTGAACCTGCTCCTGGACCTCAAGCGGGACCTCAAGCTCACCTACCTGTTCATCAGCCACAACCTCTCCGTCGTCCAGTACTTCAGCGACCGCGTCGGGGTCATGTACCTCGGCAAGATCGTGGAGATCGGCACCGTGGAGCAGCTCTACGCGAACCCCCGGCACCCGTACACGGTGGCGCTGCTGTCGGCGATCCCGGAGGCGGACCCCCGCCACCGTCGCAAGCGCCTCGTCCTCAAGGGCGACGTGCCATCACCGGCGGCTCCGCCGGCCGGCTGCCGGTTCCACACCCGCTGCTGGCTGCGGGAGCGGCTCGGCAACCCGGAGGACTGCTCGACCGTGGAGCCGCAGCTGCAGGTCTTCGGGGAGGAGGGCCACCGCGTCGCGTGCCACCACGCCGAGAACCTGAGCCAGGCGACCGTGGCGCAGGCCGCCGCAGAGGCGCCGGCCGTGGTCGCGGCAGCCGTCGAGGTCGAGTGACCGCCCGCCTCGATCCGGCCGGCCCGCTGCGCGCGTCGCCGGTTGGAGTCGTCCTGCTCGCGCTCGCGTTCCTGGTGGCAGCGTGCGGTGCCGCCACCGCCACCGCGTCGCCGGTCACCCCGGCCGGCTCGGCGGCCCCCGGCGCCGCCTCCCCCGGCGCGCCGGGCGGAGGCGGGGTGCACGGAGCGCTCGAGCCCGGCGCGACGCCGTGGCCGGGCACGGTGGTCGAGGCCGTCATGAACCTGGCGTTGGCCGACGCCGAGATCCAGGCCGCGGGCGCGGACCTGGGCGCCGCGACGGCGTACGAGGACCTCAAGGCGATGTGGGGGGCCGCCGACGGCCTCGCGACCCTGATCGCGAAGCTCCAGGGCGAGGTGCCGCGCATCGCCGGCTACCCGGAGACCGCGGCCGCGGCGAAAGCCTACGACGCGGCGCTCCCGGACATGCTCGCCGGAGCGACGACGCTCCGGGACGCGATCACCGCCGGCGACGCCACCGGGATCGCGGCGGGGAGCCAGCAGCTCGCCAAGGGCCTCGAGGCCTACGGCGAGGCGCGGCGCCTGATCGGGCCGCTGTCCGAGCGCGCCATGCTGATGCAGCGGATCCTGGTCAAGTAGCTCCGGAGGCCCGGCCGGGCCTGGACACTCCGGTCAGGGCGTTCCCGCGGGCACCGGCCCGCCGAACAGCTCGTCCCACGCCGTGAAGGCCCCGGCAGGCATCGCCGCGCGGAGCGCGCTCCCGGCGTCCGCCTGCGCCCGCACGCTCGCGAGGACGTCGCCCGCGTCCACGCGGCGCCCGTCCGTGAACGACTGCCCGCGGAGGCGGCAGGTCCACACCGTCGCGCCGGCGGAGGCCGTGCACCGGCTCGCGAGGGCCGGGACCGGGACGAGCGACGCGCCGTCGAACGCGTAGAGGCCGGGCGTGACGAGCGCGCAGAGGCGCAGCGCTTCGGGGGTGGCGCCGGCGACCGGGCACCAGGCTCCGGCCGGCTCGGAAGGGCCCATGACCACGAGCTGCCGCCGGTCACCGGGGACGAAGGCTCCCAGGGGGTCCGTACCCAGCGGCGAGACCGCGACCCCAGAGACGTCCACGCGGTACGCGGCGGTCGTGCCCGGGTGGACGAGCGGCACGACCGCGGCGCTGGAGCGGACCGCGTCGTTGGCAGCCGCGAAGGCTGCGCGCCGCTCCTCGGGCACCCCGGTCGTGGCGGCGTCGTGCAGCGCGGCCGCCACGCCCTTGGCCCGGGCGGCGGCAAGGCTCCCCGCGCCGGTCCCGAAGAGCGGGTCCAGGAACGCGGAGGGATCGGCGAGGGACGAGGCCATGCCGCCGAGGTACAGCCCGCCGAGCGTCCGGTCGGCCACCGCCGCGGCAAGGTCCGCGGCGGGGATGACGTCGAGCTTCACCGTCACGCCGATGCTCCCGGCCAGCCCCGCCTGGACGGCCGCCGCGAGCGCGGCGGGATCCGGGATGCCGGGCACTGGGCCGTCCGGGACGTGGAGCGTCACGGGCGTCCCGGTGTCGTAGCCGGCCGCGGCCAGCGCGGCCGCGGCGGCCGGCCCGTTGAAGTCGTACCAGGCGGTCCCGGCGCAGCCGGCCGGCACCTCGCACGGGGCCATCGCGGACGCGGGCCGGGAGCCGGCGGGGAAGGCGTCGCGCGCCAGCGCCGCATGGTCCAGCGCCTGGGCGAACGCGCGGCGGACGGCGACCTTGCCGAAGGCCTTGCCGGCCCCGAACCCGAGGTACGCCGTCGCGAGGCCGGGCCGGGCGAGGACCGCCACCTCCGGCAGGGTCCCCATGGTCTCGGTGTCGGCGTCGGAGGGCGCGTCGAGGCCGTCGACGGCCGCCGCGAGCCGGGCCGCGGACCGGTCCGCGGAGGACGCCGCCCAACGCAGGACGATGACCGGCGGCGGTCCGCCGGGCGCCTTCGCGCCCGCAGGTGAGGCGTGCGCGCCCGCGGATGACCGGCTGGGGGCGGGCGAGGCCGTGCCGGCGCCGGCGACGCGCTCGAGGAGGACGTCCCCGGCGGCCGGCCACGCCCCGACGCGGTAGGTCCCGGCGCCGGCCACGGTCCGGGCTGCCGCCGGGTCGGCAGCGACGGCGTCCACCGCGGCTGCGTCGATGACGCCGAGCGCCGGGTGGGCAAGGCGAGCCGGGAAGGCGCCGTCCGGCGCGCAGAGCGTGAAGCGGACCGTCCTCGCGCCCACGGCCTCCACCCGTCCGAGCAGCCCGGTGTAGCCCGCGAGGCCGCAGGCGGTCCCGGCGGCGGGCCACGCCCCGGCCGCGAACGGACGCTCGGGGAAGGCCGGCGTCGGCGCCGGGGTGGCGGACGCGGCGCCGCCCGATGGAGCCGGCGAGATGGCCGGGTCGCTGCCACAGGCGCCCGCCCCGAGCGTGGCGAGGAGCAGGGCCGGCAGCAGCCGGCGCGTGGGGATCATGGGGTCTGGCGGCTCCGGGTCGCGGATCAGCGGGCGGCGCGAGCGCCGCCCGACCGGGCGCGCACCCGCGCGCCGGCCGGTCCCCACAGCCTACACCGGGGCCCCGCGAAAGGGCCGGTGCCCGAACCGCTACCAACCGGCACGCGAACCTCGTCCGGCACGGGCGCGTAGGGTGAGTATCATGCACCCGCACACGGCGGGAGCCGCGGCGCCGGGCCGCCCGCCTGATGGTCGAGGACCGTCCAACCCGGCTGGAGGAGGAGTACACATGTCCCGTGTCCGTTTCGGGGCGCTTTTCGCGGCCGCGACCATCGTGGTCGCCGCCTGCGGTGGGACCTCGACGACGCCGGCCCCGGCGAGTGCCGCACCCGTGGCCACCACCGGCCCGGCCCCCAGCGAATCGGCCGCCGCGGTCCCCAGCGAGTCCGCTGCGCCGTCGGCAGCCGCGATCAAGAAGGGCGGCACCCTGGTCGTCGCCATCCCCGGCGACATCAACCGCACCGACCCGTCGCTCGTGGACGACGCCAACTCGTCCTACGTCGCACAGCAGGTCGTCGAGACCCTGGTCACCCTCAAGCCCGGGACCGGTGGCGACATCATCCCCGGCCTCGCCGAGAGCTGGACCGTCAGCCCCGACGGCCTGACCTACACGTTCAAGCTCCGCTCGGGCGTGAAGTTCCATGACGGCACCGACTTCGACGCCGCCGCCGTCAAGGCCAACTTCGACCGCTGGCTGAACATCCCGAAGTCCTACATCGACCTCGGGTACACCTACTACATCGACACCGTCATCGGTCACGGTGCGACCTCGTTCGTCGAATCGGTCGAGGCTCCGGACGCCAGCACGGCCGTCGTCAAGCTGCGGGCGCCCAACTCGGCGTTCCTCATCCAGATGACCCTCACGCCGTTCGGCATCCAGAGCCCGACGGCCATGGTGGCCGGCGGCGCCAGCGCCCCCGACTTCGCGAACAACAAGTACGCGGTCGGCGGGCCGCCGGCGATGGTCGGCACCGGGCCCTTCAAGTTCAAGGAGTGGGTCCCGAACGACCACGTGACCCTCGAGGCCAACACGTCGTACTGGAACGCCGCCGCGGGCGGGCCGTACCTCGACGCCGTGACGTTCAAGCCCATCGCCGACACGACCGCGACGCTCAACGCGCTGCAGTCGGGCGGCGTGGACATCGCCCAGACGATCGCGCCGATCGACGTGCCGACCGCCAAGGGCGACACCAGCCTCCAGTACTTCGATCGCGGCAGCGCCTGCAACATCGGCCACCTGGCCATGAACTCCACCAAGGCGCCGTTCGACAACCCCAAGATCCGCCAGGCCGTGGGCTACGCGATCAATCGTCAGGCCATCGTCGACGCATTCTTCGGCGACACCGGCGTCGTGATCAACAACTGGACGCCCCCGGGCACCAAGTTCGCGGTCGACCAGACCCTCCCGAACTACGACCTCGCGAAGGCCAAGTCGCTCATCGCGGAGTCCGGGGTCACCAACCTGGCCTTCGACTTCTGGTACCCGTCCGACGTCAGCCGCCCGTACATGCCCGATCCCAAGGGTGAGTTCGAGGCGATCCAGCGCGACCTCGAGGCCGCCGGCTTCAAGCCCAACCCGAAGACCGCCCCCTGGCGCCCGGACTACCTGGCCGCCGAGTCGAAGGGCAACTACCCGATGTGGCTCATCGGCTGGAACTGCGACTGGCTGGGCATCGACAACTTCCTGTACACGGCGCTGTTCGGCTACCGCGGCGACCCGCTCGGGCCCAACCCGGAGTTCGGCTACAAGAACGACGCCATGAACCAGGCGATGCTCGACGCGCTCGCCGCCACGGACGAGGCCACCCAGGCCGCGGACTGGCTCAAGGCGCAGAACCTGATCGCCACCGACTATCCGACGGTGCCGATCGTCTCGGGCAAGACCCCGTCGGCCGGCGCAACGTACGTCAAGGGCTTCGTGCCCTCGCCGACGCTGCTCGAGCTGTTCACGGACGTCTGGCTCGACAAGTAGCGACCTGACGCCTCGCGCCGCCGGCGCGGAGCGACGACCGCGAGTCCCCCGGGCACCGGCCCGGGGGACTCGCGTATCCCCACCTCGACGAGGCGCCACACGCCCCCGACATGCTGAAGTACATCGCCCGGCGGCTGCTCATGGCCGTGCCCGTGCTGATCGGGCTGTCGATGGTGCTGTTCGCCTTCATCCACCTGCTCCCCGGGGATCCCGCGACGGCGATCCTGGGCCAGCACGCGACCCCCGAGCGCGTCCAGGCCATGCGGGAGTACCTGCATCTCAACGACCCGCTGTGGCAGCAGTACCTCAACTACGTCGCCAACCTGCTCCACGGCGACTTCGGGATCAGCGTCATCAACGGGCAGCCGGTGCTGCACGAGTTCCTGGTCCGGTTCCCGGCCACGATCGAGCTGACGGTCGCCGCGATGATCTTCGCGGCCGGCGTCGGCATCCCGCTCGGCCGGTTCGCCGCCCGCCATGCCCAGCGCTGGCCCGACGGCGTCGTCACCGTCGTCTCGCTGCTGGGCATCAGCATCCCGGTGTTCGTGCTGGGCCTGACCCTCCAGTACATCTTCGCCGTGCAGCTCAAGTGGCTGCCGGCGTCGGGTCGCATCGACCCGAGGGCCCACCTGGTGCTCCAGACGAACTTCGTCCTGATCGACAGCCTCCTGTCGGGCCGCATCGACCTGTTCATCGACGGCCTGGCCCACCTCATCCTGCCGGCCATCGCGCTGGGCTCCATCCCGCTCGCGATCATCACGCGCATCACCCGCGCGTCGGTGCTCGACGTCGCGAACGAGGACTACGTGCGGACGGCCCGCGCCAAGGGCCTGGGCGAGCGCCGCATCGACGGGCGGCACGTCATGCGCAACGCGTGGCTCCCGGTCGTCACCGTGCTCGGCCTGCAGGTCGGCGGGCTCCTCGGCGGCGCGGTCATCACCGAGACCGTCTTCGGCTGGGGCGGCGTCGGGCGGTACGTCGTCGACGCGATCAACAACCGCGACTACATCGTGGTGCAGAACGTGATCCTGATCTTCGCCCTGGTCTTCCTCGTCGTGAACTTGGTGGTCGATGTGCTCTATGCATTCCTGAACCCGCGGATCCGGTACAGCTGATGACCGCCGCCACGACCGTCGTCCCCGCCGCCGAGCGCCGCGCCAGCCGCGGCCTGTGGACCGACGCCTTCTTCCGCCTCACCCGCAACAAGCCGGCGATGCTGGGCGTGGTCCTGATCGTCCTGTTCGTCTTCGTCGCGTTCTTCGCGCCGCTCCTCGCCCCGTACGGCCCCCTCGAGGGCACCCTGGCGGACCGCCTCCAGCCACCGGGCGCCGGCCATCCCATGGGCACGGACCTCCAGGGCCGCGACGAGTATTCGCGCGTGCTCTACGGCGCCCGCGTGAGCCTCGTGGCCGGCGTGGCGTCGGTCATCATGGGCCTCACGATCGGCGGCCTGATCGGCGCCCTGGCCGGCGGCATCGGCGGCAAGGTGGACACCGTCCTGATGCGCGTCGTGGACGTGCTGCTCGCCGTCCCGGGCATCCTGCTCGCCATCGGCATCGTGGCCTGGCTGGACCGCGGCCTGCCGCAGATCATGTTCGCGGTCGCGATGACCAACGCGCCGATCTTCGCGCGCATCCTGCGCGGCAGCCTGCTGTCGTTGCGGGAATCCGACTACGTGACGGCATCCCGCTCGGTGGGGGCCAGCGGCCCGCGCCTGCTGCTCCGCCACATGCTGCCCAACAGCCTGACCCCGCTCATCGTGGCCGCGACGCTCGCCCTGGCCACGGCCATCATCGACGTCGCGGGCCTCGGCTTCCTGGGCCTCGGGCCGCCCGACCCGCGCACCCCGGAGTGGGGCACGATGCTCACCGACGCGACGAAGTTCCTGCGCCAGGCGCCGTGGCTCCTGTTCTTCCCGGGCGCCGCCATCGTCATCAGCGCGGTCGGGTTCAACCTGCTGGGCGACGGCCTCCGCGAGTCGCTCGACCCGAGGATGAAGCGATGACCGCCGTCCCCGAGACCCTGCTCGACGTCCGCGACCTGCTCATCCGGTTCCGGACCCACGACGGGACGATCTACGCCGTCAACGGGATCAGCTTCCAGCTGGCCCGCGGGGAGCGGCTCGGCCTCGTGGGTGAGTCCGGCTGCGGCAAGAGCGTCACCAACCTCGGGATCATCCGCCTGCTGCCCAAGCCGGCCGGCCGGATCGAGGGCGGCCAGGTCCTGTTCGATGGTGTGGACCTCGTCACCATGGCCGAGTCCGACGTTCGCGAGATCCGCGGCCGCGACATCGCCATGATCTTCCAGGACCCGATGACGAGCCTGAACCCGGTCCTCACGGTCCAGGAGCAGATGGTCGAGACGATCCAGGCCCACAAGAAGGTCGACAGGAAGGCGGCGATCGCGCGCGCCGTGGAGCTGCTGGGCATGGTGGGCATCCCGCAGCCGGAGAAGCGCCTCAAGAGCTACCCGCACCAGTTCTCCGGCGGCATGCGCCAGCGCGTGATGATCGCCATGGCGCTCGCGCTCGAGCCCAAGCTGATGATCGCCGACGAGCCCACCACGGCCCTCGACGTGACCATCCAGGCGCAGGTGCTCGAGCTGATCTCGCGCCTCACGACCGAGACGGAGACCTCGCTGATCCTGATCACCCACGACCTCGGCGTCGTGGCCGGCATGACCGACCGCATCAACGTGATGTACGCGGGGTTCATCGTGGAGACGGCGACGACCGGCGACCTCTTCGAGCGCCCGTCGCACCCCTACACGGTGGGCCTGCTGCACTCGATGCCGCGCGTGGACGCGCGGGAGGGCGACCCGCTCATCCCGATCGAGGGCCGGCCGCCCGACATGCGGAACGAGCCGCGCGGGTGCCCCTTCGCGCCTCGATGCGCCTGGCGCGTGCCCGCCTGCTGGAGCGAGAACCCGGGCCTCGCCCCGCTCACGGAAGGCGTCGCCATCGTGGGCACGGGCT
>Ga0302322_100005843_pt1 | contig 10835 bp, 8 predicted proteins | sample Fen_T0_2_FD_203757 | JGI IMG/M metagenome (GOLD analysis project Ga0302322, IMG submission 203757) | Peat permafrost microbial communities from Stordalen Mire near Abisko, Sweden - Fen_T0_2 | ecosystem: Environmental > Terrestrial > Soil > Wetlands > Permafrost | place: Sweden: Abisko... | reverse complement strand
ACTCGAGCCCCTCACGATGCCCAACGTCCTCCGCAACGTCATCGCCCACGAACTCGGCCACGCGATTGGACTCAACCATAACTCCGACCCGACAACGCTCATGTGCGGCCGCCCCGCGCTTTGTCGGCCGAACGTCTACGTTTCGGAGACGCCTCACTTTTTTCCTTTGACGGAGTCGGACCTCGATCGATTGCGCCGGTTGTATCCGCCGACGTGGGCGCCCTGATTTGCTGACGCAACGGAACGTTCGCGTGGTGGCTCGCTGATCTGGCCGCTGCAAACCGTTGGCATGGTGACTCTGACCACGGCCCCGTTATGCCTCGCGTAGACGAAAACGAGACGCGCATGCCGCCGAGCATCCGAAGAGGCACACCGGTCGTCAGTCTCGCGCCCACGCACCGCAACCTGCGCAGCCTTCACTTTTGCCGATCAGCGGGCCGCGCTCGTCCCATCTTACCTCAGTATGAAATCGAAGCTCTGGATCCCTGCCCTTGCTGCGCTTCCTTTGGCAGCATTTTCCTGCGTTCCGACCAAGAAAGTGGCGGGGCCGCCGCCCTCCGAGCTGGCTGCCGTCACCAATGACGATGTGGTGGCCACGTTCTTCGACGACGATTTTGCCAGGACGACTGGCGGCTACAGCTACAGCTATGGGGGGAATACCCACGTCAAAATCCGCAAGAGCAGCGCCAACGATGGCGGCTCGATGCTCGTCACCTACTTCGATGACGACTACTCGGGCGTGAACGTCTCGATGGGCACGAGCAAGCTGCTCGATTTGACGCCCTATCGCAAGACCGGCAGCGTGACCTTTTTGATCCAGGGCGGGCCCGCAGCGCAAAAATTCATGATTGGGCTGATGGACGTGCATGCCGACGGCAAGAAGGTCCAAACCAAGGTGAACGGCGACGGCTACGTGGTCGTCAAAGAGGGTAGTTGGACGCGCTGCACCATCCCGCTCAAAGCGTTCGCCGATGACGGCGTATATTGGGACGCCGCGCAGAGTCGTGAGATCTCCGCCAAGATGGATTGGAGCCGCATCAACGACTTTCGCATCTCGATCAATCGTGGCGATAACAAAGTCGACCCGGGTTCGCCGGTGCTCTTCTACCTCGACCAAATTCAGCTCAGCAAAACTGCCAAGGGCGTGGAAGATCCCGACGCCTACTGGGATGCGTTCAAGTCCGACGCCCCGCCCGTGCTGGTGACAGACTTCACGCATTGGAAAGAGGCATGGCAGACGCAGCACGGCAAATCCGCAGAGATCACCGCCGCCGTGGCGGCGCCGCCGAAGAACGCTCCGGACGCTGCCAAGGGCCAAGCGTTGAAGGTCGATTTCAAGCCTGGCGATTGGTACGACGCGTTCATTCAGCCCGCGAAGGCCAATGGGATGGTTGCGGATTGGAGCAAACACTACGCAGCGACCGTTTGGCTGTATACGGACAAGCCCTACCAATCGTTCGATTTCGTGATTCTCGATCGCGACCACGAGATGTTCTGGACCAAGCTCGGCGCGGCTCGCGGCTGGAACCAGATCCTGATCCCGTTCCGCGCATTTACGAAGTTTCCGTACTTCCAACCGCCAGAGGCGAAGCCCAACAACAAGTTGGATTTGGACGGCATCCGGCAGTTCGGCATCAAGCCCGGCGGTGACGTGCCTGGGACGCTGTTCCTCGCGAACCTGCAGCTGACCAACGCGCGCGAAGTCGTCAAAGAAAAGGCACCCGCCGAGCTGCCCGCGATCTTTCGAGGCGACTTGAGCAAAGTCGTCCAGAAGATCCCCGATATTTACGGCATCAACGTGGGCAAATGGGTTCCGGACTTGCTCGATGCGGCCTCTTCCGGCGCGGAGCAGCGGCTCACTCTGGGCGTGGTGCGTTACCCCGGTGGGTTACTATCGGACGAAGAAGACTGGCAGAAAACACTGAAAGCCAAAGACTCCAACATCGACACGGACGAGTTCCTCGACTGGTGCGGGAAGTCCGGCAGCAAGCCGATGTTCACGGTCAACGTGGGTGATGGCACGCCGGAGCTCGCTGCCGCGTGGGTGAAGTATGTGAACCAGACGCGCAAGGGGCCGAAGGTGCAACTCTGGGAGGTGGGCAACGAAATCTACGGCGACTGGCACCGCTATTATGCAAAATGGGGCAAGGACGGCGGCGTTGCCTACGGCAGAGCGGTGCGGGCTTTCGTGAAGGCGATGAAGTCCGTGGACCCGACCATCAAAGTCAGCGCCGTGTGGATGCTGAACGGGCCGTGGAACAAAGCGGTGTTCAAGGAGGCCGCCGATGTCGTCGACGCGGTGAGCGTGCACCACTACGCCCAGAACTGGGGCTCAGAGAGCGACCAAGGGTTGCTTTCGGTCTCGTCTGAATCCGACGCGCTGATGACCGGCGTGAAGAAGCAGGTGGACGCACTCGGTGTGAAGGGCAAATCTTACGAAATCTGGCTCACCGAGTGGAATTCGGTCGACGCCAACCCCGGACCGCAGATCCTTCAGCACGTGAACGGCCTCTTCGTCGCCGACTACTTGGCTCACCTGGCCGCGTCGCCGGTTCGAATCGCGAATCTGTGGGCGCTGTACAACGGTCGCGACAAGCGCATGGGCGACTACAGCCTACTGGCGCCCAAGGGCGATCCCCAAGAGTACAACTTTCGCCGCCCCTCGTATTGGGGGTTCGAAATGTTATCGAACACGCTGACCGGCACGCTGCTCGAAGCCAAGACGGACCAGGAGAGCTTGTCCGGCTTTCTCGCCAGACGCCGCGACGGCAAAACGGCGATCGTGTTCGTGAACAAGAACTTCGATACCGACTACGAGACGACGCTACGAGTGGCTGGGCTCAAGGGTGACGCCACGGTCGAAACGTTGACCAGCGACAGCTCGGGTGGCCTTGCGAGCATGGCACCGACCGGTAAAGTACATCCCGCGACCGGTCCGAAATCGAAGACGCTCAGCCTGAGCGACGGCTCTACGATCGTCGTTCCCAAGGCGTCGGTCGTGACCGTGCGATTCTGAGGGATGCCACGAGCACCGTGTTTGAAGGGGTCGTCTGCCGGTCGCTGATTGAGGTGGCTTTGGATGGTTTGGACTGCGCCCCCCCCACGGGCTCGAGGGGGCGCGTCGCTTCACGGCTCGGAATAACGCTTCGGCCGCACGGCCGTCAGGTTCAGGCTAGCGGAATCCGCATTGCATTTTCAGCCAGCCATTGGGCGAAGCTTTGCATGCCTGGGTTCAGCTCACGGCTGACACTGAGATCCCGACGCGCCCGGAACTCCTGCGCGAAATCGCGTTTGAATTGGAACATGTTGCCGAGGTCATCGGCGCCGGGGAAGCCCATGGCGCGGAAGGCTGCGGGCGAAATGTCGTCGTGCAGCACGGGCTCACCGAGCGCGCGTGACAAAGCATCGGCCATCTCGGAACCCGAGAGGTGCTCACCCGCCACACCGACGCTCTTGCCGATCATCGTAGCCCCCCGTTTGAATATTGCGTACGCGCTCCGCCCGATGTCTTCTGCGGCGATACCGGGCAGCTGGGCGTTGCCCATTGGCAGCGTGAACGCGAGCGTGCCGTCCGAGCGACGCTTCGGCCCGAGCCCGAAGTAAATCAAGTTCTCCCAATAGAACGACGTGTACAGATACGTGGTGGGTACGCGGAGCTCCGTGAAGAAGTGGTTGCACGCGCCTTTCGCGTCGCAGTGTGGCACTTTGTATTCCTCCAAGAGCGTGGGCATGCGCGGGTCGCTCAGCGGAATGAAGTGGCGCGTGTCTTCGAGGGTCGACCAAATCACGTGCCGCACGTTCGCTCCCTTCGCGGCACGCGCCAGGTTTTGCGCGTGTGTGATCTCCTTCCTTGGCGACAGATGTGCCCAGTAGAAAGTGACGCAGAAAGCGGCTTCAACGCCGAGAAACGCGCGCTGCAAGCTGGCCTCGTCGTTCACGTCTGCGGCCACGACTTCTGCGCCGAGACGCGCGAGCTCGAGCGCGGCTCGGCTTTTCGGGTCGCGGGTGATGGCGCGCGCAGAGAAGCGCTGGCTGTTGTCGGCGAGGATGGCGCGAACCAAGCCGCCGCCTTGTGCGCCCGTAGCTCCGACGACTGCGATGATGGGTTTGCTGTGGGACATTTTGTATTCCTTCCTACGAATCGGGATTGGGGAGGGCTCAGCCGTGCGCGACCTTCGGCGGAGCGGGCGGTAGGGGTTCCGGTACACGGTTCTTCAGCGCCGGAACGGAGCCGAGGTAGGCGAAGATTGCGGCTAGCTCGTCATCCGTGAAGTTGCGGTATGCGGGGATCGGCATCGGCGGCAGCACGGGCCGACCGCGCCCGCGATGGCGACCGCTCTTGATCGCTTGCGCGAACTCGGCTTCGCTCCAGCCGCCGAGCCCAGTTTCGAGATCCGGAGTAAGGTTGGCGGTGAAGCTCACGCCCCAGGGACCCGCCCAAGCGGTGTTCGTCACGGCAGCGGCAACCAACCAGGGCATGGTTGCTGCCGGTGGCGGGGGCAGCTTCATCGCTTCGGGGTGACCCGAGAGCATGCGGGTCATGTCCGGTTCGGGTCCGTTCTTGCCCATTTTCAAGGGCGTGTGGCAATCATTGCAGCCCGAGCTCAGCACCAAGTGCTCGCCGCGCGCAATCATCGCCCGGCGTGCGTCGACGCCCTTCGCGGCGGTGCTCACGCTGACGTTCGCCTCGCTCGAGCCAGCTGGCGCGGGTGGCGCGCCGGTGGCGGAGCGGCTCGCGAACCAAGCCGTGAGGCCAAAGAGCGCCGAAGAGAGCACGACCGTAGTAACCCAATGACGTTTCATGTTCGTTCCTTTCACATTTGACGGATGAAGCGATCGAGCAGCCGTACGGCGTCCCGATCGACGATCTTGGTGCCGAGCGGCGGCATTTGCGCCGCTGGAAAGCGCGACTGCATGCGAAACCAGAGCGCGCTTTCTTGCGGTCTTCCGGGCACGACGCGCTGCGAGCTATCGGCGCCCGGTAACCGGTAGCTGCTGGCGCGACCCGCGACAGTCGCGAGCATGGTCGAATAACCCGTCGGAATGAGTTCCTGATCCAGGTCCAGGTCGAGCGTTGCCAACGGCCCGCGCGCGTTGTGGCAATGCGCGCAATTGGCGAACAAATAGCCGGCCGCAGCCCGCGCCGTGGCAGAGGGCGCATCGATGCGCGGCGTGCGGCTAGCCCATTCTCGAGGGAAATTCGTCAGCAGACCCTGTGACATGAGCACTTCCAACGTCAGCGACCCGGACGGAATCGCTTCGCGGTGGGGCGCGAGCGGGTCGCGCTCAGTCGAGAGTTGCAGCGCGCGAAAGCCGAGCACCGGCGTCGAGCGGCCTTCGTGGCACACCCGGCAATCCTCGCGGGAGGGCACGTCGTGCTGAACGTTCGGGGCCAGCTCACTCACGCCAGGCAATCCGCCTTCGGGGGCGAGCCGAGCGTCGCCCAGGGCGGGATCCCAAACGTACGACGCGTAGCGATAAGTGCCGTCGCTCAGTCGCTCGAGGTATCGCGTCTCCACGCGCGCTCCAGCGAAGCTGAACTCTTTCCAGAAGCGTGTACCGCTCGGGAACTGCCACTCTTCAGGATTACTGGCGTCGATCTGCGTGCGCGGAGGCAGACCGATCCAGCGGCGCTTCACGGCGGCGTCGGACCACAATGGGTATTGCGGCGAATAGAGCCGATTTTCGGGCGCGATTTCGGTCGTGCTGCCGGGTCGATACAGCCCGGTTTGTGACAATAGTGTGGGCAGCGGGCCGTGCTCGGCTGGTCGTGCGACCGGAGCCGTCGCGACGGCTGAGCTGGCGCATTTCGGCCCGGTTTCACGGGCAAGCTGCGCGGGCGCAGGGTGCGTCAGCAAGGCGGCGAGCGCGAGCATCGCCCAAGTCCAGCGGGGTGGGCTGTTTTCACGCGCTCGGGCGACGGCGTTCGCGGTGTTCACGCACCGGAACATGCCAAGCCCCGAAACCGCGCGTGGTTAAGAGGTTGCTCTTCACTCCTTCAATCTTCCTTATCGGCTCCTTATCGGGGCCGTGCCCGCGCGCGATAGTGCTGGATCCACGGAGAACAACGACGCATAACCGGACCAAACGATGGCGTCGGAGACAATCTGGGCCGACTTGCGGCGGCTGGTGTGCGTGGGCCCGAGCTTGGTGGTGGCCACCTGTGATGAACGCCTGTCGCTCGAGCTCACCCGTGTGGCGGGCGCGCGTTTGGGCGACGATGGCCTGATGCGCATCGCCCTTCCGCTGCCCGAGGCACGGCGGGCGATCTGGAACTTGGAGAACAATCCCGTGGTCGCGCTCACCATCGTGCTGCCGACCACGTATCGCACGCTGCAGGTCAAGGGCCGTGACGTTCGCCCAATCGAGTGGCCCGGTCACGAGGCGATCGCTCACGCACACGGCGCGGCGTTCCGCGAAGAAGCCATCGCCGTCGGGCTTCCGGTAGATTCCGCTGGCGCCTTTCTATCGCTCAATCGTTTTGCCACCTTCGCCTTCACTCCCAGCGAAATCTACGAACAAACCCCGGGCCCTGGTGCTGGCTTGCCGGTGAGAGCATGACCGCAATCAAGCTGCGCGATCTGCCGCCGGGTTGCTTCGAAGGCGTCATTCCGGCGGTGCTTGGCAGCTGCGCGGAAGACGGCATGCCGAACGCGACGTGGCTCTCGCAAGTGTTCTTGCTAGATGATCGTCACATTGCGCTCTCGTGCCAGTTTTTCCGCAAGACGCGTGAGAACCTGTCCGTCAATCCTCGCGCGCAGCTGTTCCTGGTCTCGCCCCAGGATTTCGTGCAGTTTCGCCTGGACGTGCGCTTCGTGCGTAGCGAGTCCGCGGGTGAAATGTTCGATTCCATGAGGAGTCGCATCCACGCCATTGCCTCGATCACCCGCATGGAGGGCGTGTTCACTCTGCAGTCCGCTGACGTATTCGAGGTCGACGCGATCAGCGTCGTCGAGGTCGAGGGTCCCGCGCCGAGGACGCGGACGCAGCCAGCCGACCGGCTGCAGAAGCTGCTGCGCTTGACGCAGCTCACCGGTAACTGCCGTGACTTGCGCCAGCTGATCGACACCGGGCTCGGTTTTTTGGCGAACGATCTCGGCTACGGCAGGATTGGGATTTACCTGCTCGAAGCAGACGAAGAGGCGTTGTACGCGCTCGCCACTTACGGCTTCTCTAGCTCCGGCGTCGGCGCGCGCGTCGAGCTGGGAACGGGCGTGATTGGCGCCTGCGGCCGCCACGCCGTACCCATCCGCATCGCGGACGTGAACCGAGAGCGCTTGTACGGCCGCGCCGTACAAGAACAACAAGAGCGCGTCCAACGCGGTGCCGAGCGCGAAATCCCCCTCGCGAGCTTGGTCGGAGCGCGCAGCTTGCTGGCGGTGCCACTCATGCTTCAAGGCAAGCTGTTCGGTGTGCTCGCGACCGAGAGCAGCGATCCGCTCGCGTTCGACGAGCGCGACACGCAGCTGCTCAGCACGGCCGGGCAGCTCTTGGCCCAAGGGATTGCGCTATATCGAGAAGAAGAGACGGAAAGGCCGCCGGAGCCTGCGCCCCCAAGCATCAGCAAGCCGGGCACGCTGCGCGTGCGTTATTACGAAGCCGACGACAGCGTGTTCGTAGATGGCGAATACCTGATTCGCGGCTTGCCCGGCAAAATCTTGTGGCTCCTGCTCACGCTGCGTGAAAAAGAGGGGCGCACCGCGTTCCTCAACCGCGAGCTCAGGCTGCACCCGTTCCTGAAGATTCCCACCGTGAACGATAACTTGGCCACCCGTTTGCTGATGTTGCAACGCCGATTGGACGACAAAGGATTGCCCATCCAACTGCGCCGTGAAGAACGCGGCCGCTTGCACCTCGAATCCGACGTCGCGATCACCCTGGAGAGTGTGAAGGCTTGAGCGCGAAGCTCCGCCCCTTCATTGCAAGCTCTCGGCCAGAGAGCGAGTGGTTGGTCACGCACGTACCTTGGCAGACTTGCGCGCACAGCTGCACCTGACACTCGCGCCACACTCGGGTGTGTCGCCCGTGGGCCCGCCGTCCCCATTCATCGACCGCGCATCGGCCGCGGGGGGTACATCCGTAAACGGTCGCGCTAAGCTGCACACATGCTCAAGGTGTACGGCTTTGCTCGAGTGAACAAGGGAGCGCACGGCAACACTCGCGACTTGCGTGTGCTGTGGGCTCTCGAAGAGATGGGGCTGCCCTACGAGATTGTCGGAATGGACCACCCCAACCGCGATCTCGATTCAGCTGCGTATAGGGCGCTCAACCCGTTTGGTCAGATCCCGGTGATCGATGACGACGGCGTCGTGGTCTCCGAATCCGGCGCAATCTTGCTCTACCTTGCGCGCAAGAGCGGCAAGCTGATGCCGCGCGAGCTGGCCGGCGAAGCCCAGGTGCTCCGCTGGTGCTTCACCGCCCTCACCACTATCGAGCTGCCGCTACTCTCGTTCTGGTTCGTCAACTTGAGCGGCGGCAAAGGCAGTGAACCCAGCGAAGCGTTACGGGGCTGGTCCGAAATGCGCCTGAAGCAACTCGACGGCTGGCTCACCGATCGGCAGTTCATCGCGACCAACGACTTCACCGTCGCCGACATCCTCATCTGTCATGTACTCGACGCCGGAACCCCCCAGGAAACGCTGGCCCCGTTCGCGAACCTCCTCGCCTACCGGGCGCGTTGCACCGCGCGCCCGGCATGGCAGAAAACCGTCGACGCCTACCGCGCGCGAGTCGAAGCAGTCTAACGGGACACGCGTCATTGGGTAACCCGCGCGCCGCGGCCTCGTGTAGCAACCGCTGCGCCACGTTCAGAATGTTTCATGGGTTGTGTAGCAGCAATGACGATTGCGTACTCATCTTCGACGGCAACACTTGCATCAGCGGCTGCGGCCAGTTCTCGATCAATGTCGCGGATGAAGCCGTGGTCGAGGCAAACCTACGAGAGGATGCCGCCGTCAATTGCACGACGTGCCCGACCGCTGCGCCGCTTGAGTGTCCGAGACTCGGCGTCGCCTGCATCGATGGAGTGTGCACCACGCGCGTCCCGAGGCTCTGATCCCCTGACGTGATCAGGGTTACGTTGCCAGCGCGCCGCGGTGCGGCACGCCGCGTCGGTCGGACTACTTCGGTGGACGCGCCACCGGTTTGGGTCACGTCCGAACCAGCAAAGCGCGACGAAACGAGGCCGATCGCAGTACGCGGGCGCTGAACTAAGCGTGTTCCACCGGGGGTCTCGTGGTACTCTCGGATTGAAGTGGCAAACGCCTGGCCCCCCATCTTCGAATCCGAAAACGCGCAGGTCGGTTGCGCACTTTCGCTCGAAGAGTGGTTGGCACTGAATGAGGACGTGGACGGGGAATTCGTCGATGGACACCTGGTGGAGGAGGAAGTGCCTGATTTCACGCACGAGCTCACCGTCTCGTGGCTGCTTCGGGTCATCGGCCTCTGGCTCGCAGGCCGCGGGTTCGTGGTGGGCTCAGAACTGAAAATCCTGACGTCCGCCAATCGCGGACGAAAGCCGGATCTCGCCGTGATCTTGCCGGACAGCAAAGCCCCGCCGCGTACTGGCCCATTGCGTGAGCCTCCCGACATCTTAATCGAGGTCGTCACTCCGACGCCGCGCGACGAACGCCGCGATCGCATCGAAAAGATGTCCGAGTACGCGCGCTTCGGCGTGCCGTACTTTTGGCTAGTCGATCCAACTTTGGGCGCGGTCGAGATTTTCGAACTCACTCCGGCTGGAAACTACCAAAAGCTAGTGGGCGTCACCGCGGGCCGCATCGACCTGGTTCCAGGCTGTCCGGGCCTCGTCGTGGACGTGGACGCGCTTTGGGCGGAGCTCGCACGCCTGCGCGACGAGGAATGAACGGCGGCTCAGAGCCGGGGATGGGGACAGGACATCCAAAGCACGGACTGAGTGCAGACAGGGCCAATTGGCTTGAGTGGATGCCGTAAAGGCGATCTCGCGAATGGCTAACTGCGCACGAACTTTCAGAGCGGTCCTTCCTCCGCATGAGCGAAAGCCACAGATCCGGTGACCGTCAGCGCCGGGCATGCCATTGTAAGCCTTCGACTCAGCGAGGATTTCTTTGAAGAAACTTGGGCCGCTACTGGGGACCTTGACGATCGTCGGGTCGGTTTTCACCACTGCCTGCTCAGGCCGCGTCGTTGTGAGCTCCGACCAAACTGGTGGAAGGGGTGGAGCAGGCAATGCGGAGATGGGCGCAGGTCCCGGCAAAGACAGTAACGTCGGCGGCAACAGCAACGTCGGCGGCAACGGCAACGTCGGCGGCAACAGCAACGTCGGCGGCAACAGCAACGTCGGCGGCAACAGCAACGTCGGCGGCAGCAGCAACGTCGGCGGCAACAGCAACGTCGGTGGAACGGTGGGTGCTTCTTGTTCCTCAGCACCCGTCTGCGGGGGCAGCGTCTCAGGAACCTGGGGAGTGACTTCTTCGTGTCTCACGGTCTCTGGGAAGCTCGATCTGTCCCTACTTGGGTTGGGGTGCAGTTCGGCTCCAATAACGGGATCGTACGAGGTCAGCGGCTCGATCACTTTTGCCAGCGCCCGCTATTCGGACAACACATCTACGCACGGCATCGAACGGTTCCACCTACAGCCCGCCTGCCTCACGGTGTCGGGCGTGGTAGTCAAATGCGAGCAGCTGGGGAGGCTGTTCGAGGTGCTGTTTGCACCGGCCGATTGTGCGGGCGATGCGAGTGGGGGTTGCGACTGCACCGCCACCATCGCGCAAAATGGCGGGCTCGGACTCGTGACCCCCGATCACTCGAGCGCGGGATACTACTCGACGTCCGCGGGCACGCTGACCCTAGAC
>Ga0302322_100005842_pt1 | contig 10836 bp, 11 predicted proteins | sample Fen_T0_2_FD_203757 | JGI IMG/M metagenome (GOLD analysis project Ga0302322, IMG submission 203757) | Peat permafrost microbial communities from Stordalen Mire near Abisko, Sweden - Fen_T0_2 | ecosystem: Environmental > Terrestrial > Soil > Wetlands > Permafrost | place: Sweden: Abisko... | reverse complement strand
TAATTGTTAATTTAAATCTTGAGCCATGAAAATTGCATTCCCATTATTAAACGAGAAAGAGCTGGCCATCGACTTTGTCCACTCGCACTACATTGGTATTTACGATGATGTAGAAGGTAAAACTGAACTCATTTCGTTATCGGAAACAGAGAAAAGAGTTGGCAACACGCTATTCTTCGACACCATGATCAACCATGACCTGAAATCTGTGGCAAGTCCTTATTATAGCTACATGACGTTAAGGGTATTTCGTGAAAACGAAATAGAAACATTAAAAGCTGTAAGTTCAAATCTTGATGAGAATATCAGGTATTTTAGGGAAAACTCCTTGAAACCTTTCGATATATACGAATCATTCCCGATGAATGAATGCTCAAAGAGCTGTTCAAGCTGTGGTACATCATGTTCTGAAAACTAAAAACTTAAAATTATGTCTATACGTAACGCAATTTTTCTACTGAATGCCATTGATAATGATTTGAAATTGAGGGAACAAATCTATGGTTGCATTGATTACAACGAACTTATGGATTTTTTTAAATCATTGGGCTACATATTTGATGATGACGAGTTTGAAGATGCTGTCAATTCACTTCACGTTCAGTGTCAAACCGCTGAAAATGCTCAACTTCTGCTTCAAAAGGCGGAATGGTTAAGATATTTATTATTTATAAATCAAAAAGCAGCATCATGAAAATTAGACCATTAGGAGAAGTTCGGGATATTGTTCAGTCCACTGGCTTGGATATATCCTATGCTTATGATGATCTTGTCTTTTCAGATCATTCGGCATTTATAATCCGGTTCGATACCGAGATTGAAAAAAAACTGCACTTATACTTCAATTCAGATTGTAATACCGACGAATTAAAAATTTTAGAGAATAAACTTATCGCTGCCTGTAAAGTCAGCGGTTTTGAAATTGTTAACTCAGGCATATTTTCAGTTGATCAGTTGGAGGAAAAAGAAGAGATTCAAATTAAATTTCTTAATTGAAAGGTCATTGGTCTCAATAATAAATGTTTTTGTAAAAATTTAGCTATTTTTTAGGGGGTATAAAATTAAAATAAACTTTTTTTAATTTTATTTTCTACTTTTGCATAGGGTGTACGTATAAAATTTAAATTTTATAGACATTCTTGTAAAACGGAGGGGCTATGGCGGAATTTTGTAGAAAAACAGGGGAAGATTGTTATGGTGTAAGAGAATTAAAGTTACTCTTTGAGATTAGCACCTTGCTAAACAAGGTAAAACGCGATTTAAAAAGTAATTTGGATCCGGTAATTGAATTATTGGCCAATTACCTGACTGCCGAAAAGGTGATGCTCACCATACTAAATAGATCTAATAATCAAATTTCCATCGAAGTGGCATTTGGTCTTTCGGAAGAAGAACAAAGTCGCGGCACTTACAAGGTTGGAGAAGGGATTATCGGCAAAGTAGTTGAAACCGGCAAAGCGGTGGTAATTCCTAAAATATCCGAACATGATGGATATCTGAACAAAACGAAACTTGATTTAACCGGCAGGGACGTGTCATTCATATGTGTCCCCATAAGGGAAGAAAATGAAATTGTTGGAACGCTTAGCATTCACAGGGTTTACAATCAACATATTACCATATCAGAAGACGCACGTATACTTTCGATTGTTGGATCCATGGTAGCTCAGGCAGTGCGAACCGGACAAGAATACGCAGAAGAGATAGAAAAACTGGAGAACGAAAACGCCAAGCTACATTCTGAGTTGAAAGAACGCATCCGACCAGCCAATATTATTGGAAATTCTGGTAAAATGCAATCGGTTTTTGACTTGATAGAAAGGGTAGCCCCAACCAATGCCACAGTTTTAATTCGGGGAGAAAGTGGTGTGGGTAAGGAATCGATTGCCGATGCTATCCATTACAACAGTCTGCGAAAGAACAAACCCTTTATAAAAGTAAACTGTGCTGCCCTTCCAGACAGTTTGATTGAAAGCGAGCTCTTCGGACACGAGCGTGGCGCTTTTACAGGTGCCAATGTCATGCGTAAGGGCCGATTCGAAGCTGCAGAAGGTGGTACGATATTTCTTGATGAAATTGGCGATTTACCAGCCTCAACCCAAGTAAAACTGCTGCGCATATTACAAGAACGTGAGTTTGAGCGGTTGGGAAGCACTAAACCCATCAAAGTGGACGTTCGCATCGTTTGTGCCACCAATCGTAATTTGGAGGAATGCATTGAAAAAGGAACGTTCCGTGAAGATTTGTACTATCGCATCAACGTGTTTCCTATATATATTCCAGCATTACGTGAACGATTAAATGATATTCCTGCGTTGGCCGACCATTTTATCGCCAAATTCAATAAAAGTCAAAATAAAACAATAAAGCGAATTTCTGCATCTGCTATTGATATGCTAATGGTGTATCATTGGCCAGGTAATATCCGTGAACTGGAAAACTGTATTGAACGTGCCTGTATTCTTAGTTCCGATAATGTTATCCGTTCCAGTAACATGCCACCAACCCTGCAAACCGCGGTTTCTTCAAAAACAAAATCCCACGGAACATTGGAAGCAGTGGTAGACAAAGTAGAAAAGCAAATGATTTTGGATACACTCATCAGTACCAAGGGAAATCTGGTAAAAGCCGCAGATTTGCTGGGCATAACAGAACGAATGATGGGTATCCGTATAAAGAAATATGACATCGACCCCAAACGATTTAAAGTAGAACGGAAAAATGCAAAACAACTTAGCTAAGAAAGAGGTTACATTTCTTCTTTGTGATTATTCCAACGATTACCATTGCAAGCGCTTTGCAGAGTTGATCAATCATTACATGGAAGACCCAATGGGTGGAGCAAAACCTTTAACCAAGCGGGAACAACTCTACTTGCTCGATGGCATGCAAAACCATCCATCTTCACTTGTGATGTTTGCCGTTATAAGTGATGAGATTGTTGGACTGGTAACCTGTTTCATCAATTTCTCCACCTTTAAAGTGAAGAAATACCTTTACATTCATGATATAATCGTTCAGAAAGAGTATCGAGGGTTAGGTGTTGGGCGTAAACTAATGGTAAAGTGCATTGATATTGCAAAAGAACGCAAATACTGTAAGGTAACCCTCGAAGTGCGCGATGATAACACGAATGCAAAAGCGTTATACCAAAACCTCGGGTTTGAAAACACAGAGCCTAAGATGCATTTTTGGACGAAGGTGTTGTAGATTTTCTAAAAACTTATATTATTTAATTTACTAGAATTAAAGCTGAGTGTTTTGATTGTATAAATGTATTACATACCTACTTCTAACATTCTTAATATTATTTTTAGATCGAGCTCTCCTGTCTTGCACAGAAAATCATACCATTTATTAAAAATATTAAAGTTTTGAACAGAATTAAGCATTCTTATCTCCGAATGAACAGCTCCACTTAATTCTTTGTACAGCTCAATTATATCATTTTCAAACTGAGAATCAATTAATAGTTCCTCTTTTAAAAACTTGAGCAAACTATTTTTCCCACTTCTAAAAGATGGCATCCTAAAATCTATAGACTGAGCCAAATCATTAAAGTCTAACCCTCTAAATCCATAATAAGCATGAGCTAAGGTCAATTCAATAACATTTCTCAAAGTTTGCAAGGATTGTTTGAAATAGCAATATTCTATTAAGAGGAATGATGATTCTAAATCTGAAGCTGATTCAATTAAATATGGTAAATGATAAGTATAAATCGCATCATTCGCAACCAATCCTTCTAGCATTCGCTGCAGACAGAAAGGATATTTTAAAGCTGTAACAGTTTTCTTAATAAACATTAAATGCTCAGAAGCTCCTCCATCTTTGGAAATATTGTTTATAGTCTTATATAGGTTATTAGATTGCACATAATCAGTAAAATCATCTATATTGTCAAACCCAAAATCCGAAGTAAAGAAATCCGTAAATTTAATAACATCAGTTTCAATTGTAATTTCTTCTATATTGGATTCTGAAAAAGGAATCAGGCATTTCAATTCAGTAACATCACATCCAGGAAGTTTTTCACGTGGTGAGAAAATTCTTTCTGCTGGTAAGTTTAAAAGACTGTATTCAAATTTGACCATGGTCTATACTTTTAATTTCGCTCCCAATAGGTAAATAATCTGATAATCATTATCGACATAAAACTAAGAAAGTAAACATAACTTATCACATTAATACTTATTAAACAATCTTTTTTGTTTTAGGTTTTCTTATCATACAAATTGCATACAAAGTTTCAATTTACCTGTTTGTGGAGATTGTTTAACACTTCAAGATTGAGATAGACAGATGTACACTCATTTACGGTAAAACTTTCGATACTTAAGTTTAAAATGGTGCTCCACCAAATGAATTTTTGTGGTTCCCAATGATATTTATCCATCCTTTATAAAAACGTGCGCTCCGATCTAATACATGCTATCAAGATTATACTACAAGACAGCTCGACTTCTTATATCGAAAAATTAGTAATTATTTATTCACCCCTAAAATTATTAAACTTAATTAATGAATAATCCTACATTTTTGTAATATACCCCCTAATATCACCACATAAAAGTATCATTTTTGTATTAATTGTAATCCTGAACTGTCTTTTTAAAAAATATTTTCAATATTTTTTAGTACTGACATATAAGCAGTTAACCTCTTTTGAAAGTCAATTTTTCCCTCCTTTTAAAATGTCGGCACGCAACATGCAATACCCATATCGACAAACAAACAATTAGGAGGAAAAAAGATGAGAAAAGTAGCAATTTACGGAAAAGGTGGAATTGGAAAGAGTACGACCACCCAGAACACCGTAGCCGGATTGGTTGAAATGGGAAAAAAAGTGATTGTGGTTGGTTGCGACCCCAAAGCTGATTCAACCCGCCTTCTTTTGGGAGGTCTGGCACAAAAAACAGTACTCGATACGCTTCGTGAAGAAGGAGAAGACGTTGAACTCGACGACGTAGTAAAACTTGGCTTTAAAGGCAGCCGTTGTGTTGAATCAGGTGGACCTGAACCAGGCGTAGGTTGCGCAGGTCGTGGTATCATCACTTCCATCAACCTGCTCGAACAGTTGGGCGCTTATAACGAAGATCAATTTGAAACCGATTATGTTTTCTATGATGTACTTGGCGACGTAGTGTGTGGCGGATTTGCCATGCCAATGCGCGAAGGAAAAGCTCAGGAAATTTACATTGTATGTTCGGGCGAAATGATGGCTATGTATGCAGCAAACAACATCAGCAAAGGTATTGTAAAATTTGCAGAAGCTGGTGGAGTTCGTCTCGGAGGCATTATTTGCAACAGTCGTAAATGCGACAACGAACAACCCATGATCGAAGCTTTTGCCAAAAAACTGGGTACACAAATGATTCACTTTGTACCTCGCGACAATATGGTTCAACGTGCTGAAATTAACCGCAAAACAGTTATTGAATTCGAACCTACACACACGCAGGCAGACGAATACCGCTCCCTGGCCAGAAAAATCAACGAAAATAAAATGTTCGTCATTCCAACACCGCTTGAAATTGAAGAGCTGGAAGCTTTGCTGATTGAATACGGGGTGGCAAATTAAAAGAGACGATAGTCAATAGTCCATAGTCGATAGAAAGAAGGCCATGGACCATGGACTGAACGCTATGGACTTATTAAAAACATCTTAAAACACAAACGATATGTTACTTATCAGAGCAATAGTACGTCCCGAAAAATCGGGCATAGTTTTAAAAGCCTTATTCGAAGCTGGCTTTCCGGCTGTAACCAAAATGGCTGTGTTTGGTCGTGGCAAGCAGCGTGGTTTAAAAGTAGGAAACGTAACCTATGACGAACTTCCCAAAGAGCTTTTACTTATTGCCATCAAGGATTCAGACAAAGATTTTGTAATCAACACAATTATTGATGCTGCAAGAACAGACGAAAAAGGCGCTTTTGGAGATGGTAAAATCTTCGTTACCCCAATCGTTGAGACGTATACGATCTCAAACGGAATAAAGGAGTCTTAAAGAAGTCGACAGACCACAGTCGACGGTTGACTGTGGACTATTTACAAACAATCAAATACTTCGAAACATGAAATTAATTCTCGCTATAATCCGCATTGCCAAAATGAACGAAACAAAGCAAGCCCTTTCAGATGCAGGTTTGCCATCGTTCACAGCCATGGGAGTATTAGGGCGTGGTCAGGGACGTGGTCTCGGCCCAACCTACCAGAAAGTAATAAGCAGTCCGGAGAACCAGGATGCCCTCAAACAGATTGGAGTTGAGCCCAGGTTAAAGTCAAAACGGATGATCACCATTGTAGTTCCCGATGAAAAGAAGGATCTGGCTGTTGAAACGATCATTAAAACCAATCAGACCGGCAACAGTGGCGACGGAAAAATAATAGTTGTTGAAGCCTTGGATTCTGTCCGCGTTCGCACCGGTGAAAAAGGCGACATAACATTAGATTAAAAAAAGGAGGTAGCTATGGCAAAAAATGAAATGGATCCACAAAGGTGGAAACAAGAGGTGTTGAAAAAGTACCCCTCAAAAATTGGAAAGAAACGCGATAAATCTATTATCGTGCACGATGGTCCTGAGAATATTACTCAGATCCAGGCAAACGTCCGTACTATCCCTGGTATCATTACCCAACGCGGATGTACCTACGCTGGTTGTAAAGGTGTGGTTCTTGGTCCTACCCGCGATATTGTAAACTTGGTACATGGCCCTATCGGCTGTAGTTTCTACGCATGGCTTACACGTCGTAACCAAACATTACCACCTACACCAGAATCACCAAACTATATGATGTACTCATTCTCAACCGATATGCAGGATTCAAACATCGTATTCGGTGGCGAAATTAAGCTGAAACAAGCTTGTCGCGAGGCTTTCGAACTATTCAAACCAAAAGCAATCGGTATCTTTTCAACTTGTCCGGTTGGTCTTATTGGTGACGACGTTCACGCAGTAGCTCGGGAAATGAAGGAAGAACTTGGTATCAATATATTCGGTTTCAGTTGCGAAGGTTACAAGGGGGTTAGCCAAAGTGCCGGTCACCACATCGCAAACAACGGTTTAATGAAACATGTTATTGGACTTAACGATAACGCTCCTGAAGGTAAATTCAAGATCAATATGTTGGGAGAGTACAACATTGGTGGCGATGCTTTCGAATTGGAACGCATCTTCGAGAAATGCGGTATCACGCTCAATACCTCATTCAGCGGCAACTCCACCATGGAGCAATTCGAACGCGCCCACATGGCCGACCTAAATGTAGTAATGTGCCACCGGTCTATCAACTATGTGGCAGAAATGATGGAAAAGAAATATGGTATTCCTTGGTTTAAAGTAAATTTCATAGGTGCCGAGTCATCGGCAAAGTCCCTTCGCAAGATAGCAGAGTATTTTGGCGATCAGGAATTGAAAGATCGTGTAGAGAAAGTGATTGCTGAAGAAATGCTTCTTGTGAAGAAAGTAATCGATGAAATCCACCCACGTACCGATGGTAAAATGGCCATGATGTTTGTAGGAGGATCACGTGCACACCACTATCAGGAATTATTCTCGGAACTTGGCATGAGAACGCTTTCAGCAGGTTATGAATTCGGTCATCGTGACGACTACGAAGGCCGCCGGGTAATCCCTACCATTACGGTAGACGCTGATAGCCGTAACATCGAGGAATTAACCATCGAGCGTGACGAGACCAAATACAATCCTCGTAAAACTGAAGCTGAAATAGAAGCTTTAGGAGGACTTGGGTTTAATAGTTACGAAGGTATGATGGTCGATATGGCCAAGGGTACACTTGTAATCGACGACCTCAGCCATTACGAAATGGAAAAGCTCATTGAGCTCTATCACCCTGATGTTTTCTGCGCAGGTATTAAGGAAAAATATGCAGTTCAGAAAATGGGCATACCCATGAAGCAGCTCCACAGCTACGATTACGGCGGACCCTATGCCGGATTCGAAGGAGCCATCAACTTCTACAAGGACATTGACATGATTGTCAACACCAGCGTTTGGAAGTTAATAAAAGCGCCATGGGAAGCAGAAGCTGTCATTGAGGCGGAATATGCAGCATAAAAAGTCGTAAGTAAGAATCATCGTAAGCTTTGTCTTACGACTTACGACCGAATACTTAACTCTTAAAAATCAATAATATGTTACTTCGACACACCACAAATAAAATCATCGATCGGGAAGCGCTCACCATCAACCCGGCAAAAACCTGCCAACCGGTAGGCGCCATGTATGCAGCGCTGGGTGTCCACGGATGCCTCCCGCACAGTCACGGTTCGCAAGGATGTTGTTCCTACCACCGTAGCGCACTCACACGTCATTATAAAGAACCTGTAATGGCAGCAACCAGCTCGTTTACCGAAGGTTCTTCGGTATTTGGCGGACAAGCCAACCTTTTACAGGCGGTAGAAACTATTTTTGCGGTTTACAACCCGGACATCATCGCAGTTCACACCACTTGTCTTTCCGAAACAATTGGAGATGATGTGAACCAGATTGCTCAAAAAGCTCGTGACGATGGTAAAGTACCTGCCGGAAAGTACCTCATCCATTGCAATACCCCCAGTTATGTAGGTTCTCACGTTACAGGATATGCCAACATGGTTACTTCTTTGGTAAAGCATTTCTCAGCAAAAAGTGTGAGCAAGAAAAATCAGGTGAACGTTATTAGCGGTTGGGTAGAGCCTAGCGACATGCGCGAAATCAAAAAGATTGCTGCTGACATGGGCGCCAAAATCGTTCTTTTCCCAGACACATCCGATGTACTTGATGCTCCAATGACTGGTAAGCACGAATTCTATCCTAAAGGAGGTGTTACAGTTCCTGAGTTAATCAGTACTGGCGACAGCAAAGCCACCATAGGATTAGGCCCTTTCTGTACTGAAGATGCAGCCGTATTGCTCGATAACAAGTGTAAGGTAAAATTCGACATGCTCGAAATACCTATCGGGTTAAAAGCCACCGACGCTTTTGTAACTACGCTGAGCCGGAAAGCAGGAGTTCAGGTACCCGATTCTATTACCGCAGAGCGTGGACGGTTAGTCGACATGATTACAGACATGCACAAATACCTGTATGGCAAGCGTGTTGCACTTTTTGGCGATCCTGACATCCTGGTTCCATTGACTGAGTTCCTGGTGACACTGGATATGAAACCAGTTTACGTCGTAAGTGGCACACCTGGTAAACGTTTTGAAGCTTCCATGGAGAAAGTTCTTAGCAAAAGAGTGCCAGAAGCCAAATACAAAAACGGTGAACGCGCCGATATGTATCTCCTGCACCAATGGATTAAACAGGAATCGGTTGATTTGCTTATTGGCAATACCTATGGCAAATACATCGCCCGCGACGAAGATATTCCATTCGTACGCCTTGGATTTCCAATTGTTGATCGCGTTGGTCACAGTTACTTTCCTACAGTAGGGTACGCAGGCGCTATGCATTTTCTTACCAAAATTCTTGACGGCATCCTCGACAAAGAAGATCGGACATGTGCGGAAGAGAAGGTTGAATTGGTGATGTAATTTCCAGAACCAAGTAGCAAGAATCAAGAGCCAAGACAGGGTGCTTTATCTTGATTCTTATATTTTAAATCTAATACAAGAAACCATGAGCTCAATACTTACCGGACGTGAATCTCAAATATTTCGCACAGGTAAAGACAATCATACGATACGTTGTTCACGGCCTAGCATGGCCGGTTCAGTAAGTCAGAGAGCCTGTGTTTTCTGTGGATCCAGGGTAGTGCTCTACCCCATCGCGGACGCTTTACATCTGATTCATGGCCCGATAGGTTGCGCAGCGTACACATGGGATATTCGAGGAGCGCTATCTTCGGGTCCTGAAATACACCGATTGAGTTTTTCGACCGATCTCCACGAAAAAGACGTTGTTTTTGGCGGAGAACCAAAATTATACCAATCATTAATTGAATTGATCGACCGATACACCCCCAAGGCCGCCTTTGTCTATTCAACCTGTATCGTGGGTGTTATCGGCGACGATCTTGAGGCTATATGTAAAAAGGTTAGTAATGAAAAGAAGCTGCCTGTAATCCCGGTTCAAGGACCGGGATTTCAAGGCAGTAAAAAGGATGGATATAAGGTTGCCTGCGAAGCGCTTGCCACGCTTATAGGAACTGGGACTGCCGAAGTACCTGTCAAAAGCATTAACATCCTGGGCGACTTTAACCTGGCTGGCGAATTGTGGTTACTCCTCGATTATTACAAACGCATGGGAGTGCATGTTAACGCTACCATTACAGGCGATGGAAGAGTAGAAGCCATCAGCAATGCACACAAAGCATCGCTAAACGTGGTTCAATGCTCTGGTTCCATGATGCACCTGGCCAAAATCATGAAAGAGAAGTATGGCGTACCTCACATGAAGGTTTCTTATTTCGGATTAGAAGACATGAGCGATGCCCTCTACGAAGTAGCCAAATTCTTTAAAGATGATGAAATGATGGCCAAAGCCAAAGAATTGGTTCGCGAAGAGTTTACCAGACTAATGCCAGTATTAAAGGAATACAAAGAGAAACTGACAGGCAAAAAAGCAGCCATTTATGTAGGTGGTTCGTTTAAAGCCATCTCTCTCATTAAAGCCCTACGCCTGATTGGCGTAAAAACAGTGGTGGTAGGTTCACAAACCGGCACTACCGACGAATATGAAATTATCCGCGAGTTATGCGACGAAGGAACCATCATCGTCGATGACTCCAACCCAATAGAACTCTCAAACTTTGTGAAGGAAACCCAAGCCGACATCTTCATTGGAGGTGTTAAAGAACGCCCCATTGCTTATAAGCTGGGTCTTGGT
>Ga0302322_100005841_pt1 | contig 10836 bp, 8 predicted proteins | sample Fen_T0_2_FD_203757 | JGI IMG/M metagenome (GOLD analysis project Ga0302322, IMG submission 203757) | Peat permafrost microbial communities from Stordalen Mire near Abisko, Sweden - Fen_T0_2 | ecosystem: Environmental > Terrestrial > Soil > Wetlands > Permafrost | place: Sweden: Abisko... | reverse complement strand
ACCCGGAAGCGGTGACCAAGTACAACATCGTGCCCGGCCTGATGGGGGTGATCCTGACCATGACCATGGTGCTGATGACCGGCCTGGCGATCACTCGCGAAACCGAGCGCGGCACCATGGAAAACCTGCTCGCCACCCCGGCCACCCCGCTGGAGGTGATGACCGGCAAGATCATTCCCTACATATTCATCGGCCTGATCCAGGTCGGCCTGGTGCTGCTGCTGTCGCACTTTGTGTTCGCGGTGCCTATGCTGGGCAGCTTCGCGCTGCTGCTGGTGGTGGTGCTGCTGTTCATCGCCGCCAACCTGATGGTCGGGCTGACGTTTTCTGCGGTGGCGCAGAACCAGCTGCAGGCAATGCAGATGACCTTCTTCTTTTTCCTGCCTTCAATGCTGCTGTCCGGCTTCATGTTCCCGTTTCGCGGCATGCCGGAATGGGCGCAGTGGATAGGCGAAATGCTGCCCCTGACCCACTTCCTGCGCATGGCGCGCGGCATCCTGCTCAAGGGCAACGGGATGGTCGAAATCCTGCCCGAGGTCTGGCCGCTGCTGCTGTTCATGGCGGTGGTGCTGGCGATCGGCTTGAAACGTTTCCGCCGCACCCTGGACTGAGTTTCCAGATCCCGGAGATTGCCGCGCACGCGGCAATCACGCGGCACGCCTCGAAAACCCGGCGCCGTTCCGGATGCTCGAGAGCCCGGCTCAGCGCTTCACGCTGGGCACATGGTTCTTGATCTTGTCCTGCATGCGCGCATCGAAGCGCTCCAGGTTGATGATCACGCGCTCATGGGTGCCCGAACCTATCGGCTCGACCTCGTCTTCGGCCCACAGGCGAAAGGTGATCACCCGGCCGTTCACGGCAGTCACCTCGGCATGCGCGGTGACATGCATGCCCACTGGGGTGGCGGCAAAATGCTGCACGTCGAGCCGGGTGCCGACCGTCTGGTTGCCCGCCGGCACAAAACGCTCGGCCGCGGCCAGCGCGGCCGCCTCCAGCAGGTTGACCAGCACCGGCGTGGCTAGCACATGCACCTGCCCGCTGCCCACGTGCGGCGCGGTGTGCTCGTCGGCCACCACGATGTCGACCTTCCCGGTCAAACCGGGGACCAGACCTTCGACTGCGCTGCTCATGACACGTTCCTCAAGCTGTTCGCACGGAGCTTATGCACCCGTGCCGATTGTGCCCTTGACCGATGACAAGATCACGGCAGCCAGGCGCGTGGCACTTTCACCGGCATATCGAGCAGAATCTGTGCCATGCCCTTGCCCAGCGGGTCGACCCGCATGCTTGCCATGCCGCCGCCGTCGAGCGCCTCGCGCAGCACGAAGTTGAAGGCATGGATGCCCGGCAGTTCGTAACGCCGCACCTCACCCTTGACGAGGTGGGCCAGGTAGCTGCGCACCGCCGCCGGCGTAAGTTGCGCGCGCAACAGGGGCAGGTATTCGGGCTTGCGCGCGATGATGCCGATGTTGGAGATGTCCCCCTTGTCGCCGCTGCGGCCGTGGGCCACCGCAATCAGCGGCACTTCCACCGCATCGCTTCCCGCCTCGGCCACCGCCAGGCCCTCGAACCGCGGTGCCGGACTGGAAACAGCACCTGCAGGAATTGGCACAACATCGCTTTGATCGCCCATGGTCACCCGCGCCTGCACCGCGCTCTTGGGCAACAGGAAGGAAAACAGGCGCACATTGGGCGCCGGCTTGCCGCGCCCGCCGCCGCTGGCTCCCGTGGTGCCCGGCGCCCACGAGGTGCCGGCCGGGGCCACCTCGCGCACGAACACCCCCAACGCCTTGGGGTTCTCATGCCGCACCGTGACCCGCATCACCGCCTCGCGCACCGCCCGCGTGCGCGCATGCGGGCCGTACTGGTGCTCGGCGCCCAGCACCTCGATGTTGGTAGCCAGGTAGTCGGGCAATTTCATGCGCGCGAACATCGCCCGGGTACGCGCCAGGATGGCCTCGCCGCTGCGCTGCGCCTTTTTCGCCGCATCGATGCCTGTGATCAGCAATTGCGCCTGGGCACGCCAGCCATCCATGTAGGTCGCGGAGACCTTGTAGGACTCGGTAGGCGCGCGCCCGCGCGCACCGGCCACGCGCACCCGGTTTTCGCCTTCCTGGCTCATGTGCACCCCGGTGAAGTCGCACACCACGTCGGGCAGGATATAGGCCCCCGGGTCGCCGATTTCATACAGCATCTGCTCGGCCACCACCGCCGGGCTGATCAGGCCCCCGGTGCCCGCCGGCTTGGTCACGACGAACGCACCGTCGGCGTGGCACTCGATGATCGGGTAACCCATGTTGTCCCAGCCAGGCACCGACTCCCAGTCGGTGAACAGCCCGCCGGTAGCCTGGCAGCCGCATTCGATGATGTGGCCGGCCAGCCCGCCCTGCGCGAGGCGGTCGTAATCGTCCTCGCGCCAGCCGAACTCATGCATCAGCGCGCCCAGGGTGACGGCGCTGTCGACGCTACGCCCGGTGATCACCACGTCGGCGCCCATGGCGAGAGCGCGCGCGACCGGCAGCGCGCCCAGGTAGGCATTGGCGGAAAGTACTTTCTCGGGCAAGGGCGCACCAGAGAACATTTCCTTCACGCCCGCCTCCTTGAGCGCGGGAATCTGCGCCAGCACGTCATCGCCCTCGACCACCGCGATTCTCAGTTGCATCCCTTGGGTCTCGCACAACTTTTGCAGGGCCGCCGCGCAGGCCGAGGGGTTGACGCCGCCGGCATTGCTGATCACCTTGATCTTTTTCGCCACCACCTCTGCCAGGACGCTTTTCATCGCCACCTCGACAAAGTCGGTGGCATAGCCTAGCAGCGGGTCCTTGGCCCTGGCGTTGGCCAGTATCGACATGGTCAACTCGGCCAAGTAGTCGAACACCAGGTAATCCACCTCTGCCGCCACCAGTTGCGGGGCGGCCACCGCGCTATCGCCCCAAAAGCCCGAGGCGCCCCCTATGCGCACGATTTTTTCGCTCATAAGTCCCTGATCCGGTTAATTCTTCTGTAGTCGCGTAAAATTGGCAGTGTACCGCTGTCCGCAGGGGCCGCCGGCCCGGCCGGCCCGGAAACCCCGCCCTTTCCCCTCCGCATTGCGACTTCCCTACGACTCCATCATGACCACGATCAGCCAAGAAGACTTCATCCAGTCGATCGCCGACGCCCTGCAGTTCATCTCCTACTATCACCCGAAGGACTACATCGCCCACCTGGCGCGTGCCTATGAGCGCGAACAGTCCCCGGCGGCCAAGGACGCGATCGCCCAGATCCTCACCAACAGCCGCATGTCGGCCGAGGGGCACCGTCCGATCTGTCAGGACACTGGCATAGTCAATGTCTTCCTTAAAATAGGCATGGACGTGCGCTTTGACACCAAGCTCTCGGTGCAGGAGATGGTCAACGAGGGCGTGCGCCGCGGCTACACCAACCCCGACAACCTGCTGCGCGGCTCGGTGCTGGCGGACCCGCAGTTTTCGCGCAAGAACACCAAGGACAACTCGCCCGCTGTGCTCAACGTCGAACTGGTACAGGGCAACACCGTCGACGTCAACGTGGCGGCCAAGGGCGGCGGCTCGGAGAACAAGTCCAAGTTCGTGATGATGAACCCGTCCGACAGCCTGGTGGACTGGGTGCTGAAAACGGTGCCGACCATGGGCGCCGGCTGGTGCCCGCCGGGCATGCTGGGCATAGGCGTGGGCGGCACCGCCGAGAAGGCGATGCTGATGGCCAAGGAAATCCTGATGGAGCCGATTGACATGCACGAACTGCTGGAGCGCGGCCCGAAGGACAAGGTCGAAGAGCTGCGCATCGAGCTGTTCGAGAAGGTCAACGCCCTGGGCATAGGCGCGCAGGGCCTGGGCGGCCTGACCACGGTTCTGGACATCAAGATCGCCCAGTACCCCACCCACGCTGCCTCCAAGCCGGTGGCGATGATCCCCAACTGCGCCGCCACCCGCCACGCGCACTTCGTGCTCGACGGCAGCGGCCCGGTCAAGCTGGAGCCGCCGTCGCTGGAAGACTGGCCGAAAGTGACCTGGACCCCGTCGGCGCAATCGACCCGCGTCAACCTCGATACCCTGACGCGTGAACAGGTTGCTTCCTGGAAACCAGGCCAGACCCTGCTACTGAACGGCAAGATGCTGACCGGCCGCGATGCCGCCCACAAGCGCATCCAGGACATGCTGGCCAAGGGTGAAAAACTCCCGGTCGATTTCACCAACCGGGTCATTTATTACGTGGGCCCGGTCGATCCGGTACGCGACGAGGTTGTTGGACCCGCCGGCCCCACCACCGCCACCCGGATGGACAAGTTCACCGAGATGATGCTGGCCGAAACCGGCCTGATCTCGATGATAGGCAAGGCCGAGCGCGGCCCGGTGGCCATTGAGGCGATCAAGAAGCACAAGTCGGCCTACCTGATGGCGGTGGGCGGCGCGGCCTACCTGGTGGCCAAGGCGATCAAGACTTCCAAGGTGGTAGGGTTTGCCGACCTGGGCATGGAAGCGATCTACGAGTTCGATGTCAAGGACATGCCAGTGACGGTGGCGGTTGATTCGACCGGGGTTTCGGCCCACAATACCGGTCCGGCCGAGTGGTCGAAGAAGATCGTCGACTTCAAGATTCCGGTCAACGTAGCTTAAATCCCCCTTCTGCCCCATACCGCCGCGCCGCCCGCCGGGCAGCGCGCAGGGCATCTGTCCCCCAAAAAATCCTCCATGACCTACTGGCTACGCTACTCGCATCAGGGCGCCATCGGCTTCGGCACCCTGGAGGGCGGGAGCATCCGGGTTCATGACGGAGACATGTTTGCCGGCGCGACGCCGACCGGGGTGAGCCTCAATCTCGCCGACGTGCAGTTGCTCGCCCCCTGCGTGCCATCCAAGATGCCGGCGCTGTGGAACAACTTCCACGAACGCGCCGTCAAGGAAGGGCAAACGATCCCCGAGCACCCGCTTTACTTCCTCAAGGGCAACAACTCGTTCTGTGCTCATGGCGCCGTGATCCGCAAGCCGGCCGCTTTCGAGGGCAAGGTGGTGTTCGAGGCGGAGCTGGGCATCGTGATCGGCAAGCGCTGCAGCGCGGTCAGCGAGGCCGACGCGCCCGCGTACGTGTTCGGCTACACCTGCATCAACGACGTCACGGCGGTGGAACTGCTGCGTGCCGACCCCTCGTTCCAACATTGGGTGCGCTCCAAGAGCTTTGACACCTTCTGCCCGATCGGGCCGGTGATCGCCACCGGCATAGACCCGATGGGCCTGCGGATCAAGGCCGAACTCAATGGCCAGGTCCGGCAGGACTACCCGGTGGCCGACATGATCTTCCCGCCGCTGCGCCTGGTCAGCCTGATTTCGCACGACATGACCCTGGAGCCCGGCGACATCATCGCCTGCGGCACTTCCGTAGGAGCCGGCAGCATGAAGCCAGGCAGCATCATCCGCGTCGACATTCCCGGCGTCGGCGTCTTGGAGAATCATTATGAAGCGTAAACCACTGGCCTCGGCCCTGTTCCTGATCTGCCTGGGCGGTTCCGCCGCGGCGCAACAGGCGGCGCCCGCCGCCTCCGTCCCGGTTGCGCTTGCCGCTCCGATGGCCAGTCCGGCTGCGGACGCACCAGCGCCGCGTCCGGACGATCAGGCCTTCCTGCGTGGCATGGCGGCCAAATCGAAAAAGGATTACAACCGCGCGGTCAGCGAATTCACCGCGGCGGCGGCCACCGGGCACACCGAAGCGCAGTACCTGCTCGGCCTGATGCACCTGCGCGGCGATGGCGTGAAGGCCGACATCAAGCAGTCCATCACCTGGTTCGAAAAGGCGCTGACCCGGTCCCATCCCCTGGCGGCCACCCAGCTGGGAGACATCTACGAACACGGCAACGGAGTCGCCAAGAATCCGGCGCGCGCCGCCGAGCTCTACGAGATGGCCGCCCTGATCGGCTTCGCCCCGGCACAGACCAAGCTGGCCGCCCTGTTCGAGAGCGGCACCGGCGTGCCCTTGAATCCCCAGGCCGCCATGGACTGGTATTCGATCGCGGCGGCCCAGGGCTACTGGGACGCGCAGCATCGCCTCGGCAAGCTGATGCGTGACGGCCAGACCGGCGAATTCGATTACAGGGAAGCGCTGCGCCTGTTCGAGGAATCGGCCAAGAACGGCAATACCTACGCCAAGGTATCGCTGGGCGACATGTACGAGACCGGGCGCGGCGTGCCGCGCAATCTGGGCAAGGCGCGGCAGTTGTACACCGAGGCGGCTCGCGAAGGCGAGCCGGCCGGGCGCGCGCGCCTGGCCACCCTGGGCAGGGTTCCCGCTGAAACAGCGGCCAGGCCCACACCCAAGGCATTGGCCGTCGTCAAGGTGGCCAAGCAGGTCGCCGCTCCGCTGCCAGTCACTCCGGCCAATTAGCCCGGCCTGGGAGCGGCGCGAAGCGGCGGGTACCCTGGATTGAGTGGGCACGCGCAGGCTTCCGGGCGACTCCCGCTGCGGCCCATGCCTGGCGGCGCGGCGCCCGGATTGTCATGCGGTTGACATAGTTCGCGCACGGATCGCGTTAAAGTTGTAAGCTTACGGCACAGCCCGCAGGGAGGGCTACGGCTGGTTTGGGACGAGATCCGGGACGTTCTGCGGGACGTTGCAATGGACGTGAATCCGACGTGAATTGGACGTGAGCATGCGGCCGCTTACACACCTGTAGACACCATGAAGACCGCATCGATCCTGCCCCAGGCACCCAGCGGCGACGGCGCGCATCCCGACACCAGGGAACTGCTGGCGCGCTCGCAGTCCCTGCAGATCGAACTGGCGCAGACCAACAACCGCCTGCGCTCGCTCGAAGAGCAACTCAATTCTTCCGAGCAGCTTGCCTCGTTCGGGCATTTCAAGATCGAGGGCTCGCAACGCTACTCGCTGTCGCGCTCGGCCTCGCAGCTGCTGGGCCTGGACAGCGCGCCGGCGCGCACCCTGGCGACGGTATTCGTGCATACCCGTCCGGAGCAGCGCGAGCGGCTCGCCCAGGGGCTGATGCGCCTGAATGAAACCGGCCTGCAGGTGGACCTGGAAATGTCCTTTGACATTCCCGGCGCGGGCACCCGCTGGCTGCGCGTGGTGGTGCGCCGCACTCAGGGCTCCGATACCGACCTGTACGGCCTGATCATCGACACCACCGAGTCGCGCCGCGAGCAGGCGCGCCGTGACCTGGCCCTGCATGTCAGCCACGCGCTGCTGCAGGACGTCGATTCGCAGGCCGCCTATGAATCCGTGCTGCGCAATGTGTGCATCGCGCTCGGGTGGGACACCGGGTCATGCTGGCTGGTTACGCCGGACGGCAAGCAACTGCGCTGCCTGGCAGTCTGGCAGCAGCCCGACGGGGCGCTGGCCGAACTGGCGGCCCATCAGCGCGGCCAGGTGCTGGCCCCGGGCGAAGGGATGGTGGGCGCGGTGCTGCAGTCGCGCAACGCGGTCTGGGTCGAAGATGCGACGACCGACCCGCGCTTTGCGGCGACCGATCTGCTGGTGAAAGTGGGAATCCGCTCCGCCTACACCTTTCCGACCGTGGTCGAGGGCGGCCAGGGCGTCGGGGTGTTGCAGTTCCTGTCGCGCCAGTTGCGCCGCTATGACGGCGAACTGCCGGCGGTCAGCGGGCTGATCGGCGCCTTGATGGCGCAGCGGGTACGCCGCGAAAGCTGGATCAGCCGTCTGCGCGAAGTTGCCGAGCGCGACGCCCTGACGGGCCTGCTGACCCGCTACGCCCTGGTCGAGCGGCTCTGGAAGCTGGCCGACGGCGCCGATCAGGCGCCGTTTGCCCTGTGCGTGTTCGACCTGAACCGCTTCAAGCTGATCAACGACGGCCTGGGCCACGACGCCGGCGACCTGGTGCTCAAGACCATCATCCAGCGGGTCGGCCGCAACATGCCGGCGGGCACCCGCCTGGCGCGGCTTTCCGGGGACGAGTTCGCGATGATCATCCCGGGCGGCGACGCCGAGATCGCCGCCGCCAGCTCGGCAATCTCGCACTCGGTCGAGGAAATCCTCAACATCAACGGCTACGAATTCAGCCTGACCGCCAGCCTGGGCATGGCGCGCTGCCCGGAAGACGGCATCGAACCGGAGGCCCTGATCCGCGAGGCCGATGCGCGCCGGCATCGCGCCAAGCGCCAGATGCGTAGCGGCCCGGCCCTGCAAACCGCGCTGCTCAAGCCCAATCCGCTCGGCCAGATCCAGACCGAGCATGAGTTGCGCCGGGCCCTCCAGCAAAGCGAATTGAAGGTCTACTACCAGCCTATCATCCAACTGGGCGACCGCACCACCGTGGGCGCCGAGGCGCTGCTGCGCTGGCAGCACCCGGAGCGCGGCCTGCTCACCCCCGGCAGTTTTCTGGGCATCGCCGAGGAGGCGGGCCTGACGCGCGAGATCAGCCGCTATGTGCTCAACTGCGTCACCGCCGACCTGGCCAGCGCCGACGCGGCGCTGCCGCGGGCGTTCCGCGTCAACGTGAACCTGTCGGCCCTGGACTTTCGCGACCTCAAGCTGTTCAAGGACTTGGGCGGCATGCTGCGCCAGGTCGGGGTGGCGCCGCAGCGCCTGCGCCTGGAGGTGACCGAGAGCATGCTGATGGAGGACGTCGGCAATGCCGAGCGCATCGTCGGCCTGCTGGCGGACTACGGCGTGGAATTCGCCATCGACGACTTCGGCACCGGCTATTCCTCGCTGGCCCAGCTCTCGCGCCTGCCGGTGCACGAGCTCAAGATCGACCAGACCTTCACCCAGAGCGTGGACACCAAGCGCGGCAAGGCAGTGGTGCGCGCGGTGCTCGACCTGGCCGCGCGCCTGGAAATGCCGGTGACCGCCGAAGGCATCGAGACCCAGGTGCAGGCGGTCACCCTGACCGCCTACGGCTGCGCCAAGGGGCAGGGCTATCTGTACGCCCGGGCCATGCCCTTCGGGGAATTCATCGGCTTCATGCGGCCGGCCGCGGCGCCTCTCGCCAAAATCTGAAACGCCGCCCGCCGGGCGGATGGATGGCACCGCGCAAAACCAGTTGCGCGCTTCCCGCGTATTAGGGCAGTCCCCCAGATACCACCTGTGGAAACGCTGATCAAGTCTCGAACACCGCGAAAAACGAAACGCGTTTCTTACTGAAATCGGGGCTTACGAAACGCAAGTGTGGGGGACCTAGCCCGCTTGATCCGTATTTCCCCATCCACGTTCCAGGAGCAGGAGATGTCCGCCGCGCCGTACTGTCCGCAAATGTCCTTCTCCGGCGGCCTTTTGGCCGACAGCGCCTTTGCTACACTCACGGCCATGTCCGACCAGACCAGCGGGAACAAAAAGCGCCGTGCCGCGCCGGCCCCCGGCGCCCGCCAGGCCGGCACGGCGGCAAAGCAATCCAGTCAGGCCAAAACCGCCAAGGCCACGGGCACGGTCAGCCGGACGGGCGCCGCGCAAGGCAGTGCGCCGGCCGCCAGGACGCCCGACCCGGCCCCGCTGGTGGCCTTGTTCGAGCGCATCATGCGCAAGGAGGAAAAGGCCCTTGCCAAGCTTTACGAAGTGACGGTGGGAAGGGTCTACGGCCTGGCGCTGCGCATCTCCCGCAACGAGGCAGCCGCCGAGGAGATCGCCGAGGACGTCTACCTGCAGGTCTGGAAGAATGCCGCGACCTACAGCGCCGAGCGCGGCCATCCGCTGGCCTGGATGATGGTGATCACCCGCTCGCGCTCTCTCGACTACCTGCGCCGCGTCGACCAGGCCGAGTCCCACCCCGAGCCCGAAACCCTGGCCGACTATGCCGATGCCGACGACGACCCGCAGGACCTGCTCGAATCGATGCAGACCGGCACCGCGCTGCATGCGGCCATCGCCACCTTGCCGGCAATCCAGCGCCAGTTGCTCAGCCTGGCGTTCTTCCAGGGCTTAAGCCACAGCGAGATCGCCGAGCATGCGCGCCTGCCGCTGGGCACCGTCAAGACCCACCTGCGGCGCGCCCTGCTCGGCTTGCGGGCAGTGTTAGCATAAGCGTCTATGTGCCATCCCTCTGCCCTCGCCCGCGTGCCGGGCGCCGCCCGGACTGATTGCCCGGCTTGAAGCTCCCGCACCAACAACACCTGACTGCCGGCCTGCGCCAGCCCTGGCTGCTGGTCGGGCTGATCGCCTTGACCATCGTCGCCGGGCTGTGGGCGGACCGGGCCTACGGCTGGGCCGGCCAGGCCGCCGTCAGCGTGCTGGTGTGGCTGGAACTGAGCGCCCTGTGCGTCAAGCTGCCACGCCGCATCGGCGAGCGCCTGATCGCCTGCGTCTGGATCTCCGGCTGCGGCGAGATCATCGCCTCCCTGGTCTGGGGACTCTACGACTACCAGTTCGGCAATGTCCCCTTGTTCGTCCCGCCGGGCCACGCCCTGCTCTATCTGGGCGGTCTGCTGATTGCCGAACGCCTGCCGCGCCGCTTCGGCAGCTACGGCCCCTACCTGGTGGTGGCGCTGGCCGGGCTGCTGGCGCTGGGCCTGGCGATAAGCGGCCTGGACAGCTTCAGCCTGCCACTGTTCGCGCTGTTCGCGGTGTTTGTCGTGTACGGTCCGGAAAAACGCCTCTACGCCACCATGTTCCTGGTCGCCCTGGCGATGGAACTGTACGGGACCGCGGTCGGCAACTGGACCTGGCGCGGCCACGTCCCCGGCACCATCTTCAACACCCTGAACCCGCCACTGGCGGCGGGCGCTTTTTACTGCATGCTGGACTGGGCGGTCAATCTGCACAGCCACCTGCGGCGCCGTCCTGTTGCGGCGCCGGACACCATCCCGGCGGCCTGAGACCCAATCTCGCTGCAGCGCGTCTGGCCTTTGGCGGGTAATC
>Ga0302322_100005840_pt1 | contig 10836 bp, 7 predicted proteins | sample Fen_T0_2_FD_203757 | JGI IMG/M metagenome (GOLD analysis project Ga0302322, IMG submission 203757) | Peat permafrost microbial communities from Stordalen Mire near Abisko, Sweden - Fen_T0_2 | ecosystem: Environmental > Terrestrial > Soil > Wetlands > Permafrost | place: Sweden: Abisko... | reverse complement strand
GACCTTCTTCCAGGTCGACTCGGCGTTCGCCAGGTCGTTGAGGTTGAAGGACACGGCGCCGCGGGCCAGGAGCGCCTGGACGTTCTTCGGATCGATGGCGGTGACCTTGTCGAACCAGGTCGCCGCGACGTCGAACTGCCCGCCGTTGTAGAACTCGTTGCCGAGCGCCAGCAGCGACTCGATGTCCTCGGGGTTGGCCTGGATCTTGGCCATCAGGCCGGCGACCTTGGCCTCGTCCACGACCGGGGCGCTGGCGGGCGCCTGCGCGACCTGGCTGGCGTTGGGGTCTGCCTTGACCGCGCTCCCGTTGACGACGAAGTTGATGCCGACGAACAGCCCAACCGCGAGGACGGCCGTGAGGCCGCCCAGGAAGAGCTTCTTCCAGATGGTGCTCTCGGCGGGGGCCGGGGCCACCTGGAGCGCAGGGGCCATGGCCGCGGCGCGAGCCGGGGCGGGGACCGGGGTCGCGGCCGGCCTGGCGGGCCTCGACTGCGGCTTCATGTCGTCGTGCGCGCTGGGGGTCACCATCGCGTAGAGGGCCGCGAGGTCCTCGACGCTGGGCTCGCCCTCGATGTCGAGCTCGTCCGCCTCGTCGGCGAGGGGCTCGACCGGGGCGACCGCCGGAGCGGGGCCCCGGCGGGCCGGAGGTGTCGCCGGCCCGCCGGGTACGACCGACGGCGGACTCGCCGGGCTCATGAGGGCCGAGCCCTCGAGTCCGACCGGGTCGGTTAGGTGGATGTACGCCGTGTCGAGCGCCGCGACCTGGGCACGGGCCCAGCCGCGGATCTCGGGCGGCGCGGCCGCGAGGAACTCGCTCACGGCCTGGTGGAGCTGGTCGACGTCCTCGGGGGAGGCGCTCGCCGGGAGACCGAGCCGCGCCAGCAGCTCAACCTCGGCGGCGGCTTGTCCGGTGGGCCGGACCGACGGGGTGGCCATCAGCGACCTCCCCGGGGACGCGCGCGAGATCGGTCGCGCGCGGGGGTGCGAGTCATCGTGTTGCCCTCAATTTCCGTGGCCGCAGGGGTCGCGGCCTGACACCTGCAACGAATTGTCCCGGTCGGCCCCCGCGCGGCCCATCCGTCGGGGCGCACATTTCGGCCGGGACCCGGCAGGGCCAGTGGGGGGAGTAAACGCGTCGGGCCTGTATCGGTCGATACATGCCCGCTCCTGATGCGGCATGGGTCGGGCCCCGGCGCCCGGTCATGCGGTCGTCAGGGCGCCGCCGCGTAGACGAAGGCGTCGTGGGCCTTGCCGTGACAGGTCAGGGTGCAGGTGCCCAGCGTGGTGGGCGTTGCGGCCGTGAACGTGATGCTGCCGTTGCGCGGCCCGACGTTGGGCGCGAAGTTGACGAGGCCCTTGGCCGGGACCTGGCCGTTCACCGCCAGCGCGGAGCCGTGGGTCCGGAAGTGGCACTCCGCGCAGGTCGCGTTGCCCTGCCCGGCGCCCGCCGTGTCGATGTCCGTCCCGCCCGCGCCCTTGTAGCCGATCGCGTTGAGGTGGTACCCGTGCCAGTTGAAGTTGGAGTCGGTGCGGACGTCTCCGCTGTCGTCCACCATCGGCTCCTCGGCGTGGCACACGAAGCACAGCGCGAAGTCCTGTGCCAGGTACAGCTGGCCGGTCGGCTTGAGGTCCCGGTCCTTGTAGTTGGCGATCAGGATCCCGCGGTTGGGTCCGGCGTGGTTGTCCAGGCGCGTGTCCGCGGCCGGCGGCGCGGCCGGGTTGGCCGCCGAGCTGTCGCCGTGGCAGCTGACGCAGCGGACCGTCTCGTTCGTCTCGAAGTTCCAGAGCTTGTACGGGGAGGACCCGAGGAGGCTCAGCGACATGGCGTTGGTCTGGTTCTTGCCCGCGGCCTCGATCGGGTGGTAGGACACGTTGGCGGGGTTGAGCTCCACGCCCTTGTCCAGCGCCCAGCGGCTGGGGTGCGCCGCATCCTGGGCCGGCAGCTGCGTGAAGCCGGAGTGGCACTTGAAGCAGAGCTCGTACTCGAGGGTCGAGGTCTTGTTCAGCGTGTAGGCGGGGGCCGTGCCCGCGGCGCCGTTCACGACGCTGACGCCGGAGGCGCCCTTGATCGCGCCCGAGGCGCTCCAGCCCGCCGTGGTGCTCACGGGCTTGGTGGCGTCGGCGTTGTGCGGCTGGTGGCAGTCTGCGCACGCCGCGTGCCGGTCCAGCACGCCGCCGAACTCGTCGCCGCGGTCCGACTCGTGGGCCGTGGCGGACGCGGACGTCGACGGGTGCGAGTACCAGGAGGACGTCGAGGGGACGTTGGCCGGGAGCGTGGGGCTTGACCAGTCCGCCTGGACGTCCGACAGGGCGCCCGAGCCGTCATGGCACGTGAAGCACAGCGTGGACTGCGGGGCCGGCTCGCGGAGGAGCATGGCGCTCGGCGCCGTGTGGGCCGCGTGGCAGGACGCGCAGGCGTCCGTGGTCAGCGTGTAGTTGCTGTGCGGCGTGGTGTACGGGCCGGCGGCGGCGATGGGGCCGCGGAGCGCGTACGCGGCCGTGTGGCCCGTGGCGGTGGCCCCGGCGACGGACATGTCGGTCATGCCGATCGTCGGGTCCAGCTTGTACAGAGGCACGGGGTCCTTGACGCCGCGGCCGTCCTTCTGGCCGGGCGAGAGCTCCACGGCGGGCTTGGCGCCCATCGTGATCCCCGCGGCCGGCGCGCCCGCGACCGCCTTGCCGCCGCTCGCGAGGCGGAGCTCGTAGCCCGTGCCCCAGTCGGCGTCCATCGTGGCGCGAACCGCGAACTCGATCTCGGTGAAGCTGTGGGCGGGGACGGTGAAGGTCCCCATGGGGTTCTGGCCGGCGCTGCCGATGCCCTCGACCGCGGTGGCGTCGCCGGCCGCGTCGAGGCGGAGCTTGCCCACGGGGATCGGTGTGGTGTGGACGCGGAAGCGCGTGCCGTCGTCCGAGGCGGCGTAGAAGGCCGTGCCGGGAACCGGGTCGACCTCGGGCACCAGCGTCCAGCCGCCGCCGCCCAGCTCGATGGCCGGGTCCAGGCTGACATCCGTGTCGCCATCGTTGCGGACCTGGAACCGGACGCGGTACACGGTGAACCGCGCGGCATCGGGCAGGGGCTTGTCCAGGGGGCCCTGTGCCACGACCTTGCCGAGGTCGTCCACGGTGTCCACCCAGGCGTGGGTCACGCTCAGGCCGCTAGCGACCGGGGAGGGCGCGGGCGTGGCGGAGGGCTCGGGCGTGGCCGACGGGTCCGGCGAGACGCCGGGGTCGCCTGACGGGGCGTCGGTGGGCGCCGCGGTCGGGGCCTCGGTCGGCGCCGCGGTCGGGTCCGGCGCCGCGGTCGGGGCCTCCGTCGGGGCAGCCGTCGGGTCGGGGGTGGGTTCCGGCGTGGGCTGGGCGGTCGGGTCGGGCGTGGGATCCGGCGTCGCCGTCGGGTCCGGCGCGGGCACGGTCACGGACGGGTCCGGCGTGGGATCCACGCCCCGCACCGCGGGCACGGACGGCGTGAACGCGGCCAGGAGCCCGCCCATGACGAGGAACACCCCGAAGAGGGGTCCTGCGCGCTTGGACAGGCTCCTGGTCATGAGACGGCTCGTTCGGAAGGGGAAGTGGGACGCATACGGGGTTCTCGAACTAGTTGGCCGGGTCCTGGACGACGTTGCCGGCGCCGATGGTGTGCGTGGGATCGTGGCAGCCCTGGCAGGTGCCGCGGTTGGCGATCTTGAGGAGGCGGCTTGAGCCGCTGGTGATGGGGGCTGCGCCGCCCGCGGCGTCAGGGTACGGCGCGACCGCCGAGTACGTGCCGGGCATGACGGCGTTGGATCCATGGGCCACGTGGCACTGCGTGCACTCGCTCTGGCCCACGTCGTGGCGGTACGTGAAGATGTCGTCGCCTGTGTTGACGGTGGCGCCGGTGACCGCGTCGTAGCGGGTGTGACAGGCGGCGCACCAGGCTGTGATCTGCCCGCGGAACCCGGCCAGGTTGGCGTTCACGCCGCTGCCGTTGGGGACGTACATCGGCCGGTCGCCATTGGTCCCGGTCGCGGGCGTCGGCAGGCCGCCCGAGCTGAGGCCGGGGACACCGTTCCAGGGCAGGTAGTCGCGCCAGTAGTCGCCGCCGGTGACGCCCGTGCCGCCACCCGGGTAGGTGGCGTTCACGACGTCGGCCAGCGTGCGGCCCCACAGGATCGTGTAGTTGCGGGTCCCGGCCGCGTCGGTGCCCACGGGCAGCGCCGCGTCGGTGACGTTGACGGCCGGCGCCTCGACGAGCGGGCCGGTCCCGTCGCCGGGGATCGGGTTGAGGATCCGGTAGAGGCCGTTGCCGTGCGGGTTGTGGCAGGTCGTGCAGGTGGCGGAGAAGGCAGGGCCGACGCCGGTGTTGATCCCGCCGTTGCCCCAGGCGACGCCCTGGGCGACGACCGCGGTCCCGGCGAAGGCCATGTGGGCCGAGGTGACGGGCTGGCCGGCGGGGAGGACCTTCACGTGGCTGGAGAACCAGGTGGTGACGGCCCCGCCCTGGAGGCGCGGGTACGAGATGCGCTCCGAGTTCGTGGAGTCCATCCGGGCCTCCACGAAGCCGCCGCTGCGGAGCATGCCTGCCGCGGGGGCCCCGCGGACCGTCGCGCCGCCGAGGCCGTACTGGACGCCGGACTCGACGTCGGTGGTGGCGCCCGTCCCGGCGGCGCCGTGGCAGGACAGGCAGAGCGCCTCCGGGTCGCCCTCGGCCAGGAGCATCTCGCCCCCGGCGGTGTGGGCGCGGTGGCAGCCGGCGCAGCCGTCGGCCGTCAGGCCGGTGACGCCGGAGTTGCTGCCGGCGATGTGCGGGCCACCGTCCGCGGCCACGGGCATCGCGGCGAGGAGCAGCCAGGCACCCAAGAGCAGCGATGAGCCAAGGCCCAACCTGAGGGCCATGGCTCGGCGTGTGCGGAGGACCATTCGTTCGCTCCTGGGGCGCATTGGCGGTTCTTCGTCGGGATGAGTGCGGATGAGAGGAGGGTTCGTGGTGGCCGGGACGGGGTCGCCGGCCACCACGAGCTTGGTGGGGTCAGGGAACCTGGGTGTTCGCGCCAGTCGCCGGGAGCGTGGTGCCGGCCGCGACGGTACCCGTCGGGTCGTGGCACGCCTGGCAGGTGCCGCGGTTGTCGACCTTGAGCAGACGGCTCGAGCCCGACACGTTGGAACCGTTGACACTGTTCGGGTACGGGAAGCTGGCCGAGAACGTGCCGGTCATCGCGGCGTTGGAGCCGTGAGCGACGTGGCAGGTCAGGCAGTCCCGGCCCGAGACGGTCCGGTGCTGGTGGTTGAACAGGGAGTCGTTCGGCCGCGGGTACTGCCAGGACGCCCCGGTGGCTCCGTTCGGAGCGTCGGTGACCGTCGGGTTGTTGCTGGCGAAGTACCGGGTGTGGCACGAAGCGCACCACGCGGTGATCTGGCCGCTGAAGGTCGCCGGCTTGCCGTTCGGCGCGCTGGGCGCCGTCGCGCAGCCTGCATCCAGCGGGAAGACCGTGGCGCGGCAGCTGTTGTTGATCGCGGGGTTCCACGGCACGGTCCGCGCGAAGTAGTCGCCACCGGTCGGCGAGTAGTTACCCGCGATCCCGTTGAACGAGTTGTTCGCGTTCGCCGTGACGACCTGGCCTGCGAACAGGAGGTAGTCCGTGATCGTGCCATTGTTGGACGAGGAGCCCGTAGCGCTCTTGACCTGCATCACCGTGTAGTTGCGGGCGTCGTTGGCCGGGATGGCGGGGCCATCCGTGACCGGGACGCCGCTGAGCCGGGTGACGGTGCCACCCGTGCCGTTGGCGGCGATGTCGAACGTCGCGCCACCGAGGGTGGCGGAGACGGTGAAGTTGTTGGTGCCCGCGCTCTCCTGGCCGACCGCGCCGCTTCCGACCGTCTTCACGTACCAGTTGCCGTTGAGCGCAGCATTGCTGCTGCCGGCGATGGTGACCAGGTCGCCCGGCTGGAGGCCGTGCGACGTGACCGTGTAGATGTTGTCGGCGGTGAACGCCGGGATCGCCGGAGGACCGGTGACCGCGGCGACATCAGCGGCGTACGCCGCCCGGACGTTGACCGTCCAGGTGGAGCTGATGGTGCCGGTCTCAGCCGTCGCGGTCGTGTTCAGGATGCGGTACTGCCCGTTCCCGTGCGGGTTGTGGCAGGAGCCGCAGCCGACCTCGGCCGACGGGCCCGCACCGGACCCGGCCGCGCCGTTGCCCCAGGCAACATGCGGGAGGGTCAGGCCGTTGGCCGTCATCGAGATGTGCGCCGACGTGACGTTCTGCGCCGCGCCGACGGGGATCTTGGGCCGAGTGGACGCTTCCGAGGCGGACCGGAGGTACGACACGCGGGTCATCGAACCGGATGCGATACGCGCCTGGTCGAAGCCGCCGCCGCGGAGAGCACCGAGAGCGGTGCCCGAGCGGAGGCCCGTCGGCCCGAGTGCGTACTGGATGCCGGTCATGACGTCCGTCGTCGCGCCCGTGACTGCCGCGCCGTGGCACGTCAGGCAGAGCTCTTCCGCGGATGTCGCATTAAGCAGCATCTCGCCCTGTGCGGTGTGGGCCCTGTGGCACCCGGCACAACCATCCGCTGCCAGCGTGCTGACACCGGAGTTCGCCGACGACACATGAGGTCCACCATCCGCGAAGACGGGAACTGCGGCAAGGAACAGCCAAAGTGAGCCAGCTGCCAGAAGCAGGCTGAGCTTCTTCACTGTCCTTACCTCCTTTCTCTTCACTGCGGGGAATTGGGTGGATTTGGCCGCCGGTTGGCGGCTGGGCACTGGACTCGGGCTCACCTCCTCATGTGAACTCAGTAGCTCCAGACCTGGACGCGGTCGTTGCCGCCGTCGGTCACGTAGACGCGACCACGGCCGTCGAGCGCGATCCCATTGGGGTACTGGAACGCCCCGTTGGAGACCCCCTCGCCCCCGAAGAAGCCGAGATAGTTGAGGCCGCGGTCGCCCGGCTTGTAGCTGTCGTAGACGAACACGCCCTGGCCAGTGGCATCCGCGACGTAGACCCGGCCGGAGTCGTCGATCACCATCGCGCGCGGCAGGCCGAGGTTGCCCTCGCCCACGCCCCGCCCGACCTGCGCGACGACCTGGTCGTTCTGGTCGATGACGAGCAGCCGGCCGTTGTTGCCGTCGGTGACGTAGACGTAGCCGGCCTTGTCGACCGCGATGCCGTTCGGGAAGTTGAGGCCGGCCGTCGTGCCCAGGGTCCGCACCAGCGCCCCCGAGCGGTCGAACTCGAGGATCCGCTGGGGGCTGGCGGAGACGTCGGTGACGAACAGGTTGCCGGCCGTGTCGAACGTGATCCCCAGCGGCTGCCAGCCCTTGAGCGCGGTGCCCGGGTTGTAGGCGCGCTGGTAGACGCCGTCGGCGCTGTAGATGTAGATCGCGCCCGTCGGGCGGTCCGTGACGTAGACCTCGTTGGCGACCGGGTCGAGCGCGAGGTAGACCGGCACGTGCTCCGCCCCGGTGGAGAGCGGCGGCTGGAGCAGCCCGAGCTGGTTGCCGGAGGCGTCGAAGATCTTGGCGATCCGGTCGCCCTCGGTCTCGCCGATGTAGACGCGGGAGCCGTCCTTGCTGACCGCGACGCCCATCGGCCGGTCGGCGCCGTAGATGGCGGTGGAGTACGTGGGCATCACGATCTCGCCCGGGATCACCGGCAGGACCGAGATCGGCTGGCGGAACAGGAGGTACCAGATCGCCAGGCCCAGCAGGAGGGCGAAGCCGAACAGGAGGAGCAGCAGGATCGCGACCTTGCGCTTGCGGTGCTGCGGGGGCTCCTCGACGGTGCCGTCGACGGGTCCGGCCCCGCCGGGCGCCTCGTCGGTGGCGGGCGCGGGGGCCGTGCCCGGGATGGGCTGGGTGGTGGGGGACGCAGTCATGTCAGTTGCTCCCGTTCGTCGACGGCAACGCGGCCGGCGACGCGGCCGGCGACGTGGCCGGCATGGCGACGCGCCCGAGACCGAGCTGGGCGCTCATGTTGCCCGCGTCGATCGCGAGCGCCTTGCGGTACCAGCCTGCGGCGGCGCCGGTGTCACCGGTGGCCTCGTTGATCACGCCCAGGCCGACGCACGCCTCGAGGGCGGCCTCGCCGGTGGCGATCTTCTCCAGGCGCTGCTTCGCGGTGGTGGCGTCGCCGGTCGCGAATGCCGCCATGGCCCCGGCCCACTCCGCGCGGGCGGTGTCGCCCGTGCTCGTGTAGGCGGTCTCGAGCATGGCGTAGGGCTCGGCCCAGCCGTTGGGGACCAGCGCGACCGCGAGGGTCAGCGGCTTGATGGCGTCGGCGGGCTGCTTGGCGTCCATGTAGGCCGTCGCGAGCGCGTACAGGACGTCCGCGTCGGTGTGCTGGATCGCGAGGGCCTTGGACAGGGGCTCGATGGCGTCCTTGGGCTTGGACTGCGCGAGGAACGTGGTGCCCAGGCCGTAGTAGCCGGCGGCGAGGATCGGGTCGGAGGCCGCCATCTCGCTCGTGAGGCCGATCTCGATGACCTTCCTGAAGTCCGGGATGGCCAGGTCGTACTGCTGGGTCTTCTGGTAGCTCTTGCCGCGACCGAGACTGGCGAGCTCGACCTCCTTGCCAGCGTCGATCAGCAGCGCGTACTGCGTGATGGCGTCGGTGAAGCGCGACTTGGCGTAGTAGAGGTCCGCGAGCTGGCCACGAGACACCGCGTCGGCGGGGTCGGCCCGGACGAGCTCCTCGAGCTTGGCGGTCTCCTGGTCCACGATGGGCGCCGGGCTGGCGCGGAAGCGGTCGACGGCGTAGAAGGCGACGAAGGCGACGATGCCCACAAAAAGCAGCAGCCCGATCCGCTTGATCCAGCGGTTGAGCTGCGCCTCGGGCATATCGGTCAGGGACGTGACCCGGAACATGAATGGCACCTGTACTCCCACGGTCGGATCAGGGTTACCGACCTGTATGGCAATCCTCGCCCGCGCGAGGGCGCGTTCCCATCCGTCGGGGGATAGAAGTGCGATACATGCCGTGCCCGCGGCGCACGGGGCGGCCTGTATCGTCCGGCCCACCCGTTCGCGGGGTACAGGTCCGCGCGGCCCGCCCGGGCGGGGCCGCGCGGCAAGGCGGCGCACCGCGAAGGCGCCGCCGAGGACCGCAGGCGAAACCGTGGCGAACGCCCGCCGCGACCGTTCCGGCGAATCCCCGGCGCAGTCGATCCGGGCCTCCGGCGTCAGGCCGGCAGGGACGCCTTCGGCGGCGCGAAGTCGCCCGGCACGTCCACCTCGATGACGCTCCCCACCGCCCGCACGGGGAACCGCCCGAGCGGCCTCGGCGGCGGTCCGGCGAGGACCGTCCCGTCCAGCGCGTACTGGCCGTCGTGGCAGCCGCACTTGAAGCGGAACGCCTCCGCTGACCAGCGGTAGCCGCAGAGGGCGTGCGTGCAACGCGGGTCGTAGGCCACGAGGTCGCCCGACGCCGCCTTCACCAGCCAGGTCGAGCCCTCCACCGTGGACCCGCCAGAGGTCATCGTGAACGGGACCTCGAGCGGTGTCCCGGGGACGAGCGCTGCCGGGTCCACGTCCAGCCGCACGGTCACGGGCTGGGTCGAGCAGGCCGCGAGGAGAGCGCCCAGGCCCCCGGTGGCGGCGAGCGTCCCGGCGCCCATCAGGACGAGCATGTGGCGGCGCGGGACGGGCGTGGCGCGCGGATCGAACGCGGGCGCGGGATCGGGACGGCGGTGCTGGTCACCCATACGGGCGACAGCCTAGCCGGGAATCACCGCCGGCTGCAGGGGGAGGTCCGTGTCGCCGCGCCGCGCGCCGCCGACCGCGGCCCGGATGGCGGCGAGGAAGTCGTCCGGGCGGGTGGAGAGCGACTCGCGGCGGAGCGTGAAGGCCCGCGTGGTCGTGATGTCCACGTCCAGGACGAGCGAGGCGTGCGACCGGCGGACGACATCGGCGACATCGACCGCGCCGCCCTCCTCCACGACGATCACCTCGGGCTCGTTCGCGAGCGCGGCGCTCACGGCGTCCGCCTCGGCGATGTCCACGGCGGTGACGACGACACCGGCCTCGGCGGCGAGCATGCGTCCAAGGCCCTCCCCCATGAGGGGATGGCTGTACAGGACGAGGACCCTCACCTGCTCAGGGCACAAACTGGTGCACTCCCGCAACGCGGCCCGCCAGGTGCGACCCGTGAGGCGATGCTAGGTGAGCCCCGCCGTGTGTCCAATCCGTCGCCCGGCACACTCGGGCGCACGATTTCCTGTATCCGACGGGGGACGGCGGGGAACGGCAGGGTCCGCGCTCGGCCGATGGATCAGGGGGACCGGCTCAGTCCCGGTTCTGGTCCTGGTTCGAGAACCCCTGGCGCACCGCGTAGGCGGCGGCCTGCACCCGGTTGGTCAGGTGGAGCTTCTCGAGCGCGTTGTGGACGTGGTTCTTGACCGTGCCCTCGGTGATCGTGAGCTCGTTGGCGATCTCCTTGTTGGAGAGGCCGTTGGCCACGAGCTGGAGGATCTCGGACTCGCGCCGGGTCAGGATCGTGTCCTGGGGCGCGGGTGTCGCCTGGCCCCGGGCGGGGATGCCGCCGGTGCGCAGCGCGTCGAGCAGCTTGCTGGCCACCGCCGGGGCGATGGGCGCCTCGCCGCGCATGACGCCGCGCATGTCCTCGAACAGCTGCTCGGGCCGGACGTTCTTGAGCAGGTAGCCGTTGGCGCCCGCCTTGATCGACTCGAACAGGTCGTCGTCGTCCTCGGAGACCGTCAGCATGATGATGGGGGTCGCGAAGCCGGCGGCCCGGATGGCGGCGACGCCGTCGACGCCCGTGGAGTCCGGCATGTTCACGTCCATCAGGACGAGGTCCGGCTTGAGCGCCCGGACCTTCTCCAGCGCATCGCGGCCGTTCTCGC
>Ga0302322_100005839_pt1 | contig 10837 bp, 9 predicted proteins | sample Fen_T0_2_FD_203757 | JGI IMG/M metagenome (GOLD analysis project Ga0302322, IMG submission 203757) | Peat permafrost microbial communities from Stordalen Mire near Abisko, Sweden - Fen_T0_2 | ecosystem: Environmental > Terrestrial > Soil > Wetlands > Permafrost | place: Sweden: Abisko... | reverse complement strand
CGACCCCGATACTCACAGGTACCGCCACGACCCCGAGGAATCCGACGGACAACAGGCGAAGAATCGGATTCTGGGCGTTGCTGAATGCTAGGGCGAACGCGAACCCGACTATCGCGATCCCACCGCCACTGACTAACCACTTCAGTTGTTGGCGACGCTCTCCGGTCGCTCGGCGGTATGCGACGACTTGGCGGACCACCCAGGACAGGCTGATGATCGCGAGGATCATGAAGCCCACCAGCCCGACGACGTCGGAGATGCCGCCGGACTGTCGGCTGAAGGTCAACAGCTCACCGGAGCTGTCCACTTGGACGTCCCGGACGGTGAACGCTGCGGCATCCTTCGTCGCGGTGCCGATGAGCAGGATGACGCAAACGGCCAAGTACACCCAGGCTGTGATCCGCCAGCGTCGCGAGGGCAGCCGACCGTCCGGGAACAGCAGGATCGGTAATGGAAGCAGCATCGGCAAGACGATCCAGCACTGCGTCAGAGCAACGGCCAGTCGCGCCAGTGGCAGGCTCGGATGCCCCATCCGAAAGGCCAAGACGGCGTAGACGCCAGTGTCTGCCCCGACGGTGTAGATCACGCCGATCGCGAGCATGATCCACCCGATCGGGTTGTTCGGCTGACGTCCAGCGATGATCAAACCGACCAACGCGAAGGGTGCCATCAACGGAAACTGGCTCAGGCCACCTCCGAGCTGATGGGCGGTCAGCGAGAGCGGAATCTCCGCAACGAGCAGCAGAAGTGTCAGCGAGCCCACCAGCAGCGCGGTCTTCGGCGTCGCCCACCGGAGTCGGACTGCCAGGCTCTCCCCGCCGGGTATCGCAGACGTCGCCATCGCGCTCCCGTCACCCCCACGGCCGGCCAAAGCGCCGGCCGCACAAACCGTAACCACGAGCCGTTCCGAAAGCGTTACGGATCCGGATGGACCACCCCTGACCCGCGCCAACGGGTCCCACAGGCAGCAACCGAGCACTAGCCCGCGATCGACTCCTGGGTGCGGCAGCGGGGGCCACGAACAGCGGCAGGACGCTGAAGCCTCAAACGTCCCGACCCTGTGTGCATGACCCTGTGTGTATCACGTGGCTGCCACCAGCAGATAGCGAGCGTCCTCGATTGCGCGACCCCACAGTCGGGCGTCGGGCAGCGACATCACCTCCACCGTCTTCGTGAGGGGGCGCACCAGGTCGGTCAGATCCGCCGAGCTGATGCCCGCACCGTTGAACCACACACCCTCGACCAGGACCAGCCGACCGCAGTGGCCCAGCAGGGCCACCCAGTTCTGAAGCGCCTCCTCTGGGTTCGGAAGTGCCCAGACCACGTGTCGTGCGAACACCACGTCGAACCCACCCTTTGGCAGATCAGGGTTGGCGGCGTCCCCCACCGAGAACGAGACGTCGACCGCGCTCAGCGTGGCTTTGGCGATCGCCCGCTCGACCATGCGCGGGGACAGGTCGACGCCGTTGACGCTGTAGCCGTGATGGGCCAACAGGACCGAGACCGATCCCGTCCCCGAGCCGAGGTCAGCAACGCTCGCCGGCGGAGGTGGAAGGACGTCGGACAGAAGTCGCCACCACGCCTCACGAATGACTGGGTCGGTCAGCCCATGGTCAGGTTCCAGGTCGAAAGTGGCTGCTTCGGCGTTCCACTCGGCTCGGATCTCATCGGAATCCACCGGCACAGGATGCCCGAATGTCAGAGCGCACAGATCGGCTACCTCGATGCGGACAGCCAACTGCCTTGGTGGATGGTCGCGGCCAACCGCAACGCCACGCCACGATCTACGTCAACAACTTGTCTTGCGCTGCCGAGACGGCCTCGTCGAGCGATTTCGGCCCCCACCTGATCGGGATCGGTCAACGTGCTGGGACCGTCGGCGACTGTGCGCGGGGCTCGTGCACGTTGAGTGACCATGTAGGGCTGTTCTGTCATACGCGTACCGCCGTTCGTGGAGGGGGTGTAGAACGCAGTCGGGCGGGGCAGGTGTTGCCCGAGGCCCATTCGTCTTCTCGTTGACTGGTCTAGGAGCCACACATGGGCAGATCCAAGACACTCGTCAGCATCTTCAGCGTCACTACCTTGGTCAGCGCGGTCGGCGCGGTCGGCCTGTTGGGCGGTTCCGCACAAGCGTCGCCGCCATCGCCGTCGCTGACGGTTGTGGCCTCGCATCTGAGCAACCCCCGCGGTTTGGCCATGTCCGAGGGTCGGCTCTACGTCGCTGAGGCGGGTCGGGGTGGTGCGAAGCACTGCCTGACCGATCCGTCCGGCACCAACTGTGTTGGGCTCACCGGCGCTATCGACCGCGTCAACCGTCATGGCGTGACCCGGCTAACCAAGGGGCTGGTCTCCATCGCCGGCCCCGACGGGGTCGCGGCGATTGGGCCGGCGGCTGTGTCGGTCGACGACGGCCGCGTTTACGGTGTGATCGGCGCAAACACGATCGGGATCCCACGCGCCGGGTTCCCGAAGTGGCTGCTGCGTGCCGCACATCAGCAGCTGGGTCACTTCGGCCGGGCTGCCGACGGCGTGTTCAAGCCGATCTCACCGGTCGGTGACGCGGACTACTGGTGGACCAACCGGCACAAGTACCTCGTGCCCGACCAGTTCCCCGACTCCAACCCGAACGGGCTGTGGGTGCACGACGACATGCGGATCGTCGCGGACGCCGGAGCCAACGCCCTGTCGGTGGTGGGCCACAACGGCAAGTCACACGTCGTCGCGTTCTTCCCGGCCCCCAAGGGCAGCGTGACCGACAGCGTGATCACCTGCGTGGCCAAGGGCCCCGACCGTGCGTTGTACGTCGGTGAACTGCTCGGCGGGAGCTTCGCGCCCGGGGGAGCCCGAGTGTGGCGGGTCGGCTGGAGCCACGGCAAGATCACCAAGTCGGTCTGGGCCAACGACCTGACCACAATCCAGGGCTGCGGCTTCGACAAGTGGGGGAACTTCTACGCCACCGAGTTCCAGACCGGCGGTCTCAACTTCGACCCGTCGGCCAGCCCTCTAGGTGACGTGGTGAAGATCGCACCGTCTGGTCAGCGCACCACGCTGGGCACCGGGCAGCTGTTCTGGCCGTCCGGCTTCGCCGCCGGCCGAGACGGGTCGATCTACGTCTCGAACTGCAGCATTGCCCCGAGCGCCGGCTTCGGGCCGTGTCCCAACGGCGGCCAGGTGGTCCGGATCCACTGACTCGCGCCGAAGGACATAAGCGTCAGCCCCCGCACCCACCACGTGCGGGGGCTGACACCCATCCCGGCCCGTCTCGGCACCACCTTGCGCCCGTCCCGGTTCAGGTCGGTGCGCGGCTGGGCAGTTCTCAGACTGTGGCCCGTGGCCTCGCGGTGTCGCCCACCTGATCCGCCGATGGCGGCGGGGTGGTCTGGGCGAGGAGGCTGTGATGGATCGTGGCGATCAGCCACATCGCGATCATCGCGGCCATTACCACGGCGAGCGCGGCGTGGCTCGAGCTCACCAGCATGAACACACCGGCGATCAAGGCCACCAAGCCAAGCAGCGAGGTCACCGCCAGGTACACCCTGTTGCCGTGGAGAAGTTGGCCGAAGGTCGGCACCACCGCAGTGGCGGAGGCCGCAAAGCCGAGCGCGAGGATGACGGCCCCAGCTGCGCGGACACTGCTCATCGCCGTGGGCAAGGAGTCAAGCAGCCACAGGAGATAGATCACGCCGCCGGCGGCCACCAAGCCGGTTGCTACCAGGTCTCGCTTCTGGAGGTTCATGATCGTCCTCCGTTCCGTCCCGAGCAGCGACGCAACACCTCGAAGACCGCGGGATCGCTGTCACCGCTGGCATGTTCAGCATCTGTCTGGCAGCCCGTCTCTCGCCAGAGTCGTTGGGCCCCATCCCGCCCGGGCACCGTCGCCGCGTCAGCGAACCACGGGCGGGATGGCGGTTGGTGAGCGGCTGAACTTCGGCGGTCTAACGCAGCACGAGCACCGAGACGACAGCGTGGTGGTCGCTGACCGTGGACTGCGGGAGCACCTGCACCGGTGGCTGTTGGGACAGGTCTGGGGTGACGAGCACGTAGTCGGAGCAGTTGTCATTGCTGGTTGGCATCGTGCAACGTGTCGTTGGCTGGGTTGTGGTGAAGCCGGCGTCGAGCAGCGGTTGCAACGTGTTCGCCTGGTCGGCGCCGACGAGCAGCTTCGCACCCCCGTTTGGGGCCGGCTGGTTGTTGACGTTGAGGTCGCCGAGGATGATCGTGCGCGGTGCGCCCGCCCATCGGTCGAGGATCACCTGCAGTTCCTGGTCGCGGGCCGAGACGCTCCCCGGTGTGTTGCGGTGCTGCAGATGGGCGGCGAACACCGTGACTGGCGCTCCTGGGACGTCGACCGTCGCCTCGATCGCGCTGCGCTTCATCGACCCTCCGCCTTGCGGCAGCGCGAGCACCTGCACGTCGGAGACTTCGACCCGGGTCAGGAGCAAGTTGCCGAACTGTCGGTCGGCGGCCGGGGCGTAGTACTGCGTCGTGCCACGGGTGTGTTGCAGCCAGGCGGCGAAGTCGTTCATCCCAGACAGCGGAAGGCCTCGTGCCACTTCTTGGAGTGCCACGACGTCGGCGTCCAGTGCGGTGATCTGATCGGCGGTGGCCACGAAGTCCAGCGCTCCGCCCGCGGCTGCACCTTGGTTGGTGTTGAACGTGGCGACGGTCAACGGGAACGCGGGTACCGCTAGCGGAGCTGGGCGCGCAGCGGTCAGGACCAGCCCGGCGCCGATGGCGAGTGCGGCGGCCAGTAGCCCGAAGGCGGGTACCAGGGCGGCCCGCGCCGAGAAGGTCGGTTCGGCTACGCCGTTCCGATCATCCTTGTGGGTCCTTCGGGACAGCAGCCCCAGCAGGCTCAAGGCGACCGCGAGCGGTGGCAGCACGGTGTTGGGGACTGGGAGCGGCATCTCGTAGTGGAAGGGGTAGAGCAGCGTGAGGACGAACAACGCCACGAATCCCAAGGTCGACCCGACCGCCGACCGCACGATGCCTGGTCGCCAAGGCTCAGTCGGCTCGTCGGCCAGCACAGCGGCGAGCAGCACACCGGTCAGCACTTGTCCCACGACGGCAAGGACAGCAACGAATGGACCGGTCACTGAGGTCATCGCCCACACGCAAGCCACCAGGGCGGTCCCAGTGACCAAGCCGACGAACCGCCCGACCCCGGCTGCCGCGGCGGCCGCGGTCACCGGCAGCGCCACTGCGGCACCGCCGATCGTCACCAGCGCCGCCCAGGGGAGCTCCATCTGCCCCGACGATCCGACGTAGGCCACGGACTGCAGCATGAGCATGGCTGGCATGAGCAGCACGAGCAGGGCAAACAGCCGACCGACCCGACCGTGTGCGGGTTCCCCCCGGAGGACCAGGCCGCGCCCAACGGCGACCCACCCCGCCGCAAGCAAAGCGCCCAGCACGACGACGGTCACCAGAAGCGGTCCGGGTCCGGGCTGCCACACCCGGTCCCAGGCGGCGTAGGCGCTCTTCAATGCAGCGTCGATACCTATCGCCGCGACGAACCCGAGGGCGGTCGCCGCAGCTCCGGCCCGATCGGCGAGCACAGCCGAAAGCACCACCGTGACCGCGACCAGGGACCCGGCCGAGGCCAGCACCGCAGCCCACAACGACGGTGGTGCGAGAAGCTGAAGGAGCAGGCGGACGGCGGCCAGGCCGCCAACGCAGGTGAGCAATGAGCCACGCGGGCCAGCCGTCCGGACAAGTGGGGCCAACAGCGGGCTGAGGAAGACTCCGAGCAGCAGGACGGGTGTGACGATGAAACCAAAACTCCCCACCAGGGCGTACCCGAGTGGGTAGAGCGTCCGCAGCACCTCTAACAGCACGACGACGGTCAATGCGACCAGCGCCACCGTCGGCCAGCCCGACCGAACCACGGGGGTCGAACGCTGATCCGAACCCGCACGCCCATGAGCCCGTGCATCGGCCGACATGACACACCCCTGACTGAGCTGTTCACGCCTCCAGCCCCAGACTCCAGCGTGCGTCGGCATCCTCACAGAGGCTTCCGGCCCGCAGCTGTCCGTACCCCCGAGCGACAGCACCGACGGTGACCTCCCCACGATCAAGTCCGGAAGACCCTGGGACAGGTCAAGCCGTCCGGAGAACCGGGGACGGGTAGCCGTCCCTGCGAGAGGGTGTGGGTCAATGAGCTCAGGAGGCGCAATGGCCGAATCCCGTCTGGACACCGTCTACAACGCCACGAGCCCCGGCGAGCTGTCGAGGGCCTACGACGAGTGGGCCGACTCCTACGACTCGGACATGGCCGAGGTTGGGTACCGGCACCCAGCAGTGGCGTTGGCTCTGGTGACGCGGCACCTGCCGACCGGCTCGGCACCGGTTCTCGATGCGGGAGCCGGAACTGGCCTGATCGGTGAGCTGCTCGGCATCCTGGGATACCCGGTGGTCGACGCGCTGGATGCGTCGCCGGGCATGCTCGAGATCGCCCGAGGTAAGCACGCGTATCGCGAACTGCATCACGGCTTCCTGGGCGAGCCGCTGCCGTTCGAGGACGGTCGGTATGCGGCCGCCGTCAGCACCGGCGTGTTCACTGCGGGCCACGTCGGTGTCGAAGGGCTCCCGGAGCTGTTCCGGGTGGTTCGACCTGATGGGCTGATCGTGCTCACCGTCAAGGTCACGGTCTGGGAGTCCGGCTTTGCGGACTACCTGAGCCGTTGCGAGGCGGGCGATGTGGTCCGCAGGTTGGAGGTCACGCCGAGCTACGCCTCGATGCCGACTGGGTCGGAGACCTCGCCGTGCGTCGGGGTCGTGTTCAGTCCGACCGGGCGAGCGTCGCGGCCCTGACCGCTGAGCGTCTGGCACCTGGGGAGTGCCAGACTGCGGCCAGGTCCCGGATCGGACCACCGTGTTGTCTCACCGAAAGGTTGCTTGATGTTCAACGACAATGGCTCGTTCCTGCTCGCCCTGTTCGAGCTCTTCTTGTTCTTTGCCTGGTTCATGTGTCTGTTCTGGGTCTTCGGCGACATCTTCCGCAGCAAGGACCTGGGTGGCGGGGCCAAGACGATCTGGGTGCTCTTCGTGATCCTGGTCCCGTGGCTCGGCATCCTGATCTACCTCCTCGCCCGTGGGCACGGCATGCACGAGCGTCAGCTGGAGCAGGCGAAGGAGATCCAGAAGGCTCAGACCGCGTACATCCAGTCCGTGGCCGCGACTTCCCCGGGCAACGCCGCCGACCAGATCGCGTCCGCCAAGGGTCTCCTCGACAGCGGGACGATCACCCAGGCGGAGTTCGATCAGATCAAGGCGAAGGCGATCGCCTCCTGATCTGCAGTTGGTAGTGAGGGCTCGCGCCATGTCGGTGCGAGCCCTCACGACCGTGAGCCCCGTCCCCGCGACGCCGGGGCCGAAGGACCCTGGCGGTACGGCCCGTCGCGCGAGTCAATGGCAGGAACACGGGACCACGCAGCGCGCCGGCTCCCGCGCGGTGCGCGCGCCCGGAAGTGGGTGACCGGCCATGACTTTGACCACCAGTGGGCCTTCCGTAGCCATCGCGAACGACGATCGTCGGGCCAGGATCGACGCCACCGTCGACCGGGCCAGGCAGGCAGCCGAGGAGTTCCGCCGGCTCGACCAGGTGCAGGTCGACGCCATCGTCGCAGCGATGGTCCGGGCCGGGCTCAACGCTGCGGTCGAGCTGGCCGCGTTGGCCGTGGAGGAGACCGGCTTCGGGGTGTTCGAGGACAAGGTGGTCAAGAACTTCGTCGCCACCGAGTTCCTGTACGACTACCTGCGCGACAAGCGGACCGTCGGCGTGGTCGACGAGGATGCCGAGCTGAACATCCAGTACGTGGCCGAGCCTATGGGCGTGATCATGGCGATCACCCCGATCACCAACCCGACGTCTACCGTGCTGTTCAAGGCCATCTGCGCGGCCAAGACCCGCAACGCGATCCTGTTCCGAGCCCATCCGCTGGCCACGCGCTGCGCCCAGCGAGTGGTCGACATCCTTGCCGAGGCCGGCGAGGCGGCCGGGTTGCCAGCCGGGGCCCTGGCGTTGATCCCAGATCCCGAGCACGAGGTCACGCACTACCTGTTCAAGCACCCGCAGATCGACTTCCTCTGGACCACGGGCGGTCCGCGGATCGTCGAGCTCACCAACGCCGCCGGCAAGCCATGTCTGTCGGTCGGACCGGGGAATGCTCCCTGCTACGTCCATCGCTCGGCAGACCTCAAGGGCGTCGTCGTCGACGTCTTGATCTCCAAGACGTTCGACGCCTCGGTGATCTGCCCAGCGGAGCAGACGATCATCATCGACGACGTGGTGTACGACCAGGTGCTGGCCGAGTTCCAGCGCATGGGCGCCTACCTGATGACCGAGGAGGAGTCCGACCAGCTCGCCGCGTTCGCGTTCGGCAGCGACGACAAGGTCAATCTCGCAGCGTTGGGCCAGCGTGCTCCTGAGCTGGCCCGCCGGGCCGGGCTGTCCGTGCCCGAGCCAACCAAGATTCTCCTGGCCCCCCTGCCTAGCGACCTGGCTGCCCTCGAGGCGCACCCGCTGCGCCGCGAGAAGCTCATGCCGGTGCTGGGTGTCGTGCGTGCCGCGACCGAGCAGGACGCGATCGACGCGGCGGTGGTGGTCGTCGAGCACGGTGGCATGGGCCACACGTCGTCGATCTACGCGCACGACGACGCGATCATCGAGCGCTACGCAATGGCGGTCCGCACGGGGCGGATCCTGGTCAACGCACCGACTGCGGTGGGGGCGCTCGGCGGCGTCTACAACTCCTTGGCCCCGACCTTCTCCCTCGGTTGCGGCACCTGGGGCGGCTCGATGACCACGGACAACGTGAACTACAAGAACCTGCTCAACATCAAGATGGTGTCGCGCCGCAAGACGCCACCCCAGTGGTTCCGCGTGCCGGCCACCACGTTCTTCAACGTGGGTGCGCTGGAGAACCTGCGCGCCATCCCGATGGAGAAGGTGCTGGTGGTCACCGACCAGGTGCTGGAGCACAGCGGAACCGTGGCGAAGGTGCGCAGCTACCTCCCCAAGTCGTTCGTCAAGACCTTCTCCGGCGTCCTGCCCGAACCTGACGAGGCGATCGTGATCGCCGGTGTCAACGTGATGCGAGAGTTCCAGCCGGACACGGTGATCGCCGTGGGCGGTGGCTCGGTGCTGGACGCCGCCAAGGCCATGCGGTTGTTCTACGAGCACGACGACCTGACGTTCGACGTGCTCGCGCTGCCGTTCCTCGACCCCCGCAAGCGGGTCGCCGACTACCCGCAGGACGAGCACTCGGTGCGGCTGATCGCGATCCCGACGACAGCTGGGACCGGCTCGGAGGTCTCGCCGGCCGCCGTTCTCACGGTCGGCGACACGAAGGTGACGCTCGTCGACTACTGCCTCGTTCCGGACATGGCGATCGTCGACCCGGTGCTCACGTTGAGCCTGCCGCGCGGTCCGACCGCAGACACCGGCCTGGACGCGCTGACGCACGCTCTCGAGGGTGTGGTGTCGATCTTCTCCTCGCCCTATACCGATGCGTTCTGCATGCAGGCGACCCGCATGATCTTCGACTGGCTGCCCAAGGCCGTGGCCGACGGCGACGACATCGAGGCACGCACCGGCATGGCCAACGCTGCCACCATGGCCGGCCTCGCCTTCTCGAACGCCTTCGTGGGTGTCAACCACGCCATGGCGCACGCAGTCGGGGCGCGGTTCCATCTCGCCCACGGACGGGCCAACGCGATCCTGCTGCCACACGTCCTGCGCTACAACGCTTCGCTGCCGTCGAAGTTCATGCCCGCACCGGGCTACTCCAGCTACGTGGCACCGGAGAAGTACGCGCAAGTGGGCTACATCCTGTTCGGTGGCCACACCGACGAGGAACGCCGACAGCGTCTCTTCGACGCCGTCGAGCGGCTGATCGACGAGGTCGGCCTGCCGCGCACGCTGAAGGATGCGGGCGTCGACGAGCAGGAGTTCCTGGACGCGTTGCCGGCGCTCGTCGCCACCTCGTTCGCCGACGTCAGCATGCGCACCAACCCCCGGATGCCACTGGTGAGCGAACTCGAGGACTTGCTCCGGGCGGCGTACTACGGATCCTGAGTGGGAAGGGTCACGGGGTCCGGCCGACACCTTCGTGGTAGCCCGGCTCGTGCTCGGCCGGAGGCCATTCGTAGGTGTGCGCCAGCTGCTCGCCCCACTTCGTGGCCCGCTCGGCCTCGCCGTCGATCAGCGCGGTCTGGCGGTCGACGAAGAAGCTCTCCTGGTCCGCCACGAGCGTGAAGCCGTGCTTGCGCAGCCGGTGGCTGATCCCGCGGGAGGCTCGGCCGGTCAGGATCGCGCTCATCTCGAAGCGGGTGTCGAACGCAGCAGCGTGCTTCTGCGTCACGGGGCCGAGTGCGTCGAACCAGGTGCGCAGACCGGGGCCCTCGGCGTCGGGGTCGAGGTGCAGCGTGCTGTCCGGCTTGGTCACCGCGTCGACGGCTCCCTTGCGAGAGGCGGACGAGGTCATGCCGTGGGCGTGGGTCGGACCGCCCACCACCACGATGTCGGCCCAGGCCACCTCGTCCTCGGTGGCGTCGCCGACGGGCACCACGTGCACCTCACCGCGGGGTCGCATCCCCTCAGCGATCGCTTGGGCGACGACGTGAGTGTTGCCGTACATGGACTCGTAGACGATGAGCGTGCGCATGATCCGCCTCCCAGCGTTGCGTCTCCAGGGTCGGACGGATCGGCGGGCGCGGCCAGGGTCAGACGTCCCTGGCTTGCCCCCCTGGTCCTTCCGGTTCCCCAATCCGCTTTACGCGCCATGCCCGGTTGATCAGACTGAGCCGATGGCCCCGCCCTCGGACCGCACGT
>Ga0302322_100005838_pt1 | contig 10838 bp, 5 predicted proteins | sample Fen_T0_2_FD_203757 | JGI IMG/M metagenome (GOLD analysis project Ga0302322, IMG submission 203757) | Peat permafrost microbial communities from Stordalen Mire near Abisko, Sweden - Fen_T0_2 | ecosystem: Environmental > Terrestrial > Soil > Wetlands > Permafrost | place: Sweden: Abisko... | reverse complement strand
GTTTTTTTAAGCGATTCCACAATGGTATGGTTAATATCAAATGGCAATAAGGTTTGCACATCAATCACTTCGCAACTGATATTTAATTTGCCTAACCTTTCCGCAGCATCCGATACAATACGCAGCGTAGAGCCATAACTTACCAGCGTTACATCTTCTCCTTCCCTTATAATTTCCGGAACACCTAACGGTACCGTATAAGCCAGTAAATTGGAAGGTAATTTTTCTTTAAGCCGGTAACCATTTAAACATTCAATCATTAAACCGGGATCGTTGCCCTGCAGCAGGGTATTGTACATACCTACCGCCTGCACCATATTACGCGGCACACAAATATACATACCCCTCAGCGCATTAATGAGCATGCCCATTGGCGAGCCGCTGTGCCAGATACCTTCCAGCCTGTGCCCCCTTGTGCGTACAATAAGCGGGCAACTTTGCTGCCCCACTGTACGAAAATGAGTGGTGCTTAAATCATCGCTTAAAGGTTGCAAACCGTACAACAAATAATCCAGGTATTGTATTTCGGCAATGGGCCTTAATCCACGTAATGCCAAACCTATGCCCTGCCCCATTATGGTTAGTTCACGTATGCCGGTATCAAAAATTCTTTGTTCGCCATATTTCAGTTGCAAACCACTGAAGCCCTGGTTCACGTCACCAATAAATCCCACATCTTCGCCAAATGCCACTACCTTTTTATTGCTGGCAAATAACTCATCAAAATATTTGTTCAATACCTCGTAACCGTTTACAGTTTTGGCATCTTCATCGTACCATGCTTTAATTGGAGCAACATTTAATGCCGATTTTGGCCCCTGGTTGTACAAGAATGTATTGTAAAGCCCCGCATTCAATTCTTTTAATGCTGAATAGTAATTTCTGATCGGAGTTGCCTTTTCCCCTTCAACAATATCCAGCGATTTTCCTAATGCTTTTAAAACATCCCTGCGCATCGGCTCCCGGTTGGCCGCTAATTCACTGGTGATGTTTGAAAGGTCGGGGTCTTCAATTCCTGCAGCATTTAATAATTCAATTGTTTTGGCAGCCTGTTCCTGTATGGGTGAAATATATTTTTCCCATGCTTTTTGTTTGCCGCTCTTTACATATTCTCTGGCTTCGTCGTGTATATCATTCAGTTCATCTTCTGTGGCAAGTGTATTTTCAATCACCCATTCCTTCATCTGTTTAATGCAATCCCATTCTTTTTCCCACTCCAATCTTTCGGGGCTTTTATACCGTTCATGACTACCCGATGTAGAGTGTCCCTGTGGCTGTGTAATTTCTTCTACATGAAATAAGGCGGGAGTATGAGTATCCCTGATTCGTTGCAAGGCAGGTTCAAGCACTTCGCACATGCCTGCATAATCCCAACCTTTCAGATTATAAATATCTATGCCATTGGTATCGGGTGTTTTTTGCATGCCTGATAAGGCGGTAGAAATAGAAGCCTTTGTGGTTTGGTATTTTTTGGGCACCGAAATGCCATACCCATCATCCCACACAAAAACTGCCAATGGCACCTGCAATACACCGGCAGCATTTACAGTTTCCCAAAAATGGCCTTCACTGGTAGAAGCATCGCCAATGGTACAAAAACAAATTTCATTCCCGTTACTGCTCAGGTTGGTAAATTCCTGCAGCTCTTCTGTGCTTCTGAATAATTTTGATGCTAATGCAAGCCCTAATGCCCTGGGCATCTGGCTTGCAGTGGGTGCCATATCGCTGCTGGTATTTTTTTGATGGGCAAGGTCGAGCCATTCGCCGTTTTCATCCACATTTTTGGTTACAAAATGGGCATTCATTTGCCTGCCTGCACTAAAAGGATCATTTTCTATATGCGGATCGGAATATAATTGGGCAAAATATTGTTCTACATTAGTTACACCACTGGCCAGCATAAAAGTCTGGTCGCGGTAATACCCCGATCTGAAATCTCCGGCTTTGAAAAATTTTGCCACTGCCACCTGGGCCACTTCTTTTCCATCGCCAAAAATTCCAAACTTAGCTTTTCCGGTAAGCACTTCCTTTCGGCCCAGCAGGCTTATTTCCCTGCTAATACAGGCAAAGCGAAAATCTTTCAATACTTCATTGCGAAAGTTTTCGAAACTTAGTTTTTTATCTAAAGCAATTTCGTTGGTATCTGGTGTATGCATATGACAGGGGTATATGATAAGGCAAAAATATAAATTATTAAAGCAGGATTGTTAATAATCTGCTAACAGGATAACAATTTACAACCGTTTTCGCCGTTTTAGTATCTTTGAGAAGCAAATAATCAATAAAATACCATGAAAAAATTAGTTACTTTAATCCTGATTGCCTTTTCGGTAGTTGTTGTAAATGCACAAAAAACCGGAACGGTAGTTACCACTGCCCCGGCAACTGATGCTTCGGTTGTTACCCCACCCGCCGAAACACTGGCTTTAAAAGAAGCCGAATTTAACTTTGGCAAAATACCACAGGGCAAGCCGGTTACCCATGTTTTTGAGATCACCAACACCGGTAAAGATTCACTTAAAATTGTAAACGTTCAGGCAAGTTGTGGTTGCACCACGCCGGAATGGGAAAGAGATAAACCACTTGCACCAGGCGCAACCGCTAAAATAACAGTGGGTTATAATGCTGCTGCCGAAGGGCCATTTACAAAACCGGTAACCATTACTTACAATGTTTCTCAAACGAAACAATTATTTATTAAGGGAGAGGTTTGGAAAACACCCGCTTCCTCTGCCCCTGAAAATAAATCTTTAGGCGACCTGAAAAATTAAACCATTCGTAAAATCACCAAAAAATAAAACAATAATGAAAAAACTATTCTTATCACTTACAGCACTGGCATTAACCACTGCTTTGTTTGCACAAAAAAAGGCTGACGAAATTGCTAAATTTACAACTGAAACTATCGACCAGGGTAAATTGAAACAGAACAACCCCGAAGAAGTAAAGTTTATAGTTACCAACATCAGTAAAGAACCCCTGATCATTGAACAGGCCAACCCAACCTGCGGTTGCACTATTGGAGACTATACTAAAACTCCAATTGCACCGGGTGCAACTGGTTTTGTTAGTGCTAAATTTAATGCTGCTAACCTGGGCCATTTCGAAAAACATTTAACCGTTAAATTTGCCGGTGCTGATGATATTAAGAATATCGTGATCAGCGGTGATGTATTAGCAGCTGAAGAATATGACAAATGGAAAGGCGAAAGCGCAGCTCCTGCCATTGTAAAAACCCAGCCTGCTGCAGCTGCTACCACAACTACAACACCAGTTAAAGCTGTGAGCGCAAAAACTAAAACAGTTAAAGCCAAAACTGCTACTGCTGCACCAGTTAAAACTTTAAAAGTAAAACCTGCTACAACTGTAGCGGCCCCAGCAGTAAAAAGCTAAATTCATTTATAGTAATAAATTGTACAAAACCTCCATATAATTGGAGGTTTTTGTATTTTGCGCCATCTTTTAGAATATTTTTAAAGCAGACAAGCGTTATTATTCTAAAAAGCGTCTTAATTATCAGGAAAGCATTAAAACGGAACAATTTTTGGTAATTATGTAGTCCTGCTTATATCTAATGAATGAAACTATTTTTACTTAATACTTGCCACATCAAAACACTTATACTTACCCTGGTATTTTTTTGCAGTGCTGCAGCAGCATTTGCTCAGCCATCAGCAAATTTTTCTGCAAGTCCCCTAAGTGGTTGCACTCCTTTAGCTGTTACTTTTACCGATCTGAGTACAGGGAGTCCCACTTCATGGCAATGGGACCTTGGCAATGGCACTTTATCTACCCAGCAAAATCCCACCACTACTTATTTTAATTCAGGATTGTACACTATATCACTTACAGTAACCAATGCATCAGGCAGCAATACATTCAGCCGTACACAGTATATAAAAGTAGATGATAAACCGGTGGTTGATTTCAATGTTCCTAATGCCTCGGGCTGTTTTCCACTGCGGGTGAGCTTTACAGACTTATCATCGGGAGGCTCGGCTGCAATAACCAACTGGGATTGGGATTTTGGTGATGGCGCATTATCAACAGCACAAAACCCTTTTCATATTTATACTACTGCGGGTAACTATACGGTTACTTTAAAAGTTACTAACAGCGGTGGTTGTTCAAAGGTGGTAAGCCGACCCAATTATATCCAGGTATCTCCTGGTGTTACGGTTAAATTTACCAATACTACCCCGCAATTATGCAAGCCGCCGGAAACAATAAACTTCTCCAATCTTTCCACCGGACCCGGTATATTAAGTTATCAATGGGATTTTGGTGATGGAGGAAATTCCATTGCCCTTAATCCTTCGCATACTTACGTTACCGGTGGCAGTTTTACTGTTTCTCTAATTACTCAAAGCAGTTCGGGATGCGTGGATACATTGACGAGGCCTGCTGTTATTGTTATCAAAGATGTGTTGTCTGATTTTACCAGCCCCGCCACTGTTTGCAAAGGTGTTGCCGCCGATTTCATCAATTCCTCAGTTCCAGCTTCTGTAAGTTCTTTATGGGATTTTGGTGATGCCACTTTTTCAGTAGTTACCAATCCATCGAAAATTTATACTACTCCTGGTACATATTTTGTAAAATTGGTAAATAATTATGGCACCTGTGCCGATTCTATTGTTAAACCAATTACAGTTTTACCACTGCCAACGCCCAACTTTACTGCACCTGATGTTACAGACTGTAGTGTACCATTCACCGTAAATTTTAATGATCTGTCTGCCGGTGCCACCGGATGGACCTGGGACTTTGGTGATGGCGGAACATCTAACACTAAGAACCCTTCCCATACTTATAACACGCTTGGAAATTATTCTGTAAAACTTATTATCAACAGCCTTAACGGATGCCGTGACAGCATTACCAAATTCAATTTTGTACAAATACAAAAACCTGTTGTAAATATTAACGGGCTGCCACTTGAAGGATGTGTGCCCTTCACGATTAGTCCCACACCTAACGTAACAGCTGTAGATGGAGTAGCCGTTTATTCGTGGGACTTTGGCGATGGCGGTACATCTTTTGCACAAAACCCCACGCATACTTATCTTACTCAGGGCATTTTCACTGTAAAATTAGTGATCACTACAAACGATGGTTGTAAAGATTCGGCAGTATTTGTAAATGCCGTTACCGCCGGAAACAAATCTCTTGCTAATTTCAGTGCTCTGCCCACTGCACAATGTGTTGGAAAAACAATTCAGTTTACCAATTTAACTGTACCATCAGACAGGTGGAGCTGGGATTTTGGAGATGGTGTTGGTATTTCACCCCTGCAAAATCCTTCATATACTTATCTTGACACCGGCAAATTTTCTATCCGTTTAATTGCCTGGAACAACGGGTGTGCTGATACCATGATTAAAGCCAATTACATCACTGCATTACCACCTGTTGCAAGGTTCACCAGTACATTTAATTGCAATAATAAATTACAGGTAGCATTTACCGATCAGTCTGTTTTACCTCAAACATGGACCTGGGATTTTGGAGACGGGTCGCCTACTTCACCTTTACAAAACCCGGTGCACACTTATGCTGCATTTGGTAATTACAATGTATCACTAAAAGTAACCAATGGTGGTTGCGATAATACAAAAATTATCCCTATACTGCTGTTTACCGAAACGGCAAATTTTACAGTTGCAGATGACACCATTTGCACCAGCCAGTCTGCTGTATTTCAAACAACAGGTATTAATGCAGCCAATATAACTTCTTATTTCTGGGATTATGGAGATGGCAGCTCCGGCTTTGGCGGAGCTACAGTAGGTCACATTTACGCTTTACCCGGGCTGTACACCATTACTCTAACAATTACAGATACACGAGGATGCATCTCCATCATAGCAAAACCAAACCTGGTAAGGGTATGGGGGCCTACCGCTAATTTTTCTTATTTACCCGTTGCAGGGTGCCGGCCGCTAAAAGTAAACTTTACCGACCTAACTGTTACAGATGGAGTACACCCGCTTACAAATTGGCTTTGGGATTTTGGAGACGCAACAACCCAAAATTACAGCGCTCCACCTTTTAGCCACTTGTACACTACTAATGGTTTTTATAATGCAACGCTTACTGTAACTGATAGCTATGGCTGTAGTAACACTTTTATAAATCTTTCAATCATCTTTGTATCGTACCCTAAGGCAATTTTTTCAACACCCGATTCGCTGACCTGCGTTGGCAAAAATGTGGCTTTCTCCAATCCATCAACTGGTGTGGGATTAAATTACAACTGGGACTTTGGTGATATCACTACTTCCAGTGTAACTAACCCTGTTAAAGTTTACGGGGCTGATGGTGATTATACCGTAAAATTAATTGCAACAGATGTTAATGGTTGTAAGGATACTGCAACTAAGATCAACTATGTAAAAGTGCACACTGCAAAAGCTGCTTTTACAGTAAATGACTCCCTTAGTTCCTGCACTCCTTTTGAGGTTGTATTTACCAATACGTCTTTATACTATACCGGGTATAACTGGATATTTGGAGATGGCACCAATTCTACCCTGGTTACACCAACACACTATTACTCCACACCGGGTACGTATATCGCAAGGTTGGCAGTGGTTGGTCCTGGTGGCTGTGTGGATACGGTTAATAAAACGATCATACTTTATCCTTCTACCGCTACATTAACTTATTCGCCTTTTGCAGGGTGCTCGCCTTTGCAGGTAAGCTTTCATGTTTCAACGCCGGGGCCGGTTACCTACTTATGGGATCTGAACGATGGCAATACTTTATCCACTACAGATTCTAACCTGGTATACAATTACCTGCTACCCGGTAAATTTTTACCCAAAGTAATTCTTGAAGACCAAACGGGTTGCCAGATTCCGGTAACAGGTGTTGACACCATTGCCGTAACAAAAAGCTATGTGAATTTTGGTGTAAGCGATTCTCTTTTGTGCGACGCCGGCATTGTCAATTTTACTGACTCAACGGTTAGCAACGGTACCATCATTAATTATAACTGGAACTTTGGTGATGGTGGTATTTCAAGTGCTCAAAACCCTTCACACAATTATACAGTTACCGGTTTCAATACTGTTCGTTTAATTGTTACTACAGCCAATGGCTGCAGCGATACTGCCATTAAAACCAATTACATTAAAATAGTTGCTTCTCCTGTAATTGATATAAGCGGCAATGTACCCATATGTATGCAAAGCAAACTGCTATTCAAAGGCCTGGTGGTGCAACCTGATACATCAAAAATTAACTGGTACTGGGATTTTGGAAATGGTAAAACATCCATTACACAAAACCCACAAGCGCAGCGCTATGATACCGCTGGTAATTATGCCTTACGTTTAATAGTAACCAACAGCAGTGGCTGTGCAGATACTGTTGACAGAACCGTGGTAGTTTATCCACTACCCTCAATTAATGCAGGGTCCGATAAGATCATTGGCGTTGGTTCATCCTTTGCAATCAATCCTACAGGTTCGCCGGTTATTGATTATTTGTGGAGCCCGGCAACAGGCTTGTCCTGCACCAATTGTTACAATACCATTGCATCTCCAAAAAACACCACTGCCTACACCATTAAAGTAACTGATGCTAATGGCTGTATCAACACCGATAATATTACTATCATTGTGGTTTGCAACGATAAAAATGTATTCATTCCCAACACCTTTTCACCCAATAATGATGGTGTAAACGATTGGTTCTATCCCAGGGGAACAGGCTTGTTTAGAATTCAAAGCATGCGTATTTTTAACCGCTGGGGAGAAATGGTTTTTCAAAAAACAAATCTTTTTCCCAACGATCCCCTTGCAGGATGGAATGGAAGATACAATGGCAGGTTATTAAATACAGATGTTTATACTTATATTATTGAGATTGTATGTGAGAACAGCGATGTACTTACTTATAAAGGAAATATTACCCTGATTCAATAATAATTATGCAAAAAAACCGTTTGAACCTTGATATAGTTGCACTAACAACAAAAACCGGTATCATGAAAAAAGGTTTGTACAAACCTTTAAGGATTTTTTTACTACTGCTTATTACTGGCAGCAATGCCTATACACAAGACATTCATTTTTCACAATTTTTTGAAACGCCTTTGCTTAGAAACCCGGCACTGGCCGGCATTTTTAGTGGCGACATAAGGGTGCAGACTGTATACCGTAACCAATGGAACAGCGTAACCACTCCATATCAAACAGGTTCTTTAAATGGTGAATACAAAAAGCCTGTTGGCAAAGGCGACGATTTTATTACCCTTGGCGGAGAGATCCTTTATGATAAGGCTGGCACGGTGGCTTTGCAATCTACCCATATCTTACCCGCAATCAATTACCATAAATCGTTAAGTGGCGAAAAAAATATGTACCTCTCTTTAGGCTTTATGGGTGGGTGGGTGCAACGGAGTATAGACAGGAGCAAGATAACCACCAACAGCCAGTATGACGGCACCGGCTTTAACCCGGGCTTATCTACTGGCGAAACATTTCCAAGGAATTCTTATTCATATCTGGATGGCAGCGTAGGTATGAGTTTTAATACGCAGGTTGGCGATAATGCCGATAATAATATTTACCTGGGTGTGGCTTACCACCATTTTAATAAAGCTACCAAAGTATCTTTTTACGGCAACCCCAATTACGAAATGATACCCAAATGGGTAGGATCGGCTGGTGTAAGAATGAATATCAATGAATACTCCTTCTTTACTTTATTGGGAGATTATTCTAAACAGGGCACATTTACAGAAACAATGGCCGGCGCATTATACTCCTGGAGGCTGGATGATATTGAAAATCCAAAATACATTTTGCATGCAGGTGCTTTTTTACGCTGGAAAGATGCCCTGATACCCGTAGCAAAAATTGAATTTAAACCATTAGCCGTATCCGTTAGCTATGATGCAAATTTATCGCAATTAAAAACTGCCAGCAGCGGCCGCGGCGGTTTTGAACTGGGCTTGACCTATCAAAAATATTTAGACAGAAATAACAGTGCTGCACAAGCTGTTCGCTGTCCGCGGTTTTAAAAGCACTTTTCAACTTATACAAAAGCCTCCTGATTTCGCGGGGGGCTTTTACTTTTAGTAACGATCTCGTAAAAATGTCTCCACTTAATCAAGGTATTATTACCTGGTTTAATTCAAGCAACTTATAAATCCCCTTGATACTAATTATATTTACATCGATAATATCTATTTTTACAGTATGACCATTACGCAGTTAGAATACATTGTTGCCGTAGATACGCACCGGCATTTTGCAACAGCAGCCGAAAACTGTTTTATAACCCAGCCCACCCTTAGCATGCAAATACAAAAGCTGGAAGAAACGCTGGGCAGTAAAATTTTCGACCGTAGCAAACAACCCGTTATACCCACCGAAATTGGTGAAGAAATTATTCAGCAGGCGAGAATAATTTTGAATGAAGTACGAAAAATAGACCAGCTCATCAGCGATAAACAAGGTATTTTAAGAGGCGAATTAAAAATTGGTATCATTCCCACACTGGCCCCCTACCTACTGCCACTTTTTTTACAACCATTTTTAAAAAAATATCCCGATGTAATTATTAAGGTAAAGGAAATGACCACTGATATCATAGTAGAAAAATTAAAAACGGGGAGGATTGATGCCGGCTTACTGGTTACGCCTTTAATGGAAGCCAGCATTACCGAATATCCCTTATTTTACGAAGAACTGGTAGCCTATGTGTCTAAAAAAAATGCTGCCTATAAAAAAACTTATGTACTGCCCGATGATATTGACCTGAAAGAATTATGGCTTTTGGAAGAAGGTCATTGCTTTCGCTCGCAGATCATTAATTTATGTGAGCTTAAAAAACAAACCAAAGAACAAAGCAATTTTGAATACGAGGCCGGCAGTGTGGAAACACTGAGAAAAATGGTGGAATTAAATAATGGCGTTACCATTTTACCTGAATTGGCAACTCTCGATTTTTCGAACCGGCAGCTAAATATGATACGACATTTTAAAGCCCCGGCACCTGTAAGGGAAGTAAGTTTAGTTACTCACCGGGATTATATAAAAAAGAAACTGGTTGATGTATTAAAGCAGGAGATCATTGCCATACTACCAACCAAATTAGTGCTGAATAAAAATAAAAATCTGGTAAAAATATAGCCATCCTGTCAGCCAGACAGAAAGGTGGTTACACAGATTTTTACAGATTATAGTTTGCTCTTTCTATAAAAACCTATGTAACTAGCTATATAAAGGTTATTTATCCTCCCCTGTTAGTTTCCAAACCATTGCTGCAATAATGCCGCCCACAATTGGAGCTACTATAAATAACCACAGTTGCGCTAATGCTTTTCCCCCGGCAAAAATAGCCGGCCCAAAACTGCGGGCAGGGTTAACCGAAGTGCCGGTAATAGGTATGGCCACCAGGTGAATCAGCACCAGTGTAACCCCAATCGCCAATCCTGTCATATTGCTGTTACCATGTTTAGAGGTAACATTAAAAATAACATACAGGAACAAAAATGTAAGTACCGCTTCTGTAATAAATGCAGCAGTGATACTGTAGTTGCCCAAATAGCCTTCGCCCCAACCATTGGAGCCTAAAGCCCATTCGCCCATTTTAAAATTGCCCTGCCCCGATGCTATTACATAGAGGATACCTGCCCCTGCAACCGCACCGGCAAACTGGGCAATAATATACCCTGCTGCATCTTTACCACTTATTTTACCAGGCACAAGCATGGCTATGGTGATGGCCGGGTTAATATGGCATCCTGAAATACCTCCAATGGTATAAGCCATTGCCACTACAGCCAGGCCAAAGGCAAAGGAAATACCCAGGAGGCCGAGGCCTGC
>Ga0302322_100005836_pt1 | contig 10840 bp, 10 predicted proteins | sample Fen_T0_2_FD_203757 | JGI IMG/M metagenome (GOLD analysis project Ga0302322, IMG submission 203757) | Peat permafrost microbial communities from Stordalen Mire near Abisko, Sweden - Fen_T0_2 | ecosystem: Environmental > Terrestrial > Soil > Wetlands > Permafrost | place: Sweden: Abisko... | reverse complement strand
ACACAAGCTGCTCATTCGTAATAAACATCGATTCGTTTTGATTTTATTGAATCAATAATGAATTTTAATAATTCTGCCAATTGCCTAAATATTCTCTTGGCCTCTCTGTGAATCTTTCTTAACCCTCTTGGCCTTTCGACTCTGGAGGCGTTGGAGGCCTTGATACGGGAGTCTTCTATATCGCTTGGTGTTGGTGAATTCGATATAAATATTTCTTGTGTGCCAATTGATGGAACAAGTTGGTAAACGTGATTTTTTTGTAACCATCCACCCGCTGTGTCAAACTTGAGTACATCTACTGTAAAGTTTATGGTCTGACTTGCTTGTAGTAAGTTATGTGCGCATTTGTTTGATATAAGGTAGCAGGCTGAGCTGTATGTGGTTGAAAGAATGCGATGTGCTTTCCTGCCAAGGATGTTCAGGTATTTCCTTGTTACTGAAATCTTTCTTGGCCAGTTGTCCAGTTTGATCACATCGAAGTCTAAACCCTGCCAAATGCTCAGGTCCATGAACCTGGGAAAATCACTGCCTAATACGATGTCGTCCTCGAGAATGCAGGCAATTGGTATGTTATTCTCCATGATCTTTTGCCATATTGTTTCATGGCTTAGGTAGCACCCAATTTCATAAGGAGTGAGTTTGCTGGAAATTACTCTATTCTTTCCAAGTCCGGGATTTAATTTCTCTCCGTCGTAAGCCGATATTCTTGTGAAATTCAACCCGGAAAGACGCCGCTGCATATTGGTTAATCTATCCACGCGCCTTTCGAGGTTGATCAAGTAAATCGGGACTTGACTATAATCTTGCGCAGCGTTCATGGTGATTATTCATGTTCGTTTCATTGCTCTGCTACAAGCCACAAACTTCGTTCACAGCCCTTTCGATCAGTACTCGGTACAAGTTAGCGGCATTATTTTCCTCGCAGAGGACTTTACCAGCCAGACCCGCGCGAGCCTGGAAGCCCGGGTAATCGGCGATGATGACCTGAATGGCTGACAGTACGTCAGGCAAGGACAACTCATGCACTTCTGTGCCAGCGCCGAAACGTTGCGCGATGCGGGCCATCCAGGTTCCCGCCGTGGTCACGATCGGGCAGCCGGCCGTGAATGCGTCCAGCGTGACCCCGCTGATGCGGTCGGCAAAATCGTGCCGGTCATAGAGCTGGATGCAAACTGCGCCCTTGAACTGATCGGAATAGGCAGAGCTGTCGAGGGTTTCCGGAAGTAGCTTCAGATGTGGATACGCGATGTCTTCCAACCGCTGTATGTCAGCCCGCGTGACGGCGTCGTATTTCCCAAAATGCTCGGCGGAAATCTGCATCGTGATGGGGATGTCGAGCTTGCTGGATTGCAGATAGGCCACCAGGTCCACCACATGGGAAAAGCCTTTGTCGTGACGGGCGGCCCCAGCGTAAAGCAGGTGACGAAAGCCGCCCGGCTCCGGCACGTGTGTTTGCTCCGAGACCGAGATTGGATAGGGCACAACCTGCGCATGTCTGAAACCGGCTTCCAGGAATGGCGTAATAACCGAGGGGGTCGGTCCGAGGATGACCAGATGAGGCTGCGCGGTGGCGATCTTTCCCAGGGCCGCGAGCTTGCTGTCGCTGGTATTGAACCAATGGACATAGAGATACGCCTTGCCGGGCGGAATCTCGCCGGTTGCTGCCCAGTCGAGCATGATCAGGTCGCCGCGGCCGGCCGTGGCAATGAACAGTTTCCCGGGCGATCGCAACAGCCGCCTGTAGAGCAGGTAACTTTGCACCCGTCTGAGCCGGCGCGAGAAATGTCTGCGCACCTCGACCCCGGTGCCCGAAAAATCTACATCGGCCTGACGGTTGACCCAGAGCCGAAATGACTGTTCCTTGGCCGCTGCCTTGGCAAGCGCGGTGACGAAGCTGAAGCAATGCCCCGCCTCGGTCATCAATGTGGGCTCGACGATGTTGATCAGGGCGGGTGGCATGACCGGTCAGGCACCCCGCCGGGAAAGGATCGATTGCACCGCATCGCCTACCGAGATCGGGCCGACCGGCGGCTCATGCAGATTCCGGTTTTGCCAGTCGAGCCAGAGCCGCCGGAGTTCGGCAAGCACAGCCGCGGAGTCGGTGCTCGGTGCCAGGTAGCTCTGCCTCTGCTTCACCAGGGCATCGAGTTGGGGGTTAAGGTGAGTCAGGGCAAACACGGGACGTCGCGCCCAAAGGTATTCATAGAATTTCGAGGGGATGTATTCGGCGCAGTACGGGTCCGCGCCGTGCATCAGCAGGAGTGCGTCGCACTCCTGCATATGCCGCATCACCTGCTCGCGTCCGCTCTGGCCCGTTTTGGCATCCCGTTCGAGCCTGCCGTGCGCGATCACCATGTCTTCCAGTTGCAACTGCCTTAGCGCCTGGGAGGAGCTTTCATCGACGGACGAGCCATAGACGTGAATGCGGATGCTGGACCGCGCCCGCGGCTCCTCGCGTATGAATTCGGCCAGGGCCCGGAGGAACGGGACCAGAGATCGACCCGTCGTCAGCGAGCCGAAATGTCCAAGCTCGATGGTCTCGCGGTAATGGTGTTCACCCTTGATGTGCGGCGGCTCGGCGCCGGCCAGCACCGCAAAGCCACGTTCGCCCATCTGCGGATTGCGCGCCAGTGCGGTCTGATAGGCGCCTTCAGTGAACCACCAGACACTGTCAGCATCCGCGCAGATCTTCCTTTCCAGCCAGGCCCTGGCGCGTTCGTCGCGTGAAAAATGTTCGGTCTTGCCCGGTTCGATCATGGGGTCGTGGATCTCGGCGATCCAGCGCACGCCGGTCAGCCGCTTGATCCACCATCCGGCCAGGTGCGCCGACCAGGCGCCACCGGTGGAATAGACCAGGTCGACCTGCTTTCTGTGCACCCGCCAAACACCCACCAATGCGGTGGGCAGGGACCAGGACCACTGGCTGGTGAAACCGAACAACAGGCGTTCGACGAGGATGAAGGGCGCCAGCAGCAGCGTGACCGCCAATACCAGCAGGCTGTAGGAAGCGCCCTTGCCGATCCGCAGGCGCAGCCAGTGACGAAAGTCGAAGCGAAAGCCCGATGGCCCCCAGGGCAGCAACTGCCGGTGCCCGATATTGAGATCGAGTGTGCCGGTTACCGCGCTCAGCACCTGCAACTCGATGCCGGCCGCCAGCAGGTAAGGAATCTTGTCCGTGATCGTCTGGCTGGCTGCCCGTCCGTCCATATTGAAACCGTGGGAAAGGATGAGCCAGCGACGTGGGAGAGTGGGGGTGTTCAATGAGCCTCCGCCTGAATTCGAAACGGACAAGTTAGCGCAAGCCGCGCTTTATTCGTCTTGCCAACCGGGATGACCAGGGCCGTTTCTTGGCGCCGAAATCGAGTTCGAATTGCCAGTTCGACTGGTATACCGCGCCGAGAAAATTCGCAGCCACTGTCTCCGGTGTTTCGCCCTGCCTGTGGTAGGCCTTCCACTGCCAGTCGTAGTGATAAACCCGCATCAGGGGTTCGATCGGGTAAAGCGGAATGCTGCGATAGGAGAGCAGGGTTTCACCATACCAGCGGATCTCCGCGGGAAATCGTTTGATGGCATCCCACAGGTTCATGCCGGCAGGCTCCAGAATCCGTTGATCCAGGACTTGCCAGACCCGCGGCGACCAGATCAGTGGGGAAGGTCCGAAATCGTAGTCCATGCCAAGTCGGGAAAATTGTTCCCTGACCCTTGACGCATCAGTGCGGTAATTTTCCAAGACATCCACTTTGCCGAGATTCGCGGCCAGTTGCAGCAACTCTTTTTGCTGATGCATGACCGTATAGGGCGAGCCATCCGGGTGGAGAAAATCCGCGCCCTGAAAATCGCGCAGGAAGACCGCGTCGGAATCGATGCAGACATACGCGTCGCACGGAACCAATCGCCAGAACTCGCTCTTGATCACCTGCTGCGACAGTCGTCCGTCCCAGTCCGTGTAAAGGCCCGGATCGACACGGGGATTCATGCGCACGATCTCTTCGTCGTCGATCAATTCCAGATCCGTGTTACCCAGTCGTGCCTGAAACAGGGCGCGATCGCGATGGGGAACGCTGATGAAACAACGCAGGCCATCGCGGTTGTGGCGTTCGATGCTGCGCGACAGCCGAACTGCGCGCAGCACATCGCCTTCGTATGACTTGCAGTAAAGGACGAGTTCGCTCATGAGCGTCGATCCGGCTTCCTCACATCCATCCCGTGCCGGCAACCAGACGGGGGTTACAACAGGGGCGAAGGGTGGCATGCATGCGCAAGCATCGGGAGTCGAGGGCGTGGCGCATTCTATCGGTCCTGCCGGTTGCCGAGATGGCATATGCAGGCCGATCCATATTCCACCGCCGCTGACAGCGCGGACACATCTGGCAGTTCTGAGATGGAGTTCAGCCAGGTCGTCGCCACTGTTTCGACCAGTTCGAGCGAAAGTCCCTGCATGCAACCGCAATCCAGGTTGTCACACTTTACTTTCGGGCAGGCAGCGAGTTGCAGGCCGCAGGCGCGTGCGCCGATCGGCATCCAGCGCTCCAGGTTCATGCCCTTGCGGCGCGGATACAAACCCAGGGAGCGCACGCCCAGTGCAGCGGCCAGGTGCAGCGGGCCCGTGCTCGCGGACACGACCAGTTCGGCGCCGGCAAGCAGGGACAACAGTTCCGGCAATTCCAGTCGGCCCAGCACATCCAGCGTACCTGGCGGTCGCTGCGATCGCGGCCAGGCGGCAGCCAGGCGGTCGTGCTCGTTCGCTGTGCCCGTCAAGACAATCCGGAAACCGCTGGCATGCAGCCGTTGCGCCAGGATGGCGAATCGAAGGACCGGCCATTCTCGCGCATGGCCGTTCGAAAAGACGTGCAACACCACATAGCGACCACCACCGGTTTCACCTGCCGGCTTGCCTTCCAGTCGGCAGTAGGGCAAGCAATCTCCAAGCCGGGAGAGTGGCGGCAACCCGAAGGGCAGCAGTAAACGGCTATTGCGCAGCGCTTCGTGACGTGGCCGCCCAAGGCGCTTGATGGCAACGCTCCGGTTTATGAACCGGCCCCGACGTTTGCCACCCGTTCCGCCCACGCGCTGGCGCACCCTGGCCAGCATGCCGGCATACTCGCCGATGGAGAGGTCGTCATCATTTAGTACCAGAGCAAGTTGAAATGCCGCCTGCGCGTCAGGCCGGGCAATTTCGGCCTGTTCGCCCAAAGCCGCACGGTAAAGCGGCAGGCAGGCGGAATCCCCGGCGAAGCAGAATTGCGTATTGGGGTTGCGCTCCGCGAGCGGACGCAGGAAGGCCAGCCAGGCGACAAAATCTCCCAATCCGGCAGGTGGAAAGACCAGGAGTCGTCCGGGTACTTCCAGGTGGTTGCGCAGCAAATCCCAGCGGACGGGCAATTCTCCCCAGCGCGACATCAGCTCTTTACTGCCGCGACGGAGATTGCACCTGGCTGGCCAGAGGAAGCACAGGGCAAAGCGGCCAGTACGGTTTCTGGCCCCAGTTGATTGAGGCAATCGAGATGATGCAGCGGGCACTCGCGCTTGAAGCAGGGGCTGCATGCCAACTCAAGCCGCAGAACTCGGGCCTTGGTCGAGAGCGGCGGGGTATAGTCGGGATCGCTGGAGCCGTACACAGCGACCAATGGCACATTGATCGCAGCAGCTAAATGCATGAGGCCCGAGTCGTTGCTGACCACCGCGCTGGCGCAGGCCAGCAGATCGACAACTTCTTCCAGCGTCGTGCGCCCGGCGAGATCACGGGCGCGGTTGTCCAGCCGAGTGTTGATGGTTGCAGTAACTTCCTGGTCCCTGGTCGAACCGAACAGCCAGACATCCCAGTCGTGCCGCAGGTAATGCTGTGCGACTTGTGCGTAGTGCGCGGCCGGCCAGCGCTTGCTTGCACCGAACTCGGCGCCTGGACAGAGTGCAAGTACGGGCCGGTCGAGGTTCAGTCCGAGTCGGTCCAGCGAGGCCTGTTGAGCATCGGCATCGACCATCAGTCGTGGTTGGGTCGATTGTCTGTCCACGCCATCCGCAAGGGCCCGGTAACGGTCAGCCAGTCTCGGCAGGACGGATTTTTCCAGCTTCCTCAGGTCGTTCAGAAGGCCGTAACGAAACTCGCCGACGTAGCCGGTGCGTCTCGGGATATTAGCCAGGAACGGCACAAGCGCCGACTTCCAGGAGTTGGGCAGGACGATGGCCTGCTCGTATCCGGTTGCGCGCAACTCGTGTGCAAGTCGCCGACGACCGGCCAGGTCGAACTCACCATGGGCGAAGGGAGACGGAATCACGCCATCAATTTCCGGCATGCGGCCGAGGATGCCTGCGCTCCAGGCCGGGGCGAGCACATCGATGGCCAGATCCGGCTCATGCGCCTTGATCGCCTGGAAGAGGCATTGCGCCATGATCATGTCGCCCACCCACGAAGGGCCGACGATCAGGCAGCGGCGCATGATTGTCATCAGGCGGGGTGTTGTTCCAGCCAGGCCAGGTACCTGGACACACCCTCTTCCACCGACATGAAAGGCTCGATGTAACCGGCCGAGCGCAGGCTCGAAATATCTGCCTGGGTATAGCTCTGATAGCGCCCCTTCAGGTGGTCGGGAAAGGGTATGTACTCGATCCGGCCGCGGCCGTGGTGCTTGATGACCGCCCGCGCCACGTCGTTGAAGCTTTGCGCCCGGCCGGTACCGACGTTGAAGATGCCGGACACTTGCGGGTGGTCCAGCAGCCAGAGCTTGACCTTGACCGTGTCCTCGACATGCACGAAGTCGCGTACCTGCTCGCCGTTTCCGTAACCGTCCGTGCCCTCGAACAGCTTGACGCTGTCGGCGCCGGCGCGGATCTGGTTGTGGAGGTGGAAGGCAACGCTGGCCATGCCGCCCTTGTGCTGTTCGCGCGGGCCGTAGACGTTGAAGTAGCGCAGACCCACCACCTGGCCCTGGAGCGATTTGCGGTGATGGCGCACGTACTGGTCGAACTGGAACTTGGAGTAGGCGTACATGTTGAGCGGCCGCTCGTGCTGACGTTCCTCCTTGAACACCGGGCCCATGCCATAGACCGATGCGGACGAGGCGTAGATGTAGGGTATCGAGCGGCCCTGGGTCCAGTGCAGCAAGGCCTTGCTGTATTCGAAGTTGTTCTTCATCACGAACTCGCCATCCCATTCGGTGGTGGCGGAACAGGCGCCCTCGTGGATCACCGCCTCGATGCGGCCTAAGTCGAAGCCTTCCTGGATGCGGCGCATGAAGTCGTGCCGATCCTGGTAGTCGACGATGTCGCAGTCGGCCAGATTCCGGAACTTGGTGCCGTCCTTGAGATCGTCCACCACCAGGATGTCGCTGATGCCGCGCTCGTTGAGCGCCTTGACGAGATTGCTGCCGATGAAACCCGCTCCGCCGGTCACGATATACATGGTCACCCTTTCTTCAGAGATTCGATCAGTGTCGTGGTGGAGAAGCCGTCGACGAAGGGCAGCACCTCTACCCTGCCGCCTGCCTTGTTGACACACGTGCCTCCGGCGATCTCTTCCGGCCGGTAGTCGCCGCCCTTGACCAGCACGTCAGGCACTATGCGGCAGATGAGTCGCTCGGGGGTGTCCTCGCCGAACGGCACCACCCAGTCCACCGCCGCCAGAGCAGAGAGCACCACCATTCGCGCGGCGAGCGGATTGATCGGCCGGCTGGCGCCCTTGAGGCCGCGCACCGAGGCGTCGTCGTTGACCGCCACGATCAGCCGGTCGCCGAGGGCGCGGGCGCGCTGCAGGTAATCGACATGGCCGGCATGCAGGATGTCGAAGCAGCCGTTGGTCATGACGATGGCCTCGCCGGCGGCACGCGCCCGGTTGACCAGCGCGACCAACTCATCCTCGCAGACCACGCCCTGACGGGCGGGGATCTGCTCCTCCATGGCGGCAGCCAGTTCGTCGATCGAGACCGTGGCCGTGCCGAGCTTGCCGACCACCACGCCGGCGGCGATGTTGGCCAGGGTGACCGCCTCCCGCATTGGCACTGCCGCACCAAGGGCAGAGGCCAGAACGGCGACCACCGTATCCCCGGCGCCGGTCACGTCGTAGACCTCACGCGCATGGGCGGGCAGGCTGTGCGGCGCCTGGCCGCGCTCGATCAGGGTCATGCCCTTCTCGCTGCGCGTGACCAGCAGGCCGGCAAGGTCCAGTTCCCGGCGCAGGCGTTCGCCTCGCAGCAGGAGATCGGATTCGTCGTTTGGTTTGCCGACCACTGCCTCGAACTCGGTCTGGTTCGGCGTCAACACGCTGGCGCCGCGATAGCGCGTGAAGTCTGCCCCTTTCGGGTCGACTACTACCGGCAAGCCTCGTGACCGCGCCAGTGCGATGAGCGTGGGAGCATCCCTGAGCACGCCCTTGGCGTAATCCGACAGGACTACCGCGCGCATCCCTGCCAGCGCCGCCTCGAAACGCTGGGCGATGCCGGTGCCGTCGCAGGCCGGGAAGCCGTCCTCGAAGTCCAGGCGGATGAGTTGCTGGTGCTTGGAGAGGATGCGCAGCTTGGTGATGGTGCGGCTGCCAGGGACGGTTACCAGCTCGCAGTCCACGCCCCTTGCCGCCAGACGCGTCTGCAGCATCTGTGCCTCGGGGTCTTCGCCGACCAGGCCGACCAGCGTCGTTGATGCGCCGAGCGCGGCGACGTTGAGCGCGACGTTGGCCGCGCCGCCAGGCCGGAATTCGTCGTCTTCGACCTTGACCACCGGCACCGGCGCCTCGGGCGAGATGCGCGAGGTCGGGCCCTGCCAGTAACGGTCGAGCATGATGTCGCCGACCACCAGCACGCTGGCTAGCGAGAAGTCCGGGAGTTTCAGATGCATGGCTCAGACGTGGTTTAATCGCAGCGCCGCATTCTACTTCGCATGCCATGTCTGTCGTATCCACCCTGCTCGACGACCACCTGCAAACCGCGTCGACGTTGCGTGATCAGGTCACTCGGATCGAGGCCATCGGTCGGTTGCTGGTCACCTGTCTGCACGCCGGCAACAAGGTCCTGCTGTGCGGCAACGGCGGCAGCGCTGCCGATGCCCAGCACATCGCCCCCGAACTGGTGTGCCGGTTCGAGAGCGCACGCCGTGGCCTGCCGGCCATCGCCCTGACCACCGACAGCTCGGGGCTGACCGCCATCGGCAACGACTTTGGCTTCGAGCGCGTATTCGCCCGCCAGGTCGAAGCCCTGGGTCGACCCGGCGACATGCTGGTGGCCATCTCCACCAGCGGCAACAGCCCAAACGTCCTGGCTGCAGTGGAAGCGGCGCGCGGCCTGGACGTGACCTGCATCGGTCTGCTGGGCGGTAGTGGCGGCGTGATCCGGGATCGCGTCCAGCACTCGCTGGTCATCGCCTCGAATGTCACCGCACGCATCCAGGAGTGCCACATCCTGGTCGGCCACATCTGGTGTGCCTTGATCGATGCCGCCTTCTCGGCAGGATAAAAAACCGAGACAGGCAATCGGGTATGGCTTGCTTCTTGCTAAATCAATGGCAAACCGATTCCGTGCCATGCCGCCAAGCCTCGACATCCTCGCCACCGCCGTGCTCGTCATCGACCGCACACGCACGGTCCGCTACATCAATCCAGCCGCCGAGAACCTGCTAGGGGTTTCCTCGCTGCATGCAGTAGGGCGGCCGGTACTTAACTGGCTCGGTGCATGCACAGAACTGGTGCGCGCCATCGATCATGCCCTCATTGAGGGCATGACCTACACCGAACATGATTTCACCCTGCCCCTGAACGGCCACAGCATCGTCATGTCCGCCACCGCATCGCCCCTCGACGGCTCCGATGGCTCGGTGGTGATCGAGTTGCATGTCGGACAGGGCAGCATGCGCATCGCCCGCGATGAACAGGTCATGGCGCAGAGTCAGGCTAGTCAGGCCATGTTGCGTCAGCTCGCGCATGAGATACGCAACCCGCTCGGCGGCATACGGGGTGCCGCCCAACTGCTTGAGGTCGAACTCGAAACGGGTGATTTGCGGGAATACACCCAGGTCATCATCCAGGAGACCAATCGTCTCCAGGGCCTGTTAGACCGCTTGCTGACTCCGGCCAAGCGGCCGGTCGTGCAGGCGGTCAATATCCATGAAGCGCTGGAACGGGTGCGCAGCGTTCTACTGGCGGAATTTCCGCGGTTGCAGTTCCGTCGCGATTACGACATCAGCCTGCCCGATCTTGTCGGCGACCCCGAGCAGCTTATCCAGGCGGTCCTCAATGTTGCTCGCAATGCCGCCCAGGCGCTGCAGGGACAAGGGCAGATCACGTTCCGCTCGCGGATTGCGCGTCAGGTTACCCTGGCAATGAAACGCTGGCCGCTGGCGGTTCGGATCGAGGTCATCGATAACGGACCCGGCATCCCCGAGGACATCCTGCCCAAGGTCTTCATGCCCCTGGTCTCGGGTCGCGATGGAGGCTCCGGGTTAGGGCTCACACTCGCGCAAAGCCTTGTTCAGCGTCATGAAGGCGCAATCCATGTGGACAGCCAGCCGGGCCGTACCTGTTTTTCCCTTTACCTGCCAATTCGTGAAACGCCATGAAACCTGTCTGGATCATCGACGACGACCGCTCCATCCGCTGGGTGTTCGAGAAGGCGCTGGCACGTGAGAACCTGCCGCACCGTATTTTCGACAGCGCCGAGGAGGCCTTGCGCGCGCTCGACCGGGAGACCCCCGGCGCGGTGTTGTCCGACATCCGCATGCCCGGGATGAGCGGCCTGGAGTTCATGGAAAAACTCAAGGTCGAGCACCCCAAACTTCCGATCATCATCATGACCGCCTATTCGGATCTGGACTCGGCGGTATCGGCCTTCCAGGGTGGCGCCTTCGAGTATCTGCCCAA
>Ga0302322_100005835_pt1 | contig 10841 bp, 8 predicted proteins | sample Fen_T0_2_FD_203757 | JGI IMG/M metagenome (GOLD analysis project Ga0302322, IMG submission 203757) | Peat permafrost microbial communities from Stordalen Mire near Abisko, Sweden - Fen_T0_2 | ecosystem: Environmental > Terrestrial > Soil > Wetlands > Permafrost | place: Sweden: Abisko... | reverse complement strand
ATTAATGCTTTGAATTCCCCGGCGAGCGCTTCCAGATCGGCGGCGGTCAGTTCCGTATCCGATTTGTAGCCTTTGGAATGCTTGGCTTCATCAAGTTTTTCATCGAGGATTTTGCGGATACCTTTGCCCATCGCCGGCTCAAGGCCTTCAGCCTTTTCCATAACGACATCGGCATACATCATGATCAAGCGCCGGTATGAATCCCAGACAAAACGTGGATTTTTAGTTTTGGCGATCATACCGGGGATAGTGGCGGGTGAGAGCCCGACATTGAGAACGGTATCCATCATTCCGGGCATGGACGAACGGGCGCCGGAGCGGCAGGAGACCAGAAGAGGATTCACGGCGTCGCCGTATTTCATTTCCATGATCGCTTCGATTTTCTTCATCCCGGCGAGGACCTGGTCCGTCAACTCAGCGGGGAGTTTACAACCGTTAGCATAATAAGCAGTACAGCACTCGGTGCTGATGGTGAAACCTGCCGGCACGGGGATACCCAGTGCGCACATTTCCGCCAGGTTTGCGCCTTTTCCGCCTAACAGGTTTTTGTCGCTGGCTTTACCTTCTGCGGTTCCGCCGCCAAAGGTATACACATATTTTGTCATAGTTACTCCTTATAGATAATTAATTATAGTCTTTAGTAATTTCCGGATACCGCGCGATGTATTGTCGTTCGTGCTTGACCGGGGAGTTCTGCGCCGCGCCGGGGTTATTCTTACAATTCCTGAACCCTGACGGTTTTTTTAGCATCACGGAAAGCGAGTGTTATTGCTGGTAATCTTGCTCATAAATCGGCTGAATCCGCTATATTGACCGGGGATGGTTTCCCGGACGATTTCCATTACCGGGCCGGCTAATGGAAAAGGAACGAATAAGTTTAAGCCAACCATTGACTCCTGATTAATTTTTGACACTCTAGAAATTATAACCCCAATTAAACAAAACCTCAAATATTCAATGTATTTTTAACTTAATTTTAATATTGAAAAGACTTTTATGTTAGAAACGACACAGGATTGAAATGTGCCTGAAAATGATATTGATTTAGTGCTTAGTTGCACAAGTTCACATATTAATTTTGTAAAAAAGAGCTACTCGTCATACGTTCACTTTTCTCAATATTTACTTACTCCAATAAAACCTCCCCCTCTGGCTCCCTCTCCGTGCGCGGCGAGGGAGGAGATTGCTTAGAGGGGCTGCGCCCCTCTAACTCAAGCCTTGCTTAATATGAATGCTACTTTCGGTCTTCGAACCTCAATGGCGAGAAAATATAACGCTAATTTCCTCAATCAGGTATTAGGTTTAGTATCATGTAATAAAAAAAGAGGGCGCGAATATTCGCGCCCTCTTTTTAACAAACAGCCGATTGTCACTAGGAATGATTCAGCGGTGTCATAGTTAACAGTTCTTTGGCAATTTCCGGATACCTGGCGATGAACAGGAGTTCATCCTTGACCAGCGGTTTCTGGGCCGCCACATTGGCGTATCTGACCAGTTCCAGAACCCGGGCGGCTTCGTCCGCGTCACGGAAAGTAATGGCTTTATCGCTGGTAATTTTATTCATAATATGGCTGAAGCCGGAAATCCCGCTATATTGGCCGGTAATGATTTCACGTCCGGTTTCCACCAGTTCGGGCTCGCCGCGTCCCAGTTCTTCGTAGCTGTATAGTTCGTAATTTGCCGCGTCTTTTAACACACCGTCGGCATGGATGCCGGAGGCGTGGGCAAAGGCATTTGCACCGACACCGGGTTGGTTAATGGGAATCGGAACGCGGAAGGCATAGGCGGCAAACTGGGCCGTCATCCACGCCTTGGATAAATTGATTTTATGGCCCATGTGGTAGTTTTTGGCGAAATCCTTTGATTTTAAAATCGCCAACAGAATAGCCACCAGGTCGGCATTCCCGGCTCTTTCGCCGATGCCGTTAACAGTGGTATTGATGTAACAATCCTGACCGCCGTCGATTGCCCCTTTGGCGCCGGCAATCGAGTTCGCGACAGCCATACCCAAATCACCGTGGCAATGAAGTTCAATCGGCATACAGACTTTTTCGGCCAGGGTTTTTGCTGTTTCATAAATCGTAAACGGATTATCGTATCCAAGGGTATCGCAATACCGCAGACGGTCGGCGCCGTGTTCTTTAGCGGCTTTACCGAACTCAATCAGATAATCGATGTCGGTGCGTGAAGCATCCTCAGCGTTAACGCTAATCGCTTTTGCGCCGTGGGCCATGGCCGCATCCACCGCATCGGTCATCATTTTCGTTACATCTTTAGGGGTCTTCTTCCCCAGGTATTTTCCGTTTATCATCTGGGCTGAGGTGGAGGTGGAAAGTGCGAGATATTCAATCTCCGGCACAAGTTTATAGGTTAATTCCACGTCTTCTTTCATCGCCCTGATCCAGCCGGACAGGCGGATTGGTTTAAGGACGCCCATTTCCGCCAGTTTCAGGTTTGCTCTGATGTAATGGGTCTCATGGTGTGTGGTGGTAAAACCGAATTCGGACTGGAAAATACCGATTTCGTTGAGATAGATGTTTATCATCGTTTTTTCTAACTTTGATAAACCAAGTTTGGCAGTCTGCACCCCATCCCGATTGGTAACATCAACCAGATAAATTTTACCCATAATCCCCTCCAAACAAGCCTAAACTTGCCTAATTCCAATAATAACAGTCTATTGTTACGGAAATATTACATTTCGAAATGGTATTTTTCTATCGGAAGGAAGCAATAAAGAACCGGGGTTATTTCCGCTGAAGTTTCCGTATGACCGCATCGGCAACCTGGGAAGTACCGACTGCTTTATCCGGGGCGCCGGGTTTGAAGTCATAGGTAACATCCTTGCCTTCGGCAATCACGGCGGCAACTGCTTTTTCCACCCGGTCGCCGGCTTCTTTCTCCCCGAGGTGGCGGAGCATCAACATGCCGGAAAGCATCATGGCCATGGGGTTGACTTTGTTCATCCCGGTATATTTGGGGGCGCTGCCGTGAGTAGCTTCAAAAAGCGCTAAGTCGGCGCTGAGATTGGCGCCGGGCGCTACGCCCAGGCCGCCCACCAGTCCGGCACAGAGGTCGGAAAGGATGTCGCCGTAGAGGTTCGGGGCGACCAGGACATCATAAGCCTCCGGCTTTTGCACCAGTTGCATGCTCATGTTGTCGACGATTCTATCTTCAAATTCGATATCCGGATAGTCTTTAGCGACTTCGCGGGCACAGGCCAGGAACAGGCCGTCGGAAAATTTCATAATATTGGCTTTATGCACCGCTGTAACTTTTTTACGATGGTACTGGCGGGCATAGTCGAAAGCAAATTTCACAATGCGTTTGCTGCGGAATTCGGAAATAGGTTTGATGCTGATTCCCGAATCAGGGCGGATGGCGCCCTTTTTGGCATCGGCGATAAATTTAATCAGGTTGGCGGCTTCAGGGGTGCCTTTCTCAAATTCGATACCGGCATAAAGGTCTTCCAGGTTTTCCCGGACCATGATAAGGTCAATATCCTTGAAACGGGACGGCACCCCGGGGTAGGTTTTACATGGCCGCAGGCAAACAAAAAGCTCCAGTTCCTTACGCAGGGCGACATTGACGCTGCGGAACCCGGACCCGACCGGTGTAGTCACCGGGCCTTTCAGCGCTACCTTATTTTTTTTCACCGATTCAATGACGTAAGCCGGCAGGGGGGTATCGTATTTTTCCATGGCATAACTGCCGACTTCGCCGATTTCCCAATTGAATTTGACGCCGGTGGCTTCCAGCACACGTTTGGTGGCTTCGGTAACTTCCGGCCCGACACCATCGCCGGGGATGAGCGTAACATTATAGGCCATTGTTTCTCCCTGAGGTCTCTTCGTATTTTATAGTTTAATATCGCCGTGTTTTTCGATGTAAGGAAGGAGCCCGCCTTCATCCAGGATTTTCAGCATTACATCCGGAATTTTACCGAAGGTTAGGACCTTGCCGTTAGTCTTATTCCTGATAATCCCGGCCTCGAGCTCGATTTCCAGCTGGTCGCCGTTGGCAATATCGTCGGTGTTGCAGATCAGAATCGGCAGGCCGAGGTTAATCGCGTTGCGGAAAAATATGCGCGCCACGGATTTCGCCAGGATTGCTTTGACGCCGGCCATTTTGATGACCAGCGGCGCGTGTTCCCGGCTGGAACCGAGGCCGAAGTTATTGCCGCCGACGATAAAATCGCCCGGTTTCACGCGTGACGCGAAAAGCGGATCAGCATCTTCCATCACATGCTTGGCCAACTCCGGCAGATTGCTTCTCAAATAAGCGTATTTACCCGGGATAATGTGGTCGGTTGAAATATCGTCGCCGAATTTAAAAGCTTTTCCTTTCAGCATTTATAGAAACTCCCTTGGGTCTGTAATCTCACCTTTAATCGCGGTGGCCGCGGCCGTGGCCGGACTGCCCAGATATACAAAAGCTTCGGGACTGCCCATTCGACCCTTAAAATTACGGTTAGCCGTAGAGAAGCAGCTTTCGCCGTCTCCCAATACGCCCTGATGCAAACCGAGGCAGGAACCGCATCCCGGGGGCAATATCACCCCACCCGCTTCCAGGAATGTTTCGATATAACCGGCTTCGGTAGCTGCCATCAGAATATCTCTTGACGCCGGAGCGATTATCAGCCGCGTTTTCAGATTGCGGTATTGGCCTTTCAGTATTTTGGCGGCGATTTTCAGGTCTTCCAGGCGACCGTTGGTGCAGGTGCCGATGGATACCTGCTGAACTTTGGTCCCGGCGACTTCTTTTACGGGGACGACATTATCAACGGTATGGGGTTTGGCCACCATCGGCTCCAGTTCGCCCAGTTTGATAGTGATGGTTTTTTCGTAGACGGCATCATCATCCGCCTGAACGGGCATATAATGGTCAGCCCGACCCTGTTCGGTGAGAAAACGCATGGTAACTTCATCGGCCGGGAAAATCCCGACTTTAGCCCCGGCTTCCACGGCCATGTTGGAGACCGTGAGACGCTGCGGCATGGTAACGTTGGCGACGCCGGATCCGCCGAATTCCAGCGCTTTGTAGGTGGCGCCGTCGGCCCCGATTTTACCGATGAGATACAGAATCAAATCTTTGGCATTAACACCTTTGGAAAACTTGCCCTTTAGTTCAATTAAGAAAGTTTCCGGGACGCGGAACCATGTCCGCCCTAAACCCAGCGCAATCGCCACATCCGAAGAACCCATACCGCAGGCAAAAGCACCTAATCCGCCGGCGGTGACAGTATGAGAATCCGTGCCGACAATCAAATCACCGGGTTTGGCGAATGATTCCGCGACAATCTGGTGACAGACGCCGTCGCCGACCTCGCTGAGAAATGCGCCGGTCTGGGCAGCGAATTCCCGCAGCAGGATATGGTCGTTGGACATTTCCCGGCTTTGACTGGGAGCAGCGTGGTCCAGAAATAGCGCTGCTTTCAGCGTTTCTGCCGGTTTTTTAAATTTGGCCGCGCGGAATTGCCTGACGGTCAACGGCCCGGTAGTATCCTGCACAAAAGCGAGGTCGACCTGCGCGACGACGATATCGCCGGCGCGAACGTCACTGCCGGATTTGGCACTAAGTATTAATTCCGAAATTGTTTTACCCACAGTTAAGCCGCTCCATAAGTTAAACTTAGCTAATCACTACGTCCCGATAAAATAATTTCAAATGACAACACAAGGTGTGAAGGAACTATATTTTCATTTTATCTGTAAACAAGGTAATAAAACAAGTGTTGGCGGTAAATACGAAATCCTAATCAGATTTTTGAAATAATGCATTTACTAACGGAGAGGGATTCCCAAATGTAAGTTATGGAAGATAAATCCCTCTATATGAGGCCGTCCGGAAATGATGTTTTACAGCGGAAAATGTGGATTCCCGCTTTCGCGGGAATGACAAACCGGGGAAAACAGCGTCAAGCTTTGCTTGACGCTGTTTTCTTTTCATTGTCAACGTCGGGCTTGACCCGACAATCCAGAGATTTCTGACAGCCTCATAATTTCCCATAAAACCAATTACTTCTTTAGTTTCTGTAACTTATTCAGCAGGCTCCCACTGCCGGATATCCAAACAAAAACAAAATCCCCTCCGTCTGATTCAAGGCGGAGGGGATTTAACGCCTGCGGTTAATAAACCGATTCTATAGTCTTTCTTTAACCAGTGTTTCCACGACCGAGGGATCGGCCAGGGTGCTGGTATCGCCAAGATTAGTGACGTCACCGGCAGAAATACGGGTGAGAATACGACGCATGATTTTGCCGCTTCTGGTTTTGGGTAAACCGTCGGCGAACTGGATCTTATCCGGCGAAGCCAGCGGACCAATCTGTTTGCGTACCCAGGCAACCAGTTCTTTCTTCAGTTCGTCGGTTTTTTCCACGCCCGTCTTCAAGGTGACGAAGGCATAAATACCTTCACCTTTTATCGGGTGCGGCATGCCGACAACCGCGGCTTCGGCGACACTGGGATGTGACACAAACGCGCTTTCTACTTCTGCCGTGCCGATACGGTGACCGGAAACCTTAATAACATCATCGATCCGGCCCATCAGCCAATAATAGCCGTCCTCATCTTTTCTGGCGCCGTCACCGGTGGTATAAACACCGGGGAAGCGGGTGAAATAGGTATTCTTGAATCTGGCGGGGTCGCCATAAACGCTGCGCATTAAACCGGGCCAGGGTTTCTTGACGACCAGGTAGCCGCCCTCATTGACATCACAAGGACTGCCGTCTTCGCGGATAATCGCCGGGTCGATGCCGAAGAAGGGCATCGTGGCGGAGCCGGGTTTGATGGGGGTCGCGCCGGGGAACGGGGTCAGCATAAAGCCGCCTGTTTCCGTCTGCCAGTAGGTATCGATAATAGGGCATTTGCCTTTACCGATGACGTTGTAATACCACATCCAGGCTTCGGGGTTGATAGGTTCACCGACGGTAGCCAGGATGCGCAGGCTGCTCATATCGTGTTTGTTGGGCCAGGCATCGCCGTCCCGCATCAAAGAACGAAGCGCGGTAGGGGCAGTATAGAAAATGCTGACCTTGTATTTTTCGATCAGTTCCCAGAATCTATCAGGATTGGGGTAAGTAGGGACGCCCTCGAACAACACCATTGTCGCGCCGTTGGCCAGTGTGCCGTAGCAGTTGTAGCTGTGACCGGTAATCCATCCGATGTCGGCGGTGCAGAAATAGGTGTCTTCGTCCTTATAATCCATAACGTATTTGAAAGTTAACGCAGTGTAAAGCAGATAGCCGGCCTGAGTATGCAGCACACCTTTCGGTTTGCCGGTGCTGCCGCTGGTGTAAAGGATGAATAAGGGGTCTTCAGAGTCACATTCTTCCGGCTTACAATACCGGGGCAAGTCGGGATCGTTCATCAGGTCGTGGTACCACAGGTCCCGTCCCGGTTCCATTTTGATTGGAATTCCGGCGCGTTTCACGACCACGACCTTCTTTATCGTGGGGCAGGATTTCAGCGCTTCGTCCGCATTGTCTTTGCTGTTTATCGTCTTGCCGCTGCGGTAGTAACCGTCGCTGCAAACCAGCACCGAAGAGGCGCAGTCATTCATCCGGTCACGCAGTGCATCGCCGCTGAAGGCGCCGAACACAACACTATGGATTGCCCCGATTCTGGCACAGGCCAGCATCGCAATCGGCAGTTCGACAATCATCGGCAGATAAATGGAAACGCGGTCGCCCTTCTTCACGCCTAATTTCTTGAGCACATTGGCGAATTTGTTGACTTCATAATACAGCTGCTGGTAGGTTAAGGTCTTTGTATCGCCGATATCGCCTTCCCAGATAAAGGCGGCTTTGTTCTTGCGGGGGCCTGTAAGGTGGCGGTCGATGCAGTTATACGAAACGTTTATCTTGCCGCCGACGAACCATTGATGCTTCGCGTCCGAAAAATCCTGTATTAAAACCTTGTCCCATTTCTTGAACCAGTCCAGCTGTTCCGCCATTTCTCCCCAGAAGCCTTCGGGGTCGTCGATGGATTTCCGGTAGATTTTATTGTACTGGGCCATACTCTTGATGTAAGCCTGCTGACTCAATTCCCTGGAGGGTTTGAAAACTCGTTTTTCCTCCATCATGGAGGTAATTTGTTTTTCTACATTTTCAGCCATATTACTCCGGTACACTCCTTAACTTATTACACAGCAGGCACACTGCCTGATTTCACATTGATTAAGGACAACAACAGTTAGGAATAGCGGCTTGAATCTAAACTGCCATAATTCTACATCCGTGAATAAATGGAGTCAATTGCAAAAAATACCAATAAAATAGGTATTAATGCGTACAGGATTTTTGAGTCAATTACGAAAATATGTCATTGTGAAGGGAAAGAAGCCGGTGATATAAAGAAGGCGAATTCAAACACTTTTCATTAACTCGATCTGAATATTCCTTTCTTTCCTGACTTCATCCATGTTTTCAGGATGCATCAGGTTGATCAGAGTTATCGCATAATCAGAAGCGATTAAGGCATGTCTTTTTACATGAGGAGTAGCTGCAACTTGCCCCATAACCCTTAGAACTTTAACCTTTACCGGGTCTTTTTCTTGACGGGCCAGAGCGTTAAGCTTAAAGGCAACTTTCCGCGCATCCTGAAATTTCGCCTGGCCTTCTTGCCATTTTCGATTGATTTCAAAGGCTTCTTCAATTGCGGCATCATGAGGGGTATTTGTCAGGGTTAAAATATGTTCCGCTAGCAACAGGCTGTATTTTGATATATTTTTATGGTTGTGGCTCTTGCTGTCAAACGCGGAAATAAGTTCCGCTTTTAACTCCGGAATATCATCAATTTTCCTGATTATTCCCACATCGCCTAAATAGCTGTCTTTCTTATCTTTCATGATGGGGTTCTTTATGAGTAAAATGCCAAAATTATTCATTCCCAGCGGTTAAGAGGGAGTGACTGAGGAACTAATCTGACTTCTACTTCTTAGTGAAAATAATGTGGTGCTTCCACGCATCGGAAGTTTCGGGAAAATCGGTGCGGAACTGGGCGCCGCGGCTTTCCTGGCGGATGAGCGCGGCTTCGGCCATCAGGCTGCCGGTCAGAATCATGTTACTCAGTTCGTAAGAGACCCTTTCGGTGAGGGGCAGGCCCCGCTGCCAGGCAGCCAGGATATCGGCGGCGGCGGTGAGGCCTTCCTGATTACGGATAATGCCCACTTTGTCCCACATCAGGTTTTTCAGAGTGGAAACACTGATTTCCGGCATCTTTTTGCGTGATTTTCTTTCGGGCAGGAAATGATATTCGTCCGCGTTCTTTTTCTTTTCGGCGGCCTTGGGGTTGTCGCCATTTTTAGTCCTTTCCATGATGCGCTTGCTGAAAACCAGCACTTCCAGCATGGAGTTGGAAGCCAAACGGTTGGCGCCGTGCACGCCGGTGCAGGCGGTTTCGCCGGCAGCAAACAGGCCGGGGATATTAGTTTCGCCCCAGGTGTTGACCTTGACCCCGCCCATAAAATAGTGAGCGGCGGGAGCGACCGGCACCATTTCTTTGGTAATATCCAGTCCGTAATCGAGGCAGAACTGGTAAATATTCGGGAAACGGGTGGTCACCAGGTTATGGGGAAGATGGGTAACATCGATAAAAACATTATCCGCGCCGGTTTTGGCCATTTCATAGACGATACTGCGGGCGACGACATCCCGTGACGCCAGCTCTTTTTCAGGAGCATAATCGGGCATAAACCGGTAGCCGTGAATATTACGCAGGATGCCGCCCTCGCCCCGCACTGCTTCCGATATCAAAAATGTAGGGACACCGGACAGGCGTAAAGCGGTGGGATGAAACTGGAAGAATTCCATGTCGGTGAGCTCGGCGCCGGCTTTGAAAGCGAGGGCGAGCCCGTCGCCGGTGGCGATCTCCGAATTGGTATTGAATTTATAAAGCTGGCCCGCGCCGCCGGTAGCCAGAATCAGCCATTTGCATTCAAATTCTTCAAAAGCGCCGGTGCGGCAGTTCATGGCTTTGACGCCCTTGACCGTGCCCTTGTTAAACAGGATTTCCGTGGCCAGATAGCTTTCCAAAACCCGGATGCGGGAGGCCCGGACGCGTTTGCTGAGGGTGACTTCGATATGTTCGCCGGTGGCGTCGCCGCCGGCATGCAGGATACGGGGAACGCTGTGCGCCGCTTCCATGGTCAAAGCAATTTTACCCTCCAGGGTATCGAAGGGGACGCCGAATTTGACCAGGTCGGCAATTCTGTCCGGAGCTTCTGTCGCCAGAATCCGGACGGCTTCTTTGTCGCACAAACCTTTGCCCGCGGCCAGAGTATCTTTAATATGCAGTTCGGCGGAATCATTCAGTCCGATAGGCGCAGCGATGCCGCCCTGGGCATGCCGGGTATTGCATTCTTCGATACCGCTTTTGGTAAGAATAAGAACACTGCCTTGCTCTTTTGCGAGCAAGGCAGTGTAAAGTCCTGCAATACCACTGCCTACCAATATGTAGTCGTAATAACTCACCCTGGTGATACTCCTTGCCGGATAGGCTCATGGTTTCGATGTGAATTTGGCGCGGTACATCGGTTAAATCAATAATTTAACTGTGAGCGATGGTATCTTCCTGTTGTTTACCGACAACTGCCCATTTCGCGACTCTCATCGTCGAGCCGGAATCGGTTTTGATCAGGAAACTATCTTCGTACACAGTATCGATTGTTCCGTAAATACCGGCATTGGTGATAATCTTTTCGCCTTTCTGCAGCGCCTGCAGCATTTTCAATGTGTCCTGCTGTTTTTTACGCTGCGGACGGATAGTGAAGAAATACATAAATCCGAAGATAATCACGATGAAAACGAGCAGATACACAAAACTGAGGTTGCTGGATGTGC
>Ga0302322_100005833_pt1 | contig 10845 bp, 7 predicted proteins | sample Fen_T0_2_FD_203757 | JGI IMG/M metagenome (GOLD analysis project Ga0302322, IMG submission 203757) | Peat permafrost microbial communities from Stordalen Mire near Abisko, Sweden - Fen_T0_2 | ecosystem: Environmental > Terrestrial > Soil > Wetlands > Permafrost | place: Sweden: Abisko... | reverse complement strand
AATTCGGCGTGCCTGGGGAGGACCTTGACTACTTTCTGATCCATGGCCCAACGCCGAAAGAGGTTCTGACTCGCTACGGCGCCATCACTGGACGTCCCAGTCTGCCACCAGCTTGGTCGTTCGGGCTTTGGCTGACGACCTCGTTTACGACCGATTACGACGAACCAACGGTGATGGGCTTCATTGATGGCATGAAGGAGCGCAACCTGCCCCTTCACGTATTTCACTTCGATTGCTTCTGGATGAAGGGGCACCACTGGGTCAATCTCGAGTGGGACAAGCAGGTGTTTCCGGATCCGGCTGGCATGCTTCGGCGTCTCAAGGATCGCGGGCTGCACGTCTGCGTGTGGATTAACCCCTACATTGGCGAGCGCTCGCAGCTATTCGATGAAGGTGCAGCCCAGGGCTTCCTGCTGAAGCGCCCGAATGTCGACGTGTACCAGCATCATCACTGGCAGGCAGGCATGGCCTTCGTGGACTTCACCAATCCAGGTGCCGTCGACTGGTACAAATCCAAGCTGCGAGCACTGTGTCAGATGGGCGTGGATTGTTTCAAGACCGATTTCGGTGAAGAGATCCCAACCGATGTTGCCTACTTCGACGGTTCAGATCCGGCGAAGATGCACAACTTCTATACCTATCAGTACAACCGTGCGGTATTTGAGCTGTTGGAAGAGCAACGCGGACGCGGCGAGGCCGTGCTCTTTGCCCGCTCGGCGACAGCCACTTGCCAGCAATTTCCCGTGCATTGGGGCGGCGATTGCTACGGCACTTTCGAGTCGATGGCAGAGAGCTTGCGCGGTGGGCTTTCGCTCACGATGTCAGGGTTTGGCTTCTGGAGCCACGATATCGGAGGCTTCGAGAGCCAGTCGCCCCCTGCGGTGTACAAGCGTTGGGTCGCCTTTGGCCTGATGTCATCGCACAGCCGGCTGCATGGTAGTAACACCTACCGTGTGCCTTGGGTCTACGACGACGAGGCCGTCGACGTCGTGCGCCATTTCACCCAACTCAAGTGTCGTTTGATGCCGTACTTGATGCAAACTGCCGTCGAGGCCAATCTTCGCAGTGTACCGATGATGCGCGCGATGGTCCTCGAATTTGCCACGGATCCAAGCTGCCGTCCCCTCGATCGCCAATACCTGCTCGGCCCAGCCTTGTTGGTGGCACCGGTCTTCCACGAGCAGCGCGCCGAGTACTATCTACCCGAAGGCAATTGGACGTCACTGTTGAATGGCACGACGCGCTCTGGGCAGAAGTGGCACTTCGATGAGCTGACGTTCCTTGAGATGCCAATCTTCATTCGGCCCAATCACGTCGTTGCCATGGGCCCGGTCGTCGACCAAGTCGACTACGACTACACCAAAGACGTGCGTTTAGTTTTTGGTCAGCTCGACGGAGCAACTCCGATGGACTGCCAGCTGTACGACCGGGTGGGCCAGGCAACGATGCGCTTCACCATCGAACAGAAGCCCGGGAAGCTCGAGCTCAAGAACATCGAAGGTCGCACGGACTTCGAGCTTCAGCTGCCCTGGGCCAAGCGCATCACAGAAAGCAATGGTGCCAAAGTCATCGCGTCAGCGCGGCTTGCTGGGGATCCCGGTGGGCTCGTGCTGCGCGCCACGAGCTCAACCGTAAGCGTTTCGTTCGAGTAGCGGCAGGACTGGCGACTGCGCTCGCGCCTGCCGCTTCTGGGCCCAATTGAGCCAAGCTGGCAGCACCAGCACCGCTGCGAGCAAAGTCGTGATCTCACCGAGAGCCGCGGCAAGGCCAAAGGACCGCACCGCTCCGTTGATCGACGACAGCAAGGCAAAATAGCCGAGCTGAGTAGTCAACGAGCAGAGTACCACTGCGCCGCCGGTTTCGACGAGCAGGCGTTCCATGCCGGCATGGCCCACAAGATCCCTGCGTTTCATGATGTTCAACGCGTAGTCGGCACCCACGCCAATGCTGATCGGGATGGCAACAAAATTGAGAAAATTCAGTTTTATCTTGAGCAGGAAGAGCAACCCAACCAACCAAACCATGCCCACGAGCAAGGCCGCTAACGCGGCCCATCCCGAGGCGCGTCCGCGGAATGCAAACAGAATGACGAGCAAGGTCCCGAGCAGGCTCAGCGCAATTGCTTTGGGCGCGTCCTCACCGACATTCAGCAACATGTCGCTGAAAATCACCGGATCGCCACTGCCGCGAATGACCTCGCCGTTCGGCAGCACCACCTCGCGAAACGCATCTGCGAACTCGAACAAGTAATGGGCGTCGTACACGCTACGTCCGCTGCGCGGCACGATGTACACGATTGTGCCCCGTCGGCCACTTTGTTCGGTGAAGGGCCGCGCGACCGCTTCCGGCAGATCGGAAAGCTCCACGGCGCTCAGCTTCTCCGGTAAATGCTGGCGAATGCGTTCCCAGTCCGCGTCGCAGAGCGCACCGTGAGCCCGCGCTCGGTAGATCTTGTCCTGAATATCGGCAAGCAGTTCGAGTTTCTTCGCTTGATCTTTGGGTACAAGGTTGAAAATACTGACTACCTTGTCAAAGGGCTTGTGATCGGTCGGCGCGGCTTCGAGCCGACGTTCGAGCTCGGCTACGAGCGGTGCTACTTGGTCTAAGCGATCGACAACGATCGCGCGCCCATCTTGACCGAGGCGACCAACCAGTTTGTCCACGCGGGTACTAAGCAAACTCGCCGACGTTGGGCTCGTGCGATCGTTACCCACCCGATGCATGTCGTACTCCATGGGATCGCGGGCAAAGTAGAGTACGGTAAGAATCGTCGCCGCGCCGGCCAAACCAATACTGGCCATAGCAACCGCCCTCGAACCGCGCTTTACGGCCCAAACAAACGGTAACCCGTAGTAACCGCGCAGGCGTTGACGCCACAAAGGTTCGTGCTCGAACATCGGACGAAAGCGTTCGGAAAGCACGAGCAAGGCCGGCAGCAATGCGTAGGTTGCGGCCCAACAAAGGAGCATGCCGGCGCCGCCGATGATGCCAAAATGGCGGAAGCCACGGAAATCCGTGATAGCGAGCGATCCGTAGGCGATCATTGCTGCACCTGCCGCAGCCAAGGTCGCACCTGTCGTTTCGCGCTGCGCTAGGCTCACCGCAGCGCGAACACCGAGCTTCTCATCGCGCCGCGCCTCGATGTAGCGCGCCATATACATGATGCTGAAGTTGATCCCGTTGCCAGCAATAATGCTGACCAAGAAGCCTGTCGCAGTATTCAAATACCCGACACTTAGTTCGGCCATACCAAAGGACCAAACCAGGCCAACGCCGATTGAAGCGCTCATGGCCAGCAAGGCGCGGATGCGCAGGAAGTAGACGAAGACAATCCCGAGCACCAACCCCACACCGAGCAGCCCCACCTCGGTCAGATCCTTGACCACTGCGCGCTGCGTCTCGGCGCTCGTAATCAGATTGCCTGTGAAGTTAACGCGAAAACTTGGATCGCGCGCGGTGAGAGCGAACTCGCGGGTCATCTCGACGATGAGCCGTTGCAATTCGAAAGCCTTCGAGTCACCACTACCGAGGGGGGTTCGCACGAGAATCGCCGCCAACTTTCCCTGCTCACCCAAATAGTAGCCATCTTGCCCCACTCGTGACTGTTCGGCCTTGATCTCCTGTTGTTTCAGCCGTTCGAGTAGCGCATCGAGCTGCTGTTTGGATGCGGGTGCAGTGGCATGAGCATTCCCTGGCGGGTTATCGTCGAATCCAAGATCGAACCCGGCCTTTTTGGCGACGGTCTTGGAGTAGTAGTCAGCTACGTCGTCACGTAGCTGTTGCAGATCCGCGATTGACGCATAAAGTTGCTTGTGCTCGCGCAAGAAGTCTTCGACGGGCTTGGGCCCCGCATCGACTCCAGCCACCAATTGTGGCCCCAAGGCAGCAATCTTGGGCGCGATGGCGTCGACGTAGGCCTTGAGCACCTCGGGCCCCGCGGCTTCGGCCACGACGGTCAGCGTGGACTGCGCGAGTAGTCGCTGGTTCACACGTCGCAGTTCCACCACACTGGGCTTGTTGTCCGGCAAAAGTTCGCTAAAGCTTGTCCGCAACTGTAGCTTTGATGCGCAAACTCCAGCAGGAATCAGCGAAAGCATCACCAAGGCGACCACCCAAAAGGGTCGCCGAACCTGCCAATCTGCCAGCCGTGCCAAGACACTACCGAACCACGAGAACGTCATGGTCGCCCCCTGTGCACGCCGCGTGCCAGCCCAGTTGCAGGCACCGACTTGCTTGCATCTGCCCACTCAACTGTTGTAGCTAGAGTACGCTAGAACCTCAGGCTTTCCTCGTCACGCGCGCCGCAAAAGAACCGCGCAAATGTGTCTCAATGCAACTGCCTATGACCCAGTACTTCTTCTTCAAGCGATCGGCGCGGCTAGTTACCGCGACCGCCCTCGGGCTCGCTGGTTGCAGCAAGCCCCAACCCAACGCGCCGAGCCAGGACTTCGCGCGGCGACACCAGTGCGCGGTGAGCGCGGTAACGTCAGACAAGGAAGCGTCGAATCGGATGCGCATTACCGGTTGCGGTGAGAGCGAGATCTACGTGCGTAACTGTGAGAACAGTCGACCTTCGGCCCCGGTAGCTGAGCCGCGCCAGCAGATCACCGAAGCGGAAGTTAGGCACGCTTCGCCGCGCGCCACGAGCTTCAGCGAACAAGGGTGCGCCTGGACGCGCCAACAAAATGCGAGCGCTCCGCGCGCAGATGGTGCCCCCCAGCCAAAATGGCTTTCTGAACCGTGAGGCTGTGTCTCTCGATAGCTACTAGGTCGAACAGGTCCCATTGTTAGTGTCGGTGCGGCGTGATTGCGGCGGGATCCGTTGGTTCGTCCATCAAGACGATTGGTAGCTCGAGGTTGATACGACACTTGCAGACACCGCTGACTTGGCTTATCCACCATTCACTTATGTCCTGCGGCTGTCGATGTTGACCCCAGCTCGTCGCATGAAACCCTTCCCAGGCATTTCCAGTGTGTGCAAACCTGATGGCTTCCCGAATTAAGGAACCCCGCGTCAGGACGCGAAAATTCTCGACCGCACCCTGCCGATTGGGATTGGACGCCCACGCTTTAGCCCCGGCCAACCGAATCGGGTCATCAGAAATGGTAGTTACCCGAGTCGGGTTTGACCGTTGGTGCCGCCGCCAAGCAACGAATGGCAGAACTTGAATCCTTTCCCTGTCACCCACCTCCGAGGATCGACACGCTATGCGGATCTTGAAACTGTGCAGTTTGGCTCTCGCTTCGCTGTCAATGATTTCCAGCTGCAGCACGGACGGTACGCAGGCCGTACCCGTGGTTACAAGCGGTGGATCAGGCGCGACGACGAGCTCGAATGGCGGTACCAGCGTGAACGCAACGGGAGGTGCAGCAACCGGCGGTTCGCAAGTCGTGTCTTCGGGTGGCACTAGCCAAGGCGGTACGGCCACAGGCGGCAAGGCGTCGACAGGTGGCACCTCGACAGGCGGCGCGAAGGCAACCGGTGGAAGTGCGATCTCAACCGGCGGCGCGAAGGCAACCGGTGGAAGTGCGATCTCAACCGGCGGTGCAACTTCAACAGGCGGCAGCGCGACCACGGGCGGGGTAGCCCCGATCGGAGGCAATGCAAGCACCGGCGGCGCCATGGCCACAGGTGGCAAAACGAGTGCTGGTGGTACGACGACAACCGGTGGTTCAGTGAGTGTCGGCGGCTCCACGTCGATCGATCGACCGTGTCCTACGGATGGAACGGTCTGCAAGATCATGCCCTTTGGTGATTCGATTACCGACGGCTACAATGGGGACACGCCCGGCGGCTATCGTGTCGAGCTGTTCCGCTTGGCGCATTCCGCGGGAAAGAGCATTACGTTCGTTGGTGACCTCACGAACGGCCCCTCGACAGTCGACGGGGTGGCTTTCCCGACGAATCACGAAGGGCACAGCGGCTGGACGATTGCCCCGAAGAGTGGAAGAAGTGGCATCTCGACGCTCGTGGCGACGGTCATGCCGAAGCACAAGCCGCATATTGTGCTGCTCATGATAGGCACCAACGATGCCATCGACAACTACGACATGACGAACGCGCCGACGCGACTGGGTGCGCTCATCGACAGCATCTACGCGCAGCTACCAACCGTCACGATCGTCGTAGCTCAGCCGGTTCCGTCGCGTGGCGATGGAACCAAGGGCGACGATACGGCCCTCAGTGCCCGCATCAAGACCTTCGACGACGCCATTCCCGCCGTCGTAAAATCGCGCACTGATGCCGGCAAACACATTCTCGTGGTCGACATGTACACGGCCTTCAACGCCAACAAGGCTGCCCTGATCGAAGACGAGTGGCACCCGAACCTCGCAGGCTACGTGCTGCTTGGTTCCAAGTGGTACTCGGCGATTCAGTCGCTGCTGTGAACACCAAACCGCAACAAATTGACTACTTGCTCTGGTTATTGAAGCCGAAATCGTATTCGAAGTCCTTGTCGAGGCCCTTCGATGACTTCGGGTAGGTGAGGCCCTTGGCGAGCTTTATCATGCAGTCGGTGATCTTGTTATTGTGAATACTGCTTTCGTCGTCGACAAAAGCTTTCTTCACTTTGCCTTCACCGTCGAGCACGACCTTCAACAGCACGTTGCCCTTGAGCTCGGGCTGTTCCTTGCGCACGTCCTCGTAGCACTTCTTGAAGGCCTTGCGATTCTCCTTGAAGATGTTGGCTACGCTCGCAGTCGTGCGCGAATCGTCTTTTGGCGCCTTGTCGTCATCGTCGTCATCGTCAGCTTTCTTGTCGGACGATTTCTTGGAGTCGGCCTTCTTCTCGGACTTGTCATCCGTCGCGCTTGCCTTGTCCGACCCCGACTTCTTGTCCTCGTCGTCGGGATTAGTGGCCATGTCACCCTTGGCGTCATCGCCGCCGCTGTCGGCGGGATCGGCCTTGTCCGACGCCGAAACCGGCGGTCGCGCTGGGCTTGAGCCGCAGGCAATGACGAGCGGTAGAGCCACTAATGACGCACTGACGAGGTACCAGTTGAGCTTGGATCGCGACATGCCGCGCATCATAGCGCGGCCCTGGGCGATCTTGGCAAGCCTTTTCCGGACCGGATCGGTGCCAAAAATCAGCTACACTCCGCCGCGATCATGGCGAATCTCACAGTAGAAGTTGCCTTTCACCACCCTGCCGAACTCGGGGAAGGTGCCCTGTGGGACGTGGAACAGGGAGTCCTCTACTGGGTGGACATCGTCGGCAACAAGGTAAACCGCTTCGACCCGCGCAACGGTTCCAACCTTGCCTACGATGTGGGTGAGAGTGTCGGTACGGTGGTCGTCAGCCAAGATGGCGTGTTGCTTCTGGGTGTGCGCTCCGGTTTGGCCTGGCTCGATCCGGACACCGGTCGAGTGACACACTTGACCGATCCCGAAGGCGACAAACCGCACACTCGCATGAATGACGGCAAGTGCGATCCCAAGGGTCGGTTCTGGGTTGGCAGCATTTGTGAGCGCGAGCCTCGCTTCGACGGTGGTCTCTATTGCCTCAATACCGATTTATCGGTAACGCCGAAGCTATCGAAGATTCAATGCTCCAATGGCTTGGTGTGGACCGGTGATCAGCGAACCTTCTACTACATCGATACGCCAACCCACGAGATTTGGGGGTTCGACTACGACGTTGAGAACGGAAACATCTCAAACCAGCGCGTTGTGGTACGCCTTGCCGATGCACTCGGATCGCCGGACGGCATGGCCATTGACAGTGACGATCACCTGTGGGTCGCGCTGTACCACGGTCATCAGGTACTGCGGCTCGATCCAAAGTCAGGACAGATCGAACTCGAGCTCCCGATCCCGGCCACGAACGTGACCTCGGTGGCCTTTGGCGGCAATACGCTCGACGAGCTCTACATCACGACCGCCCGAGCCGGCCTCAGCCCTGCGCAATGCGCCAACGAGCCGTTGGCAGGGTCACTGTTCCGTGCGCGCGTTCCCTTTCGCGGCGTGCCGGCAAATCGATTCGGGCGCCCGCTGCGTGCGGGCTAGGGCGATGGGTCCCCGATACTTACGCACGAGCTCATCTTGATGTTCCACCGCTACATCACCGCGAGGACTCAAGTGTCGCTGCAGCAAATGGAGCGCTGGCGGCACATGCCATGGATCTTGTGGGTCGGGCTGCTAGCGATGGTGGTTGCCAACCAAGCGACGTCGCTTTTAGCTCACGTTCAGCGATCAACCAGTCCCAGTAACATCAACGACGATGTGCGCCAGCAGATCTTCCCGTTCTTTCGCCAGGCGGGCGAGGTGCTGTTCCGCGATGACTACATAGCGCAATACTATCTCGCGAACTTTCCGCTCGGGTATCGCGCTACTTACACACTCGCAAGCTGGTCGGATAGCGCTGAACTGTTGAGCAAGCTTTTACCGTATCTGTTACTGGCAGCCATTTGCGTCGGTGTCGGTGTTGCGGCTCACCGCTTGTCTGGCCCAGTTGCGGCGCTCACATCAACGGCCATAATTCTTGGTTGCAGTATCTACCTCGAACGCTTGGGTGGCGGGTTGCCTCGCGCCTTTGGCTTTCCATTGGTTTCGCTCGCAATAGCCGCGCTAGCCATTGGCAACGCGTATCTTATCGCAGCAGCAATTTGCATTGCAGCGGGCTTCTACCCGGTTGTTGGTGTCGTAGGTGGGTTGACGCTCAGCCTGTGGCTGTTCTGTCTGCCCGCGCGTGCGCGAGGCCAAGCCCAGGATTGGTCTTGGCGACGCCGATTGGCGTTACTCGCCGCGACCTTCGGGATCTGCGTTGTGGTGCTGTTGCCCACGGCACTTGGCTCCGCAAAATACGGCCCTATCATCACGCCAGATCAAGTCGAAGAATTTCCTGAAATTGGTCCCGGCGGGCGCTACATTTCAGCCGATCGAGCGCCTTTTCCAGCGCCATCGAGGGCATTGCGCCTAGCGCTGGATCGCTCGCTGTTTGGTGCCGGAACGCCCTGGTCGAGTGCGGCACGCGGACTCATGGCTCGGCTCAGCTCAGACCCAAAGAGCATCTGTGAAGATGCGGTGACCGAAAGCATTGCTTTGGTCGCGCTGGTGACGTGGGTGCTAGTGGCGCGCCGGCGATTCGAGCTGATGAGGCTGCTACTGCTTCCACTGGCCGCCGTCGTCGGCTACCTGCTGTCAAGCCACGTCGCGCCATACCTATATTTACCCCAGCGCTATGTCAGCTACACCATCCCGCCGTTCGTCGCACTGCTTGTTTCGACCGCTCCGGGACTTGGTCTTTCCTTGGTCACTCGACTGAGGCGCTCCGAGCGTCAGCTACTGGCAGGCGTTGTCTCGGTAATGGTTCTGCTCATCATCGGTGGGCGTGGATCGCGCAGTGCTGGCCTTGAGTCGCATGTTGACATGAGCGACCCAATTCTGCGCGCAGTTGCCCAACTGCCTGCCCAATCCATTGTCGCCGCCTGGCCCAAGGGACTTGCTGACGTCATACCTTACGCTGCCAAAAGGCGTGTCCTCGTTTCCAGCGAGACCCACCAAGCGTTCCACGCTGGCTACACACTGGAGATGCGTAAACGTGTGAGCGCACTCGTAGCGGCTTTTGCGGCCGATTCCCTTGACCCGATCATCATCTTGCATCGCGATTTTGGCGTGACCCACATGGTCGTTCGCAGGGAGTTCGCTGACGCGAACATTCCTCGCTACTTTCACCCATTCGACAAGTCAATTCGAGACGCTGCGGCTCGCTTGGGCAATCGGACACCCGAACTGCAGAAACACTTGGTCACAGCGGCAGTCTTTCGCGGCGCTGACGCCACGGTTCTCTCGCTTGAGAAGATTGTTCACGAAAGGTAGAACGCTTTGAATCGTCAAGGACGCCTGCCTATTACCCTGTGCGTAGTGTGCCTGATTGCCCTGAGTTTCGCGCTTCGCGGCGCCGACGTCGACGCGATGGTGAATGTGGACATGTACTACCTCTGGAGCAAACGCGTAGTAGGTTTCATCCAGGGTCTTGAGTCGGGCAGACTTTCTGAAACGTACCAGTCGCACCATCCGGGCGTCACCTTCATGTGGCTTACGGGGTTGATCTGGAAATGCAGCGGTACGCTGCTTGACTCGCTGGATCCAGACAAACTCCGTCTTGCTGTATTGCCAGTGCTTGTGGTTGGCACGTTGTTTCCCGCCTCCACCTACCTGCTGACACTGCGCGCACTGGGGGATCGGCATCACCATGTTGCATTGCTGACAGGAGCGTTGCTGGCGACAGAGCCGCTTCTGGTGGCACACTCACGCAACGCCCATCTCGACATGCTGGTGACTGCTTTTGCTTGGACGGCGGTACTCGCGTCGTTGATCGCGTTGCGTGAGGGCTCGGTGCGTTGGGCCGTGATGGGCGGGGCCGCCCTTGGTTGTGCCTTGTTGACGAAGGTTTCTTCGGCAGGAATCGCCCTTGGGATTGCCCTATGCTGTCTACTCCATATCGCTTTGTATCGCGGTAATCGGCGGGAAATAGCTCAGGTTTTTGTGGTGATTGTCGTCGCCGCGACGTGTTTCGTGCTCGTTCTTTGGCCCGCGCTCTGGGTGGCGCCGATCGCCACAATCGAGAAACTTTGGGTAGGGGCGAATCATGAAGTCGAGAAGGCAACGGAGTTCATGTTGTTCGGTACAACTGGAAGGCTCAGTCTACCCAAATGGGTCTATGGCCTCCTCGTCGCGTACCTGGTAACTCCCGAAGTTCTCGTCCCTGCAGTGCTTGCTGGAGCCTACTTGCGAAGCAGTAATGAGACGCAGCGTGTATTCGTCGCCGACATCGTCACGGCAGTTGTCCCGTTGATGCTAGCGCTTGTCCTCAGTACCAATGTCGGCACCAGATACATCCT
>Ga0302322_100005832_pt1 | contig 10846 bp, 16 predicted proteins | sample Fen_T0_2_FD_203757 | JGI IMG/M metagenome (GOLD analysis project Ga0302322, IMG submission 203757) | Peat permafrost microbial communities from Stordalen Mire near Abisko, Sweden - Fen_T0_2 | ecosystem: Environmental > Terrestrial > Soil > Wetlands > Permafrost | place: Sweden: Abisko... | reverse complement strand
CCGGCCGGCGACGAGTGCCCCGGCCTGATGATTGTCGCCCACACTTCGAAGCCCAGGCCGGAGAACGTCAGAAAAGGCCGCGGCCTGGCTTACATGGTTAGCGGCTCGGTTGCCCTGCCAAATACTGCTCGATGCGTTTATGTGTTGCTCCCCTGGAGTGAGGAAATGACCGACGACAGAATTTATTGGAGCTGTCCGAAACTCAACAACGGGGAAATGTACGCGCCGAGTGTTTGGCACCGTCGCTTTGGGACATTCTTTGAACACGACCCAAACACCGACCCGAGCACATACGGAACCGACGAGGAACGGGAGGAACGCCGAGCGGTAACGAGCGATGATCTAAAGGAGGCGTTTGGCGACCAAGAGAACCTGACCAAAGCCGCCCTTGTGCGCCGGCTGGAAAAATTGACCAGCGCCAGCGCCCCGACGATCTACCGAGCGATAACGAAAGGGCCGCAAGGCTACCTGGCAGACCTGATGGAAACCACGCCGGAGAAATGGTTAAAACTGAAAAAGGGAAAGGCCGAAAAATGACCGGGCACTGGTTTTGCGACAATTGCAACGACGTGCAGGCCAGCCGCCGGCCGGCCCAGGGCGACGCCTTGACCGCCCAGTCCTGCCCCACCTGCCGCCGGCCGCAAATGCGGTTTGTAACGCAACCGACGAGCCTTAAGGGCAGAGTGACCGCCGCCAGGGCAATGGAATTATTTGCACTGTTAAAGGTGGAAAAAGCCTAAACCGAGGAAAACCCTCAAACCCACAAAACCGGCCGGATCTTTCCGGCCGGTTTTCTTTTTCCATCCCCCGCCCTGGTGATCGGCCTGGCCGTTTCTTAGTGAGAAGGTGAGAAGGTAAGAGAGAAAGAGATAAAAACTTCTCTCTCTCTCAACACGCCTATAGGGCGAGAAGATTCTCTCTCTCTCAGTTGTCTAAGCGGGTGAGTGAGTGAGAAACGCGAAAAAGGGGTAATTTGACCCCGCCAGGCCTGCCGGTGATAAAAAACACCCCCGCCGCGCCTGGCTTGTCAGCCCGTGCCATTTCCAGCGACAGCGGAAACCCGGCAATCTGGCGGAAATGAGCGACATAACAAGCCCCGCAAACCCCGCCGCCGCCGCCGCCCTGGCCGAAACAACTGGACTTAAACCCGAAACCCCCGCCGCGAAACCCGCCGCGCCGGCCGCCGGCCCCTCGCCGGAGGTTAAAAAGCTGCAAATCCGCATTGCACAGCTTGAGGATGAAAACCGGCAGTTTCGCCAAGCCGGCCAGGAAGCCCGCCGCCAGGCCGAAGCCGCCGCGAAAACCGTTAAAACGTCATTCCTGGCCGGCTTGACCGTGCTCGACATGCAATAAAACCCCCAAAAACCCCAAAGAAAACCCCCGTGCAATGGAAATTCCCCCTTACAAACCCCTTTTCCCTGTCGCCGCAAGCCAGGAAAACCCGCCAACTCTTGAGCTTGTATCGCCGGGAAACCCTGTTGCGCCGGCTACCAGTCTTGCCCCTGGAGCTGATTCTAAAGTCAGAAATAAAGGCGGCCGGCCCCGCAAAGACGGTTTACCCCCTGGCAGCCTTGCCGCCGCCCTGGCCGGCAACCCTGAAAACCCTCCCGCCGTACCTGGTACACCATTGGCACCGGTTGACCCGGCCCCTTTGCCGCCTGTTTTGGTCCAAGATTACCCCACCCTGGACGCGCCTCCGCCGCCGGCTGATGCTGTTTTGCCTGGTGAAAGCCTCCCGCCTGGCCCGCCGCCTATTGCGTGGACGCCCGACGATTTGACCGACTTGACCGGTGAGGTTTTAGCCTGGCTGGAGGAATCACAGCGCCGGAGTGACAAGAAAATGGCCCAGGCTGCCGGCCTCGCCCCTGAAATCGTCGCCGAGGTGGAAGCCGCCGCCGAGCTGCCGCCCCTGGTTAAAAAAATCGTGATGAAATTCTTTCCCCAGGAAGCCGCCAAGGAAATGAACAAGGCCGGACTCAGCGCCGAGGACAGCGGCAAACAGTTTTTGCTAGGTGCCGCCGCGCTCTATGCGTATGACCGTTTTGCGACCCGCCGAGCCCTGGCCGCAACGATTGAAGCCAGCCAAAAAAAATCGTGATCGACTGGACATTAAAACCGGCCGTTACGGTAATTTTCGGGATGATGGGAAGCGGCAAAACTAGCCTGGCTTTTCTGCATCTCCAGCACACGCCCGCCGCCGCCCGTTTCATTTTCGACGACACCGGCCAGGCCAGCGCCCGGTTAAAACGGCCCCTGGCCGGCACGCTGGCCCAATTAAACGCCGCCCTGAAAACGCGATGGGTGTTATTCAACCCCCATATCCTTTTCCCTGGTGAACTGGACAAGGGGTTTAGATTCTTTTGCCGTTATGTGATGGCAGCCGCCGAACAAGGCCCAGGCAAAAAGATTTTCCTGGCTGATGAAATTTGGCGTTTTTGTGATCGCAAAGGGATACCAAAAGAACTGGCCACAATTGCCCAGATGGGCCGCGCCTACGGTGTCGAGCTGGTAACGGCCACACAACGCCCGCACCTGTTAAACGATGCCATCACCGGCAGCGCCACGGAAATCGTTTGCTTCCGGCTACAGGAATCAATCCACCTGCGGAAAATTCAAACCATGGATTGTGACGCCGCCGCCGTGGCCGCCCTGCCGCTCGGCTCGTTTATCTCGTTTAACCCTTTGACCGGCTCCCAACAACGCGGCCGCCTTTTTTGACCCGTCGCACCTGGCCATTTCCTGCGACAGCCCGAACCTGCCATAGTCGCCACGTTGACAGCGGAAAACGTGAAACGCTTCCGGCCGACGTGGCCGGAGATTCACCAGACGCCGCCGCCACTCTGCAAACTGTTCCCCCTCCGTTTATGAAAAATATCCTTATCACCGCTGGTATTGCCCTCGCCGTCATCGTGCTTGTGTTCCGCACTCCGGCACGAGCGATTGTTGTTGGCGAATAACCGACGCCCCACCCCCAGCCCACACACACATAAGCCAATATGTTAAAACGCAAAATCATTCTGCCGACCGTCACCAACGCCAACCCGACCACGGGTAAAACGTCCGTCGTGACCGTCACCCCCGGCTATCGGGTTCACACGGTTCTGTTGAACATCACCGCGAACACCGGCACCAACCTACCTATCGGTAACTGGATTGGTGACATTCGCGTGAAACTCGGTGGCAAGGTTCAGCGCCTGCATTCCGCCGCCGAACTGAACAAGTTGAACCTGGTGAATGGCGCCGCTTATGGCGCGTACACTGTCGGCGTGTCCGGCACCAACTACGGGCAGGTGATTCCGATTTTCCTCGCCGAACCGTGGCGCAATGACAATTTGCAGGCCGAGTGGTTGGCGTGGAATACGTCGGCAACCTCGCTCATGGAAATCGAGATTGACACCAACGGCACGCCCACCGGCACGACGCCCACCATCAGCATCACGGCAACCGCCGTTGTTGACACCGGCAGCCAGGCCGGCAGCGACAAAACCGGACTGCAAATCGTGAAAGTGTTCCGCAACGATTACCCGTCCGCGCAGAACCTGGACGTTACGACGCTTGACCGCCGCGACGTTTACCAAGGCGTCTACATTGCCGCCGCGAACATCACGCGCGCCATTGTGAAAGCGGACAGCCTGCCGATTCACGAGCTGTATGTTGCCGACAACAAAGCGCTCTTGACGCAGAGCCTGCTTTCGCCCCAGTTCGATTATGACCTGGTACTGGATCACGACGACGCCCTCAGCTCTGGCTTGAACGCCAACGCCGCGCGCGACTTGCAGTTGCGCATTGAGCAATCCGCCGCCGCCGTCATTCGCATTCTGACGATGCGCCTTGGCACGCCCGAGTAAGCAATCAACGCCCGCCGGCAGCTCATGCCGGCGGGACACTTCCCGCCCGGCTCCGCCGGCCGGGAACTGTCCCCCCCTTTAAAAAAAACACTATGAGTGATACCGCCTCCCCCGCCAGTTCCGGCAATATGCCCGGTTGGCTTTCCACCTTGACCAACGCCGCCGCAGGTGTCGGCTCTGCTTATCTCGCCGCAGACGCCGCCAAAAACGCCAAGACAAACACCGTGACCCAGGCCGCCCCCCAGGCCGCCGCCGCCGCGCCGAATACCATGCTTTACGTTGCCATCGGCGGCGGTGTTTTGCTCTTGCTCGGTGTCGTGCTCATGATGCGGAAATAATAAGCCTATGCCAGACCAAGGCAGCAGCAGCCCGGGTTATGATATTGGGGTAAGCACTTCGATAAGCGCCAGCCCCCAGGGGAGCGCCGGCGGGGGGAACGTATTCAACGCCGCCCCCTTGTTTGGCTCTTTGTTCGGCCAGACTGGCGGCTCTTATGGTGATAGCAGCGCCAGCACGCCAGGAGGCAACGCCGCCGCAGCCGCCAAGGGTAGCAGCGCCCAGGCCGCCCCCGATATGTCGGCCGCCGGCAATGCCACCACGACCGCCACACCGGCAACGCCCGCAACCTGGTACATCGCCGCCGGCCTGCTTGGCGTGTCCGCCCTGGTTGCTGGCTTTGTGTTCCTCCGCCGCAAGAAAAAGAAAACATGAATCTAGCATTTCACCGTGTCAGCTACCGCCGGCCGGCCTTGATGGTTGGCGAAGCCCCCCAGGCTTTTTTGGCCATCTCCGCCGCCCTGACCTGCCACAAAGGCAACGCCAGCCAGGCACAGAGCAGCATCCAGAACGGTGCCCAGGACCAAGGCGTTACCGCTTCCGGCAATAATTCGACAACGAAGGCCGCCACAGGCAGCAACGCCAAGATTTTTGACGTGACCCTGCCGGCCGGCTCGACCACTTCCGGCGGGGGGTCGGTTCTGTCAAACACGGAATCCGGCGGAGTGTCGTTAAACGGCCAGGGCAATTCAGTCAGCTACACTGACAACGGTGCCGTGGACTCGGCTTTGAAGCTGGTGAAAGACGTAACGGCCGCCGCCGCCGATCAACAGACGGAAGTGTTTCAAAAGCTGTCCGACTTGACCGAGCAAAAAATTCAGGACGCCAGCACGCAAAAGGCGCAACTAACATTTGCCGCCGTGGCCGGTTTAACCGTGCTCGGTGGTGTCTATCTCGTGACCCGTACCCGCTCCAAATAAAAAATATGTCCACCGACAAAGCTATTGAGTATCACGCCGCACAGCACCCTTGCCCGACCCTGATAAAAGGCTCTGGCCTGCAAGCCCTGCCACTCGGGTCTAAACTCGTTTTTTCAAACAACGGGTCTATTTCCGTGCGCCGTGCCGCCGTTATCACCTGCATCACCAGCGAACTTATTTTGACGGACAGCACGGGGAACGCCTTTGCTTATCTCTGGCCCCGTGACAATTTTATCGTGGATAGTGGTGATGATTTCATCATCACGACCGCCCCCACGGCAACCATTGCCGGCTCGGTGCAGGTTCTCGAATACCTGCTGACTAACGAAGTGACCGCCGCCGCGCGCTTCATTGCCGCCAAGAAAAAATAACCCCTTATGTTTAACTGGCTGACCGACTATTTCACCGGCTACGACAGCGCCAACGCCGACAAGGCCGCCGCCGCCGATTCCAAGCTTCAGGCGATGAACGCGACCGACTACGCCCCAGGGGGGAAGTTTTATTCCCCCTATGCGGCGGACAGTGTCGCTAAGAACCGCGCCAGCGAGCTTGCAACAACTGGCGGGTATGGCCAGACCAACCAACGCCCACAAGTTGCCCAGGCCTTTACCAACGGGCTAAAGGAAGGCATCGGCAACGTGAATTCTACCATTGGCGACCTGGTAAAAAATTTCTTTGGCCTGGTTCCCTGGTATGTTTGGGCGCTCGCCCTGGTCGGCCTTTTCTTTTGGCTTGGTGGTGCGGTTTTCCTTCGCCGACAACTCACAAAGGGGGCCGCTTGAATTACGAATTGCTTTTGCAGACCGTCACGCTCGCCGTGGCCGGCTGGACACTTAAGGAAGTGATTGCCCACGGCAAAGAGCTTGCACGCCTTGACCAAGCATTGAAGGACGTGAAATCCCCCTACCGCGCAAAGTGAGCTTCGGACACCAACGCAACAGCCTGGCAAACCACAGGACGCCGGCCAGCGCCCGCAATCGTGCGGTGACACTCCCGTCATTCCGGCCGCCGGTTTTCTCGCCTGTCCTATTCATGTCTACATCTTCTGCCGGCGGCTGGTATGTTGACCTTGATGTCACCGCCTCGGGAGGCGCGCAGATCGAATACCCTTCGTATTATTATTATTACCGGGCGATAGGCGCAAGCGAATGGCTGCCAATCATTGACGCCGCAGAGCAACCCGACATTGTGCTTGGGCCATATCGCGCAAGCTTTTACGTCCCCGACCAGATGCCAAACTTTTACATAGAGTGCGCTGGCTACATAGTTGACCAAGACACCGGGGCACAAACCGAGTATTCCGCCCCCGTGCTGATCTCGAATTATAACCATGCCGAGCCATGAGTTTTTCCCCCCAACGCTTTAGCCTGGCAAACCACCGGACGCCCAGCAGCTCCAGAAGCAGCGCAGGACATCGGCAGGCCTTCAACCCAGGTTTTATTAACGTCGTTTTGTTCCAATCCTTTTGGGGCGGGTCGGCCTGGACTGCGGATTTTGACATTACCGTCACCAATTTCCCGCCAGGCGGAAACCTTTGTTATAATTTTTACTGGCGGCCGCTCGGTGCCACGGTCTGGCAATTGTCTGACAGCGAAGTCTCAACCGATGACTTGCTTGTCCCCTACCGGGTGTCGGTGCAAGTGCCAACACAATACCCAAATTTTTGGATAGAGGTTTCCGCCGAATGTCTGGATTCAGTTGGCGGCATACTCTCTGAAAAGACGCCCCCTTTTGGAATAACAAACTACAACTTTGCCCCACCATGAAAAACTCTCCTCACATGCTCGCCGCCCTGGCTGCCACCCTGGCCGCCGTCACCATCATTTCAAACACTGGTTGCGGTACGGTTCACCGCACCTTTTACAATAGTCAGGCAGTGGTGACGACGCGCCCGGCCGTGACCGTGACAAACCTTGTCATGCCCACCGTTAGCCAGGTATTCACGAACAGCTACCAGACGCCGGCCGGGGATGTTGTCACCGAAATTGAAACGGCTCCAGCCGGCCAGGTGTTTCAACACATCACGACCGCGCCGGCCGCCCTGGTGACGAATGAAGTTTTGACGCCAAAGCCGTTGGCCATGGCCGCCGCCAAAACGGTTGAGTCGTTGCCCTTCCCGTTTGCCGCCCCGATTGGAATCGGGCTAGGCTGGCTGTTGACCGGATACGCGAGTTGGCGCAACAAGAAACTTTCGGCCGCCCTGGTATCTGGCATTGAAGCCGGCCGCCTGATTCTCCAGACCACGCCGGAAGGGCAGCGCCTGGATGCCAGGCTAAAGGATTGTTTGATTGCCCATCAGGAGGCTAACGGAGTATTGAACGCCGCCGCGCGCCTGGTGAACGCCTACACGGGCGACACGGTAAAGGCGAACATCTGCGCACCATGAACGCCGCCGCCCAAGACTTCGACATTGTAGGTGTGACCGACGCCAGCGCCCGCCGTTGGCTGGCCGGCCAGGTATGGGCGACCGCCGGCAGCGACCTGGACACCAGCAAAGCCGAGGCGATATTTTTAAACGAGCTTGGGAATCGGGAGAGCTACCGGGCAGCAATCGCCAAAATTCATGAACTTTACCGCGCCGGCGCCGGCTATGCCATCGCCCACAGTTGCAGTGAGCTTATGACCACCCGTTATTTGTGGCAGGGCGGGGAGATCCGCCAGAGTGAGCGCATTGACTGGCGAGGCGAGACACACACCGCCCACCGCATTTTTATCCCGCCGGCCGCCCTGGCAGCCTGGATAGCTAAAACATGATAAACCGCACTGGCAAAGAAGTTTTGGCCGTCCTGGCCGCCATCGGTAATTCTACGATGCTGGCCACTGCGCCCCAGGCGACGCCAGGCGAGGCGAGGACCGACGACGGCATCCTTGACCACGGTTTGACCTTCCGTCCGCCCCTTGGCAATCCCAGGCCGGACGGCCGCCGCCGATTTCGCGACTGGTTGCGCACCCTGGCCGATAAATCTGGGGTGTATGTCATCCGCCAGAACGGGAGCGGGGAAATCCTTTATGCGGGGGAGAGCCACACCGACCGGTTGAAAGACACCATCACGCGCCACTTTCGCGAATGGAACGACAGCGCCGAGCGTATCCACTTTACGTTTGACCCGGCCGCCGTGACCGTCGCCACCGTGCGAACGGCCCCAGACGCCGCCCTGGCAAAGCAAAATCTGTTCATTCGCCAACTCAAACCGACGTTGAACACCCAGGGAACCGGGGAGCCGGCCGACGCGCCGGCCACCGAGCCCGACCCGTTTTAAATTTCCAGCGCCCAGGGATACAACCCACACAGGCCACGGAAAAAGCGCCACCGGCCCTAGAAAAGCCGTTGGCGCTTTGTTTTTTGCAAAATTCGGCGCTCTAAAATGCCCGTAGGCGCGTTTTTATGAGACGGCCGGGGCGATGACAACCGCTCCCGCAGTGGTTTTAACCCCACCCATCAGTCGATATTCTTGCCACTTTCAGCCCATTTCCCGAGTACGTAGTTGATAAAAGCAGAGCAGGAAACCAGCATAAATTTAGCATCGGCATGCGTCGTTTTGTCAGTGTCGAATATGGCGTGTCTGATTCCCGCTTGGTCGCTCGTGTAGCCGTAAATTTTATTAAAGCCCTCAATCAATGACGCATGAATTACGGCAGTCCTTTTTACCTCTTTTAAACCATCGGCCAGCGTTGCCGCTTGGTTTTTTGTCAAAACCTTAAACAGCGATTCCACCGCCGAAATTGATTCCTTTACAGAGTTTCGGTAGTCGGGGGTTTTCCGGTCAGACAAAAATTTAACGGCGGTGGCGATGTGTGTTGAAACACCGCCTAATGCAGTCTCGGCCGCCGCGTCCACTTCAGCAATTTCGCTTTCATTCGTTATTTCATTAAATTGACGGCCAACTATGCGGTAAGCAGAACTTTCTTCACGAAGCACACCGTTCATTTCTGCAACAAGCTGTGTTGTAGATTCCTCATATGGCCAGTCACCAATAATAAACTCAACCAAGTCGAACACTTCATTCCATAGGCACCGAAAAAAATAATCACGCAAAATATCATATAACGATTTTTTCCCATTGGCGGGTCCCACAAAATGCAGCGGTGGCTTAGTGTCAATCGGCTCCTTGAAATAGCGAAACCACAATCGAATGAGGAGATTATCAAGGCTTTTGGCATCGTGGTTATAGTTTATATCACGATTCCATCTGTCCCAGATATAGACTTTCAGCAAGCTCCAAAGCCGATTACGCGTTTCTCGATCCAGAGATTCCAGCTGCATCGCTTTTTCTAGCGGCTTCAGTCCGTTCCGTTGTGAAAATGAACTCATACCTTATTTGTTCCTCGGTAATTTCGGTTGATGGGTAACAGCGCAAATATATTAAAAAAAACATCATCCAGAAGCAAAATCCTCCGTTGGCGAAAATCACGAAGCGGCCGTCACAGTCAAAGGTGTCGGCACGATTGCCCAATAGGCTTTAGCCGCTTTGGGCGTGACCAGTTCGCGATATGTAGAAAACAGAATTGCCTCAGTGTGCCCCGCTTCCAGCGCCGTGCGGGATGCTGACCGCCACCTGGCCAGGTGATACGACACAAACGAATGCCGAGCCACGCCAGGCGACCAGGGAACGCCCGCCGCGACGATGACGGCCCGCAAACGATTGGCGACTTGCGGCAAAGGCAGAGTGCCGCCCAGGGCGAGCCAGGCGCGCAGGTTGGTCGAGATGGGCACCAGGCGACGACGCCGCGTTTTGGACTTGGCCGCCGTTACTTCGATAAAGCCGGCCGCCAGGTTGATTTCTGTTTCTTCCAGGGCGACGGCTTCAGAAGTGCGCAGGCCGGCAAAATAACGAATGGCAAAGCAGCGCATTGCGGTTAGATCAAATCCCCTGGCCGCTTCCAGAACGGCCACCACTTCCGCCGGAGTGTGAACGATGGGCGGCCGTTCGGGAGCGGCCGGCAGATCAACGCCCATGGCCGGATTGCCGGAAATGTCGCCGCGAGCCACGGCCCAGGAAAAGAGATTGCGGACAGCCATCAAATGGCCGCGCTTGGTTTTGCCGCCCCAGCGTTGACCGTGCAGCCATTCCGAAATTTCCCTGGCTGAAATCGTGGCCAGCGGCCGGCCTTCGCGCCCCTTGGCAAAAGCGCGCAGTTGCGCAATGGACAGCTTGAGGTAATTGGCCGAGCGGCCGGCCTGGTGTTTCGACACGAGAAAGTCGTTGCAAACATCGGCCACCGTGACGAGGGAAGGCGCAGAGACGGGAGCGAGAGGCGTTGAATTTTCGGCTTGGGAACCACGGACAGCGGCTAACAGTTCTAAAAGTGCGGCTTCAATCCGCCCCAGTGACCCTGCCGCCACAACAGAGGAAGGTTGAGGCGATGACGAAACCATTGATTTAATTGGCTCCAGAGGAAGGGCTCGAACCTTCAACTTCGCGGTTAACAGCCGCGCGCTCTACCATTGAGCTACTCTGGAACACAAACGGGCGCGTAATCTACAAATCTTAACGCCGCCCGTCAAACGGATTTCGTCACGATTTTGCCCCCCGCCAGCCAGTCCGGCCCGTTCTGCCGGCGGCCGACCGGGGCAAAGGGCGGTCGTTGCTGGGGTTTATTGCATTCGCGAGCTATACATGGAATGGCCCGCCACCGGCAGATAAAACCGGAAGACAGACCCCACCCCCGGCTGGGATTCCACTTCCACCCAGCCTTGGTGCTGTTTGACGATGCCATATACGGTGGATAAACCGAGGCCCG
>Ga0302322_100005831_pt1 | contig 10846 bp, 10 predicted proteins | sample Fen_T0_2_FD_203757 | JGI IMG/M metagenome (GOLD analysis project Ga0302322, IMG submission 203757) | Peat permafrost microbial communities from Stordalen Mire near Abisko, Sweden - Fen_T0_2 | ecosystem: Environmental > Terrestrial > Soil > Wetlands > Permafrost | place: Sweden: Abisko... | reverse complement strand
ACTCACGGTGGGGGCCAATCGAGGGTGCCGGGTGGCCGGTCGCATTAACCGTATACCCCCGGGGGTATAGTGGACGCCAGGTGAACGGGCGTCCCCAGCTTGGGGTCGCGGCCACTCGTCGACCTCCGTCGGCGAGACAGAACCTGGAGGTCCACTGTCATGATCGTCAACGAAAGCCCCCGCGACCGGGTCATCCGCGCCGTGCTCGCGGTACTCGCCGTCATCACCGCCGTCCTGGTCGGAGCGGGGTCGGTGCTCGGCATCATCTTGTTCGTCGTCGCCGCCGTCCTGGCGCTGACGGCGGCGACCGGCATGTGCCTGCTCTACCGGGTCCTCGGCGTGAACACCGCCGCCAACCCCAGGGCGTCGACCCGCTGACGGGACGCCGAATGGCGACTGCCGTGAGTCTGTCAGCCGTTGAACGGCGCGAGACTCACGGTGGGAGCCAATCGGCGTAGTCCCGTGGCGTAGGCGGGCAGGTGCTCAGACGGGCAGGTGCTCAGCGAATCAGCGGCTGAACCGCTCAGCGACGGGCGGCGTCGGGCTTGGCCTTGACCTTGTTGCCCTTGATCCGGGTGCCCCGGAGGGCGGTCACCACCTCGTCCATCGCGGACTCGGGGATCTCGACGAGCGAGAAGTTGTCGGTGATCTCGATCGCGCCGATGTCGCGCCCGCTCAGCGACGTCTCGTTCGCGATCGCTCCGACCAGGTCCTGCGGGCGGACGCCACCGGTTCGGCCGGCGGACACGTACACCCGCGCGGTGCCTGCGTCACCCGACGACGCCTTCCCCCGCTTCTTCGCCAGCCGACCCTTGTTCCGTCCAGTGTCCCCGCGCGCTGCGGCGCCCGGTCTCCCGCGTTCCTCGCGTGCCGGTGCCGCTTCGGGGATCTCCTCGACGTCGGCGCCCCCGCCGGTTGCTGCCTCGTGGGCGAGCTTGACAGCGGCCAGCGCCACCTGCACCACGTCGAAGTCGTCGGTCAAGGTGTCGACGACGACGCGGTAGCGCTCGAGGTCGTCCTCGACCAGCGTCTCGTACAGGGAAGCGCGGGTGAGCTCGAGGCGTCGCGCATGCAGGTCTGCCGTTGTCGGCAGGGTCTCGACCGGGATCCGACGCTTCGTCACCCGCTCGATGCTCTTCAGCATGCGGTGTTCGCGCGGCTCGGCCAAGGTGATGGCCACCCCCTCCCGACCGGCCCGGCCGACGCGTCCGATTCGGTGCACGTAGGACTCCGGCGCCGACGGCACGTCGTAGTTGAAGACGTGGGTCAGCTGCTCGATGTCGAGTCCGCGCGCCGCGACGTCGGTGGCGACGAGCAACTCCGCGGTTCCCGCCCGCACGCGCCCCATGACGCGGTCACGCTGGTACTGGTCCATCCCGCCGTGCAACGCCTCGCACCGGTAGCCCCGTCCGTTCAGGGACTCGGTCAGTGACTCGACTTCGGCCCGCGTGCGACAGAAGACGATCGCCGCGGTGGGCGCCTCGACGTCGAGGATCCGACCCAGCGCCGCGGGCTTGTGCGCTCGTGCGACGACGTAGGCGCGCTGCTCCACCAGCGGCGCGGCGGCCTCGGCCGTCGCCCGTTCGATCTGGATCCGCACCGGTTCGGTCAGGTGCTTGCGGGCGATGCTGTTGAGGCGGGCGGGCATCGTGGCCGAGAACAGCACCGTCTGCCGCCCGCTCGGCGTCGCGTCGAGGATCGTCTCGAGGTCTTCGGCGAACCCCATGTCGAGCATCTCGTCGGCTTCGTCGAGGACGACGGTCTCGACGGCGCCGAGGTCCAGCGTCTTGCGCCGCAGGTGGTCAACGGCCCGACCCGGTGTTGCGACGACCACGTCGACGCCGTCGTGCAGCTCGCGCAGCTGCCGTCCGATCGGCTGCCCACCGTAGATGGGGAGCACCCGGACACCGAGGTCGCGCCCGTAGCGGTGCAGGGCCTGTGACACCTGGATGCACAGCTCCCGGGTCGGCACGAGCACGAGCCCCATGGGCGCCCGCACTCTCCGCCCGGACTTCAGCGCGCTCAACATGGGCAGGGCAAACGCTGCAGTCTTTCCCGTGCCGGTGGCGGCCTGCCCCAGAAGGTCCTGGCCGGCGAGCAGGTAAGGAATCGCCTCGGCCTGGATCGGCGTCGGCTCCTCGTAGCCCAGGCTGGTCAGCGCTTCGAGCAGCTTCTTCTTCAGACCGAGATCGGCGAAGGACACCGGCGCGTCAGGTGTGGTCACCGCTCCATGGTCCCGCGCTTTCCACCGTTCGCCTAACGTGGCGGCGTCGACGGCTGTGTCGAGGCCCCGCCCCAGTTCGCCAAGGCGGTGACGAGCCCCGCAACGAGTCGGTCGAAACTGCGGTCGAGGTCAACCGGTAAGCCGAAACCCCGGCCGACTTCGAGCGACACGAAACCGTGTAACGCAGAGCGCAGCGCGCGCGTTGCGTCCACCGCGTCGTCGTCGTGCAGGTCGTAGCCGGCCAGCACGTCGAACACCACCTGAGCCACCGCAAGGCTCGCGGCCGCGTCGTCCGCATCGCCGTCGGTCGACGCACGTTGAGTGGCGGCGTATCGGCCGGGATGCTCGATCGCCCACCGCCGGTAAGCCTGCGACATCGCCGTGATGGCGTCGCCCCGGGCTCGTCCGACTGCGGCACGGCCGAGCGTCTCGGCGAGCTCGGACTTGGCTCGGATCGCGATGCTGCGTTGCAGACCGTCCATGCCGTGCACGTGCTTGTACAGCGACGGCTGCTTGACTCCCAGCCGCTGGGCAACCGCCGCCAGGGTCAGGTGGGAAAGTCCGACCTCGTCGGCCACGCCCTCCGCCTCGAGCACGACCTTGTCCTGCGTCAGTCCGACCCTAGGCATGGTGGTCCACCGTCGCGAGGAAGCGCGTGATCGCGTCGCTGACGATGGCCGGCTGCTGTGACTGCGGGTAGTGACCCGCGTCAGCAACCATCACGACGTCGGCATTCAGCTCCTTCGCGATCCACTCGGCTTCGGTCCTCGGGTTCGCGAAGTCGGGGTCGAGCTCCCCCATCACCACGAGCGTCGCCGCGCAGACCTTGCCGAGACGGGCCTCGACCGGTGCGTGCGTGGTGTGCGTGGTCAGTGAGAAGGCCTTGCCATAGCCGCGCCGGCGCAGGTTTGCGACCACTTGGTCGCGGTATGCGTCGAAGTCGTGGGGACGGTGACCCGCGTAGAGCTTGGGCAGGTAAGCCTTCCACGTGCTCGTGATCCACGGACGGGCCAAGGCCACCCGCAGCACCAGCCGCTGCAGCGGGCTCATGTCGCCATCTCGCACGAACGGTCCGACGAGCACGAGGGCGCTCACGAGGTCGGGTCGCTCGGCTGCGGCGTAGGCCGCCGAGCCGGCCCCCATCGAGTTGCCGACGACAACCGCCGGACCGCCGAGCTCTTCGATCAGCGCCACGACGTCACCGGCGGTCTCGACGTCGCCATAGGACGTGAACGTGGTGTCGCTGTCACCGTGTCCGCGCAGATCGGTGACGGCCACCCGAAAACCTGCTGCCCGCAACGCCCGGGCCAAGAAGCGGTACGTGGCCCGGAGGTCGCCCATGCCGGGGACGAGCACCACAAGGGGACCGTCACTAGCCACGTCGTAGCCGATCCGCCCCTCGGGGCGGGTCAGAAACCGGGTCGGTGGACCTGAGGAAGGAAGAATGGTGGTCATGAGAGCTAAGTTACTTAGCCAATTGGCTAGTGTCAAGAGGTACAGGGCTAACCGGCCGCGTGGGGCCGCGCCACGAACCGACGATCGGCGTCGCTCGACGCCTCAGGGTCAGGCCGCCCAGCGTGGGCCTCGGCCTGCGCCACTCGTCGCCACAGCGACAACGTCGATGGCTGCACCGTACGGGCGACGATGTCGAGGAGATGCTGGGCCTGTGTCGGGTCGAGCGACTCGCGCAACGAGTCCGCGTACTCATCCACGAGACGGTTCGCGTCATAGTGCTCGCGGTTGAACCGGCGGTCGACGGCGGCCTGGACCCGCCGCCGCGCCGGCTCGAAGGTGGCGGCGGCCAGCAGCGTCGCTCCGGCGACCGCCAGCGAGGAGTGGGTCGGAAGAACCGTGGTCGCCGCGCCGACAACCGCGAGGAAGACACCGACCACGATCCCGGTGACCAGGACGTAGCTGACGGTGCGGCTGACCACACGATCGATGTCGTACAACCGGTACCGAAGGATCGCGAAGCCTGACGCGATGGGCACTGCGTAGAAGGCAAGAACCGTCGCCATGACGCCCAACGCGGTGAGGTCGACCCGGCCGTCCAACGACAGCAACCACGTCAGGTTCTCGAACAGGTAGGCCGCAGCGACGACGGCCGCCGCGAGCGCAAACCACTTCAACTGCGCCCGTCGGGCTCCGCTGGAACGTCGGTACCGGACGACGAACGAGGCAGCCCCGGCGACGATCGCGAACGGAAGCAGGACGAAGCCGAGCATCGAGTCCTGCAGAACGGAGCCGCGAATCGCACCGATACCGACGGGGTTGTCGAACGCGTAGTCGCCCCCGCTCAGGTACGGGGTGAAGAACCCGCCGATCAGCACGGTCAGCACCGCCAGGTCGGTCAGCCACAACGCCGGACGCCACCGCGGCGACACGAGCCTTCCATCGGGAAAGAGCAGCAGCACGTAGGCCACGAAGGCGAACGGAAGAACGCTCACCCACTGCGACGCCCACTCGGCCCACTGCGCGCCCGGAAGGTCGAGGGCGACGTATTCGATGCTCGCGAGGGTGACCGCGATGCAGGCGCCGATGGCCAGCAGGAACCACCCGATCAAGTTGCGACGGACCCGCACGGCGATCAGGGCGCCAACCCCGGCGAACGTCGTGGCCATGAGACCGACCAGCAGGACCGCACCGCTGGGCACCCACAGCGAGAGCGGCGAGAAGACCGGCGTCGTCGCGACGCTGCCGATCAACGCGAACAGGGCCAGTCCAGCCACGATCGCCGCGAGGAACCAGATCGCGGCGGAGCGGAATCTTCGGGTCACGGACGACAGGGCGCACCTCGCTCTCCCCTGAGCCACCAGCATCACGCGCGGGCGTTCCGAGAACGTTACGAAAGCGCGACGGCGCTCCTCAGTCGTTCTTCGACCGCAGCGCGTCGATCAGCTCGTGCTCCCGTTGCGCGGAGAGGCCAGCGTGCCGCTCACGGTTGAGGCCCTGCTCGCGCTCCCAGGCCAGGAGGTCGACGAGCAGCTCCGAGCGTGGACGATGCCGGAGCCCGGCCAACGCGGCCGCGGAACCGTCACGGTCGGAGAACCCCTCCCAGCCCGGTTCAGCGATCCACAACGGCAGTGACTCCGGCCCCATGAACTCGTTGACCCCTTGCTGCACCAGCCAGGGCGTCGATGCCGGCACCACGTCACCATGGTGGCCGCCCAGCGCCCGGCACAGCTCGAGCCACTCGCCGAACGGTAGGACCGGACCGACCGCGTTATACGTGCCGGTCGTGCCCGACTCCCCCGCATCGAGCAACCAGGCCGCAAGGTCACGCGCATCGACCACCTGAGTCGGTGCGTCCGGCGTGTCAGGCACGAGCATCGGGTCGAGCGGAGCGCGCGCCGCTCGGGCGACCCAGTAGCCGGATCGTCCGGTGTGGTCACCGGGTCCGCCGATGAGTCCCGCGCGGGCGATGAGCAGGCGGTCGCCGACGGCATCGGTCGCTGCGTTCTCGCAGGCGACCTTGGCCTCGCCGTAGAGCTCGACGTCGACCTCGTCGAGCTCGGTGGCCGCGAGCAGCTCGGCGGACTCGTCGGCGCCAGGAGTCGTGTGGGAGGCGTAGACGCTGCACGATGACACGTAGGTCCAGTGCCCGGCGCGGTCACCGACCGCCGCGAGTGCGCTGCGGACGAGGCCCGGCTGCCACGAGACGTCGACGACGGCGTCCCAGTCGCGGTCGGTGACGGCATGGTAGGCGTTCGGCTCGCGTCGATCGGCGACCACGAGTCCAGCACCCTGGGCGACCTCACCGCTCCCGCCGCGGGCCAGACATGTGACGCGGTGACCGCGACCGATCGCCTGCTCGGCCACCTCACGCCCGAGCCAGGCCGTGCCACCGAGGATCAAGACGTCCATGCGAGCCAGTCCAGCGTCTCGGCGAGGACGACGCCAGAGGGTTCGCTGACAGCGCACGCCGCGAAGCGGCATTCAACATCATTTGTGTCACGAACGGTCATCCATTGGTCCGCGGACCGGCTGCCCGTCCTCTAGGTAGGTCAGACCGCGCGGGTGTTGGACGGCCGCGGCGACGCGACGACGGATCGGCCCGCTGAGCTTGTGGAGGGCCTTCTCGACCCCGACCAGCCGGTACTGCGAGATCTCCTCCTCCTGCAAGACGATGCGGGACAGGGCGTCGCCGTCGAACGGGCCGCAGTCGAACAGGAACCGCATGCCTCCGGGCCGGTTCGGTCTTGGGCGCAGGAAGTCGACGCACACCAGCCGGCCGCGCTGCACGTCGAGGTCGCACTCCTCACGGGTCTCGCGCCGACACGCCTCCCACGGCGTCTCGCCGTCGGCCTCGATCACTCCGCCGGGCAAGGCCCATCCGCCCTTGTAGGTGGGATTCAGGATCAGCAATCGTCCCCTACGGTCCCAGATCAACGCACTGGCCGAGGCAGGGATCCGCGGCAGGACCTCCTCGGTCGGCGGCGGGACCATCGCGTCGTCGGACACGCGCACACGGTACGCCGGACGTCGTCGCACAACGATCGATAGCCTGGTCGGATGCCGGCCAGCGAGCCCGTCGAACGCTGGCTCGACGACATCCGGGCGCTGGCCGACGGCATCGGCCCGCGTGGGCCGACCACCGACGGCGAGCGACGCGGCCACGACTACTGCGAGGCCGAGTTGCAGGCGGCCGGTCTGCAGCCGGTGCGTGAGCAGTTCCTCAGCGCACGGTCGATCTTCCGGCCACATCTGCTAGGCGCCACTCTCATGCTCGTCGCCTTCGTGGTGTACCCGCTCGCCGGCCGGACCACTGCTGTCGCCGCGTTCCTGCTCAGCGCGTTCGCGATCGTCAACGAGCTGCTCGAGCTCGGGTACCGCGACAACGTCTTCCGACGGGTGCTGCCGAAGTCGCCGAGCCAGAACGTGTTTGCCGTGGTGGAGCCGACGGAGGAGGCGCTGCGCGACCTGGTCGTGGTGGGTCACGTGGACACGCAGCGCACGCCGCTGGTGTTCCGCTCACCGTCGTGGGTCAGGGCGTATGCGGTGTTCTCCCTGGTGGTGTTCGTGACGTTCGTCGCCCAGATGGTGCTGCAGGGGCTGGGAGCTGCATGGCAGTGGCCGTGGGTGTGGCTGGCGACCCTGCCGAGCGCAGTCGCCGCCGTTGCGCTCGCTGCGATGTGCATCGAAGCCGATCGCAGTCCGTTCACCGCGGGTGCCAACGACAACGCCTCGGCGGTGGGTCTGGTGCTGGCACTCGCGCGTCGGTATCAGGCCGCGCCGCTGCGGCACACGCGCGTCTGGGCCGTCTGCAGCGGCTGTGAGGAGGCGCAGCACTACGGGATGGCCGACTTCCTGCGCCGGCACGCGGCGCAGCTGCGCGATCCGGTCGTGATCCCCTTCGAGCTCGTCGGTGTGGCTGGGCCGGCCTACCTGACCCTCGAGGGGATCGTGGTGCCCTTCCGGGCCGACCGACAGCTCGTCGACCTGTGCGAACGACTGTCGGCCGACCACCCGCAGTGGCAGGCGTACCCGGTACGGATCACCGGCGGGAACACCGAGATGGCCGACGCGATCCGGGCCGGGATCTCGTCGATCTCCATCGTCGGAGTGACCAAGGACCTCGTTGGCCCGTACTGGCACCAACGCGAGGACACCGCCGACAAGATGAACCCCGAGGCCATGGCACGCACGTACGACATGGTCACGACGCTGGTCGAGGCACTCGATCCGTCGACGTGAACCTCGCCATGAACCCCGCGAAACCTCAACAAGTACCGAAGCAACGCTTCGACGCTTCAGAATGGGAGACCGGACGGCTACCCGACGGGGACGGGTGGGATCGTCGCCAGGCCGGCTGCGAACCGTGCGTCGCTGACCTCTTCGTCGACCATCCGTCCGTGCAGGTAGTCGTCGTAGGCGGCAAGGTCGAAGTGGCCGTGCCCGCAGAGGGCGGTCAGGATCACGGCCTCCTCGCCGGTCTCCTTGGCCCGCAGCGCCTCCCGGACAGCCAGCGCCAACGCGTGCGTCGGCTCGGGCGCCGCAACGATGCCCTCTGAGCGCGCGAACGTCACCGCAGCGGCGAAGCACTCCGTCTGCGGGATCGCCTCCGCCTCCATCAGCCCGAGCTCGTACACATGTGAGATCAGCGGCGACATGCCGTGGTAGCGCAGCCCACCAGCATGGATCGGGTCGGGGATGAAGTCGTGCCCGAGCGTGTGCATCTTCATCAACGGCGTCATCCCGGCAGTGTCGCCGAAGTCGTACGCGTACACCCCGCGCGTCAGTGACGGGCACGACGACGGCTCGGCCGCGATGATCCGCGGCGAGATGTTGCCGGCCAGCTTCTCGCGCAGGAACGGAAACGAGAGCCCGCCGAAGTTCGACCCGCCGCCCGTGCAGCCCACGATGTGCGTGGGGGTGTCGCCAGCCTTCGCCAGTTGCAGCAGGGCCTCCTCACCAATGATCGTCTGGTGCAGGAGCACGTGGTTGAGCACGCTGCCCAGCGAGTAACGGACGTCGGGATCCTGCGCGGCCACTTCCACGGCCTCCGAGATCGCGATGCCCAGCGAGCCGGTGTGGTTGGCGGGATCGGCGCCGAGCCGACGTCCCGCCTCGGTGAGGTCCGACGGCGAGCGGTGCACCACGCCGCCGAACGCCTCGATCATGAGTCGCCGGTACGGCTTGGTGTCGTACGACGACCCGACCTGCCACACCTCACACTCCAGGTCGAACAGCGCGCAGGCGAACGCCAACGCCGTGCCCCACTGGCCAGCACCGGTCTCGGTGGTCAGCTTCTTCACCCCGGCCCTGGCGTTGTAGTACGCCTGCGGCACGGCGGTGTTCGGCTTGTGCGAGCCGGCCGGAGAGACGCCCTCGTACTTGTAGTAGATGCGGGCCGGGGTCGCGAGCGCCTTCTCCAGCCGGTGCGCGCGAAACAGCGGCGACGGTCGCCACTGGCGGTACACGTCGAGCACTCCACCCGGGATCTCGACGTAACGGTCCTGCGTGACCTCCTGCAGGATCAGGTCCATCGGGAACAGCGGGGCGAAGTCGTCAGGTCCCGCCGGCTGGAGGGTGCCCGGGTGCAACGCCGGCGGTGGCGGGCTCGGCAGGTCGGGCACGAGGTTGTACCAGCGGGTGGGCATCTGGTCCTCGCCCAGCTCGTACTTGTGCCGGCGCACCGTGTCGTCCATCACCGCTGCCTCCCGTCGACGCTGCCCGAAGTCCCACTCGATGGTGGGAGTCGACGCACCGTAGCGCAGGCGGAAGTGCGGCCGGTGGCCGTCGACCAACGGCGCGGCCCCGGGCTGGTCGGCTCAGAGCGTCTCCCACTCCCCGTCGATCCACTCCGGCTCGCCGTCGAGGTGCGGCTGGACCACCGTGCGCCACCACTCGTCCTGGCTTGGGTCGTCGGCCAGCTTCAGGTAGGCGTCCTTCGACTCGAACCGCACGGCCATCACCATGCGGCCGTCGTCGGCCTTCATCACCCACTGGTCGACGTGCCCCGCGGAGTGGCCGCGCTCCGCCACCCACTTGCGCCCGGCTTCTGCGATCGAGCCCACGGCGTCCTTGGTGCGGACGATCATCACGGTTCCGTACATGTCCCCTCCCCGAGGTCGACCCGCCCCGGTCTACTCCGGTCGCGGGGCAGTGTCCAGGGGGCGACCCCCGCTACCAGGCCGGCCGCACGCGGCCACCGCGGCGGCGATCGTGGGGTACCGGGTGAGCGGAGGGTCGAGGCCAGGTGGGCGCATCCGCTCGAGATAGCCGGCGAGCCGACCCGTGGACCGGGCCAGCACCACCTCGACGCCGACCGTTCGGAGCGCGACGACCAGCTCACCGAGCTCGTCGGCGGCCGAGGTGTCGACCGTCGGGATCGCGGCCGCGTCGAGCACCACGGCGCGCAGCGTCGGGTCTTCGGCACACCGCTGTCGGACGTACTGGCTCAACCGGCGCGCGTTGGCGAAGAACAGCTGCCCCGCGAACCTCACCACGAGGACGCCCGGGGTCAGGTGGTACTCCGGGTGGCGTTCGATCGAGCGGTAGACCAGGTCCTCGTCGGCACCCGACGGCTCGGCACGGCCGAGCTCGACCACCTCTGGCCGGTAGCTGCGGATCACGAGTACGAGCAGCGACGCGATCACGGCCACCGACAACCCACCCAAGGCGCCGAAGAACAGCACGCCGAACAAGGCGATCATGGCCAGCACGAAGTCGCGTTTGCGGTCGATGGCGTACAACCGCCGGAACCCCCGCACGTCGATCAGCCGCGCAATGCTCGTGACGATCACCGCCGCCACCACCGGGCTCGGCAGCCCGTCGAAGAGCGGCGACAAGGCCACGATCGTCACCAGCAGGAGCAGGGCGGTGACCAGGCCGTGCGCCGGGGTCTTGACCCCCGCACGGTCGGTCACCGCACTGCGCGACAGGCTGGCGTCGGTGGTGAAACCCTGCAGCACCCCGCAGAGCACGTTCGCCGTTCCCAGGCCGATCAGCTCCTGGTCGGGCCGCACCTCGTAGCCGTGCTTGCGGGCCAGGGTCTCCGCCGTGCCGATCGACTCCGCGTAGCAGACCAAGGCGAGCGCGGCACCGCCCCCGGCCATGAGCGACAACGAACCGAACCCACCCAACGGCAGGCTCGGCACCGGCAACGTCGACGGCAGGTCG
>Ga0302322_100005830_pt1 | contig 10847 bp, 9 predicted proteins | sample Fen_T0_2_FD_203757 | JGI IMG/M metagenome (GOLD analysis project Ga0302322, IMG submission 203757) | Peat permafrost microbial communities from Stordalen Mire near Abisko, Sweden - Fen_T0_2 | ecosystem: Environmental > Terrestrial > Soil > Wetlands > Permafrost | place: Sweden: Abisko... | reverse complement strand
CCGACGGCATCGGCCTGCTGCAGCTGAAGCTCTTCGAGGAAACGACGGAGGCGAAGCTGATCCAGCCCACCTACATCGTCCAGTACCTGACCGACGTGTCGCCGCTTGCGCGCGCCAACGACGCCAACCCGTCCGTCACCGACCGGTTCGAGCTCTTCGTCACCGGGCGCGAACTGGCCAACGGCTTCTCCGAGCTGAACGATCCGGAGGACCAGGCGGCGCGTTTCCAAACGCAGGTCGAGGCGCGCGCGGCGGGAGACGAGGAGGCGATGTATCTGGACGCCGATTACCTGCGCGCGATGGAATTCGGGCTGCCGCCCACCGCGGGCGAAGGCATCGGCATCGATCGCCTCGTGATGCTGCTGACCAACTCGCCGTCGATCCGCGACGTCATCCTCTTCCCGCAGTTGAAGCGCGAGTCCTGATCACAACGGTGTCATGGACACGCCCGTACAGGAGCGCATCGAACTCGGCCTGACCGGCATGACGTGCGCAGCCTGCGCGGCGCGCATCGAAAAGGTCCTGAACCGGGTTCCGGGCGTGCACGCCGCGGTCAATTTCGCGACGGAAATCGCCACCGTCGGCTTCGACCCTGCGACTGCGACGCCCGACCAGCTGATCGCGGCCGTCACGCGCGCCGGGTATGGCGCAAGCATCCGCCGCGACACCGAGGCCGAGCGCGCGACGACCAAGGCGCGCAAGCAACACGAGGTGCGGTCGCTCCGTACCGAATTTCTCATCTCCGCTGCGCTGACGCTGCCGCTGCTCGCGCAGATGGTGCCGATGCTTGTGTCCGGCGGAATGTTCTCCGGCATGCATGCGGATCTCATCCCGCGCTGGTGGCAGCTGGCGCTCGCCACGCCGGTGCAGTTCTGGATCGGCCGCCGCTTCTACGTTAGCGCGTGGCACGCGCTGCGCGGTGGCGGCGCGAACATGGACGTCCTGGTCGTCCTTGGCACGACGATGGCGTGGGCGTTCAGCGCCGTGGTGACGGTATTCGGCTTGCCTGAGCACGTGTATTTCGAGGCAGGCGCCGCCGTGATCACGCTGGTGCTGCTGGGCAAGCTGCTCGAAGCGCGCGCCAAAGCGGGCACGTCGGCGGCGCTCGAAGGACTCCTGCGGCTGCAGCCGAAAATCGCCCACGTGCTGCGCGACGGAGCGACGCTCGATGTTGCACTGGCGCAGGTCGTTGCAGGCGACGTCTTCGTCGTGCGGGCGGGGGAAAGCGTTCCCGTCGACGGCGTGGTCCGGGACGGCGCATCGAGCGCCGACGAGAGCATGCTGACCGGCGAGAGCCGCGCAGTTGCCAAGAGTTCGGGCGCCAAGGTGTTTGCCGGCACGCTGAACCAGGAGGGCCTGCTGTCCTGCGAAGCCACCGGCGTCGGCAGCTCGACGCTGCTCGCGGGAATCGTGCGCCTCGTCGCGGAAGCGCAGGGGTCGAAGGCGCCCATCCAGCGCCTGGCCGACCAGGTGGCCGGCATCTTCGTGCCGGTCGTCGTGGTGATCGCCGCATTGACGTTCGCACTGACCTGGTGGCTTGGCGGTGACGGAACGCGCGCGCTTGTGAACGCCGTCGCGGTGCTCGTCATCGCCTGCCCGTGCGCGCTGGGATTGGCGACGCCGACCGCGATCATGGTAGGCACCGGTCGCGGTGCGCAGTCCGGCATCCTGATTCGCAACGCGTCGGCGCTGGAGCAGGCGGGCCGCCTGCAGACGCTGATCGTCGACAAGACCGGAACGCTGACGGAGGGGCGGCCTGTCGTGACGGATGTCGTGGCATTCGCCGGCGCATCGCGCGCGGAGGTGCTGCGCGTCGCCGCATCGCTCGAGCAGGGATCCACGCATCCGCTCGCGAAGGCCGTGCAGGCCGCCGCGGCCGCCGAAGAGATCGCCGCCGCGCCGCTGACCCACTTTGTCGCGGTCCCGGGCAAGGGCGTGCAAGGGATAGTCGAAGGCACATCAGCCACGTCGCTGCTCGGGTCGCTCGACTTCCTGGCCGACCACGACGTGGACATGCCGCGCGACGCCTGCGCGGCACTGCAGGCTTCGGGCAAGACGCTGATCGCGGTTGCTGCCGATGGGCGCGTGCTGGGGCTGCTGGCACTGGCCGACGCGATTCGCCCGACGTCGGCGGGCGCCGTCGCGCGTCTGCGCTCTGCCGGCATCGACGTCGTGATGCTCACCGGCGACAACGCGGCAACGGCGCAGGCTGTGGCCACGGCCGCCGGCATCACGGAATTTCGCGCGGGCGTGCTGCCCGCGGCCAAGGCCGACGCCGTGCGCGCGCTCAAATCGCGCGGCATTGTCACCGGCATGGTGGGCGACGGCGTCAACGACGCGCCTGCGCTGGCGGCCGCGGACGTAAGCTTTGCCATTGGCGCGGGGTCGGACATTGCCATCGAGGCCGCCGACATCACGCTTGTACGCAGCGATCTCGATGCGGTGGTCGACGCGATCCTGCTGTCGCGCGCGACGCTGGCCAAGATCCGCCAGAACCTGTTCTTCGCGTTCGCCTACAATGTACTGGGCATTCCGCTGGCGGCAGCGGGCCTCTTGAATCCGGTGATTGCCGGCGCGGCGATGGCGGCAAGTTCCGTGTCCGTCGTCGGCAATGCACTGCTGCTCAAGCGCTGGCGTCCCGGCGCGTGAACCCTTTGAGGGAGTCCATGATGGAAAGCGTCACTTTGAACGTGCAAGGCATGACCTGCGGCGGATGCGTAGCCAGCGTCACGCGGGTGCTGAAGGCGGTCCCGGGCGTGACCGAGGCCGCGGTGACGCTGCAGCCGGGTGTTGCGAACGTGACGTACGACCCCGCGCGCACGCAACCCGCGGCACTGCGCGCGGCGATCGAGGACGCCGGCTTCGACGTCGTCGCGTAGTTTGACGAGCGCGCTTGTTCAGCGCGGCGCGTTGCGCGCCACCCACTGCGCGAATGCCGTCAGGAATTTCTGCATGTGGGCGCGCGTCGATTCGTTGACCAGCGCGCCCTTGTCGTCGAACAGCGCCGCGGCGCCACCGACGTACGCCTCCGGTTGCTGCATCATCGGGACGTTGAGGAACACCAGAGACTGGCGCAGCGCGTGGTTCGCGCCGAATCCGCCGATCGCGCCCGGAGAAAGGGAAACGACCGCGCCCGGCTTGTCGCCCCAGACGCTCTTGCCATAAGGACGCGATCCGACGTCGAGCGCATTCTTCAGCGCGCCGGGCACCGAGCGGTTGTATTCCGGCGTGACGAACAGCAGCGCATCGGCCGCGGTGATCGCCTGCTTGAATGCGGTGACGGCCGCCGTCGGCTCGGCCTCGTGGTCCTGGTTGAACAGCGGCAAGTCGCCGATCTCGACGATTCCGAGCTTGAGCGTGTCGGGCGCCATCGCGATCAGAGCGTGGGCCATCTTGCGGTTGAGCGAGTCCTTGCGGAGACTGCCGACGAGAACGGCGACGTTGTAGGGTTTGCTCATGGTGCTCCTAGGCGGTGGTTGATGGGCGGCAGGCCGTAGGCCCTAGCGGCCGCATGATCGAGTCCAGCGGGAATTATGGGGCTTGCCGTGGCAGTGGCATAATCCGCCCTCAGTCGGGGTGTAGCGCAGCCCGGTAGCGCGCTTGCTTTGGGAGCAAGATGTCGCAGGTTCAAATCCTGTCACCCCGACCAGCCTTGGCACGCCGCGATCACTATCACGTCTACGTCGTCGAGCTGGCGAAGGACGTGCTCGACGAAGGCCGGTTCCGGAAAGCCAACCCCGGTTACGTCGAGGGCGAGCCTTGCGTCTACGTCGGGATGACGGGACTGGACCCGGACATTCGCTTCGACAAGCACAAGGCAGGACTCCAGGCCAATCGTTACGTGCAGCGCTACGGCCTGCGACTGCGACCGGACCTCTATGAAGTCTACGGCCGGATGTCCTATGAGGCGGCCCGCGACCTCGAAGTGGAACTTGCGATCGACTTGCGCGAGTCCGGCTACGGGGTCTGGCAGGCCTGACGCGAGGGTCGGCGCATTCGCCGGCCACCGGCGGCGCGAGCGCAGCCTCTGGACCGCGCGCAATGTGGGTTAGCGTACGGACACTGGCGCACGCCAGGGCCATCTTGGGCGTTCCGTTCCGTGGGGCGACGAGGAGGATCCATGCTGACCTGCAAGCGTTGGCGCGTCGCGCGACTGCGCTGGCTCGCGGGCGGCATCCTGGCGCTGGCGGCATGTGCATGGCTCACGCCGGCCACGGCGAAGGCGCCGGATTGGCCCAACATCCTGTTCTTCGTCCTGGATGACGTCGGCATCGACCAGATGAAGGCGTTCGGCTACGGCGGCGCCACGCCACCGCGAACGCCGAACATCGACGCGATTGCCTCCGCCGGCGTGGGCTTCCGCAACTTCTGGGCGATGCCGGAATGTTCGCCCAGCCGGGCCCTGATGTTCGAAGGCCGCTTTCCGTTGCGCACCAATGTGTACGACGCGATCCTTTCGGTCGATCTCGCCAATTCGCAGGTATCGCCCTACGAGACGACAACGCCGGTCGTATTGCGGCGTCGCGGTTACGAAAGCGGCCTGTTCGGCAAGTTCCACCTCACGGGCTCGGACATCAACGAGGCCAACAATCCGCTCGGATACACGGCCGTGCACCAGCTGGGCTGGGACTATTTCGCCGGCTGGCAGGATGGTGCGCCCCATCCGATCGATGCGACCGCGGGCGGCGTCGCCGCCGCCAACGCAAGCTACCCGTGCGGCTTCGTGCCCAACACCTCGGACGATCCGGACCACGGCGCCGATTCCGGCGCGTGCTTCTTCGCCGATCAGCGGTGCACGCGTCTCGTCAATACAAGCTACGCGCCCACGCCGGGCCGCGCTTGCATGGAACGCGGCGGCATCTTTGCGCCGAACGCCTCGTGCAGCGCGGTTCCGCCTGCGGGCGTGAACTTCACGCTGCAGAATGGCTATTACGCCGGCCAGCTCGTCACGAACTATCCCGACGGTAGCTATCGAGTGTCGCCGCCGCAGGATCCAACAGGCGCGGGACGCGGCTACCGCTCAATCATCGAAAGCGATCGGGCGATCGAATGGATTCGGAGCCGTCCGCGCGAGACGCCGTGGATGGCCACCGTTTCCTACTCGTCTGCGCATACGCCGTATCAGGCGCCGCCGACGGCGCTTCTGCTGCCCGGCGCCGTGCAGACCGGCGGCTTCAACTGCCTGTCCAGCGAAGGCGACCAGCGCGTGCTGAGCAACCAGATGATCGAGGCGATGGACACGGAGATCGGCCGCGTGCTCGTGCAAACCGGCATCGCGCGCCGCGGCAAGTACGGCCATCTCGATTTCGATCCCGGACGCTCGGACACGATGATCGTGATCATGGGTGACAACGGCACCTATGCGCCCGGCGTCAAGGCGCCGTTTAATCCGCTGCGGGCCAAGGCCACCGTGTACCAGACCGGCGTGTGGACGCCGTTGATCGTCGCCGGGCCGCTGGTGGAGGAACCGGGGCGGCAGGTCGGCGCGATGGTCAACATCGCCGACGTGTTCCAGCTTTTCGGCGAAATCGCGGGGATCGATGTGAACCAGGTCGTGCCAAAGTCGCGGCCGCTCGACTCGGTGACGATGCTCCCGTACCTGCGGAATCCACATCAGCCCGGCCTGCGGGCCACCAATTTCACGCAGACGGCCAGCAACATCAAGGCCAAGGGCTATGTGGTACCGCCATGCGTCATTCCGGGCGTGAACACGTGCGTCCAGCTGTTTCCTTCGCAATCGTTATGCGCATCCGAAGGCGGCAACTGGTGGGGCGCGCCGGATGCAACGATCAGTCCGCCGCTGCCGCTCGGCGCCGGCGCGCCGCAGCCCGACTGCTGCAGCGTTAACAGGTACCAGCTCGCGCAGTCTCCGCCGCTCCCGGCCTTCGCGGTGTTGCCCGACTGGCAAATGGCGATGCGCAACGACGACTACAAGCTGGTGCACCTGGCGACAACCGATTTCGACGCGGGGACCAGCGCGTGCGTGACGACCAATACGACGGAGTTCTACGCGGTCGACCAGAACGTGCCGCCGCGGATCGACAATGCCGAAAGCAACCTCCTCGTTCCGCCGCACGTGCTCGACGCCACCGGGACGCTGGCGTTTGCGACCCTGACGCTGCAGATGCAACAGCTGCTCGACTCCAACGTGCCCTGCATCGGTGACGGCAATCTCGACGGCGTCGTCGACCAGGCGGACATCGAGCAGCTCGCTTACTGGGCCAACGTGACGGGTTCCAACTCGAGCTGGTACGACTTCAACCTCGATGCATACACCAATCAGCTCGACGTTCCCTACATCACGCAGGGCATATTCCCGCGCGTTTGCGCGAAGACGGTTTCCAGGTAGAGGCGCGTTTCGATCAGCGGGTCTGGCCCGAGTTTGACCCAGGGCAAGGTGGGGAAGCGCGAAAACAGCAAAAATCTCCAGTGCTGCCAGATGATTGGGCAGGGAGGTTGCATGGCCGCGCCGACTATCGAGCAATACCTGACCATCGACAAGTACAACGCGCCGCAGTGGCTCGGCAACCGGGCGCCGCGGCGGTTCCACGTCATGGTCAAGCCGGCGGGCTCGGCATGCAACCTCGACTGCACGTACTGCTTCTACCTCAGCAAACAGGCGCTCCCAGACGGTCCGGGCGGCGGACACATGAGCGACGAGGTGCTCGAGCGCTTCGTGCGCGACTACATCGCCAGCGTGACGGCGGACGAAGTGGTCTTTTCGTGGCAGGGTGGCGAGCCGACGCTCCTCGGTGTCGATTTCTTCCGCAAAGTCGTGGCGCTGCAGAAGAAGCACGCAAAGCCCGGGCAGCGGATCGAGAACGACCTGCAGACCAATGGCACGCTCCTTGATGAAGACTGGGCGCGCTTCCTGAAGGAGCACCGCTTCCTCGTCGGGCTATCGATCGACGGACCGAAGGAAATCCACGACAAGTACCGCGTCACCAAGCGTGGCGAGCCGACGTTCGACAAGGTATACGCTGTGGCGAAAATGCTGCAGCGGTTCCATGTTCCGTTCAACACGCTGACGTGCGTGAGCCGCTACAACGCGTCGCGGCCGCTCGACGTCTACCGCTTCCTGCGCCGCGAGCTGGGCTCGACACACCTGCAGTTCATCCCGATCGTCGAGCCGAGGGGCTTTGAGATCACTGCGCCGCATAAATGGGACCCGGCGCGGTTGCCGGTCGTCGGCACGCCGGAGTCGAAGCCCGACCATCCGGACTCCGTGGTCACGCCGTGGTCCGTCGATCCCGATGAGTACGGCTATTTCCTGTCCAAAGTATGGGACGAATGGCTCGCGCGCGACTACGGCAAGGTCATGGTGACGTTCTGCGAGACGCTGGTCGTCCAGCACATGGGCATGCCGGCGCAGACCTGCATCCATAGCGAGTTCTGCGGCAAGGGCGCGGCCATCGAGCACGACGGCAGCGTCTACGCGTGCGACCACTACGTTTACCCGGAATTCCGGCTCGGCAACATCAGGCAGAGGTCGCTCGGCGACATGGTGTTCTCGCCGACGCAGGTGAAATTCGCCTACGCGAAGTCGGAAACGCTGCCGAAGTATTGCACCGAGTGCGCCTATCTGCGGGACTGCTGGGGCGAGTGCCCGAAGAACCGCCTTTTGCGCACGCCGGATGGCGAGCCCGGCTTGAATTATCTTTGTCCCGGGCTCAAGAGGTTCTTCGCGCATGCGGTGCCGGCGGCGGAAAAGCTGGCGGCCCAATTGCAGTCCGGCGCGATACGGGCCCGACCGCGGATGTAGGCGAGCAGGCTAGAATCCTCGCTGGCTTGTTTCCCAAGGAGTCTTCGACCATGAACACCAACCGTCGTTGCGGGGCGCTGGCGCGCGCACTCGCACTGGCATTTCTTGTCGCCATAGGCACGCACGCGCAGGCTCAAACCGACCCGCTGCCCTCGTGGAACGACGGTGCCGCCAAGCAGGCGATCACCGCCTTCGTGAAGGACACCACCACGCAAGGCAGCCCGAAGTTCGTGCCGCAGCCTGAGCGCATCGCCACCTTCGACCAGGACGGCACGCTGTGGGTCGAACATCCGATGTACTCGCAGGTGATGTACATCCTCGAGAGCGTGCCGGCGCTGGTCAAGGCCAAGCCCGAACTGGCCAAGGTCGCACCGTACTCGACGGTGCTTGAGATCCTGAAAGGCGATCGCGCCGCGTTTGCCAGGTTGACCATGCCCGACCTCGAGAAGCTGGCGGCCGCCACGCTCACCGGGATGCCGGTCAAGACGTTCGCCGCACAAGCGAAGAATTGGCTCGCCGAAGCGAAGGATCCGCGCTGGAAGAAGCCATACACCGAACTGACCTACCTGCCGATGCAGGAAGTTCTAACGTACCTGCGCGCCAACGGCTACAAGACCTACATCGTCACCGGCGGCGGGCAGGACTTCGTGCGCCAGTATTCAGAGAAGGTGTATGGCGTCCCACCGGAGCAGGTCGTGGGCTCGGCCGGTGGCACGAAATTCGGCTACGCCAAGGACGGCAAGCCGTTCCTGATCAAGGAGCCCAGGCTGCTGCTCAACGACGACAAGGCCGGCAAGCCCGAAGGCATCCACCTGATGATCGGTCGCCGACCCGTTGCGGCGTTCGGCAATTCGGATGGCGACCGGGAGATGCTGGAATACACGAAAGCCGGCGACGGCGCGCGCCTGGCGATGATCGTCATGCACGACGATGCGAAGCGCGAATACGCGTACGGCCCGGCGAAAGGCCTGCCGGCGACCAAGATCGGCGCGTTCAGCCAGGCGTTCTACGACGAGGCGATGAAGAAAGGCTTCGTCGTCATCAGCATGAAGGACGACTGGAAGCGGATTTTTGCGTTCGAGTAAGCTATCGGGCAGGCACAACATCAACCCAAGGAAATTAATGAAATACGTCAAATCCGGAATTCTCTTCGCCAGTGCCGCTTCATTGTTCGTACTGAGCGGGTGCAATCCGGCCAAGGAAGCAAAGCCTGCCGACCAGGCTGCCCGAGGCCCGGCGGCGGCAACGGTGAATGGAATTCCGATCAGCCAACGCACGGTCGACATCATTGCCAAGCAGGGCGCCGGCACGGGCCAGCCGGATACGCCGGAATCGAGAAGGGCGATCATCGACCAGCTGGCGCTGCAGATGGTGGTCGCGGAAGACGCGATCAAGAAGGGGCTGGACAAGACCCCGGAGGTTGCCGATCAGATCGACACGATGAAGCAAAATGTCCTGGCCGGCGCCTACGTTCAGGATTACATCAAGAACAATCCGGTGTCCGACGAAGCGGTAAAGGCAGAGTACGAGCGCATCAAGGCGACGATCACTGGCAACGAGTACAAGGCCCGCCACATCCTGGTGGAGAAGGAGTTCGAAGCCCGGGACATCATCGCCAGATTGAAAAGGGAACCGGGAGCTTTTGCCAAACTGGCGATGGAGAAATCGAAGGATCAGGGATCCAGGGCCAAGGGGGGCGATCTTGGATGGTTCGACTTGAGCAGGATGGTCCCGGAATTCGGCGATGCCGTGGGCAAGCTGGGAAAGGGCAAGTTCACCCAAGAGCCGGTCAAGACGCAGTTCGGCTATCACGTCATTCTGCTGGAAGATTCCAAGCCGATCGAGGCGCCTCCGCTGGAAGAGGTCAAGCCGCAGATCGCGCAACAGTTGCAGCAGCAAAATCTCCGGAAGCAGCTGGATGTATTCAAGGCGGGCGCCAAGGTGGAAATGGTTGGCGCCGCGGCGCCTGCGAAGCCGTAGATCACCTCACGAACGGGAGCTGCAGATGACCAAAATTCGATCACGGTGGCTTTCGACCGCCACGCTGGCTGCGGCACTTTTCGCGATCGCGCCTGCGCACGCCGAAATGAGCGCCGAGGAGCTGGCGAAGCTTGCGCAGAATCCCGTTGGTAATCTCATCAGCGTGCCGTTCCAGAACAACACCAATTTGAACTTCGGACCGGAGAAGGGAACGCAGAACGTCCTCAACATCCAGCCGGTGATTCCGGTCTCGATCGACGACGACTGGAACATCATCACGCGCACGATCGTACCCGTGATCTCCATGCCAGCGCTCAGTCCGGAAATCAGCAGCACCAGCGGTGTCGGCGACGTCGTGTTCACCGCGTTCCTGTCGCCGGCCAAGCCCGGGGAATGGATTTGGGGCGCCGGCCCCGTCGTGCAGATTCCGACCAACAGCAAAGCCGAGCTCGGCAACAAGAACTGGGGGCTGGGACCGGCGTTCGTCATGCTGCACCTCGACCACGGCAGCCCGTGGGTCTATGGTGCGCTGGTCAACAACATCTGGTCGCTGACAAGCGACAAGCAGGGCGGCTCATACAGCAACCTGACGCTGCAGCCGTTCGTCAATTACAACTTCGCAGGCGGCGTCTACCTCACCACCGCGCCGATCCTCACCGCGGACTGGAAGGCGGAGAACAGCCAGCAGTGGACGGTGCCGGTCGGCGGCGGCGTGGGCAAGATCTTTCACCTGGGCAAGCTGCCTGTGAATACTCAGATCTCGGCCTACTACAACGTCGTGCGGCCGGATTACGGGGCCAACTGGCAGATCCGTGCGCAGGTGCAGCTCATGTTCCCGAAGTGATCCGGATCAGCCTTTGTCCGCGTGACGCTTTGCGTGGTCCTTGGCGTGATGGCCGTCGTGGTGATAACCCCAGTGCTCGCTGTCCTCGTAGAGCACGAGCTTGTCGGGGTCGAGGCCCTCGCGCTTCTTGAGGTCGGCCAATAGCGCGGCGTCGCTCAAGTCGAGCAGGTGCGACTTGTCCCAGTCGTGCTGCGCGATCTTCTCCAGGCGCTTCACGGTGGCCGGGTCGTCGGTTTCGATGGCGAGTTCGCGCCGCGAGTC
>Ga0302322_100005829_pt1 | contig 10847 bp, 8 predicted proteins | sample Fen_T0_2_FD_203757 | JGI IMG/M metagenome (GOLD analysis project Ga0302322, IMG submission 203757) | Peat permafrost microbial communities from Stordalen Mire near Abisko, Sweden - Fen_T0_2 | ecosystem: Environmental > Terrestrial > Soil > Wetlands > Permafrost | place: Sweden: Abisko... | reverse complement strand
CCGGTACTTCGCCTTGATCTCGGCCTGCTCCGCCTCGGTGAGTTCCTTGTTCTGCGACGGCCAGGTGAAGGCGGCGGTGCGCTGGAACACGGTGAGGTGTCCGGCGACCTTGGCGATCTCGGGGATGGCCTGGATCCCCGATGATCCGGTGCCGACGATGCCGATGCGCTTGCCCTCGAGTTCGACGCCGTCCTCGGGCCACAGGCTCGTCTGCACGACGGTGCCCTGGAAGCGGTCCATTCCGGGCCAGTCGGGGCGGTGCGGCGCCGACAGGCCGCCGGTGGCCATGATCACGAAACGCGACCGCAGCCGGTCGCCGGTCTCCGTGTCGAAGACCCACGTATCGGTGGCCTCGTCGAAGGTGGCCGCGGTGACCCCGCACGACAGGCGGATGTCGCGGCGGAGGTCGTAGCGATCCGCGATGTGGTTGAGGTAGCGCTCGATCTCGGGCTGGGAGGCGAAGTGCTCGGTCCACTCCCATTCCTGCTCCAACTCCGGGTCGAAGCCGAACGAGTACTCGAGGCTCGGGATGTCGCACCGGGCGCCGGGGTACCGGTTCCAGTACCAGGTGCCACCCACTCCCGGCGCCTTCTCCAGCACGATCGCGCGCAGACCCCGCTCGCGCAGGACCTTCAGCGCGTACAGGCCCGACATGCCGGCGCCGACGACGATGACATCCGCGTCGAGGCCCGCGTCCTGAGTGAGTTCGGCGGTGCTCATGGGCTCACACTGTCAGATCGACGGCGGTGCTGCCCACCTGCCAAGCTGCCCGCCGCAGGCCCACCCGGAGGAAGTCGTGCAGTACCTCATCCAACACCCCGAACCGATCGGCATCGAGCGCGACCTCTTCACCGCCGGTGAGGTGGTGCCCGTCGCCCGGGCGGTCGAGAGCGCGGGATGGGACGGCATCGCGTTCACCGAGCACCCGGCGGGCACGTACCGCTGGCTGGCCGAAGGCGGTGGTCACCAGACGCTCGACCCGTTCGTCGCGCTGGGCGCGGTCGCGGCGGTGACCGAGCGCATCAAGCTCCTCACCTACCTCGCGGTCGTCCCCTACCGGAACCCGCTCGTGCTCGCGAAGGCCGCGGCGACCGTCGACATGATCTCGGGTGGACGCTTCGTGCTCGGCGCCGGCACCGGCTACCTCAAGGGCGAGTTCTTCGCGCTCGGCGTCGACTTCGACGAGCGCAACGCGCTGTTCGACGAGGCGCTCGAGGTGATGCCGTTGCACTGGAGCGGCGAGCGCTTCAGCTACGAGGGCCTGCACTTCAACGCGCGTGACCTGATCGCGCGACCGTCGCCGCGCCGCAACATCCCGATCTGGCTCGGCGGCAACTCGAAGCTCACGCGACGACGCGTCGCGGAGCGGGCCCACGGTTGGATGCCCATGCCGGGGCCGCCCGAGATGGCCGCGACCACCCGCACCGCGCACCTCGGTGGGCTCGACGACATCGCCGTGGCGATCCGCGACATCAAGGAAGCGGCCGGGGAGCGTTCGGCCGAACTCGACTTCATGATCCTCTACACCGACGACTCGATCCTCCGGCCCGACGTCGACGTGGATCGCCACCTCGAGGCGTTGGCCGCGATCCGAGATGCGGGGGCCACCTGGGTCTCGTTCGCGTTCGATTTCTCCACCCAGGCCGAGACGCTCGACTTCGTGGAGGGCTTCGGGGAGACGTACCTGGGCGCCGCGCGCCTCTAGGTTCAGCGGGCAGGTGCCGGCGCTTCGTGGGCTGCGGACAGTTGGTCCAGCAGGTCGAGGAAGGCCGTCTTTCGGGTATCGAGGCCCCGGAACGACAGTCCGACTCGCACCGTTCCGGCGGGGCTCGAGGTCGCGTGTCGAAGCTCGCCGCGGAGGAGGACACCGGTCGGGCGCTGCCCGGGCGCGACGATGTTGATCTCCACGGTTCCCGCGAGTTCTTCGTCGGGTGCCAGCCCCGAAGGCTCGATCGCGACGCTGTTCGGGGTCAGGTCGACGAGGCGCGCTTCGCGCCAGCCGATCTGGTTGGGCCCGATCTGGTCGGGCGGGTGGACGACCCGGTAGGTCGTGGTCCAGCCGGCGGGGATCTCGTGTCTGGTTGACGCTCTGCGTTGCCGGCTCCGATCCATTCTGGTACCTCCGAGCTCTCGTCCAACTTCTCCTTGTCGCTCGCGTGCGCTCGCGAGCCGATGACCCGGCGACGTCACGACGTCTTCTGGGCGCACAGCAGGTAGATGGATCCCGCCGTCGGCCCGACGATGCACACGTCGTTGGTGCCGGCAGTCACGGTGTCCTTGCCACCCCCGCCCACGATGCAGTTGAACTGTCCGAGGTCGGTGATGCGGTCGGCGTTCTTGCTGCCGAGCACGAGGACGTGCGAGCCGCTGTTCGTGAAGGTGCCCGACTTCTGCAGGATCGTCGTCACCGACAGCCCTGCGCAGCCGGCCGGTGCGAGCTGCGCGACCAAGCGGGCTTGCACCGACCGGCCGACGTTGCTGGCGGGCACGTTGGTGCTGGCGGTGAAGCTCACGGTGAGCGTGGTGATGACGGCCACGGCGACGAGCGCGGCGCCCGCGCGGATCGCGAAGGTGGTCTTGCTCCGCCCGCGTCCGGTGCGCCCTGTGCCCGGTGAGCGTGCGGTGCGGGTGAAGCTGTGGCCGGTGGCGGGCGCGTCGCGGTTCGCGTCCGTCGGGGGCGGCGGTGTCGGGTCGGAGTCAGGCGACGGTCCGGCCTCGTCGCGGCCGCCGGTTTGGCGACGGTCCATGGCCAGCGTGAGATAGCGGCGTGCATCGTCGTCGACGGCGTAGGTGCGGTTGCCGTGGCGCGTCTCGAAGAGGATCGGTCGCTCGAGGAATTTGGCGAGCTCGGCGAGACGGGTGAAGTCCTGCACCGCGATGGGTGTCTGCCCGGAGTTCGAGCCGAAGGCGGCAACGGGCACGATCAGCACACCCAGACGACGCGCGGTCAGCTCCTCGTCGCTGTGGCGCACGCCACGACGGCGACGTCGATCGTGCACGAAGGCGACGACGACTGCAGCGAGCAGGAACGCGATGCCGAGGTAGCGCACGAGCGGCACCGGGATCTTGTAGCGAGCCACCGACAGATCGTTGGGGACGGTGCGAGGGATGCTGCCCGCCTGCGTGGGTTGGAGCGCGGCATCCAATGCCGCGGACGCGGTGGCGGGCACGTAGGTCGCACCGGGGGGTGGCGGCGCGACTGCGACGTCGACGCGGATGGCGCCCTGGGTGACCGCGAAGGGCAGCACCGGTGAGAACGTCTCGTCGATCCGGTGGCCGTCGACGGTGCCGGTGACGTGCACCACGGGTTGCAGGTCGAGGGAGTAGTTGGTGCCCGTGACGCCGGACTGCGTGGAGACGCTGTCGATGAGCGCGTACAGGCTCGCGAGGTTGACGTCGTTCGAGACCGAGGCGTTGTCACCGGAGAACTTGGTGACGGGGACGACGGTCGAGACCTCCTGCCAGGTGTCGCTCTTCGAGAGCACGAGGGCCCGGAGCTGGATGGTTCCCTTGACGTCGTGGGGAAGCTTCGACGCGAAGTGGTAGCCGAAGTGCACCGTGACGGTGTCGACCAGGCTGGGGTAGATCGGTTCGCCGGTGCTCACGGTCCCCGACGGGTACACCGCGCTGGGCGCGGTCACCGTGGCGGTGTAGGCGAAGGTCCCGCCCTGTTGGTATGCGCCCGGGAGCGCACCGACACGGGTCGTGGGCCGGCTGAACCCGGCGACGACGCACAGCACGGCGAGGGAGAGTACGACGGCGAGCACGATGAGGGTCGACATCGGACCGTCGAGATACGGAGGGGGTCGTCGTGCTGCGATGTGCGCGGACGGCGCCTCTCGAGCGACTGCCGATGGCCTCGCCGCAGCGCCCGGTGTCAGATCCTGGCGGGGTGTCGGGTCGGGGTTGGGGGTGGGGTGCGTCGTCATCTTCGATGAACCTCTGCGTCGACGTCGTCTGGTCTTCGTCGTGGTCATGGTCGCCAGGGCGATCAGCGCAACTGCGAGTCCGGCGAGCAGCGCCGCGTGGGCCGGCTTGCCGAACCAGGCGAGCCAGCCGCCCACGCCGGGGACGCTGAACCACAGCGTTCCGGTGAGCTCGCTCCTCGTCGCGTAGCCGGGGTCGACGAAGTTGTTGTTGTCGCCCTTGAAGAAGTAGTTGCCGTTCTGGATGAGGATGATGCGGTGCAGGACCGGCCGGTGCACGACGGAACTCTGGTAGAGGACGATGTCGCCGACGTGATAGCTGGACTGCGCTCTCACGAAGGCGAGGTCGTTCTTGTGCAGGAGCGGTTGCATGCTGATGCCCGACGTGACCGAGTAGGTCGTCGAGCCGCCGAGCTTCTCCGGAGCGAAGAACATCCAGCCGGTGAGCACGATCAGGCCGGCGACGACGGCGCCGAAGATCTTCACGGGAAGGGATCTCATGGGAGAGGTCCGGGGTCCGTCGACTCCGTCTGGGGGTGACCGGCAAGGCCGCGTGGACCGAGATCCAGTTCGCCGTGCCGGCACCCCTCCAGACGTCGCCGGGGCCGCGCGGCTACTGAGCCGCGACGACCGTGATGCCGGTGAGCAGCGCAGCGGTCAGCTGCGGGCTCGTGGTCGCACACGTGACCGTGGTTCCGGACGTGTCCGTGGTGCACGTGTAGGTGCTCGGTCCACCGGTGCTGAGCGCCGCGGACACGATGACCTTGCCGGTGCCCGTACTCGGGACAGCCGGGGCGATGGTGAACGTCAACGAGTCGACGTTCACCGGCGTGGTCGCGTTCAGGTTGTAGTGCAGGTTGGTGACCGTGTATCCGGACACCACGCCTGCGCCTGCCCCTGCGGTCGTTGCGGGCACGGTGTTCGACGCCGTGAAGGCGTAGGCACCACCCGCGATCACTACGACCGCGATAGCTCCGAACACGACTGCCCAACGCTTCTTGTGCAGCATGGCGACACCTCTCTTGTCTGATCGACGATGCACGCGATCGACGAGACCGCCGATCGGTCGGATCACACGTCTCCCTTGGGAGCGTTGGGACCTCGTGGAGGTCCCGAGAGGTCACCGGGTCGGTGACTTGGCCGCCTGAATGTCCGACGTGTCCGTCAGACGAGCGCTCGTACCCCTTGTGCTTCGACCCCCAGCGCGCAACCTTGACCCACTCCTGCGGAACATGGCCGGATTTCTCACGCCGGCACGAGGAATCACTTCCTCGGTCCTCCCGTCGTGCCGATGTCTTCGACATGGGACCAGAGCCGGTGACCGCGACCAAACGAGCGACACACAGTTCGAAGGTGCGCCGCTTCTTCCAACCCTCCTACCGCCAGGTCACGGTGGTGCTCGTGACCGCCATGATGTTGGCCGGCGGTGTCATCGGGCTGAACCTGGCCAACCTGACGGCGGCGCAGCAGCCGCTCGATCGGGTCGATCCGCGACTGCTCGCCGCGTCGGCGCAACTGCAGAACACCGCCCGCGGTCTCGCGGCGACGTCCTCGACGTTCGAGAAGGCCTTGGCGCTCCCGCCCGCTGAACGGACCGTCGCCGCGGCGGGCATCGCCAGCGCGTCGTCGCAGTACCAGGGTGCCTTCGCCTCGTACCGCGCCATCGCCGCCGGCCTTCCTGGTGAGCAAGCATTGCAGCAGCGCTTCCAGGAGCTCACCACCACGAGCGGCCAACTCAGCGTTGCGTTGCTCGGCGTGCCCGAGGTCAGTGGTGCCCAGTTCGCCCAGTCGGCGTCGATGGCCATCGACACCCAGGGCACGCTCGTCGCCCTGCAGGACCTCTACGACGCGCGGATCGCGCAGGACGTCCACCGGGCATCGGGCGGCTTGGCGACGACGCGTAGCCAGTTGCTCGCGACGGCGGGCATCGCAATGCTCATCGTCCTGGTGGGTTCGGTGCTGATCCTGCGACGGTTGCGCCGCGATGCCCGAGCGGTCGAGTCCCAGTCGTACCGCAGCGAGCTCGAGACCCGTCTCCACCGCGCGCTCGAGATGGCCGGCGACGAGCAGGACGTCTTCGGCTTGGTCCGCGAGGCCGTCGCCACCGCCGAGCCCGACCTGGGGGTCGAGATGTTGGTCGCCGACTCCAGCCGCGCGCACCTCCACCAGGTCGCCAGCTCCAATCTGTCCGCCTCGGCCGGATGTCCGGTCGCGTCCCCCACCGAGTGTCCGGCCGCGATCCACGGACAGAGTCAGATCTTCGAGGACAGCAACGCCCTCGACGCCTGCCCCTACCTGAAGCAGAACTCCGGACCGCCGTGCTCCGTGGTGTGCATCCCGGTGAGCATCGCCGGCCGGGCCATGGGTGTCATGCACGCGACCTTCGAAGACCTGGCCGCGCCCTCCACCCAGAGCGTCACCACACTGGAACTGATCGCCCGCCGAGCCGGAGAGCGGCTGAGCATGTTGCGGGCGTTCGCGCGTTCCGAGATGCAGGCGAAGACCGATCCGCTCACCGGCCTGCTGAACCGTCGCAGCCTCGAGGCATCCGCGCAGGACCTCGTCGACACCGGCGAGAGCTACGTCGCCGCCTACGCCGACCTCGACCACTTCAAGACGCTGAACGACGTCCACGGCCACGACGCCGGTGATCGTGCGCTGCGGCTCTTCGCCCGGGTCCTCCGGGACAGCGTCCGGCCCTCCGACATTCCCGCCCGGTACGGCGGTGAGGAGTTCGTCGTCGTGCTCCCCAACTGCGGACCCGGCGACGCCGCCGTGGTCATGGAGCGCGTGCGCAGCACCCTTGCCAAGGCCATCGCCGACGGAGCAGGCCCCGAGTTCACCGTCAGCGTGGGCGTGGCCGAATCGTCGATCTCCAGCAGCTTCAGCGAGACGGTCGAGGCCGCCGACAACGCGTTGCTCCAGGCCAAGGCGACGGGCCGCGATCGGATCGTCGTCGCCGGATCGCCAGCCGGCGTGGTGCCCGACGACCCGAGCAGCATCACCGAAGACGACGGACTGGCCGCGACGCCCAGCGCGTGAGATCCCGACCTGGCGCCTCCGTCGGCCACGGCGCCGCGAGCGCGTCAGGGAGGACCATCACCCGCCCACCGGGGCGCGGCGGTACGCTCGGTCCGATGGACGACCACCAGCTGCTCGCCGAACTCACGCCCACGGCGGCGACACTCCTCGATCGACACCTGGGTACGGCGAAGGAGTGGTTCCCGCACGAGTTGGTGCCGTGGAGCCTCGGCCGCGATTTCTACGAAGGTGAGGAGTTCGACCCCGCCGATGCCGGGATCGAGCCGGGTGTGCGCAGCGCGCTGCTCGTGAACCTCCTCACCGAGGACAACCTCCCCCACTACTTCGGCAACATCCAGGCGCGCTTCGGGCGCGACGACGCCTGGGGCGAGTGGAGCCGGCGCTGGACCGCGGAGGAGGGACGTCACGCGATCGTGATCCGCGACTACCTCACCGTCACGCGTTCGATCGACCTGCGTGAACTCGAACGCACCCGCATGATCCAGGTGGCGGGCGGCGTCGTGCCGAACCCGCCGGGCATCGCCGACGGCATCGTCTACGTCGCGCTGCAGGAGTTGGCCACGCGCATCGCGCACCGCAACACCGGCAAGCTGCTCGAGGACGAAGCCGGCAAGGCCGTGATGAGCCGCGTCGCCGCCGACGAGAACCTGCACCACCTCTTCTATCGCGACCTCGTGTCCACCGCGATCGAGATCGACCCGTCGATGGTGGTCGAGGCGATCGACCGGCGGGTGCGCGACTTCGAGATGCCCGGCACCGGCATCCCCGACTTCAACGCGCACGCCAAGCTCATCGCCGCGGCCGGCATCTACGACTTCGCGTTGCACCACGACCAGATCCTGGTGCCGGTGATCTTCACGCACTGGAAGCTCGAGCAGCTCACCGGGCTCACGCCCGAGGCCGAGGAAGCCCGCGACCGCGTGGTGCGCTACGTGGAGCGGCTCGGCGCACTGGCCAAGCGCATGGCCGCGCGCAACGCCAACTGACCAGACGTCAGTCGATCCGCGTCAGTCGAACGCGGGCGGCATCGCCCGCGCCCGGAACTGCGCCAACCCGCGGTCGACCACCCGGTCGTGCGCCCAACCCATCGCCGGGCGCGTCACCCGCGCCGCGTCGCGCAACACGCGCCGCTCCAGCGACAGACTCCAGGTGATCCTCGCCCGGCAGCCGTCCCCGTCGGGATGCACGGCCAGCGACGCCGGTCCGCTGAGGTCGCCACCCACGGCGACGGTCACGAGCCGGCCGGGTTCGGTGTCGACCACCACGGTGTGACAGCGCAGGCGATAGCCCAGGGGTGAACGGATCACGAACGCGGCGCGGCTCCCGGCCGCGAAGGGGTCCGGCCCGGCGTCGAAGTGCTCGATCCACGGCCACCACTCGCGGTAGCGCGACGTGTCGAGGAGGACCGCCCAGAGCGACTCGGACGACGTCGGGAACGACATCTCGCGGTCGGCGCAGAAGGGGGCGGGCACCCCATGAGGATCGTTGCCGGATCAGGTGGGCGCAAGCAGGGCGTCGTCGGCGTCGGGAACCGCGCCCGCCGCACTTCCTGTCGCGTCGGCCGACGCCGGCTGGCGGAACAGACCGAGGTAGAGCACGAGTGTCATCGTGAACACCGCCGTGGCCCCGGCCACGTGCACGATCACGAGCCCAGCGGGGATGTCGGTGAAGTACTGCGTGTAGCCCACTCCCGCCTGCGCGACGAGCAGGATCAGCAACCACGTGACCTTCGTCATCACCGACTTCGGCGCGTGGTCCTGGCGGATGAACCACAGCATGACCAGCACGGCAGCGAGGAACACCATGACGGTGACGCCGTGGATACGGGCCGCTTCGGGGATGGGGATGTCGATGCGCTTCACGTTGTCCTTCGCGCCGCCACCGCTGTGCGGCCCCGCGCCCGTGACGACGGTGCCGGTGAACAACACGACGCTCACGAGAAGGAGCAGGCCGCGTCCGAGCACCACGATGCGACGCGACACGACGGGCTGGCTGCGCGGGCCGGCCTGTGGGTCGGGTAGCCCGGCACGATGCACCAGGACGATTGCGTCGGCCAGCAGCACGATCGACAGGAGGAAGTGCGCCATCACGAACGGCGGCGCGAGGTCCATCAGCACCGACACGCCGCCGAGTACGGCCTGCGCGAACACGCCGACGACGAGGCCGATCGAGAGCCACACCAGGTCCATGCGCTTCGGGATCCGCACGAGGCTGCCCAGCACGGCGACGATCACCGCGATCGACACCGCGCCGGTGAAGAGCCGGTTGAGCGACTCGATCCACTGGTGGGAGTCCGACGCCGAGACGGCCGTGAGCTGCCCGCTGTCGCAATTGGGCCACTGCGGGCAGCCCAACCCCGAGTTGGTGAGGCGCACGGCCGCGCCACTCACGATGATCACCGCCACGAAACAGGCGGCGACGAAGGCGATGCGCCGGTAGGCGCTGGGGCTCAGATGCGGCACCCGCATGGCCGTGATCGTACGGGGTGGGGCCCGCCGGTCAGCAGTCCGGCCGTCAGCCGTTCGGGAGGTCAGCTCTCCGCGGTGTCCGCTCGCCTCGATCAGCGTCCTGCGCGGCTACCTCGCTCCGCTCGCTACACGTCCTGCTTGGCCCGCTTGGTGGCGCGCCCACGCTTGTTGGCGTCCAGCTCCACCTTGCGCAGGCGGATGTTGACGGGCGTCACCTCGACGCACTCGTCGTCGGCGATGAACTCCAGCGCCTGCTCCAGCGACATCGGTCGCGGCGGCACGAGCCGCTCGGTGTTGTCGGAACCCGAAGCTCGCATGTTGGTGAGCTTCTTCTCCTTGATGGGGTTCACGTCCATCTCGTCGGAGCGGGCGTTCTCCCCCACGATCATGCCCTCGTAGACCTCGACGCCCGGGCCCACCAGCATCTGGCCCCGCTCCTGGAGGTTCATGAGCGCGAACGTGTTCGTGACGCCCTTGCGGTCGGACACGAGGGAGCCGGTCGGACGGGTGCGCAGCGCACCGTGCCAGGGCTCGTAGCGGTCGAACACGTGGTGGAGCATGCCGGTGCCGCGCGTCTCGGTCATGAACTCGGTGCGGAAGCCGATGAGGCCACGGGCGGGAACGAGGTACTCCATGCGCACCCAGCCGGTGCCGTGGTTGACCATCTGCTCCATACGGCCCTTGCGCAGCGCGAGGAGCTGGGTGACCACGCCGAGGAAGTCCTCGGGGACGTCGACGGTGACGTGCTCGACCGGCTCGTGGATCTTGCCGTTCACCTCGCGGGTGACGACCTCGGGCTTGCCCACGGTGAGCTCGAAGCCCTCGCGTCGCATCGTCTCGACGAGCACCGCGAGCTGCAGCTCACCACGACCCTGCACCTCCCACGCGTCGGGACGGTCGGTGTTGAGGATGCGCAACGACACGTTGCCGATGAGCTCCTGGTCGAGACGCCCCTTCACCTGACGAGCGGTGAGCTTCGAGCCGTCGGCGCCGGCGAGCGGTGACGTGTTGATGCCGATGGTCATCGACAGGCTGGGGTCGTCGACGTGGATCACCGGCAACGGGCGCGGGTCGTCGGGGTCGGCGAGCGTCTCACCGATGGTGACGTCGGCGAGCCCGGCGATGGCCATGATGTCGCCCGGGCCCACTTCGTCGGCGTCGACGCGCTCGAGCGCCTCGGTGACGTAGAGCTCGGTGATGCGCACGTTCTCGATGGTGCCGTCGGCGCGGCACCAGGCGACCGACTGCCCCTTGCGCATGTGTCCGTGGCGCACGCGGCACAGCGCGATGCGGCCGACGTAGGGCGACGCGTCGAGGTTGGTGACCAGCGCCTGCAGCGGGTGTTCGGGGTCGTACTCGGGCGCCGGGATGTGCTCGAGAATCATCTCGAAGAGCGGCTTGAGCCCGTCGG
>Ga0302322_100005828_pt1 | contig 10848 bp, 8 predicted proteins | sample Fen_T0_2_FD_203757 | JGI IMG/M metagenome (GOLD analysis project Ga0302322, IMG submission 203757) | Peat permafrost microbial communities from Stordalen Mire near Abisko, Sweden - Fen_T0_2 | ecosystem: Environmental > Terrestrial > Soil > Wetlands > Permafrost | place: Sweden: Abisko... | reverse complement strand
TTCCTGGTCCATCATTCACAGAGAACCGCTGAATATTAAAAACGACCCCGTTCATATGCTTCCGAGAAAATTCACTGGATAATGTAGGATTCCAATTCTAGAGAGACAACAAGAATATCGAAAAATACCTGCCTTTTCATTTTCAACTTCTCTACTTGGTTCTTTCCCGGACAACCCGGCACCCAAACACTCGGCCGGCCGTTTTATTATGATTCGCTTCTATTGTTACTTTAATTTTTTGTCTCCCCAGAATGAGATCTCTAGGTATCGGATATTCTACATCATAGAACTTGCCGCTTTTTCCTCCCGCCCATTCAACCGTGGCAATTGTTTTCCCTTCAACCTGAATATCGAATTTCCGGTCTTTATCATCGCCAATATAGGTGAGAAGAAGAGCATTGCTGATACCCTGCTGCACATTCATTTCAAAAGAAAAATAATTTTCTCGTCTTGCTTCGCGACCAGACCTGCCTAAGGCCGCACCAACATACGATTGTTCGCTCGCCTGCAGATTATGATCCCGCTCGGGCTGCATCTCACCAATCCGGAATTCATCTATCGTCATCTCTTCAATTTCCCGCTGCCGCTTCATTTCGGTTTCGTATTCCTGTTGTCGCATCTGCCAATCAGCCGGAGTAAAATAATCAAAGTACACACTATAATACTGGTCGTACGTTTTATAAAAAGGTTTGAGTACCAAATTTATTGGGTGCCCAACATCCGTTATGGTGTATATCAACGGTTCGTTTAAAACGGGCTTTAACCAATCATGGACAGTACGATTTTTCGTGAGAAGAACCGGAGATCCGTAGAGAGGATCCGGCATCGTAGCACCAAGTTGTCCCGCCAGTACTATGGGGCCATAGAGGAATGCTATTCTGTTGGGATTGTCAGGCATACTCTCTGTGGAAACACTCATGGGAAGAAGAAATTCGATGGTATCTGCATTCTTCCAATTGCGATTGATAACAATATATCCAGATGCATTTCTGGAGGGCGAAATCTTTTTACCATTGATTTTGATCTGCACATGGTGGAACGTCCATTTTGGTTCTCGAAGATAGAGGGGGAATTCTTGTGCAGAATTCATCGCGAGCGTGAAGACCACTGTATCAGATTCCGGAAAGCGAGTTTCCTGTTTCACAAGAATACTTCTACTCTTCCAGCGCAAGACGGATGGGATAAATAAATTCACATAGAGTCCGCCATCCGCACCTTCACAATAAATGCTCTCTGCATACTTACTATGGTTCTCCATACCGCTGCCGACACAGCAGGTAAATGTATTGAATGGATCGCTGAATTCCTTCCTCGTTCCCATCCTGAGCGGTACAAAATAACACATCATTCCATTGGTGGGATTTTGTGAAGCAAGAATATGATTGTACAAGGCTCGTTCATAGTAATCCGCCAGTTCCTGAGTAGGGTGCCAGCACAATAAATGACGCGTCAATTTCAGCATGTTATATGTATTACAGGTTTCGCACGTATTGTCACTGAGCCGATCGTTGAGTTTCTTTGGCTCGCCGCAATACTCATAGCTGCTATTGCCGCCAATGACATAGGAATGGTTCTGCACCATACTGTTCCAGAAGAATGAAGCAATGATACTATCCTCCGTGCATCCGGTCAGTTCATAGCGCCGGGCCGTACCAATTACTTTTGGGACATTGGTATTGGAATGCTTTCCCGGCATCGGATCTATACATGTTGCTAATTGACCGAGAACAAACTCATCATGGAATTTATAAGAAAGCGTAAGATATTTTTTATCCCCGGTCATTGCATACACGTTTGCTAATACATCATTCATTCCGCCGTATTCGCAGTTCAGCATTTGCAGCCGCTGCTCATTTGTAAGATTCTTTAGGATTTGTTCCGCCCAATCTGCCATTCCTATGACGAGGTTCAATGCTTTCTGATTGTCGCAATACAAATAGGAATCAACAAGACCGGACATGACCTTATGGACGGTATACCAGGGCGACCAACCACCATTCAAATCGAAACCGGAAGATTTTATTTCACCCCGAGCAACTTTTGCAAAGAGCGTATCTTCTTTTGGGATAGCGCCGATGTACCCCGATGTTCTGGCACGCTGACAGCGTTCAAGTTCCTCTATGATATAATCGACCCGGCGCTTAAATTCCATATTTCCCGTTCCTGCAAACATCATCGCACATGCCGAAAGATAATGTCCCAATGTATGTCCCGATAAACCTTCGCTTTCCCAACCTCCGTACACTTCTCCCTTTGCCGGCAAACCGGCGTTGGTATGGAAGCGATGGAGTAATCTGTCAGGCTCAATCGTTAATAAATACGCGGCGTCTTTCTCCATGGCGTTCTTGAACGGACTCCCGTCGAGTAACGTCACATCGCATAAATTAAATACATATGCCTGCAATGGAATGACCGGTGAGATTTTCATTCTTGCATCATTCTTCACCGGAACATACGATTGACCGAGTGCCCATGGGAAGAGAAAGGCAAGTTGGAGCAAACAAAGGATTATATTCATGCGAATATGCATACGTGTGTCCGGGATCATTCTACCATCCACTGATATAATCCGCTGGAATGTTCCTTCGGTAAAACGACCTCAAGGCGTAGAGCTTTCGTTGTCACCGCGTCAAAGGACACTTTGCAAAATCGATCACGTGCAACTTCATATGGTGATATGTTTTTAACCGGCACCCACGAGTCAGCTTGTTGATAGAGTATGTTCCATGAAGTCGGAACACGGCAATCACCTTCGGAGCTGTCATCAAACCAATACACACTTGATTGAGAGACGGATTCTTCCTTTCCAAAATCATATTGGATCCATTCGACGGTATCGCGTCTCGGCCACCAATTGAAATTACCCTTCTCGTGATCGTTGGAGCTGCCCGGGAAATAGAGATTATGAACAGCTGGTAGACTGCTCCGCGGATGGAGAGCTGATATTTTGCTCCGCGAAGCAAGCGTCGGCTGAGGAACCGGAATGACCGATTCTGTCGTTGCACCAAACCAAACGCTCATCTCGCATGCTCCCCTGTTTGCCCAGGCATAATATGGGATCGCAAGAAACGACTGATTTCTGATCTCCACTGTACCTGTGCCTGTTCTATATACTCCCTTTGTTTCACCTTTGACGGCTTGCACACCGTTCAACAAATCTGGTATGAACTCTGATGTTAATTTTGCTTCGTCATCAAGGATAACATTCAATGCTCTCCCTTGTGGATTATCAATCCCTTCCGCACAATATACGAGAGGTCCACGTTGAAGTGCAATTTTATTTCTGTCAGTTGTAACTTTTTCATCGGCAACGATTTTCCTCACCGGCATCGGAAGATCAAGCATCACCTTATCTCCCGGTTGCCAGGCTCTCTCCAGACAGGTATAACCATTCTTCATTGTTTGTTTTTCTTCTTTTCCATTCACCCGAAGCATGATAGGACTGATTTGATCATCTTTCATTCGATACAGACCGCCGGGGAGGGGCTGCCCAATTGCCCATCCGGGAATACGAACCATCAAGCAGAACTTCTGCGTGCGTTCAGGATTTATCTCTAGTTCAACAGTGCCATTCCAGGGATATGCTGTTATTTGTTTTATCGAAACTTTGTGACCGTCGATGTTCAGGTCCGCTGTACTCTGGATGAAAAGATTTACATAGAGATTGCGTTCCTGAACAGCGTACATATATCCGGGAATCGACGGAAGTAATCGCGTCACATTACACGGACAGCAAGCGCACCCGAACCATGCCGATCGAGTATGCTGACCGAGCGATGCAAGTGGATTGGGATAGAAAAACAGATCACCGGAAAGGGAAACACCGGAAAGCAATGCGTTATAGAGAATTCGTTCGAGTACATCGAAATATTTCGCCTCTCCATGCAGTAAAAACATTCTGTAATTCCAATAGACATCGGCGATGGACGCACAGGTTTCACAGTAGGCGGATGCATTCGGAAGTTCATACGCTAAACCAAATCCTTCATTCCCCCCGCTGGCACCGGTACCGCCCGTGATATACATTTTTCGATAAACAACATCCTCCCAGATTTTATCAAGAGCATGGACATATTCCGTCTGGCCTGTTAACGCTGCTACATCGGCAGCTCCGGAGTACATATATCCGGCTCGTACAGCGTGACCAACTGCTGAATCTTGAAAGATAAAACGTTTATGATTCTGGGCATAGTCGCCTAATTCAGGATTGTGCCCACGCACATCAATAAAGAATTTCGCCAGATTCAGATAACGCTCATCACCGGTGATACGGTAGAGCTTTACCAATCCCATTTCAATAACCTGATGGCCCGGAGCTTTTTCAAGTTTTCCCCAACCAAAATTCTTTTCTACAAGGTCAGCATTTCGAAGCGCAATATCCAAATACGTGCGTTTTCCGGTTGCTTGAAAGTATGCTACTGCCGATTCGTACAAATGACCGGCGTTATAGAGTTCATGACTTAAAACATCTTCCCGTTCCCATCGTTTCACACCCGACCATTCGTGCGGGTGCAACGGGTCAATCGTCCTGCACGTGTACAAGTATCCATCGGGTTCTTGAGCAGAGGCGATATCATTGATCAATGTATCAACATATGCCTCCAGGAGCGGATCGGGCATGATCTGTAGGGAATAACTCGCAGCCTCAATATTTTTGTAAATATCCGAATCATCAAATGGGAATTCTGTCCGAAATTTTCCCTTCATCAACTTTCCGGCAATTCTAAAATTATCGATGCGACCGGTTTCTTCTGCCTTTTTGAAAGCAATCGGAATAGTGACTTCCTTGTTCGTTTTGAGACGCGGGGCCCAAAACAAATCAGACACCTTCACATTAGTAAACGGAACAGGCTTAATGGGATAGTCTTTGCCCTGAGCATTGTACAAACAAGTAAAAACAATGATACTGATGACCAACTGCCTCATAGTACTTCCATCCTCTCTAGTAGTATCCAAATTCAATCTCATTTGAGTCGAGCTTCGACAAAAAAGTAATTCAATTTAAACTTAGTTGAAAGTATTATTTGGATCAAAAAGCTTGTTATTCTGTTGTAATAGTGATACAATAATTATACGTCATAGACATTGTATGTTGAAATTCATCGAACAACCTATCCTACAAATTATCATCAAGTGAGGTCTTTATGAAAAAAGGAATGCGACTGATTTTCGCTGCCAGTTTATCTATTGCAATATGCCTGAAAACCGTATCCGTTTTCGCGGCCAACTCACCGAACGAGAAATTGCTCACCGTCGCCGATGTTGCGAAAGTTTCAGGTGTTCAGGGACTCAAAATGGTCCCCAAGGATCCCGATCCGACGAAAAGGATGATCGGAGATATAAATTTTGTGAAGCCGGATGGAAAAAGAATCCTCAGTCTCGTATTTGAAACTGTTGATTTGAAAGCGTATTCTCAAGCCAAGCAATCGAAATCATTTAAGAGTGCTTACAGCGGTCCAGTCAAGGGTATAGGCGACGAAGCATACGAAGGTCCGCCAAATATGCCAGCGTTTATTCTTACTGTGCGAAAGGGAACACATCTGGTAACGATTTCAACAAACTTAAACTATGCAACGATGGAACCTCTTCTCACTCAGGGACAGCTCAAAAAAATCGCTGAGATTATAATAAAAAACGGAAAATGGTGATTCAGTTCTTTGAGTGGGGTAGACATTCTTCGAGTGTTCATTCATTTATTCAATTTTCATGCCCCATATATTCATCAGAAAAGAATATCATGAAAAAAATATTAATGGTTCTCACCATCCTAGGTCTGTTTTATTTTCAAAATTCATTTTCACAAGAACAGGATGCAGAAGGATGTGCAGACCACCCTCTTCTAAGCCGTTATCCAAATTTTTTTATCACTACCTGCTCAAATAATTTCGATAAGCTCGATTTTCTCAATGAAAAAGGTGAACAGGATCCATTTGAGGGAACATTAGTGCGTATTCATTACCAGTTCAATGGAGAAAGTAAAACCAATCGTCCGAGTGTTTATCAGGTAATTCGAAACTATGAAAATGCGATCACAAAAATAGGCGGGAAGAAAATCTATTTGGATGGCGGCTACGGTTGTTTTACCGTTCGCAAGAATTCGAAAGACTATAAGATCATGATCAACGGATTCGAGTCCGGTGTGGATCCGGGAGTAGACGACTTCACACTCTCAGTCCTGGAAATGGAAGAAATGAAACAGGAGGTGGTCGCGAACGAGTTACTGGATGCCTTGAACAAAGATGGTTACATTGCTCTTAATATTCTTTTCGAAACGAATAAATCGGCAATCCAGACTGAGTCGCAGGGCATCGTTGAGCAGATTTTCAAAATGCTTTCCGATAATCCGGACGTTAAAGTAAGCATCGATGGACACACAGACAATGTCGGCGATGCGGCAAGCAATAAAAAACTCTCCGAAGCACGTGCAAAAGCTGTGAACGATGCTCTGGTATCAAAGGGGATTGATAAAAGCAGGTTGACCTACAAAGGATGGGGCCAGGAAAAACCGATCGCAGATAACCGCTCGGAAGAAGGAAGAGCAAAGAACCGGCGAGTTGAAATCGTGAAGATGTAGTTGATTTGCATCCATATCAATGCAAATTTCAAATGCATCGAGATGTGTCTCATTTGAGTGAAGAAAGTTTTACGCGTTCCATTTTATTTATATCGTCAAGATGAAGAACGACATCGCCTTGGCTATCAACGGTGAAAGCCGGAACGAACTTGGCGCCCCAAATAATCTCATCGACTCGGTACGAATAGCGAACGTGTACTGTCTGTCCGAATGTTTCGTCAAATCCTTTTATCATGATAAGGATCTCGGCATGAACCTTTGCGAGATCTTCCAGCGTCTTCCCATGGAGTGGACTTGTTTTATCGATCGGATGGACGATCGTCCAGGGAAGCGGAAAGAAATACACCGATTGGCGTTCCAGCGGGAGCTGGAAATATTTCCGGATGGGTGTATGTCCAGATTTATCAACCACCATGAGAAGAACTTTTGCTTCCATCTCCAGGAGATTGACTTTCCGCCGATTGACGATACGGAACTGGAGGCTGGTCTCGTCCTGATACGGCGCGATGATCGCATTCGCACTGAAACTGATGTTTGCCGAAGGTTTTGAAAAACGCCCGAAGAGCAGACCTGTCGCAACTGCCAAACTCATTAATCCGGTAATGGCCTCGACAGCTGTGATACTATTGACGATAAATCCCCTCGGCGCAATAGTTCCATACCCGACAGTTGTAAATGTATGGATACTGAAAAAAAATGCGCTGAGAAATGCTTCGAGCGGCGTTGATGCGTCGGCACCTTGAAGATGTTCGATGCCGGCGAATAGATAGAGTCCGGCAAAAAAAGAATTTATTACTACATACGTTATAAGAACGATGCAATGAAATTGGATCCAAGGAATCGTAATAAGAAATTGATAGAAGCTGTGATCCTGAAAGCGGGTGCCTCTGTGGTGAACATTGAAACTGCCATCCTTATTGATGGCCCGCCGGAGCTCACCGTTGTATTTTTGGGTCAATCCCGGATCGAATGGCTGCTGTTTCATGTTCATTCATTATTCCTTACGGTGCCCCAAACTTGTTCTGCATCAGCTTTTTTGGGGTAGGTGCGGATGGATTCCGCTCTGATATCCCTCATCAGCATACCGAGGTTTTGCAGATAAGCATCCAGCCGCGGCGGGGGTACCTCGCCACCGAAACCACGCTTAACTCTCCTTGTCAGAGTTGATGCCCAATAAAATTCTGCTGCAAAATTTCGTCGGTACGAAATCATCTTTACTGAAATGAGAATGGTTCCATTACTCGTTGTCTATTATCAAAGATGTCATAGCTAGCGAACCAGCTACTAGTTTATCGTTGAACAACCTCACTGTTTCATGTTCTTCTTTTAAGGCCAATACGTAAAGCAAGGGAATAAAATGTTCCGGTGTTGGAATTGCCAGATTTATTGCTTTTCCCTGAGCTTTATAATTGAATAACTGTTGATATTCTTCATTTAAAATATATTTCTTCAATTGTTCATTGGCTTCGATTGCCCAGTCATGGCCATATGCTGCTGCATCTAATTTATCCCAAGCTATCAAGCGAAGATTGTGGACAATGTTTCCGCTTCCCACAATTAAAATTCCTTTTTTTCGAAGCGGGGCAAGTTCTTTTGCCAATTCGTAATGATCGTGAGGCGCCTGATGGTCATCCAAGCTCAATTGAACAACCGGAACATCTGCATCAGGATAGAGGCGGCTGATCACACTCCAGCAACCATGATCAAGCCCCCATTGTTGATCCAACCCAACTTCTGTTCTCTTCAAGATGCTTTTTATTTCTTTTGCTAATTCAGGATTTCCGGGTGCTGGATATTCCACATCGAACAACTCCTGTGGAAATCCGCCAAAATCATGGATGGTCGCCGGCTTTTCCATTGCCGTGACATACGTTCCGCTTGTTTCCCAATGTGCCGATACACATAGAATTGCATTCGGCTTTTGAATTTCTTTTCCGAGGGTTCTCCAACTTTCGACGAATTCATTCTCTTCAATGGCATTCATCGGACTACCATGCCCAAGAAATATAACAGGCATTTTTTCCGTATTCATAAAAAATTTAGCCATTGTTTTCAATCCTTCTACTTTCGATTCTATTCCAGCTTACGATATATATTTTCCCTTTAATTTGAGACAATATCAACAACATTTGTGAGCATTGCCGGAATGGAGCAAGTGTATTGTGTTGGAAAACAATGCTTTGGCAATGGAAATCCGTTCGATAACAATTGTTTTGGCTTATGGTGTTGAGTAGCCTTCAACGTTATTATTTGAGACAAATATTTATCAAACTCCCGGATATTCATCCTCAAAGCAGTCCTTCATTCTGACAGAATTTTTTCAACAGGATGATACCACGTCAATGTGCCCGAAGGACATTTCTTAGCCTGTTCATTGATTTTTTCTGATGAAGCCCCATCAATAGTAACCCATTTCCTTAGCATCGGATTAAATACTTCGGGCAGCTCTGAAAAACATAGAGTGGAATGTTGACATACATCTGGTTTCCACACTAAGATGATTTCATCGTTGGCGTATTTTATAGCTTTTTCCATTTGACTCCCTTGAGATACCATTGTTTGGATCTTCATATCATTTTCCATAATCTTCGAGTTGGGGCATTGCTGGAACCTCATCTGAAATTAAAGAAGAGTTCCATGAAGAAGAAGAGCCGCAACACTGAAGTAGATGATCAGTCCAGTCACATCAACTAAAGTCGCAACGAAGGGCGCTGAAGATGATGCGGGATCAAATCCAAGCCTCCGTAATAAGAAAGGGAGCATGGAGCCGGAAAGTGTTCCCCAGAGTACAATCCCGATGAGAGAAAATCCCACCGTCATTGCAACCAGAGCCCAGTGCGGACCGTACAAATTGCTGAACGCTGACCATATGGCAATTCTTGAAAATCCGATACTTCCGAGAACAATGCCGAGGAGAAGCCCGGAGAAGATCTCGCGCTTCATCACCAGCCACCAATCCTTTAATGTGATTTCCTGCAATGCCATGGCACGAATAATGAGAGTCGCAGCCTGAGATCCGGAATTTCCACCGCTGGAAATAATGAGTGGAACGAATAATGCAAGAACAACTGCCCGGGCAATTTCTTTTTCAAAATAGCTCATGGCAGTAGCCGTCAAGAGCTCTCCAAGAAAGAGAATGACGAGCCATCCCGCACGTTTCTTCACCATTTCAAAGAGTGGTGTTTTAATGTACGGATAATCGAGCGCTTCCAATCCGCCAAATTTCTGGATGTCTTGTGTGTCGATCTTTTCTACCACATCCAGGACATCATCGATTGTCACAATGCCTAGCAGAAAACCCTCGGCATTCAAGACAGGCAGAGCAGAGCGGTCGTATTGTTTAAATATTTGCACTGCGTTTTCTTTTGTATGAGTAGATAAGAGTTGAACGAAAGAATGATCCATCAATGCAGATACGCGTGTATCCAGGGATACAACGAGAAAATCCCTGATTCGAATATCGTCGATCAGTTTTCCTTGTTCGTCGATCACAAATATGTAATCCAATGATTCAATTTCTCTCGCATAAGCGCGGATACGATCCAGCACCTGACCAACGGTCCATTCCTCCGTTACTGCGATATACTCTGGGGTCATCAAGCGACAGACGGAGTCTTCAGGATAGCCGAGAAGTGTTCTTGCAACAGTTCGTTCAGATGGTGAGAGCAATTCAATGATCTTCCTGACGATGGGACCGGGCAACTCCTGAAGAAAAGCCGTTCGATCATCCGGAGACATTTCATTGACAATGGCGGATACTTCTTCATGTCCCAACGCTTTGAGGAGAGACATTTGCGTATTGAGGTCCAGATATTCGAACATCGTAGCGGCTTTTTCTTTCGAGAGAAGACGAAATATTATAGCCTGCTCGGTTTCGTGCAAGTCGGCGACGGCATCGGCAAATTCGCTCGGATGGAATTCCTCGAATATTTCCCTGAGTGTTGAGAAATCCCGATTTTGAATCAACTCACTTATTTCTGGAAGAATTGCTCGTCCAATCATAATACATCCTTCAGTATATCCATGGGTATAGTTGCATTCAACATAGAGAATCGTATTCCATGAAACAAGGCATAAGCCTTACTTTTGGATTTTCAACTTGATGATGAAAGATACAATAAATTTAAAAAACACCCTCGTGAGTGCTCGAGTAAAATATTACACCGGTATATCTCCTAGAGGCATTCTGTGGTACCTTACTCATCGAAATTCCGAGAGATTGTGCAACACCCATTCCATATACCGGGTCAGTTTTAGGCAATTGCAAATGTATT
>Ga0302322_100005824_pt1 | contig 10850 bp, 7 predicted proteins | sample Fen_T0_2_FD_203757 | JGI IMG/M metagenome (GOLD analysis project Ga0302322, IMG submission 203757) | Peat permafrost microbial communities from Stordalen Mire near Abisko, Sweden - Fen_T0_2 | ecosystem: Environmental > Terrestrial > Soil > Wetlands > Permafrost | place: Sweden: Abisko... | reverse complement strand
ACGGCACCGGCCCGAACGGCAAGGTGAAGACCTTCTCGCGCGGCGGCTCCGACATCTCGGGCGCCATCCTGGCGCGCGCCGCCGGGGCGAGCCTGTACGAGAACTGGACCGACGTTCCGGGGCTGCTCATGACCGACCCGCGCGTGGTGCCCGACGCCGCGCCCATGGAGCGCGTGACCTACCGCGAGCTGCGCGAGCTGGCCTACTCGGGCGCCAACGTCTTTCACGAGGAGGCCATCCTGCCGTGCAAGCAGGTCGGCATTCCCATCCGCATCGCCAACACCAACGACCCAACGGCCAAGGGCACGCTCATCGTGCCGGAAAACCAGGCCGCGGATCGCCCCATCGCGGGCGTGGCTGGGCGCAGCGGCTTCTGCCTGCTTCAGATCGAAAAAACCCTGATGAACAAAGAGCGCGGCTTCGGCCGCCGCGTGCTCGGCATCCTGGAAACCAAGGGCATCAGCTACGAGCTGTCGCCCTCGGGCATCGACTCGATGTGCGTGGTCATCGATCAGAAGAACTTCGAGCCTGTGGAGAACCAGGTGCTGCAAGAGATTCGCAACGCCTGCGATCCGGACGCCATCGACGTCGAGCGCAACCTGGCGCTCATCGCCACCGTGGGCCACGGCATGTCGCGCCGGATCGGCGTCTCGTCGCGCCTGTTCACCGCGCTCGCCAACGCGGGCGTCAACGTGCGCATCATCGATCAGGGCGCATCCGAGATCTCCATCATCGTCGGCGTGGATGCAGCCGACCTGGGCAAGGGTCTGCGCGCCATCTACGACGCCTTCGTGCGCTAGCCCGCGGTCCGCAAGGGGGTGGACTCCGCCCGATGGGGTGCTATGGACATCGCATGGCATGGGTAGGCACCAATCCCGCAAGAGTCGGCACGGCCCGAGCAGGCTTCGGCACGCTGAGCGCTGAGGCATCACGGACGTTCCTGCAAAGGGTTCACTTGTTCATGAGCCTCGGGCTCGGGGCCACGGGCCTGGTGGCCCTTGTCGTCTCGTCGAGTCCAAGCGCGCTGGCCTTGATCTACGGGAATGCGCTGGTTTTTCCCGCGCTTCTCATCGCCGAGCTGCTCCTGGTCTTCGCCTTCGCGCCCGTGGCGGCGCGGGTCAGTGCCAGCACGGCGGCGGCCATGTTCTTCGGCTACGCGGCCCTGAGTGGCGTGACCTTCTCAGTCATCTTCTTGCGCTACACCGCAGGCTCCATTGGCAGCACCTTCCTCATCACCGGTGGCATGTTCGCCGGCCTTTCCATCTACGGGGCAACGACCAAGCGCGACCTGTCCAGCATCGGCAGCTTCTGCATGATGGGCCTCGTGGGACTCATCCTCGCGTCCATCGTCAACATCTTCCTCGCGAGCCCCATGCTGTACTGGCTGACCACCTTCGCCGGGGTCATCGTGTTCACTGGACTGACCGCCTACGACACCGCCAAGCTCAAAGCGCTGGGCGCGCAAGCCGGCGAGGGCGAGGCGGCCACCAAGATGGCCCTGCAAGGCGCGCTTATCCTCTACCTCGATTTCATCAACCTGTTTCTCATGCTCCTGCGCATCTTCGGCAACCGAAAACGCGATTGACGGCAACGCGTTGCGGGTCGCGACAACTCGCCTGAGATTCAGGTATCTTGTCGTGTTGTGAACGCACGTGTTTCCCTCCTCCTGGCACTGTCGCTCGCGTGCGTAGGCTGCGCCACGGCGTACGCGTATAGCTTCCATCTTGAGAACCAGGGTGCTCGCCCAGCGGCGACGCCAAGTGAACGGGAGGTACTCGACGACGCCGATGTGCGGGCCGAGATTGCCGTGGATCCCACAGGAGCGCGAGCCATCCTTCTGGACCTGACCAACAAGACCGACCAAGTGCTCCAAGTCGAGTGGGCTCAAATCACCATGAGACGCTCGGATGGAAGCTCAACGTCGCCGCGTCCACAGTTGGACGTGGGCTGGATTCAGCCAGGGTCCACCTTGAGCACGCGACTGGTTCCGTTCGCGTTGCCCCCCACGGGAAGCCAAGCCGCCAGCTACCAAGGCAACCGATTCGAGCTGGTGGTACCGATGATTGTGCGCCGGGCGCCGAGATCGTACCGCTACTCGTTCGCCGTCACTGTCCGGAAACTGTAGGAGTCCACCACATGCGGACATGGGCCTTGCTTGGATTTCTGGTTTGCGGCTGCGCAGAGAAATTCCCCTTGCCCATGACCGCCGCCCAGTTGATCCAATACAACTCGGGTCCGGCGCTGGTCGCCTACCTCGCCCAATCGGATGCCACTCCGACCGTCTGCGACCTGCACGCACGCGGCCCGCACCTGGCTGGGCTGACCGCGAAGGTCCGCACCGCGCTTGTCAGGGGGCTGGTGGACGGGAGGATCGAGCCGGTCTTGTGGCGCCGCTGCGTAGATGTCCTCCTGAAGAGGCTTCCGCGGGACGAAGTTCCGGCCCTGTTTGACGACGTGGAGCATGCCTACCGAAAGATCCTTGTCGACTCCGACCTCGAAAGGATCCCTTCTCTGGCCGAGCGTTTGGCGACGCTCCACCGACTCTATCTCGAACGTCCGTCCGGGCTGGACGGCAACGCAGGCGTGCGCGAATCCTCGGTCGCGGACCTGCGCACAGCTCTCGCCAAGGGCAAGCTTGGCCCAGTAGCCGCCCACTTCGGCCAGGAGATGGTGGCGATTGTGGACGTCGAGAGCGGCCGGTGGCAGGGACGCACCGTGGACGTAGCCATGATGGATGCACTCGCGGAGAACGGCAACGAGATGACGCTGGCCCGCTTCGAGGAGCGCTTGCCCTCCGCGGAGCTGCGGGAGCAGGCGCGACGACGGATCGTGCGCGTTCACATCGCGCTCTCGCCTTTCCCAGAGGTACGCGATGGTGCGGCGGCCGTCGAAGAATCCATCATCCGGGATGGGCACAATCGTATCGCGGTCGCAGAACACCCACTCTTGCGTGCCGCCTTCGATGGGCGAAAGACGCTGGTCCGTGGCGTCCGCGTCCGCCAGAGCGTGTGGGCGCGAACCGCCACGCTACTCGGCTACGCGGAGGGGCGGCCCGACCTCTCCGTCCTGCCCGAGCTGTCCCTTCGCGGCGCTCTGTGGGCCGAGTTCGAGTCCATTTCCCGACCCGTCAGTTTGTGCGCGCGCAAGAGAGACCTGGATCCGAACCCATGCATCGCCGTCTCTGACGTCACCCTCGACAATCCATTCGCGTACCTCGACAAGGGTGGGGCTTTTCACTTCAGGGACAACGTCGGCATGGGTGACGTCATCGCCTTGTCTCCCAATAGCAATTTCCTGCTTCCAGTGAGGATTGGGGGACAGCCGGCCGTGTCGCTTGTATGGGGGCTCTTCTACGAGCGGCCGGAGGATCTGGCCTTTGGCGGAATACCTCCTGGTGGCGTGGGGCCGAGCCTACACGTTCGCGTGGATCGACCGACGGCCACCCGGTTCGTCTTTAGTGCAAGCACGCCGCAAGGCCCGTACGCGGCCGTCGTGGAGGCATCGACTATCCGTGACTTCCACATCGTCAGTCGCGGGGCCAAGGGCTTCACCGGCGCAAACGGCTCGTCGGGCAGCTCGGGCATGCCCGGCTCCCAATGTAGCGACGGCGGGCGCGGCGGGGACGGTGGCTCTGGTGGCAGCGGCGGACCGGGCGGGAATGGCGGAGACATTGTCGTCGAAGTGGCCTGCGGCGGCGCTCCTTGCCTCGATGCGGTCGGGCTCCTCCAGGCCATCATCCTCAGCATCGGCGGACCGGGCGGCTCCGGCGGATCCGGGGGCTCGGGCGGACCCGGCGGATCGGGTGGTTCAGGCCGCTCTCCTTCCACACACACCGACTCGGACGGCAATTCTGTCACGGATGATCCGGGATGTAGCCCGGGCGCGAGCGGAAGCTCGGGGGCGAATGGGTCTGACGGCTGGCCCGGCCCTCCTGGCCGAGGCGGAAGGGTCACGTTCAGCGTTGTCCCGTGAGATCGCGCTCCTTAGCGCGAGCCCGTGATGAGATCCTGGGCCGCGACCTTGAGATCCAGCGACTGGTAGGGCTTGGACAGTAGCCGGGTGACGCCGCACTTCTTGAGCGCCTCGATCGACATGGACTCACCGATGCCCGACACCATGAGGATGGGGATATCCGGTCGGGTCGCGAGAACGTTTTCCACCAGCTGCAGGCCGGTCATGTGCGGCATGGTGTTGTCGGTGACGAGCAGGTCGTAGCGTTTGGGATCGGCACGAAATTCCTCGAGCGCCTGCATACTCGAGGTATGCACGACGACCTCGAAGCCTGCTGATTCGAGCACGCGCTGTCCGAGGACGGCCAGGCGGGTTTCGTCTTCCACCAGCATGATCCGATGCGGTCGCGGGCTGGCGGCGTCGTCATGTTCAGGCCGCGTCGCGGTTGGTGGCGCGGAAGGAAGATACACGTCGAAGCGCGTGCCTTCGCCGACGCGGCTCGTGACGTCGATGGCGCCTCCCAACGAATGGACAAGCTGTTTGATGACCGACAATCCCAGACCCGTGCCTTCGCCCTGGGGCTTGGTCGTGAAGAACGGTTCAAAGATACGCTCGCGCACTTCCTCGGGAATGCCGATCCCCGTGTCGGAAACGCTCAGGCGGACATAGAGTCCGGGATGCGTTCCGGGATGGGCGGTTGCGAAGGACTGGTCCACGGTCACCGGCCCGACGCGTATCTCCAGCACACCTCCCCTATCCTTCATGGCGTGGGCCGCATTGGTGGCCAGGTTCATCGCGATTTGGTGCAACTCGTTCCCGTCGGCCACCACGAGCGGGCTCGTGGCATCGAATCCTTCGCGAATTTCGATGTCGAGTGGCAGCGTCGCCCGCAGCAAATGGATAGCGTCGCGAACAGGAACATCCAGGTTCGTGGGCGCGCGCGACGGCTGGGATTTTCGGGTGAAGAATAGGATGCGGTTCACCAGGTCGCGGCCGCGCCGGGCGGTATCGATGACCACGTCGATGTCGGCGATGACCGAGGGCAAACTCTTCACCGCCTCGCGCGCGAGCTCCGAGTAGCCGATGATCCCCATGAGAATGTTGTTAAAGTCGTGGGCGATGCCGCTGGCCAGGTTGCCGATGGCTTCCAGCTTGTGGGTTTGACGAAGCCGTTCTTCGAGGTCTCGGCGTTCGCTGACATCCACGATGGTGCCGAGGATGAAGACGCCCTCGGGCGTGGTGATGGGGGACAGGCCGATCTCGACGGGAATCTGGTGACCGTCCTTGTGGCGAGCAAATAGCTCGCGGCCTGAGCCCATGCGCCGCGCGGTGGGCTTTTCCACATAGTGCGAGCGCATTTTCGCGTGTCCCCCGGTGGATCCCTCGGGCACGAGCAATTCCACCGGTTGCCCCAGCAATTCGTCGCGAGAGTAGCCGAGCAGTCGCTCGACCTCTTGATTCACCACCGTGATGAGGCCAGCACCGTCGACGACGATGAGCCCTGACGGACACCGTTCGAACGCAGTGCGGATAAATTCGTCGGTCACTTCCCGCGGGATCCTTCGAGTCATCACGCCCTCCGAGAACAGCCAAGCTAGCATGGCGAACTCGGCACGCCAGGTGGCGGGCGTCACCGCCACGCCGGAGCGTCACAATTAGAACACGGGCTGACGAAATGCGGCCTCAGGGCGAGCGAAGAGGAAGCCCTGGAAGAAATCGCATCCCATGTCGGTAAGGATGTCGCGCTCGGCCGCCGTCTCGACGCCTTCGGCAACTAGCAGCATGTCCATCTCGCGACACAGGGAAGCCACCGATGATACCAGCCTGCGTTTGACGTCGCTGGTTTCGATACCGCGGATGAGGTTCATATCCACCTTCACGATATCGGGCTCCAGCACCGCGAAGCTGGCCAGTCCTGCGTAGCCTGCACCCAAATCGTCGATAGCGATGCGAAAGCCGAGATTGCGCAATTCCGCCGCGCGGGTTCGCACTTCTTCCAATCGCACCAGCGGCGATCGCTCAGTGACTTCCAGCACCACGTGCGAGGCCATGCCCACGAGCGGCGAGGTGGGATCGGTGAGCTCTGGATCGAGCAGGTCACTCGGATGGAGGTTGAGAAAAAGCAACCAGTCCTGGCTCATGAGCGAACGCCGGTCAGCGGCGAATGCGCGCGTGGCCCGGCCGAGCCTTTGCGTGGCCCCGAGTTGCTCCGCCGCGCCCACCACGTCCTCGGGCCCGGGCAACGACGGCTCACGGCTGCGCAGCAGCGCCTCATAGCCAAGGACGCTCTTGCTCGACAGCGAGACGATGGGCTGGAAGGCCATGCCGAACGATGCCAGGGCGCGCTCGAAACTGGCTTCCAGGCCAGCCCGATCCGATGGGCCGGCAAGCCCGGCCAGACTCAGGGCCTCGCGTTTCAGGCGAGCCAGCCGACAAAGCTGGGTTGCCTGCATGACGGTGTTGCGTAGATGTTCGATGTCGAAGGGCTTGGGCAGGTAGCGGAAGACGCCAAGCTCGATGGCTTCGGCGGCGCCCTCCCAGGAAGGCAGCCCAGTCACCAGCAGAACAGGCAGATCGGGATCAAGGTCGCGCACCGCACGCAGAAGTTCGATGCCGTTCATGCCTGGCATGTTGATGTCGCTGACCACGGCATCGAAGCCACCCTGACGTATGCATGCCAGAGCATCCGCTGCCGCGTGGCAGGCGACGACCTCGAACTTTTGCTCCAGCGCGCGCGAAAGCAAGCTCAGCACCACCGGTTCGTCGTCCACCACCAGTACGGTGGCCGGCAGCTCGGCGTTCTTGGCCTGTTTCTGTGCTGCTACACCAAATTCCATCGCTCCGCCTTCTGTCCAAGCTCTGGCTACCTCGCCCTAGGAGGTGGTCAAACTCGGGAATCGTCCTGTTTCGTCGTAGGCAGAAGTCATCGGACTTCCGTCCGGAAACCTTAGATTCTCGTCGCGGTGGAAATGGTTCAAGGATAGCGCGCGGACAGCGCAGGGCACAGGGGTCCGCGCGGTGTGATCGGCTACTGAATCTCGCGTTCCCAGCTGAACGGTCCGAAGGCGGTGTCGCTGACCGGTGCGCTCTGGCGTGGGTCCACCGTCAGACGCAGCCACTCGAGCGGAAGCGTGCTTCCGTGCACGACGATGCGATGGAAGTTCGCGACGTCGTAACCCGGGTGCATGTAGTTCAGGGGATCTGTCGCGGCCAGCGGATTGTCAGATCGGTACACGTGCGAATCGCCGTTGAACATGAGCACCGGGCGCCCGAAGTCGGTCGTGTGCGCGGCGACGCTTTGCACGAAGGGCTCGTAGGCCGCCTGGTGCGCGGCACCCTTCTCGGGATCCCACATGTCGGCCTGGGCCTGGATGACCACGCCCTTGGCGCGGATGACCTTGGCCAGCGCGAAGGCCACGTCCAGCCAGCGCAGATCCGCACCCGTGCGATCGACGATCTCTTGCACCTGGGCTGCGCTTTGCGTGGGAGCCCCATACCAAACGTCGTTGTCGTTGTTCGAACCGCCGGGCAGGTTGATGGTCACGAACACCACGCGCGATTGCACCCACAGCACGTTTTCGACGAACTTCGCATCCGAGGGATGGACCCAGTTGGGCAGCTCGGCCTGCGACAAGACCCGCTTGTGCCTGCCACCGATGGCGTGCCCTGGCCGCGGGAAGAAGATCGAACGTACCAGCTCGAGGTTGGCGATGGGGTCGCCCTTGGCGTAGTCCACGGGATTCCCCGCGCCGTCGAACACGTAGTCGATCTGTCCGGTGGTCTTGTTGTAGGTGCCGCCACCCTCGGCGGCCTTGTGACAGTCGGACCATTCGTTGTCGCCGGGCGTGTAGATCACGGGATCCGCGAAGCGCGTCCACAAATCAAAGATGGTCTGGTCGTAAGCCTGCGTGCAGTACTGCTTGCCCGAGTGAATGTCCCCGACGTGAAGGACCAAACTGACATTCGGATCGGCATTGATCGAGTCGATGAACGCAGGCGTGGCAAGCGTTTGCGAGGTGTCGGTGGGAGACGTGCCGTAGGGCGAATCCCCATAGACCGCGATGGTCAACTTGCCATCGGACGCGGAATCGTTCCAGTTGTTGTCGTCGGCGACGGAGGTGGCGGAAATCAAGATTGCCGAGCTTGCGATGGCTGCGGCCAGTGCGTTCTTGGGCATCGTAGATCACTCCTTCTCATCGGATTCCTGGCGAGCGTACGGAAGCATTCCGCGCTCTGGCCGGGATCTAGCTGCCCTCGGGCTGGGGCACCGCCACAGTTATGCGACAAAACTAGTCCGATTTCAGAGGCGCGCCCCTGGTCCTGGGGCCATGGCGGTAGCGAGGTCCCCACGAACCCGACGCCTGAAAATCCCAAGGCCGGTCGCAGGATTTGGCGTAAGCTACGCCGCATGCGTGCGGTCTTTATGTTCGTCAAAACGGAGCTCGGCCATGTGACCGATGTGGCCAATCGCATTGCCGAGGTGGAGAGCTTCTCGGAAGCCTTCAGCGTCAGCGGCGAGTACGACTTGCTGGTCAAGCTCTACGTCGACGACGTGGACAACATCGGACGCCTCATCGAAAAGCAGATCCATCCCATCCCCCACGTCCGCGAAACGCACACCATTTTGACCTTCGAGGCATTCCAGAACCGATAGCCGACGTGCCGGCTCGTGCCAGATCCTAAGTCCCGAATCCGGTCGCTTGGCCTGCATGCGTGCACCCTGGTGGTTGCACTCATCGGGCTGGCCTGTCTTGGAAGCGCGCGCCGGTCGATGTCGGGCACGTTCGACGAATGCAACCACCTCGCCGCGGGTCTCGAATGGTGGCAATTCGGCACGTACTCGCAGTGGACCGAGAACCCGCCGCTACCCCGCCTGGCCATTGCGGCCTTGCCCTATTTTCACGGCATGCGCCTGCCCGCGCGCGAGCAGTGGGAGCCCAAGACGCACGATTGGGATCGCAGCTGGGAGGTCGGCACCGATTTGCTCTACGCCGGCGCTGGCTTCGAGCAGAACCTGGTCTGGGCGCGCTGGGGCACCCTGCCTTTCTTCCTCATCGCACTCGCCTCGGTGTGGCGGCTGGCCCAAGGCAGGCGGCGGCCCCTGGCGGGGCTCATCGCGGTGGCGCTCACCAGCACGCTGCCGGCTCTCATCGCGCACGGGGCTCTCGCAACCACCGACATGGCTTTGGTGGGCATGTTCCTGCTTGCCATCCTCGCGCTGTGGCGCTGGTTTGAACGGCCGAGCACTCCGCGCGCGCTGGCGCTCGGGGCCTCGGTTGGACTGGCCTTGCTCACCAAGTTCTCGTTGCTGGTCTTCTTCCCCATCGCCGTGCTCGCGTTCCTGGCGGCGCGCCGGATCGCGAGATTGCCCACACGTCCGCTCACCCGTGGTGCGGGTCAGGATGCCTTGCTCGGATGGGCCGCGTGCGCCCTTCAGGTCGCATGCGCGCTGTTGGCGATGGCGCTGGTCACCTGGGCTGGGTACCGATTCTCGGTGGGCCGCATGGATGACCTCGCACCCGAGGTGAAGGGGTGGTTGCACATCCTTCCGCCAGTCGCGGAGCGCGTTGGCCTCACCGGGTTCCTCCTGCGCACACCTCTGCCCGCGCCTGAGCTGTGGCATGGGCTGCGCTTTCTTGCTGCGCACGATGCCAGTGGCCACGACGCCTATCTCTTGGGCAAGAACTCCGAGCACGGCTTCGTGGCCTTCTATCCCATCGCCTTGCTGGTCAAGACGCCGCTGCCATTTCTGGCGCTCTTGCTTCTGTGCGTTCCCATGCTCGCGCGCCGTCGGCCCACGCTCTGGCCGGCCCAGGCCGTGGCCTTGGCCGCGCTGGGAATCCTTCTTGTGTCGCTGCGCAGCCACGTCAACCTGGGCATCCGGCACGTCTTCGTGATTCTGCCGCTGCTGGCCGTGTCCATGGCGCGCGTGGCGGAGGAAGCGATGGCGGAATGGAGCGGCCACAGGTACGTCGCAACAGTGGCCTTGGTGGCTGCTCTCCTGGGCGCACAGGCGGGCATCGCGGTGGCCGCGCGTTCGCAAGAGTTGGGCTACTTCAACGCACTGGCGGGCGCCGATCCCGCCACCATCCTCCTCGATTCGGATCTGGATTGGGGCCAGGATTTGTTCGAACTGCGCAAAGAGGCACGCGCGCGCAACATCGACATGCTCAAGATCGCCTACTTCGGAACGCTTCGTCTATGCCAGCACGGACTGCCCCGTCTCGAAGCCCTCGTGCCGGGCAAGGAGACCGGCGGCTGGATCGCCATCAGCGAGAACTTCTATCGGCACCGCAACTTCTTCACCCTGCCCAAGGATCCGTGCAATCCCAAGTCAACCTACGAGGACAAGGAGATCCCCCCAACGCCCTTCGCTTGGCTAAGGAAGTACAGACCGATAACCATCGTTGGCAGCTCGATTCGCCTGTACTACGTCCCTGGCTCCTCTCCGTAGCGCGGACTCGGAACCGCTAGACGGGACGGGCGTCGGGTCAGATTTTGTGGCAGGGCTGCATCCTTGTCGCGTACCCAAGCATCCAAGGAGGCAATCATGAAACGCAACGCAAATGCAATTTGGACCGGCGATTTGAAACAAGGGCGGGGGAAGTTCAGCGTGGGCAGCGGCGCCATCAAGGACCAGGCCTTCACCTTCCGCACCCGCTTCGAGGCCGACCCGGGCACCAATCCCGAAGAGCTCATTGCCGCGGCACATGCCGGCTGCTTCAGCATGGCCTTCAGCGCGCAGCTCGGCGAGCGGGGCATCACGCCCGAATCGGTCACGACCAGCTGTGCCGTCACCTTCGAGAACCTGACCCTCACCAAGAGCGCGCTGACCACCACGGTGAAGGCCCCCGGCGCGGACAAGGCGAAGATTGAAGAGGCCGCGGCGGCCGCCAAGG
>Ga0302322_100005823_pt1 | contig 10851 bp, 10 predicted proteins | sample Fen_T0_2_FD_203757 | JGI IMG/M metagenome (GOLD analysis project Ga0302322, IMG submission 203757) | Peat permafrost microbial communities from Stordalen Mire near Abisko, Sweden - Fen_T0_2 | ecosystem: Environmental > Terrestrial > Soil > Wetlands > Permafrost | place: Sweden: Abisko... | reverse complement strand
AAGCCCTGAGGGTCATCGCTCCGGGGTGTTGGGGCGCAGCAGCCGGTTGTCCGCCGGCTCGGCGATGGTCGCGCGGAAGGGGCTCGCCGGGTAGGTGCCGAAGATCCGCAGGTGCACGGAGAAGAAGGCCAGCTCCTCCAGGGCGAGCGCGAGCGCGCTGTCCTTGGGATGGCCCTCGACGTCGGCGTAGAAGCGGGTCGCGAAGAACGTGCCGCCCAGCTGGTAGCTCTCCAGCTTGGTCATGTTGACGCCGTTGGTCGCGAACCCGCCGAGGGCCTTGTAGAGCGCCGCCGGCACGTTGCGCACCTGGAACACGAACGAGGTGATCATCGGGCCGTCGCCGGCAGGGACGTCCTGCGCGTCGCGGGCCAGCACGATGAACCGGGTGGTGTTGTGGTGCTCGTCCTCGACGTCCTCGGCCAGGACAGAGAGGCCGTAGCGGTCGGCGGCCGCCCGGGGGCACAGGGCGGCGACGCTCCGGTCGCCGCGCTCGGCCACCTCGCGCGCGGCCCCCGCGGTGTCGTCGGCGACCTGCGACGCCCAGCCGTGCTCCCGCACGATCCGGCGGCACTGCCCGAGGGCGTGCAGGTGGCTGCGCACGAGCCGGACGTCGTCCAGCCGGGTCCCGGGCAGGGCCGCCAGCTGGAAGTGGATCGGCAGGAAGTGCTCGGCGACGATGTGGAGCCCGGAGTCCGGCAGGAGCAGGTGGATGTCCGCGACCCGGCCGGCGATGGAGTTCTCCACCGGGATCATGCCCAGGTCCGCGGCGCCCGACGTCACCGCGTCGAAGGCGTCCTCGAAGCTGGCGCACGGCAGTGGCTCCAGCAGCGGGAACATCTCCTGGCAGGCCGCGTCGGAGTTGGCGCCGGGCTCGCCCTGGTAGGCGATCCGGCCGGACGGCGGCTGGGGCGGCTCGGCGGATCTCACCCGTGCAGGGTAGCCGGGAGCGTGCGCCGCTCAGGCGGTCGGCACCGCCGACCCTGCGCCGGGGGCGTGCGGGAGCGGGCGCCGGGCCGTACCCTCGCGCGGACTTCACACCACCGTCCGGCGTTTACCGGTGTGATTTTCTGAACGAGCCCTCACCTGCCGGCGCATCGAGGGCCTCGGGTGGCCGGCCCACCGGGCGCCCGGAGCCGTTCAGGCGGTGGGTGCCACCAGCTCCGCGCGGGTGGGCGGGTTCGCCCCGGCGCGCGAGCAGGTGATCGCCGCGATCCGGGAGGCGTGGGCGAGCATCGCGCGGACGTCGTCCGTCGTCGCCGCCCGCAGCGCGGCCCGGCGGTCGGCCCCGAGCAGGCCCGCGCCGGCGAGGTGGTCGATCAGGCCCGCCATGAAGGCGTCGCCGGCGCCCACGGTGTCGACGACCGGCACCACGGGGGCCGCCAGGTCGACGCGGCCGGAGGCGGCGACCGCGCTCGAGCCGTCGCCGCCACGCGTGACGACGACCAGTGCCGGGCCGAGGGCCAGCCAGCGGGTCGCGACGTGGACGGGGTCCTGGCCGGGGGTGAGCCACTCCAGGTCCTGGTCGCTGACCTTGACGACGTCGCACCGCCGGACGATCCGCTCGACCCGGGCGAGAGCGGCCACGGGGTCGCCCATGAGCCGGGGCCGCGCGTTCGGGTCGTAGGTGAGGGTCACGTGGCCGGCGGCGCGCTCGAGCAGGGCGACGACGGCGTCCCCGCCGGGCGGCAGGAACGCGGCGATCGACCCGGTGTGCAGCGCCGTGGCCGCGCCGAGGGCGACCGGATCCGGCAGCGCCCAGTCGATGGCGAACTCGTAGCTGGCGACCCCGGCCTCGTCGATGGTCGCGGCGGCCGTGGACGTCGGGCCGGCCACCACCGAGCCGGGCTCGAGGCGGACGCCGGACGCCTCGAGGTGCGCGCGGATCCCGTCGCCGCGGGCGTCGTCCCCGATGCGGGTGAGCAGGTGCACCTGCCGGCCGAGCCGGGCCAGGCCCAGCGCGACGTTGGCCGGGCTGCCGCCGGGATGCTCGGTGCTCGTGCCGTCCCGCGTCAGGACGACGTCGACCAGCGCCTCGCCCACGACCAGGACGTCGTCCACTCTCGCCTCCCAGGTGTCGGACGCGATAGTAGACGCGATGGCGGGCACGACCGGTCGGTTCGCCTGGATCAGCCCCGGCACGTCACCATGGGGGCGTGAGTTCCACGGCCGGCCCGGTGGCCGCACCCCCGCAGGACCCGTCGCGACGCCGTCGCGAGGCACTGCGGCTCTCCGTCCGCGACATGGTGCTGTCGGTGCTCGCCGTCGCGGCGTTCGTCGTCGTGCTGGTCGCGCTCGTGCCCCGGCCGAACGCGCAGCCGATCCGCACCGTGGACGTCGCGGCGACGGCCGCGCGCGCCGCGACCCGGCTGACCTTCACCCCCGCCGTGCCGCTGGGACTGCCCGCCGGCTGGGTCCCCACCAGCGCCGACGTGCGCGACAGTGGCGACGGCATCCTCACCTGGCACATCGGGTACCTCACCGCCGACGGACGCTACGCCAGCGTCGAGCAGGCGGCGAAGGTCACCCCGCAATGGATCTCGATCATGGACTCCGGCGGCGTCCGGCAGCCGTCCGTGCAGGTCGGCGGCACCACGTGGGTGCAGCACTACAAGGACGTGCGGGAGGTGACGGCGCTGATCCGCACCGGGGACGGTCGGACCACGATGGTGACGAGCAAGGGCGGCGGCCTGGCGAACGCCCAGGTGCTCGCCAGGGCGATCCCGGCGTCGCAGCGGTGACCTCGACGGCGCCCTCGCAGGGGGTGACCGAGTCGGCGCCGGGCGACGCCCCGCCGCCCGGTGACACCCCGCCGTCCGACGACGTCCCGGCGCGGGGCGGGTGGACGCGGCGGCAGCGCGCCGTCCTGGCCGGGATCGCGGTGGTGCTGTTCGGTGCCTTCACGACCTATGCGTGGGCGCGGCACGCCAAGTACGAGACCACCGGCTTCGACCTGGGGATCTTCGACCAGGTGGTCCGCGCGTACGCCCACTTCGACGCGCCGACGTCGCCGCTCAAGGGCGTCGACTACAACATCCTGGGCGACCACTTCCACCCGATCCTCGTGCTGCTCGTGCCGCTCTACTGGATCTGGGCCGACCCGCGGATGCTGCTCGCCGCACAGGCGGCGCTCCTCGCGGTGTCGATCGTGCCGGTGGCGGGCTTCGCCCGGCGCCGGTTCGGGGCCGTCGCGGGGCTGCTGGTGGCGGCCGCGTACGGGGTCTCCTGGCCGCTGCAGCAGGCGGTCCACTTCGACTTCCACGAGATCGCGTTCGCCGTCCCGCTGATCGCGCTGCTCGTGGACGCCCTCGACCGGCGCGCGCACCGCACCGTCGTCGCCTGCTGCCTGCTGCTGCTGGGAGTGCGGGAGGACATGGGCGTGCTGGTGCTGCTCGTGGGCCTGCTGGTCTCCGTGCGGGCGCTGCGGCAGGGTGCTGGTGCAGGTGGGGGAGCCGAGGCGTCACGCCCCGGACGGCGACCGGGCCTGCTGCTCGGGGGCGGCCTGGTCGTCACCGGGGCGGCGGGCTACTGGGCGGCGACAGCGCTGGTCATCCCGGCGTTCTCCCCGGACGGGTTCGCCTACTGGACCTTCCCGGCGCTCGGCCCCGACCCGGCCGGCGCCGTTCACACCATCCTGCGGCACCCGCTGCGGGTGGCGCGGCTCATGGTGCTGCCGCCGGTGAAGTTCCACACCCTGGTGACGATCTTCTACCCGACCGGACTCCTGGCCCTGTTCTCGCCCTACGTGCTGTTCACCCTGCCGTTCCTGGCCGAGCGCATGCTCAACGAGCGCTCCTTCCTGTGGGAGACGCACTTCCACTACACGAGCGTGATCGAACCGATCGTGGTGCTGGCCGCGGTGGACACGGTGGGCCGCCTGGTGCGCCGGTTCCCGCGGGCGCTGGGCACCCGCCGTCCCCGCGGGGTGCCGCTGGGGGTGGTGCCGGCCTTCGTGGTGTGGGTCGTCGCCGTGCCGGTGTACATGCTGTCGGTCGGTGGCTCGGACTATCCGCTCAACGGGCTCTGGACCGGGCGGGTCTGGAGCCGCCCGGTGCGCTGGCAGGCGGTGCACGACGTCCTGCCGATGATCCCGCCCGGCGAGTGCGTCGAGGCGGACAACCAGCTCGCGCCGCAGCTCACCTCCCGCGACCACGTCACCCGGATCACGTCCGCGCCGACGGCGAAGGTGCAGGTCAGCGGCTCGCAGGGCCGCGCGACCTGGGTCGTGCTGGACCTCAGCCCCGGCAGGCCGGACACCGGCTGGCAGGGCGATCCGCCGCGCGTGGCGCTCGCGGCGGCCCTGCAGCGCGGCTACCGGATCGTCTGGCAGTCGGCGCCGATCCCGGCGACGACGCCGTCGGCGGTCTCCGCCGTGACCGGCAGGCCGCTGTCGGCCGACGCGCGGGCGACGGGTCCGGTGATCCTGCTCCACAAGGACCAGCCCGTCGACCCCAGCTGCCGCCGGCTCTACTGACCGGCGTCCCGCCCGTCCTTGGCGACCGCGGCGTCGAGCCGGGCCCGCGCGCTGCCGAGCCACTGCTCGCAGCGGTCGGCGAGGGCCTCGCCCCGCTCCCACAGGCGCAGCGAGTCCTCCAGGCTGGCCGAGCCCGCCTCCAGACGCCGGACCACCTCCACCAGCTCGTCCCGCGCCGCCTCGTAGCCCAGGGTTTCCGGCGCCGCCGCTGACGTCCCGTCGCTCACTCGTCCTCCTCGTTCGTCCCGTCGATCCCGTCACCCTCGGCCCAGGGGCCGTCCGCCCACGGGCCCTCGGCCCAGGCCGCCAGGTCACCGCCGACGAGGCGCAGCCGCAGCAGGTCACCCGCGGGTACCGAGGCCGGGTCGCGCACGACCTCCCCGTCGGCGGTCTGCACGACCGCGTAGCCGCGGGCCAGGGTGGCGGCGGGCGACAGCGCGGCCACCCGTTCGCGCAGGTGACCGACGCCGTCGGCGGCCCGGTCGAGCACCGCCCGCACCGATCCACGGGCGCGCCCGCGCAGCTGCGCGACCTGGTCGGCGTGGGCGCCCAGCATCCGGTGCGGGTCGGCGAGCACCGGGCGCGCGCGCAGGGCGGCGAGGCCGCGGGTCTCGGCGTCCAACCGGCCGCGCAGGGCCTGGACGGCGCGGCGCCGGGCCTGGACGACACCGGCCAGCTCCTCGGCGACGTCGGGCACGATCCGCTTGGCGGCGTCCGTCGGCGTCGAGGCGCGGACGTCGGCGACCAGGTCGAGCAGGGGCGTGTCGACCTCGTGGCCGATCGCGCTGACGACGGGGGTCCGGCAGTCGGCGACCGCGCGCAGCATCGCCTCGTTGCTGAACGGCAGCAGGTCCTCCAGCGAGCCGCCGCCCCGGGCCACGACGATGACGTCGACCTCCGGCTCGGCGTCCAGCGCCCGGACGGCGTCGATCACCTCGGTCACCGCGTTCGGACCCTGGACCGCCACCGCCCGGATCTCGAACCGCACCGCCGGCCACCGCCGTCGCGCGTTCTCGACGACGTCCCGCTCCGCCGCGCTGGCCCGCCCGCACACCAGACCGACGACGCGCGGCAGGAACGGCAGCCGGCGCTTGCGGTCGGCCGCGAAGAGGCCCTCGGACGCCAGCAGACGCCGCAGGTGCTCGACCCGGGCCAGCAGCTCCCCGACGCCGACGGGCCGCAGGTCGTCGGCGGCCAGACTCAGCGAGCCGCGCCGCGGGAAGAGCTGGGGCCGGGCATGGACGACGACGTGCGCGCCGTCCGCCAGGGGCACCGGCAGCCCGTCGAGCACGCGGGCCGCCACGGTCACGGAGAAGGAGAGGTCGACGTCGGTGTCACGCAGCGTGAGGTAGCAGGTGCCCTGCCCGGGACGGCGGGTCAGCTGCACGACCTGCCCCTCGACCCACAGCGCGGGCGCCCTCGCGACGTACTCGGTGAGCTTGGCGGTGAGGAGCCTGACCGGCCAGGGACGCTCGGCGGACGTCTCGCCGGCGGTGCCGGGAAGGACGATCGGTGTGGGCCCGCTCACCCGGTCAGCCTACGTGGGGCGGGCCCCGCCCCGGGCACCGCGCGCTGCCCGGCGTCCGCCTGCCTACCATGGCCCGGTGACCACGGACGAGACCTCCGCCCCTGCGACGCCTACCGCCGGGGGCCCCGGCGACGCCGCGACCCCGGCACCGACCCCCTCCAAGCGGGTGCTGCTGGCCGCCCCGCGCGGCTACTGCGCCGGGGTGGACCGGGCGGTCGTGGCGGTCGAGAAGGCGCTGGAGCACCACGGCCCACCGGTCTACGTGCGCAAGCAGATCGTCCACAACAAGCACGTCGTGGAGACGCTGGAGCGGCGCGGGGCGATCTTCGTCGACGACACCGACGAGGTCCCCGAGGGCGAGCTGGTCATCTTCTCGGCCCACGGTGTCGCCCCGGACGTGCACGAGCGCGCCGCCGAGCGCGGCCTGCGCACCATCGACGCGACCTGCCCCCTCGTCACCAAGGTCCACAAGGAGGCCGTCCGGTTCGCCGCGGACGACCACGACATCCTGCTCATCGGTCACGCCGGCCACGAGGAGGTCGAGGGGACGGCGGGCGAGGCGCCCGAACACATCCAGCTCGTCGACGGCCCCGACCAGGCGGACCACGTCGCCGTCCGGGACCCGGCCAAGGTGGTCTGGCTGTCGCAGACGACGCTCTCCGTCGACGAGACCATGGCCACGGTCGCCCGGCTCCGCACCCGGTTCCCCCTCCTGCAGGACCCCCCGAGCGACGACATCTGCTACGCCACCCAGAACCGCCAGGTCGCGGTGAAGAAGATCGCCCCGCAGTCCGACCTGGTCGTCGTCGTCGGGTCGAGCAACTCCTCGAACTCCGTCCGGCTGGTGGAGGTCGCGCTGGAGCACGGCGCGCGCCGCGCCCACCGTGTCGACAACGCCGGCGAGCTCGACGCGGCCTGGCTGGACGGCGTCACGACGGTGGGCCTCACCTCGGGGGCGTCCGTGCCCGAGATCCTCGTCCGCGAGGTGCTGATCTGGCTGGCCGAGCGCGGCTACGGGGACGTCGAGGAGGTCGTGACCGCCGAGGAGGACCTGCTCTTCTCCCTCCCCAAGGAGCTGCGCCGCGACCTCAAGGCGGCCCGGACGGCGCGGACTGCGCGCGAGGAGCAGGAGGCGGCCGCCACCACCGCGTGACGGCTCGCCAGCACCGACCCCCTACGGGGCAGGGGGGTGCACCGGGGGATTTCCCCGATGGGAGCGTTACCAGCCCCGCAGCAGGATGGAGCCATCGGCCGGACAGCAGGACAGGCCGCAGCGGTGGACAGGGGGAATCATCGCTGCGGCCCGTTCTACGGGGGGACGGCCGCTGCGGTGGGTCGGGGGGCCTGCCGCTGTCCGGGGCGTGTCGGCGGGGGGCCGGCGCACCCGGACGCACGGGATCTCGGGGCCGGTTCGGGGGAGCCGGGGGGAGATCTGACGCTCGGAGGGGAGCGATGGTGGCGCCGGTGTGATCAACACGTCGGCGCCACCACAGCTTTGTGCTGTGCCGCTCGCGCCGGGGTCCGTATCTGCCCGGCCCGTCAGGCCGCCGGCGGGACGGGTCCGGTGAGCAGCTCCTCCGCCGTCAAGGGCCGGGGCCCCTCCAGAAGGGGGCGGGGTTCGGGCAGGTCGGTGTCGGTGACGTCGAGGTCGCGCATCCGGCGGGCCGTCACCAGGACACGCCGCTCGAGCGTCCCGACCATGCCGTTGTAGTCCTCCACCGCCCGCTGCAGCGTCCGGCCGAGCTTGGCGGTGCTCGCGCCGAGGCCCCCGAGCCGGGTGTGCAGCTCCCGCCCGAGCGCCAGCAGCTCCCGGGCGCTGCCGGTCAGCGCGTCGGACTGCCAGGTCAGCGCGACCGTGCGCAGCAGCGCCAGGAGCGTCGTCGGGGTGGCCAGCACCACCCGGCGACCCATCGCGTACTCGAGCAGCGCCGGATCGGCGGAGCACGCGGCGGCCAGGAAGGCCTCGCCCGGGACGAAGCACACGACCAGCTCCGGCGACGGGTCGAAGGCGGTCCAGTACTCCTTGGCCGCGAGGACGTCGACGTGGGCCCGCAGCGCGCGGGCGTGCTCGATGGCCGCGCGCGCCTGCCGGGCGTCGTCCGTGGCGGCCTCGCTCGCCTCCAGGAAGGCCGCCAGCGGAGCCTTCGCGTCGACGACGACGTGCTTGCCGCCGGGCAGGTGCACGACGACGTCGGGGCGGACGCCGTCGCCGCCGGTGGTCGTGCCGACGGCCTGGGGGGTGAAGTCGACCCGGGGGAGCATCCCGGCGTGCTCGATGACGCGCCGCAGCTGCACCTCGCCCCAGGCCCCGCGGGCCGTGGGGGAGCGCAGCGCCCCGGCCAGGGCCGCCGTCTGGTTGCGCAGCGCCTCGCCCGACACCCGGACCGCCTCGAGCTGCTCACCCAGGCGGCCGTACTGCTCGGAGCGCTCGCGCTCCAGGTCGTGGACCTGGCTCTCGACCCGGACCAGCGTGGCGCTGAGCGGCGCGAGCGTCGCCGCCAGCTCGCGGTCGTGATCGGTCGACGCCTCCAGGTCGATGACGCGCTCGCGCAGCACGTCACGCTCCGCGGCGACCGCCGCCGCCCGTGCCGCGGCCAGGGTGCCCGCCAGGAACCAGGCGGCCGCCGCGCCCGCCAGGAACCCGAGCAGCAACGTGCCGAGGGTGCCGATGCTCATGGCGGAAGGCTGTCACTCCCCACCGACAACGTCCGGCCGACGGGCGGGTGGCTCCCGACCGATAGCCTTGGACGTCGTGGCTCTCACCATCGGCATCGTCGGCCTGCCCAACGTCGGCAAGTCCACTCTCTTCAACGCCCTCACCCGGGCCAACGTGCTCGCCGCGAACTACCCGTTCGCGACGATCGAGCCGAACGTGGGCGTGGTCCCGCTGCCGGACCCCCGGCTCGACGTCCTTGCCGGGATCTTCTCCAGCGAGCGGACCGTCCCCGCGGCCGTCTCCTTCGTCGACATCGCCGGGATCGTCAAGGGCGCGAGCGAGGGCGAGGGGCTGGGCAACAAGTTCCTGGCGAACATCCGTGAGGCGGACGCGATCTGCCAGGTCGTGCGGTCCTTCGCCGACGACGACGTCGTCCATGTCGCCGGGCGCGTGGACCCCGCCGACGACATCGAGGTCGTGCACACCGAGCTGATCCTGGCCGACCTGCAGACGCTGGAGAAGGCGGTGCCCCGCCTCGAGAAGGAGGTCAAGGGGAAGAAGACCGACCGCTCCGTCCTGGACGCCGCCGTCGCCGCCGTCGTCCTGCTAGAGAAGGGGACGACGGTCCAGGCGGGCGCCGCCGCGGCGGGGATCGATGTCGCCGCCCTGCGCGAGCTGTCGCTGCTGACGGCCAAGCCGTTCCTCTACGTCTTCAACGTCGACGAGGGCGGCCTGACCGACACCGCCCTGCAGGACGCGATGCGCGCCCTGGTGGCTCCGGCCGACGCGATCTTCCTCGACGCCAAGCTGGAGTCCGAGCTCGTCGAGCTGGAGGCCGACGAGGCCGCCGAACTGCTCGCCAGCGTCGGCCAGACCGAGTCCGGCCTGAACCAGCTCGCCCGGATCGGCTTCCACACCCTCGGCCTGCAGACCTATCTCACCGCGGGCCCCAAGGAGTCCCGGGCGTGGACCATCCGGCAGGGCTGGACGGCGCCCCAGGCCGCGGGCGTCATCCACACCGACTTCCAGCGCGGGTTCATCAAGGCCGAGGTGGTCGGCTTCGCCGACCTGGTCGACGCCGGCTCGATGGCGGAGGCCAAGGCCCGGGGCAGGGTCCGCATCGAGGGCAAGGAGTACGTGATGACGGACGGCGACGTCGTCGAGTTCCGCTTCAACGTCTGAGCGCTCGCGACCGCTGCTCGCGCGGTGCGGTGTGGATGACTCGTTACGGCACTGTGGCTGCGCGCGCTCAACGCCGAGAAGGACGCCGACGACGGCAGCCCGGTCAGTGGGGAAGATCGGTGACGTTCCAGGTCACGGTTCTTCCCCGATGAGGTAACAGTCGGGTGCCCGGTGCCGGCTCACGCCGACCGGGTCGTCCGCCGCCTCCACCACGACGAGCTCGTGGTGGAGGTCATCAGGAGCTCCCGCCGTGCTGCGCCTACGCGTGACCACGCAGGCGTGCGTGCAGGTGCATGTCGTGCCAGCCGTCGCTGTGCAGCGCCGACGCCCGCAGCGTGCCCTCGGCCGTGAAGCCGGTCGCCGTCGCGACCCGGCAGGAGCGCGCGTTCTGCGTCGAGTGCCGCAGTTCCAGCCGCTGGAGCCCGACGTCGTCGAACGCCCAGCCGGCGAGCGTGTCCACCGCGGCCCTGGCGACCCCGCGCCCCCGGGCGGCCGGCAGCACCCAGTACGCGACCTCCGCGACGCCGTCCTCGAGGCTCAGCGCGCGGAGGCCGACGCGGCCGACGGCGTCCGCAGACTCGCGACCGGTGACCGCCCAGGAGGCGCCCGTCTCGGAGCGCCAGGCCTCGACCCAGCGGCGGACGACGGTGACCGCCTCGTCCGGATCCAGGGATCGGCAGTGCCACCGCTGGATGTCCGGGTCGCCGTAGGCGGCCACCAGGACCGGCACGTCCTGGTCGGTCCACGGCCGGAGGGCGACCGTCGGCCCGGTGAGGTGCGGCTGCGGACGCGCGGAGATCGCCCCCGCAGGGACGGACGGCTCGACGAGAGCAGGCACCACCCCAGGATGACGGACAGGGGCCGGGCCATCGGAAGTGGTTCTCCGATGGCCCGGCCCCCGTCGTACCCGGCCGGACGGCCGGTCAGCCGGCCGGGTGGATCGTCAGGCTGCGCTGCAGCTGACGGTGGGCCAGGTCCACTTGCCGTTGGTCATGATGGTGACGCCGAACGAGT
>Ga0302322_100005822_pt1 | contig 10852 bp, 2 predicted proteins | sample Fen_T0_2_FD_203757 | JGI IMG/M metagenome (GOLD analysis project Ga0302322, IMG submission 203757) | Peat permafrost microbial communities from Stordalen Mire near Abisko, Sweden - Fen_T0_2 | ecosystem: Environmental > Terrestrial > Soil > Wetlands > Permafrost | place: Sweden: Abisko... | reverse complement strand
CTCGGCGATAGTCAGCAAAGGCCTGCCGACTGTGGCAGCGCGCGCGGTATCTGCGTCAGAAGAAGCAGCGGTCAGTCCGCGCGCTCTGAGCGTGAGCATAGGCGGAAAGATCGGAGCGATTTCTGGAGTCGGCGGTATTTCCAAGCTGGACACCGGTAGCACGATGCTGAAGTTGGCGGGTTCGCAGTTTGCGAATCTCCAACTCGATACCGGCATCGGTCCGATCGTAAAGCAGCCGACCTACACGCCCATCGATATCGGCAATGCAAATCCATTGGTGGGCAACGTCTCCATCCGCACCGCCAGCATCGCGGAGCGCCTGGCGCAGCCCAAAGCACAGGAGGCGCGCGACTACTCGAGCGCTTCGCGGCAGGATGGGGTGAATCGACTGCTCATGCTGGCCGATACGCTGCGCGACGAGGACCGCAGCGACGCCAACACACCAGGTGAAACCTCGGGCTTGTTTGCCAGCCTGCAGGTCTTCGGTGCGAAGGATGATCCATTCCTCGGCGACGATGCGGCAACCAAGACCGCTCGGCGCCGGCCTTTCACGGATTTCCTGGACGTCGCGAAACGTCCGAATCTGCTCTCGCTGATGCTGCAGCCACCGGCGCACGATTTCGATCCCGACGAATCCACCCACTTCTCGGATGCAACCGATACGTCGGATGCGTCCGTGGCCTTGCTGCGGCAGATCGAAGGAAGGGTGAGGTTGTTCCGGGATGCAATCGCGGCCTGCCAGCAAGCCTTGACCGTGCTGCAGGCCGATTACAACTCGGCGCTTGCCAGCGAGGCGGCCTGGGGTCAGAAATTGGCGCAGGCTCGCCATGACGTCGCGGTGACGCGGGCGCTGATGGCAGAGGAGCAAGCGCGGTTGGATGCAATCAACGCGCGCCGCGCTGCGGTGCTCGCCACCGAAGTGCGCTTTCTCGCTTACATCCGACCGCGCGATGCAGACAACCTGTTGACACCGCCGGTGCGAAATCTGGATCCCGGGTTGATCGATCCGCCTGTGCCTGCATGCTTGCGCGAGCATCCGGATATTCCGGACGAACTCAGTACGATGCTGGTGGTGGTGCGCGATGCACCCGCTGCTTGGTTCGGGCAGGGCTCCACCTGGTTCGACGGGTTGAACAAAGTGGGCTCGCTGGTGAAGGCGGTGCAGACCACTCAGTTGCGTACGCAGATTGCAGCCGCCACGCCGGCGCTCAGCATCAACGCAAAGGGTTTGGCAGGCGCAATCGCCAACATTACTCTGAAGCAGAGTCAGACGGTAAGCCTGGCGCGCAGCGTGGCGTTGCAGATCGATCCGGTGCGGCTCTCCGCGCTTACCTGGCAGGGCGCCTATCAACAAGCCGTGCAGGTCGTCTCGCTGGGCGATCTGATCTCGGGCGAGCACGGCAGCAGCGCTGTCGCAAAGCGCGCCGCGAATTTCTATCAGACCTTTTCCGAGATCTGCGCTTGTCTGTACGCCGAGTTCTCCGGTGTGCCGCCTGCGATCCGACTCGGATGGGCTACGCAGCTTTCGGAGTTCGACACCGCTCCCAATTTGCGCAACCTTGCGAGTTTGCCGCATTGGGCAGAGTTGGGATATGTCGACCGCCGTCAGATGCAGGCTTACGCAGATTGGTTATTCACGCAGGCGTCGAACACCGAGGCGCGGGCGCAGGGACTGGTGAACGACGTGGTTCGCATGTGCATCCTGCTCGCGAGTCATGCGCCGATCGACCGCATCATTGCGGGTCGCATCCCGCGCCCGGTGACTGCACGACCGGGTATGCGCATCCCGCTGGTCGCGCTGGACGCAAGCAAACTGAGAGTCGGGATGCAGGCGGTGGTCTACCGTGCCAATCAGATCTTGGCCAGAGCAGTGGTGGAGGACGTCGGCGGTCAGGAACTCTCGGCGCGCGTGCTGCAGACCTCGTCGGCATCGGTGGATCTGGACGAAACCGCGCGCGTGCAGTTTGCGGCACCGGCGACCGTTAGCTTTACCGCGACGCCGTTGCGGCTGCTCGCGTGAGCGGCGGTTAATCCGACATGGGCAGCCCGATCCGCCTCGTCCGCCGTCTGCGACTTCGGGCCGACAGCGAAAGGGCCGTCCATCGCGCCGCTCTGCTGTTGGAAGATGCGCTGCGCACCGCGAGCCTCCCCGACGAGGCGGGTCGCATCGTGCTGGTGCGCAGGTTCGCGCTGGGTCGCATCGATACCCAGGCTGCGCCGCAGGCGCTGGCGTTGACGCTCGAGCGTGCCATCGCTCGAATGACGGCGGCCTGCGTCTACGTCGAGGACGAGAGCTCGGTGCAGGCTTCCGCGGTGTGGTTTCGCGACGCGCTGGATGCGCATACGAAACTTGCGCTGCGGCTTGCCGGCGGAAGTCCGGTCGATGCGTGGTACTGGCCACTCGCGGTTGCCGTTTGGCGACCTCACAGCACCGTTGCCGCGGCGCTGCGTCGGATTATGTTCTCGCTTGCCGCGCTGCCGGAAGCGCCGGTGGCATTGCCGCGGTGGGTTGCGGCGTTGAAGAGTGCGGGCTATATCGAGCAGATCGCGGCCGCGCTGCGAGCAGACGACGTTGTGCCACTCGCGCGGGCCGCTCACGTGCGGATTCCCACACCGATGCGTAGCCGTAAACCAATCGCCGGTGATTCGGTGGCGCAGGTGTCATCGCCAAGACAAGTAGTGCGATTTGCATCGGCTACAACGCTCGAGCCCTTCGATCCTCGGCATGTGCTGCTGCGTGCGCTGCTTCGAGCAGCAGACGTGCAGGCCGGCAAAGTGCCTGGCGGGCACAATTCAGTAGTGAGCTCGCAGGTGCGCTCAGGCACGACGCAAGATCAGGCAACTCCGGATGCCCTTGATGCTGGCCTTGCGCTGAGGGTCCCCGTGGTGAACGACCAGGAATCTTCGGGGCGTGCGGCGGGCTCGCGACGAATCGAAGCGTCACCCGCTCCTCGCCCCGAGCCTGCGCTGCCGCGTGGCAGTGCGACGATCGAGCGAGTCGATATGTTCATTGCATCGACGTCCGAAGAACGACGCATCGATACTCAGGCAGGGGGCCTCCTGTTTCTCATCCCGGTTCTGCAGCGACTGGGGTTTCAAGCATGGCTCGAAGACCAGCCGGACTGGATGCGGTTCGACATCGCTCGCCTGATGATGGCGACCGCGCTGAGGCGGTTGCAGATCCCATCCGACGATCCAGCGTGGTCGCTTGCCGTCTGGCGAGGTCCCGCCAGGCGGATCGCGCCGCGCTTTGTCGCCCCGGCGCGCTGGCGCGAAAGTCTATGCACGGGCGAGGGCGCCTTCCGCCTTGCCGATGGCGCAGCAGGCGCAACGTTGTGGGATGCATCCGGTCGGCTGCTGCTGGGCGCGTGGACGGACGTTTGCCCGCGCGGTCTGCTACGCGAACGGCGCTCGGCCGAGATCGATACGGCGATCATTGCCGACCTTGATCGGACAAGACTGGTGAGTAACGCCTGGCTGGTCGCGTGCCGACGCTGGCTGCGGCGTTATGCAGGCATCGGCTTGTCGCGTCTGGTCTTGCGCCCGGCACAGATGAAGGTCACACCCACTCACCTCGATCTGCGCTTCGATATCGGTCTGGCCGAACTGAGCGTACGCCGTGCAGGATTGGATATCGATCCTGGTTGGGTGCCGTGGTTCGAGCGTGTCGTGACTTTCCGCTACCAGGGCCAAAGAGAGGTCATCGATTGAATGCACGGCGCACACACACTACCGTCCTGCCAGGTCTGATACGGCAGGTGGTTGACACCAGATCGGGCGATGGGCTCCGCGCATAGCGCCATTCGCTCCGTGCCCCCGGGGCGCGAAGCCATGCAGACGCGTGAACCGTCGCTGCGCAGTTTCGCGCTGGCCGCTGCCGCCTCCGTCGTGCAGCAAGCAACGGACGATGGCGCGCCGCTCGAAGTGCAGTATCTGCGGGAGCATCTGGCCGCCGTCGCACCGGCCGGTGAGAGTTGGCACGCGCGACTGCAGGAATATCTGGGGCGGCCACGCGTTTCCGACGTGCCCCTGTTGGCTTTGGCGCACGAGCTGGGGATGACGCTGGCGGAATTGCTTGCCGTCGCACTGGCCGCGGCGGTGGAAGACGATCTGATGGCCGGACGAGCGCTTGCCTATCTGCAGGCGCCCGTCGGTGGTTCGCGCCCGACCCTCGGACTCCTCGCGAGGCTGCTGGCGGATCTTCCCGGTTGTCCCGCACCACTGGCGACCCTGGCAGCAGGTGCGGCCGAACGCGCTGGTGTCCTCACATTGCACGGCGAATGCCCGCTCCCCGAACGCTCGATGGCGCTGCCGGTCCCGATCGCCTTGGCGTTGCAAGGCATCGAGTACGACTGGCCGGGGATTTGTATCGGTCTGGGCAATCTGCCGGTCACCGCCCTGCCGCCTTCGACGTTGCGCGAGGCGGGGCGACACGCCGAAGTAGTGACGGCGGCGCCTTCCCGCGCATTGGTGATCCGCTCCGGGTCGGGGGTCGAAGCGCGCGCCGCGGCTTGCGCCCTCGCGGCTGAATTGGGACGGCGTGCGGCGTTCATCGAGACTGATCGCCTCGCAGCGCTCGGCCCATGGTTATTCCTGCGAGGTTTGCTGCCTGTGATGTGCCTCGAACTTGCACCGGGGGAGCATCGCAAACTGCCGCCCATTCCCGGTTACCGCGGGCCTTTGGCGGTCGTGTGCGGACCGGATGGCACGCTCGAAGCGCAAGGCGAGACGGCATTGTCCTGGCGTGTAACGACACCGGGAAACCTCGAACGCGAAGCCCTGTGGCAGGGCGCATTAGGTGATGCGGACCTGGCACGCAGTCTCGCGCGAGAGCACCGGCATTCGAGCGGACGAATCGGAGAGTTGGTGCGGGTCGCACGGCACCTGGCCCTGATCGAAGGTCGTACTCAGCTTAGCCGTGCAGACATTGCAGCCGCGGCGCGGGCCGCTGAAGGCCAGGGGCTGGGTGCGCTCGCGCAGCCGATGGCCGAACTCGTGCATGACGACGCATTGGTGGTACCGGCGATGCTGCGCGGAGATCTCGATGCGCTCGCCGCACGCTGTCGCGCTCGCGACACGCTTACCGATGCGCTGGGCCCGGCGGCGGTTACGCGCTATCACCCCGGCGTGCGTGCTCTGTTCGTCGGTCCCTCCGGGACCGGCAAGACCTTGGCCGCGAGCTGGCTCGCTACCAAGCTCGGCATTCCGATATACCGCATCGATCTTGCGGCCGTCACCAGCAAATACATCGGCGAGACGGAAAAAAATCTGGCGCAACTCATCGCCCGGGCGGAGCACGCCGAAGTCGGGCTGCTGTTCGATGAGGCGGACTCGCTGTTTGGCAAGCGCACCGACGTAAAGGATTCCAACGATCGTTTCGCCAACGCTCAAACCAACTACCTGCTGCAGCGGATCGAGAACTTCGATGGCATCGCGATTCTCACTTCGAACAGCCGCGCCCGCTTCGATAGCGCGTTCACCAGACGCCTCGACGCGATCATCGATTTTCCGTTGCCCGGACCGGAGGAGAGACGAGCGTTATGGATGGCGCACCTGGGAGGAAAGCACGGCTTGTCGACGGCCGAGCTCAACGAACTCGCAGCAACCGCGGATCTGGCGGGCGGACATATTCGAAATGCAGTGTTCGCCGCGGCTGCGAGCGCACATGCGCAGGCGCGCTCGCTGGTCTACGACGATATCGTGCGGGGCCTCTCGGGCGAATACCGCAAGCTGGGTCGGCACATTCCCGCTGGACTCGTTCGCTGAGCCTCGACGAGCAGCCGCGCGATGCCGCAGCCCGTCACAGCAACCAAGCAGAAAGCGCCGGAGAAGACCGAGAGCAAGGCGCGTCCTGCCGCGATGGCAGGCTCCGAGCTCGCCGGTCCGGCTGGTCTTCCACAGTTTCTGCAATTTTCCGAACAGGCCGTCACACGACCGAGGGCCGAAGGCGAATCCCCTGACGCCAACGCCGGACCTTCCAACGCCCGCGACGCATCATCCGGCGGCGAGGGATCCTTGCGCAAAGCTCCGGCCATTCACCAGGTCGCGGGCGACGGTCTTCGCAACGCTCATTCGCCGCTACCTCACTTCGCACGAATCCAGCGATCGTTCGGACGTCATGACCTGAGCGCGGTCCGAACTGGTATCGGCAGCGATGCGAAATCGGCCAATGAGCACCTCGGGTCGCTTGCCTACACCCTCGGTTCGAACATTGCCTTCAAAGCTCCTCCGGACCTCAGGCTTGCAGCACACGAGGCTGCGCACGTAGTTCAGCAGCAACGCGGCGTGCAGCTCGAAGGCGACGTCGGCCAGGACGGCGATCCCTACGAGCGGCAGGCGGACGCGGCGGCCGACAGAGTCGTTGCCGGAGAGTCCGCGGAATCGGTCCTCGATGCCGCACCGTCACGCGGCTCCGGCCGCTTCGCGGTGCAGGCCGCGTGCGATTGCGGGGGCACGTGCGCGAGCTGTCGGTCCGCGTCGGACGAGAACCGGCCGCTGCAGATGAAACTAGAGGTCAACGCAGCGCACCTGATCGAGCCAGATGTGACGACTGGTGCGTCGCCCGCCGAGCGAGCAAGTGCGCCGGATGCGCGCGCAACCGAACGCGGAGCCGGTGCCGATGAGCCGGCCGCGGAGGATTCTGCACCACAGGGTGGCAGCGCGATTGCGCAGGCCACCGGCTCCGCGCCGCCCGAACCACCCGTGGAGCCTGCCGAGGGCGGTACCACTGGCGGCGGCGAAGTGTCAGGCGGTGGACCGATGGAAGCGGCAAGCAGTGGCGGCGGCCTGAACGCCGAATGCTACAGCGAACCGGCGGAAGAACCTGAGGAAGAGCCGGAAGACGAGCCACCGGAACCGGAACCGACGCGGGCAGACGAAAATATCGAACCGGACCTTCCGCACCCGGATGAGACCGACGAGTGTCCGGTCGAGGCGGCGATCGAAGACAGGACGGACACGGGGGCGGAGCCTGTCGCCTCGGCGGGCGAAGCCGGGACGGCGGGCACCAGCAGTGGCAGCGCCATGCCGCCTTCCACGACTTCTGTTGCGACCAGCGCATCTCCTGCCGAATCACCGGCGCCGGCTACCGCGCCGGGCCCAGCGACGTCGCCCCTGGCCGACTCGATTGCTCAGGCGGAGATCGGCCGGGCCGAGGCGGTGGCTGCATTCGAGAACTCTGCATCGGTGGTGAGTGGACTCACCCCACGCGTTGCGGCCTTGGGCACCGCCACGCACTTCAGTCCCTCGGCTTCGGAGGGGCCGGCAGAGGAGGGCGCACGGCATACCGCAGAAGCCCGCATCTCCGACTTCTTCGGGCACGCGGCGGCCCGCCTCGGAGATAGCGTGGCGCTCGCGGCGCAGACCGTCCCCGATCAACTGGGAGCGACGGCCGACGGCATCAAGGCAACCATCGGCATCGCCATCGAACAGCAGAAGGCGGCGGTCTCCACGCGTGTCGGCGAGGCGCGTGATCTCGCGTACTCCGATGCGGACGCTGCACGCAGCCAAGTGCACGCCGAGCACGATGCGTATGTAGAGACGGTCGGCATCGAAACGGCGGCGGCGATCGAGGCGCTGACCAGCGCGCACCTGGAGAGCCTCGACTCTATAGATGTCGTCGAAGGCGACGCACTCGACGCGATCAATTTGCTGTACTCGGAGAGTTATGACGCCCATGTCGCCCTCGGTCCGGCGTATGCCGACCGGGCGGACGCACGCGGCGAGGAATACGCCGCAGCCTACGAACAGTGCCTGATATTCGAGGCCGACGGCAGCTGGAGAAAGGACGGCTTCTGGGCCGGGTATCTGACCAATCGCCGTGCGCGTGCCCAGCAGAACGCTGCTCGCGAGACTGCCCGAGGCTATCGCGATGCCTTGGTGACAGCCGCCAACAACCAGGGCGCGATGGCCATGCGCGGGCGCCGGCACGATCGCTGCGGCATCATCGCCGCCGCCCGGCAAGCGCGCAGTTCAGTCGATGGTTTGTATGAGTCGCTCGTCTCGGCGCTCCAAAGCGGGCGCGAGCAGGCGATCACAGAAGCGCAAACCGCGCGCAACGGGTTGTTGACGACGATCGATGCCGGATTGATTTCGACTCTCGCTGCACTGGATTTGGCCGAGCACGACGATCGCCGATCGCTGAACGACACGGGCTATCTGCAACAGGTCGCGGTCGAACAAGCCGCGCATGCATCCGCGGCGGCGGTGCAGGAATCCGTGACGCAGGCAGTGACGGCAATCGAGCGTGCGCTGCAGGTGGTCCGTACCAGCGTGGCGCAATCGCACGCTCCGGCACTGCAAGACATCGACACGATCATTGCCCAAACCGTTGCCAGCGTCGACGCAGGTATCGACGGCTTGTTGGAACGCGTGGATCTGGGGGTGGCGGCCGCGCAAGCGCAGCTCGCACAATCCCAGGACGGCGCCCTCGCCGCGTTGGAAGCCGATGCGCTGGCGAGTATCGATCGGGTGAGTACCGCAAGCGATGCATTCGCGGCGCAGATGACTTCGGTGGCCTCTGGCGCTGCCGCGACTTTCGGACAAATGCGGGAGCAGTACGCGGCCCATGCACAGGAAACCGCTGCTTCCGGCAGCGAGAACTTCCTGCTCGCTGCGGCCGGACTCGAGCAAGCATGCGACGCGATGCTCACCAGCATCGCCGCCACCTTGGGCGAGTCGCAGACTCGGCTGGAACAGGATTTCGCTGGAAAGATCGCTGGCCTCGACAGCCAGGAGACGGGCATTCCAAAACAGGCGAACGAGGCGGCATCGCACGAGCAGCCCGCCTGGAAGGGCGTGCTCGCGGTAGTGCTCATCATTGCAATCATCATCGTGGTGGCGCTGGTCATCGGCCCCGCGGTGATCGGCGCGGTGGGCGCGGCGGCGGCGGCGCTGGGCGCGAGTGCTGGTGTCGCTGGTGTCGTCGGCGCGGTGGTAGGTGGTGCGATCGTGGGGGCGATTTCGTCGGCCGCGATTCAGGTCGTGCAGAACTTCGCGACCGGGCGCGACTTGGGCGAAGGAGTGGTCCACGCGATGTTGATCGGTGCGGCTACCGGCGCGTTGGGCGGGCTCGCGGGCGCCGGTCTCAACGCCGGCTTGAACGCCTTGATCGGACAGGGTGGGCGTTTCGTCCTCAGCCAGGGCGCGCAGTTCGCCGTTCGCGCTGCGGCGAACATCGCCTCCGACGCAGTCCTGAACGTCAGCCAGCAGATGGTGCTCACCGGCCACGTCGACTGGGGTGAGTTTGCCCAAGGCATGGCGGTCTCGCTGTTCCTGCACGGTTCGCGCCGCGTGCAGGCATTTCAGTCGAGAGTGAGCGCGGGAGCTGCGCGCGCGACGGCAGGCACCATCGGGCGAGTGACAGCACCGGGAGCAGGTGCGACTGGACGCGCAACGGCATACGCAGACGAGCTGGGTCTGCAGGCCGCCCGCGCGACCGAAGAAGCGCGTCGCCCGCTCAGTTGGAGCCGCGGCGAAGCCGCCCCGGCGACGCCTGCAACAGAGAGGCCACCGCCGCCGGTGGAACGCGAATCGGTCCCGCCGCGCGCGGTGGAGTCCGAACCTCCCACCTCGGCACGCGCTGGCGAGACCGAACCGATGCCACCGCGAGGAGCGGAGGCGGAGACGGCCGAACTTGCTGGAGCGGCCCGCGTCGACGAAGGCGAGTCGCCACCAGTGCGCACGGCGGAGCCCGACGCGGCTCCGGCGCAAACCGGAGCGGGTGCACCGGAAGAAGCCATGGTCGGTCGCAGCAAAGAGGTGAGTATCGGCGGCGAAGACCACTTGATTTCCATCCGCCGGCTCGGTCGCAGGCTCCTGCTGATACTTTGCAGCAACGTATGCGGAGAGATCATCTTCAAGGTGCGGCGCATGCAGGCGAGAGTCGCGCCGGGTTCCCCGGAATGGAATGCGCTCGAAGGCCTCGCTGCACGAGCGCGCGCCTCCGATGAGATCGTCAATGGCGTGACGCCGCGCTCGGAAGCGGAAGCGGTTGCCGCGGCGGAGACGGAGCTCAACGCCTTACGCGATACGATGCAGGCGATCCAGTCCGAGCATCCAGGCTTGATCGATCCAGATGTGCCGGTGGTCCCCGAAGGCGGCACTGCGCCCCTGCCGCCCGAAGCTCCCGCCACCGGTACTCGTGTCGATCTCGGCGCGCATATGCCGGATACGGCGACACGTGTGGGCGATCAGACCACGATCGATCTGTCGTCGCCGAATTGGGAAGTACCGGAGGGCATCTTGAACCTCGGTGATGGTGTGGAGTACCTCTACGTCGTGCGTGACAACGTGAGCGGTGAAGTGCTGAAGGTGGGCAGCACCGCGGATATCGAAACGCGAGCCGCTGTCTATGCCAGGGCGGGCCGCGACTATTCGGGACGGAACCTTTCCATGGAAGTGCAGCCAGTTAGACTCAATTCGGCACATCCGACCATCGAGTCTGTCGAAGGCGCGGTACGATCGAGTGTCGAGCGCGGTGTCACCGCGGAACGCGGAGGCGAGGCACCATTGGACCGTACGCATGTGCTGCCCTGGGACGCAACCGGCGGGCGTCTGCCTACCGAGCCGAGGGGGCCGGGTATTCCCGGCGTGAGGAGCCACGAAATGCGCGAGGCCGGCGAATACTGGTGGCGCGAGCGCAAATGGGGCGCGGACGCCGGGCCGGCGCCGGCGCGCCCGATTGAGCCGCCGCGACGGCCGGCGGGGGTGCCCGCGGAGCCGGAGCTTGGTCGTTTGCTACGTCAACACGGCGCAAACCTGAGCGCGGTAGCCAGGGAGTTGGGGGTGAACTACGCTACCCTGCGCTCGTATATGCAGCGAAATGGCCTGACGGTCCCAGGTTTGATGGCGT
>Ga0302322_100005820_pt1 | contig 10852 bp, 9 predicted proteins | sample Fen_T0_2_FD_203757 | JGI IMG/M metagenome (GOLD analysis project Ga0302322, IMG submission 203757) | Peat permafrost microbial communities from Stordalen Mire near Abisko, Sweden - Fen_T0_2 | ecosystem: Environmental > Terrestrial > Soil > Wetlands > Permafrost | place: Sweden: Abisko... | reverse complement strand
CGCGTCCTCCTTTGTTTCCACTGTTCCGCGCGTCTCACAAGTAAGGATACCGTGCCGGTCAGCGTCCGGCGGCGGCTCCTTGTGACGAATTGTACAGTCGCGCGATCGAGGGGGTCAATTTGGCTCAGAGGGAGTGTGTAGAAACGAAAGCGAGGTGAGGCCAAGGCCTCCACGAGGGCGGAAGGGCGCCGCGGAGCGGCGCCCGGCGACCTCTCGTCAGGCGCCGCTGAACTGGTCGCGCGCGGCGGATTGGGCGGCCTCGTAGACGATCTTGGCCGGCCGGCCCACAGCGGCGGCCACGCGGCGCACATCCTCGTACTCCGGCGAAACGGTGACGAGGCGACCGGCGACGTAGCCCAGACGAAGGCCTACTTCGAGCTTCCCGATGACCACGGTCTCGCGGCGCTCCTCGAGATACATGCGCCCGACAGGCAGCACGCGCAGGCCGAACGAGGAGGTCTCGGCGAAGACGAGATCGGCCAGACGCTCGCGGTCCGCGGCCGCGGCGAGCACGTGCAGCACCACGCCGGGGCGCCCCTTCTTCATCAGCGCCGCGCTCATCCAGACGTCCACGGCGCCGGCCTCCCGCAGCGTCTCGGTGGCGTGCCCCAGCAGCTCGGGGCTCATATCGTCGATGTTGGTCTCGAGCAGCACGTGCTCGCCGGCGCCGTGGCCGCCGAAGACGCCGTCCGTGCCGGGGTCCGCTTCCGCGCCGCCGGCAGCGACGCCCTTCGGGTCGACGAAGACGGCGCGCAAGACGTTGGGCCGGCCGGCCACTTCGCGCCTGCCGGCCCCGTAGCCGATGAGTTCGATGCGTCCGGCAGGCAGCCCTCCGAACGACTCCGCGAAGTGCGCGAGCAGAGCCGCGCCGGTCGGCGTCGTGAGCTCTCCCAAAGGCTCGCCGGTCGCCTCGGCCGAGCCGCCGGCCGTGGGGAGCCCCGCGAGCAGCGACAGCACGGCCGGCGCGGGCACGGAGAGCACGCCGTGCGCCGTGTCCACCGTTCCGCCGCCCAGCGCCGGCGGCGAAGCCACCACCGCTTCGGGCGCCAGCCGGTGCAGCAATGCCACGGCGCTGATGAGGTCGATCGCCGTGTCCACGCTGCTGAGTTCGTGCAGGTGCTCGTCGTCGCGTCCGTGGACCTCGGCCTCGGCCGCCGCCATGCGCTCCGCGATAGAGGCGACGGCGTCGGCCACCGGCTGCTCCAGGTCCGAGGCGTACATGGACACGATGAGCTCGTCGAACGTGGCAAAGCCGGGGCCGTCGGCGACCTTGAACGCGATGGCGGCGATCCCACCGCGACGCTCCGCCGCGATGGAGACGAGACGGGGGTCGATGCCGGCCGCCGCCAGAGCGGGGCGCACGACATCCTCGAACATGCCCGGATCGTCCGGCCGCGCCCCGGACACGGCGAGCAGCGCGGCCACGAGCATGTCGCCGCTGACGCCGTTCGCGCAGTCGAGGTAGAGGATCATCGCCGTCACTCTACCCGCCGCGCGCGGGTCTTGGACACCCTGTGACGGCGGTCCGTCTTGTATGATGACCGCATGCGCATCGCTCAATTGGCCCCTCCATGGATCACCGTCCCGCCGGCAGGCTACGGCGGCACGGAGTGGGTCGTGCAGCAGCTCTGCGACGGCCTCGTCGCCCGCGGTCACGAAGTAGTGCTGTACGCCACCGGCGATTCGCACACGGCCGCCGATCTCTGCGCCCTCTTCCCGCGGCAGATGCCCGAGGTCCTGGGGCAGACCAGCTACGACGCACGCCACGTGTCGTTCGCCTTCGCCGACATCGAGCAGGGCGACTTCGACCTCATCCACGACCACTCCGGCTTCCTCGGCGTCTCCTTCAGCCGCTACCTGGCCGCACCGATGGTGCACACCGTCCACTGCGCCTTCGACGATCAGGCCTACGGCTTCTACGAGCAGTTCCAGAAGGAGGCCGCGTACATCGGCATCAGCAAGTATCAGCAGTCCATGGGGCCGGCGGGCATGAACTGGGCCGGCCTCGTCTACAACGCCATCGCCGTGGAGCGGTGGCCGTACACGCCCGAGAAGGACGACTACCTCCTCGCCTTCGGAAGGGTGTGCGAAGCCAAGGGCTTCCACCTCTCCATCGAGGCCGCCAAACGCACCGGTCACAGGCTCATCATGGCCGGCGTGCTGCAGGAGCCGTACCGCGCCTACTTTGAGGAAAAGGTGGAGCCGCTCGTCGACGGCGACCAGATCGTCTACGAGGGCGAGGTGAGCGACGAGCGCAAGCGCGAGCTGTTCTCACGCGCCAAGGCGTTCGTCTTCCCCATCACCTGGCCGGAGCCGTTCGGCCTCGTGATGATCGAGGCCATGGCCACCGGGACGCCGGTGGTCGCGCTGCGCCAGGGCTCGGTGCCCGAGGTCCTGGACGACGGCAGGACCGGCTTCGTCTGCGACACCTTCGAGGAGTTCGTCACCGCAGTGGGCCGCGTCGGCGAGATCGACCCCGCCGTGTGCCGGCGAACGGTGGAGGAGCGCTTTACCGTGGAGCGCATGGTCGCCGACTACGAAGCGATCTACCGGCGCGTTCTCGAGGCGTGAGAGCGGCCGGGGACGGCGAGAAACGGGCCGGCGGCGGGCCGGCGGCGGCCCGCCTGACGACGTATCTGGCGGGCCGGCAGAGCGACGGCGACCTCCGTGCGACCGGCGACCCACATCCCGAGCCCCTGTTCCTGTGCGGCGACGCTTTCGAGACGCTGCGCCACTTCCCCGACTCGTCGGTCGACTGCGCACTCACCAGCCCGCCCTACTTCGGCCACCGGCGCTACGCGAGCGGCGGCATCGGCGCCGAGGGCCGCTGGCAGGACTACGTGGCGGCCCTCGGCGCCGTCACCGCAGAGCTGCGACGCGTCCTCAAACCGACGGGCTCGCTCTGGCTCAACCTCGGCGACACATATCGCGGCAAACGCCTGCTGGGCATCCCCTGGCGCGTCGCCTTCCACCTCACCGACGAGCAGGGCTGGACGCTGCGCAACAGCGTCGTCTGGCACAAGGTCAAGGGCGGCCCGGACACGAGCCGCGACAAGCTCCGCAACGTGCACGAGCTGCTGTTCCACTTCGTCCGGCAGCCCAAGGGCTACTACTACGACGCCGACGCCGTGCGTAACGCGCCGCGGACGGCGCGGGTCGAGAACGGCGCCGTGGTCTCGGCGACCGGCGTGAGCGGCGTGCGCTATCGCCGCCAGATCGAGCTGTCGACGGCGCTCTCTGACGTTGAAAAGGCGGCGGCCACGCAGGCCCTGGACGCTACTCTCGCCGAAATCGGCGCCGGCCGGCTCGCCGACTTTCGCATGGTCATCCGCGGCCAGCAGCGCGCGACGCACTCCGACGCCACCGCCGTCTCCGGCCGCGCCCGGGAGCTGCAGGAGCGCGGCTTCTGCTTCCTGCGCTACCACCCGGGCGGCGCCAAGCCCGGCGACGTCTGGGACATCATGCCCGAGGACACGCAGGGCCGGGAGGCGCACTTCGCGCCCTTCCCGGCCGACCTCTGCCGCATCCCCATCCTCGCGACCTGCCCGCCGGAGGGCGTGCTGCTCGACCCGTTCTGCGGCACCGGCACGGCGCCGCTGGTCGCCGCCGAGCTGGGGCGCCGCGCGATCGGCATCGACGTCGCGGAGGAGTACCTGGAGCTCGCTCGCCGGCGCCGGCGGTCCGGCGGCTGAGACGACACGGTTCCCCGGAACCACGTGAGGCGATAGCATCCGCAGCGACGAGGCACGACCGACGGGGGACCCATGGCCGAAGCAAACGCCAACGCCGAGATCGCCAAGCACCTCACCGAGCACAGCGGCCACGAGCCCGGAGGGGCGTCGCACAAACGCATCGAAACGATCGAGATCCTCGAGGCCATCCTCCTGGCGATGGTCGCGGTAGTCACGGCTTGGAGCGGCTACCAAGCGGCCAAATGGGACGGTATGAGCGCCAAAGAATACGCGATCTCGTCACGTCTCCGCGCCGAGGGCAACGAACGGCAGCTCACGAGCAACCAGACGCTGATCTACAACTCAGGGACGCTCACGGCCTGGCTGCAGGCGCAGGCTACCGGCGAGAAGAAGCTTGCCGCCCTCCTTGCCAACCGGTTCACCGCCAACTACAGGATTGCCTTCGACGCCTGGGTGAAGACCGACCCCGTGAACAACTCGAAGGCGCTGCCCGGGCCGCGCTACATGCCGCAGTACAAGGACCCTGTGGCGGCCAAGGCGGCCGAGCTGAACAACCAGGCCACCGAAGCGTTCGGTGCCGGCGTGGAGTCAAGGGACCGTGCCGAGCACTACGTGCGAATCACGGTCCTGCTGGCCGCGGTACTGTTCCTGATCGCCCTCGGGCAGCGTTTCACGATCCGTAACGTGCGCAGGGGCATGCTGTCGGTGGCCGGCGTCTTCCTTGTCTATTCGGTCATCCTGCTGCTCACGTACCCGCGCGCCTGAGCGCGGAGCGCGGCCGGGCGGGCGCGACGGCCCGGCCGGGCGGCCGCCCGCCCTACTCGACGCCGGCCTCGCCGTCCAGCTTCGCCGCGATATCGGCGAACTGCGCCTCGACCCACTTGGCGATGCTGTTGCCCTCGACCACGGCGCGCAGCATCCCGGCGCGCGTCCCGCGCTCGTCCGCGGGCATGGTCAGGGCGCGATGGATGGCGTCGGCCTGCTGCTCGATGTTGAACGGGTTGACGCCCAGGGCGAACGCGCCGAGCTCTTCATAGGCGCCCGCGTACTCGCTCAGCACGAGCACGCCGCCGCGCCGGTTGAGCACCGGCCCCTCTTTCGCCACCAGGTTCATTCCGTCGCTGATCGCGTTGACGAAGAGCACGTCGTAGTGGGCGTAGGCGGCCAGCGTCACGGGGAAGTCGTCCTGGATGCGCAGGTCGACCGGCATCCAGTCGGTGGTCCCGTGGCGCGTGTTCACGTCCGCGACCTTGCGCTCCACCCGCTCCCGGTAGGTGACATACTCCTCGACGTCCTGGCGCGACGGCTGCAGCAAGGCGAGAAAGGTGAAGCGCTCCTTGAACTCGGGGTGCAGTTCGAGGAAGCGGTCGAGGGCGACGAAGCCGCGGATGATGTTCTTGCTCAGGTCGAGCCGGTCGACGCGCACAAGCAGGAACTCGCGCCGCTTGCCGAGGAGCGCTCGCTCGGCGGAGCGGGCGCGCCGCGACTTGGCCGCCGTGCGCAGCGAGGCCGGGTCGATGCTCACCGGGTAGGCGCGCACCCAGACCTCGCGGCCGTCGTAGTGGACGACTCCCGCTTTGGCGTCGACCTCGAGCTCCAGCAGGTCCTCGCAGCAGCTCAGGAAATTGCGCACGTATCCGCTGGTGTGGAACGCGACCACGTCGTTGGCGAGCAGACCCTCGAACACCGCCATGCGGATGTGACGCGGCAACACCCGCCAGTAGTCGCTCTGCGGCCAGGGTATGTGGATGAACTGGTGGAGGAACGCGTCCGGGCAGGAGGCGCGCACCTGGGGGGCGACGCAGTAGAGCTGATAGTCGTGGAGCAGCACCAGCGCGTCGCGCCCATTGCCGGCGTGGCCGCGGCGCCGGCACCCGTCGGGACCCCGGCGCACCTCGTCGACGACCGCCTTCGCGAACAGGTCGTTCACGACCAGGTAGCCGTTGTGCCAGGCGTCCATCTCCTCGGCCCCGATGTCGGGGTGACGGCCGAGGTCCCACAGGTAGTGCTGGATGAACCACAGCATCGGGTTGGCGACGATGTTGTAGTACTTGTGGTAGGCGTCGGGAGCGACGGCGACGTAGCGCAACCGGTACGTGTCGCCGTCGAGAGCGACCTCGACAGCGCGCTTCTCGGCCGCCAGGCGACGCTCCTCGTCGCCGAGCGCAGCGGCCACCCACGTGCCGGGATGCTTGCGCAGCATCTCGGTGAGCACGGTGACCAGGCCGCCGGGTCCGCGCGTGACCACGGGTTCCCCGGACGGGTCGCTGTGGAACGACACGGGGCCACGGTTGGCGGCCACCACGATACGACGCCCTGCTGGATCGGCTGCCGGCACGCCCTTGCCCCCTGGGTCGGCTTGCTAGGACCCTATCTTACCCGCCTTCAGGTCCGAGAAGAGCCGCAGATCGTCGCGCAGCAGGCGGGGGGTGAGGAACTCGCGCCTCACGTGCTCCTTGCCGAGCAGAGCCATGCGACGATGCTTCTCGGGATCGGCCAGCACTTCCAGGCAACGCTCGGCGCACTCCGCGGCGGACGTGACGAGATAGCCGGTCACGCCGTCCTCGATCTGCAGTGGGATTCCGCCGACGTCGCCGCCGATGGTCGGCCGGCCCTTCCACAGGGCCTCGGTCACGGTGAGGCCGAAACCCTCGCGGACGGACTTCTGCAGGATCACGTCGGCGTGGCTCTGGAAGGCGTTGATCTCCACCGAGCCCACGTTGTCGAGGTTGGAGAGGATGAAGACGTCGGGGTCGCCGCCGACATACGCGATGACCTTCTCGAGGTAGTCCCAGCCCTCCGGGTCGTCGCTCGCCATGGAGCCGATGAGCGCGAGCTGCATGCCGGGAAGCTTGGCTTTGACCGTCCGGTACACGTCGACCACGCCCAGCGGGTCCTTCCAGGGGTCGAAACGCGACACCTGCAGCAGCAGGGGTCGCTCGATGTCGATGCCGAACTGGCGCACGATGTAGGCTGCATCTTCTCGGGAAAGCCGCATGTTCTTGGGCGCCAGCGGGTCGATGGTGGGAGCGATCTCACGGACCGGGACGGTTAGGCCCTGTGGTACGTAGTCGCGCAGCGTGTAGACCGCGGCGTCATAGCCGTTGATCGACGGCACCAGATAGTCGTACAAGGCCTGATCGGGCGTCGAGGTGTCGATGTGGCAACGCCAGATCCACGAAGTGGCGCGATTCTGGCTGAGCGTGACGAAGTCGCGCATCGCCAGCGGCTGTGGATCGTGGATGACGACGAAATCGTAGTAGCGCGTGAGCTCGGCGGCGTTGGCGCGGCAGACGCTCTCGTACAACTCCCGCGCCTCGGCGGGGAAGTCGACGGCGGTGCCCTGCAGGCCGTTGTGGAAGCTCTTCGTGACGGTGAAGAACTCCGGCGGCGCGGTGATGACCCGCCACTCGGCCTCCAGACCGGCGTCGGTGGTCAGCGGCACGAGCGTGTAGAGGATCTCGGCGACCCCGCCGCCGAAAGCCGTGGCGTTGACGTGCAGCACCTTCTGGCCCTTGAGGCCCTCGGCGAGCTCGTCGATCTCGGCCATGAGCTCCCGGGGAACGATGGAACGGTAGTCCGCCAGGGACTTGTGACCGACGTTGACCTCGCGCATGTGACCTCCGTACCGGGAGCGGGCAGCCGCCCGCAGTTCACGGTAGTACACCACACCTGGGGCGTCGGCTAAACTCGGCGGCGTGAAAACCGCACCGTCACCCCCACCGCAGCCGCTGGCCATCGCCTCGGACGGACTCCTGCTGGCCGGCCTGCTCTTCCGCCCGGCCGGCGCCGCGCGGGGCGCCCTGCTCGTCTGCCACGGCGCCGGCAGCCGCAAAGAGAACCACACCCTGATGGGTGAGCAGGCCGCAGCGGCGGGGCTCGCGGCGTTGACCTTCGACTTCCGCGGTCATGGAGACAGCGACGGCCTCATGGGCCCGGAGGGCTGGCACGATGCCGTCGCCGCCGGTGAAGCCCTGCTCGCCGCCAGTGACGCGCCGTGGCTGGCGGCGCGCGGAGCCAGCATGGGAGGGTGCTTCCTGCTGCTGGCGGCTCGCGCCCGACCGGCGCTCTTCCGTTCGCTGGCGTTGCTGTGCCCGGCAGATGGCGCCTCGCTGCTCGCCGGGCTGGATGAGATGGAAGAGCCGGAGAACGCCGACGATCCGGACCGCGAGTACTACGGCCGCTTCGACGCCGTCGGCCTGCGGCCGTTCCTGCGCGGTCTCGACCTGGTAGGCGCGGCCCGCGGGCTGCCGCGGGTGCTGCTGGCGCACGCCCGCGACGATGACGCGGTACCGTTTGCGCACAGCGTGCGCCTGGCGACCGCGCTGGCGGCTCCCACGCGCTTCATCGTCCTGAACGAGGGCGGCCATCACGGCCCGGGGCGCTCGCCGCTGGTGGCGCGCGCCACGCTCGCCTGGGCGAAGAAGCACGGAGTCTGAGAGCGCCTAGGGCCTTTCTCGCGACGTATCGGCGTGGCGCCCCGCCAGGTCCAGCCGCTGAAGACGTGTCTGCATCGCCTGGCGGCTGACCTCGAAACGATCGGCGAGCCGACTGGCGTCCGCGCCGTGCTCGAGCACCGCCTGTCGTACGAGCGGCTCGGGCATCAGAAGATCGGCGGCGAATGCGTCGGCCTCCCGCTCGCGGATACGGCCGGCCTCGTTCACCCGGCCGCCGCGCTCGGCGCGTTGCAGCCCGGGGTGAAGAACGAAGTGGCCGATCTCGTGAGCGATGGTGAAGCGCCGGCGCCGGTCGTCGCTGCCGCCGTTCACGACGATGGCATGGGTGTCGCCGAATGGCTCCAGAGCCGCCTCGGAGGTGAAAGGCTCGCGCGTCTTCTGTACCAGCTCGAGGTTCAGGGCGCTGACGACATCGCGCAGCGACACCGGCTCGCGCACGATGCCGGCGGATTCGAGCAGGCGGGCAGCCTGACGGTGGATGTCTGCAGTGGGATGGTCCATGAAGTCGGTGGAGTTGGCCCCTCCGGGAGATGATTCTACCACTCGCGGAGGACACAAGCTCCCCGTGAGCGGGCGGCCTGGCGCCGGCCGCCTCCGCTCGGGCTCAGGCGCCGAGCAGCGGGAGCAGCCGGGCCATGATGCCGCCCACCAGCAAGGCCAGGACGATCGTGCCGGCCGAGATCGCCGCCGTCCACCGCCAGCCCAGTTCGCGCCGCAGGACGGCGATGGTCGCGAGGCAAGGGATGTAGATCGTGTTCACGATCGCATAGGTGATGATCTGCGGCTTCGTCATGATGCTGGAGATGTTCGCCACCGCTCCGCCCGCACTCACCGCGGCGAACACCAGCAGAAGCTGGAGGGCCAGCTCCTTGCGCAGCACGGCGAAGACCAGCGTGAGCCCGGCCACGGCGGGGAGCATCAGCCAGCCCTGCACCACCGGTGACAGAGGAGCGGTGAGCTTCCAGACGAGCCCGGTCTCGTAGAGGGCGCCCAGCGCCATGCTGCCGATGAGGATGATGGGCGCGGCGTCCCACACGAACTCGCGGAAGCGCCGCCAGGTCTTCTGCGCCACCTGGCGGAGCACCGGCCGCCGGAAGGGGAACATCTCCATCACGAAGGCGCCCCTCTGCCCGGGCAGGAAGCGATTGAGCCCGAGACCGGCCGAGACGCCGATGACGAAGACGACGAAGTAGGTGAACAACGCCCACTGCCACCCGGCGAACGCCGCCACCGCGCCGATGATCACCGCGGTACGGGCGCTGCAAGGCGTGAGCGTAGCCAGCGCCGAGGCGATCACGCGCTCGCGCTTGGTCGTCAGCGAACGTGTGGCGATGATGGCCGGGACGTTGCAGCCGCCGGCGGCGATCAGCGGGATCACGGCGCGGCCGTGCAGCCCGAAGCGATGCATCACGCGGTCGCTGAGGAAGGCGGCCGCGTTCATGTAGCCGGTATCCTCGATGAACGCGAGCAAGAAGTAGAAGGTCAGGATGTACGGGATGCCGACGGCGATCGTGGCGAGAATGCCACCGTCGACGCCCCAGAGCAGGGTGCGCCCAAGCACGCCGTCGCCGAAGATGCCGGTGACGGCGGAGGTGACGACCGGCGACACCCATGCCGTCCAGGCGCCGGTGAGCAGGCGCGAGAGCACGTCGCCGACCACGAAGAGCGTGGCAAACATGGCGACGATGACTCCGAGGAGGATGGGAATGCCGGTGCGCGAGGAAGTCGTGAGGCGCCACCAGGTGTCGGCGGACCGTGGCGGCGCCTGCGCCGCCTCCGCGAGCCGCCGGGCCTCGGCGTGACGCGCCTGGGCGATCGCAAGAGCGAGAGAGTCGTCGTCCGGCGTCAGCGCGCCCTCCACGTCGAGACCGAGCGCCGTTGTGATCTCGGCGTCGCCTTCGAGAACGGTGATGGCCGCGGCGCGAGGAGACAGCCCGTAGGGAAGGCGCCCGGCTCGCGCGGCGTCGCCGGCGATCACGGAAGCAAGCGCTTCGACACGCGCACCGGCGACCGCGGGCAACGGTGTCCCCGCGGCGCGTCCGAGGCCGTTGCTCGAGGTCGCGACCCGCAGCACCTCGACCTCCAGCCGCCGCAGACCCTCCCCGCGCGGTGCCACCGTGGACACCACCGGCACGCCGAGTTCTCGCGCCAGCGCGTCGGCGTCCACGCCGCGCTCGCGCCGGCGCGCCTCGTCGGCGAGGTTGACGGCGACGACCACGCGAAAGCCGAGATCGACGAGCTGCAGAGGCAGGTAGAGGCTGCGAGCGAGATTCGTAGCGTCGACGACGGCCACCACGACGTCCGGCCGGCGCGTGAGCAGAGCGACGCGCGCCGCGCGCTGATCGCCGCCTTGCCCGTCCAGCGAGTAGGTGCCCGGCAGGTCGACGACTTCGATGCGCCGGCCGCCCCAGTGCGTGCAGATCGCGCACGCCTCGGTCGTGACACCGGCGCAATTGGCCGTTTCGCAGCCGGCGCCGGTGAGGGCGTTGAACAGCGAGCTCTTGCCGACGTTCGGGTTGCCTGCCAGACAGGCGACGAGCTGTCGCTCGTCGTCCGGCGGTCCCGGCCGACCTCGCCGGCGGCGTGTGCTGACGCTTGCCATAGGAGTCAGGCGCGCACCAGGATCTTGCCGGCCACCTCACGCCCGAGGGCGTACTGCGAGCCGGCGACCCGGACCAGAAGCGGACCGCCGAAGGGAGCGAT
>Ga0302322_100005819_pt1 | contig 10853 bp, 6 predicted proteins | sample Fen_T0_2_FD_203757 | JGI IMG/M metagenome (GOLD analysis project Ga0302322, IMG submission 203757) | Peat permafrost microbial communities from Stordalen Mire near Abisko, Sweden - Fen_T0_2 | ecosystem: Environmental > Terrestrial > Soil > Wetlands > Permafrost | place: Sweden: Abisko... | reverse complement strand
GCGCCCTGTCGGATACCTATTTCTGCAACTTCTCCATGTTCCAGTCGTTGCCCGACATCTGGGCCATCGACCAGCTTTTCCCCATCATGCCCATTCACCGGCTGGGCGAGGAGCCCACGCGGCGGGCCGTGCTGGCTGACATCACCTGCGACTCCGACGGCAAGATCGATCACTTCATCGACCGGCGCGACGTGAAAAACGTGCTCGAGCTGCACCCCTACAGTCACGGCGAAGAGTATTTCCTGGGCGTCTTTCTCGCCGGGGCCTATCAGGAGATCCTGGGCGACCTGCACAACCTCTTCGGTAACACCAACACCGTGCACGTTTCGCTGGCGCCGGGCGGCGGATATCAGATCGAGCACGTGGTGACCGGCGACACGGTGACCGACGTGCTCAAGTACGTCAGCTACGCGCGCGAAGACTTGATGGCGCGTGTGCGTCGCTTCGCCGAACAGGCCGTGCGCACCAACGGCATGAGTCTGGAAGAGACCCGCTCGCTCCTGCGCATGTACGAGGAAGGCCTGTCGGGTTACACCTATCTCGAAAGAGGATAGATGGCGTTGACTTGCGGGCCGAAGGCTGTCGGGTCCAGCGGCCCTCCGTCCGTGTAGCCCTACTTCGGCATCAGTTCCGCGATCGTGACCGTACCGATGCGTGTCCGGCGGGCCGCCTCCAGATCTTTGATCAGCACAGCCAGCGCGGGCGAGGTTGTGCCTTGCGCGGCTTCCACATCGCTCAAGCGGAACGCGGACAGCACGTCCTGCAGGCTGATGGTGGCGGCGGCCCGGCCCGGGATGAAGCCTTCCTTGTCGCCTTGCACTTCCGCCACGAGACCCTGACCCTTGAGCCGGGCGGCGATGCGATCGATGACCTCCACCGACAGGCCGAATTCGCGGCTCAGAGAGGCGCGTTCGACGCCTTTGCCGCCGCGCTGGTAGTCCGCCGCCACGAAAGCCAGGATCTGCGCGGCGACTAGGCCGTTGATGGGCTCGTCGTCGCGGTGGCGTCGTTCTTCGGCCTCCAGCAGGCGCAGGTTCTGGATGGCGTTCGCGATCTCGACCCCGCCCAACACCAGCCACCACGAGATGTAGATCCACAACAGGATGAGCGGCACCAGCGCCAGGGGGCCGTACACGCCACTGTAGCTGGAGAGCAAGACGCCCTTGGCAAAATGCACGAACCCCCATTTCAACCCTTCCAGCGCGAATCCTGTGACCAGGGTGCCGGCCAGGGCGGCGTACCAGCGCACGTGCATGTTGGGCAGCAGCCAGTTGACCACGAAGAGCGCGCCGAACTGAATCGACAGCGGCCCGAAGAAGCGCGCCGCCGATCCTGATCCGATGAGACGCCCCGACCAGTAGAGGTAGGCGCCGGCCAGCACTGGCAGCAGGGTGACGACCGGGTAGAAGATCAGGAACTTGCGGAACCACGACCGCCGCGTGGTCACATGCCAGATGTCGTTGAAGGTGTTCTCGACGGTGTCGTAGAGGAAGTAGCAAGTGGCCACCGTGAAAGCCAGGCCCAGCCCGCCGGCAGCGCCGGTGGCAACCTTCTCCGAAAACGACGCGAGCTCGCTGACCACGTCGCCCATGTCAGGCAGAACCTGGGTCGAGATGAATTCCACCAAGCGCGACTGGGCTTCGAGATTGTGGGTCTGGCGCAGGGCCGCGAAGACCAGCGCCAGCAGCGGGACCAGTCCGAGGGTGGTCTGATAGGTGAGTGCCGCCGCTTGTTGCGGGCAGCGATCGCGCACCCATTGTTTGATGATGCGCAGGCCGAGGCGGGCCAGGTACACGCTGGCGCGGGCCGGCCGCGACAGCATGGTCGCCATCTCGTAGGACGGCGTGGTCATCGCGGCCTTGATATGGCTGAGCGTCAGACGCATGCCCCTAGATAGTCCACCACGTCGCGCGCGGAAACAACCCGCCGTCTTCGATCTACCCTCCGAGCGCCCGTTTCCACGCGGCGAAACCGCCGCCAGCGCGGGCGGTCTGGGCCGCAGCCAGCCCCTCGGCAAAGCTCCCCTGGGCCAGCCGATACTCGACCCACCCCCACTTGGGCGCGTCCCCGCCCAAGCGAACGCGCCCCCGAAGCTGCCGGCGCAAGAAGCCCAGCTTTTCTTCCAGGCTGGCGATGGCTTCGAAGGGTTGATGGTCGAGCGGCGTATTGCGTTTGGATACGAAAGGCGAAACCGTCAGCGACAGCTTGGGCGCGACAGCCGCGAGTTCCAGGGCCAGCCGCGCCAGCTCGTCGATGTCGGCTGCGGTTTCCCCGGGCAGGCCGATCAGCACGTAGAGCTTGAGCAGCGCCATGCCGTGGTCGCGGCACAGGCGGGCCGCGCGCAGCAGATCCTCGACTCGCGTGTTGCGGTCGACCTGATCGCGCAGGCGTTGCGAAGCCCCGTCGGCCGCGGTGGTCATGGTTCGATAGCCACCGCGGGCCAGCAGCCCCACCAGTTCGTCATCGAGGCGGTCGGCACGCAAACTGGACACGCCCACTCCGCGGCCGGCGTCGACCAGGGCGCGCAAGATTTCGGGCAGGGCAGGGTGGTCAGTCACCGCTGCGCCCACCAGGCCCACCCGCTGCGCCTCAGCCGGGACGAGCGGCAGCAGGCGCTCGGGCGAGACTGGGCGCATGCCACCGCCTGCCGACCGGCGCATCACGCAGTAGGCACAGCCCCGGCTGCAGCCGCGCTCGGCCTCGATGAGAAACATGCCTGCCAGCTCTGTGTGCGGCGTAATGATCTGCGAGTAGGCGGGCAGGTAGTGGTCGTCGGCGATCGCGACCGGTGGCGGCGTCTCGCCGTGCAGCGAAGGGACGTAGAAACCCGGCCTGCACGCCAGATCGCCGAGCAGGGTCTCCCGGTCTGGCTGTTCGCGCAGGCTCTGCACAAGGGCCGGCAGAAGCTCCTCGGCTTCGCCCATGACAATGACGTCGGCGAATGGGCCGGCCGGCACCGGGTTGGAAAACGTCAGGGGCCCGCCCAGAACGACCAAGGGGAACGTGCGCGCGTGCGCGGAGCGCTCGGCAGCAAGCACCGGAATTCCGGCGAGATCCAGGCAGGTGACCACGCCAGCCAGCTCCAGTTCGGACGCGAGCGAGAAGGCGACCACGGGAAAGTCAGCGACGGGGCGGCCGGATTCGTAGGTGCAAAGACCATCGGAAGGCCGTCGCGCCTCTGTCACATCGTCGGGAAGGAAGGCGCGTTCTGCGGTGCTGTCGGGCAGGGCATGCAGGCTGCGGTAGATGCTCTGGAACCCCAGCGACGACATGCCCACGTGGTACGGGCTCGGGTAGCACAGGGCAAAGGCCAGGTCGGCCTGCTTGTGCAAGGTCCCGGTTTCATCGGCCAGCCGGCTGGCGCGAATTTCGCGAAACCTGTTCACCAGGGCACACGCGCGCGGATCACTTGATGGGCGCGCCGTCGAGATCGCGCAGTTCCACATCCGCGATCTTGCGCAACGAGGCCTCGATCGCGGTGCGGTCGCCCACCACGACCACGACCAGGTTGTCGGGGCGCAAGTATTTTTGCGCGGTCTTGAGCACGTCCGCCGCGGTGACGGACGCGATCCGGGTGGAGAAGGTTTGCAGGTCCTTGTCGGGCAGGTCGTACACCGCCAGCGCCGCCATCTGCGCGGCGACCTGGTTGGCCGTGGCAAAGCGCGCCGGGAACGCGCGAAGGATCTCATCCTTGGTTTCCTTCAGCTCCTTGTCGCCGACCTCGTCGCTGCGCAGGGCCGAGACCTCCTTCAGGATCTCGGCCACGGAATCGGCGGTGTGATTGGCCACGAACTCGCCGCCCGCGGTCCAGGGCCCGGGCGCTCGCCGCGCCTCGAACATGGAGGCGACTCCGTAGGTCCAACCCTTGGCCTCGCGCAGGTTGAGGGTCAGACGCTTGAACGTCCCTCCGAGAATCTGGTTCATCACCAAGGCCCGGTAATAGTCGGGATTCTTGCGCTCGATGCCGACCAGGCCCAGGCGGATCGACGACTGGGGTGCGCCGGCCTTGTCGACCAGGAAGATGCGCGTCTTCTCGACCGGTGGCGCCTTGGGGATCTTGACCGCCGGGATCGGCTTGGGCTTCCATCCGGCGAGCCGTTTTTCCATCGTGGCGCGCAGCTCGGCCTCCCGGATGTCGCCGGCCACCACCAGCACAGCGTTGTTGGGCCGGTAGTATTCCTGAAAGAAGGCTTGAACCTCGGCTCTTGTCAGCCGGCGCACCGACTCCTCGGTGCCACTGGCAGGCCAGCCGTAGGGATGGCGCTCGCCGAACAGAACGCGAGCGAACGTCAGGCCGGCCACCAGGGGAGGCGAGTCCTTGCGCCGGGCCAGGGTAGAGAGGATGTTCTCGCGCACGCGCGCGAGGTCGTCCTCGGAGAAAGCGGGTTGCAGCAGCACGTCGGCCCACACGTCGAGCGCGCGGCCGATGTTCTCGCTGAGGGCCGATACTGATAGCGAGGAGGCGTCCCAGTTGGCGTTGGTCGAAAGCGTGGCGCCCAGTTGCGCGATCTCCTCGGCGATGCGCGTGGCGCTGCGGGTGGCGGTCCCCTCGTCCAGCATGTCCGCCACCAGATCGGCCAAGCCGGCCTTGTCTGGCGGATTGGCGCCGTTCCCGGTGCGCACCACCATCTCGACCCCGACCAAAGGAAGCTTGTGCGACTCGGCCAGAATCACGCGCAGGCCATTCTTCAGGCGGAACCGCTTCACCTCTGGCACCTTGAATGGGGTCGTCTGGCCCGGGGCGGGAAGCTTGTGGCGGAACTCGGCGTCCGGACTCTGGCGCGACGCGGGCTTTTCGGCGACGGGCGCGGTCGTGATGGATCGGTCCTGCGCGGACGCGGGCGACACCAGGCGGCCCATGATCGGTGCGCCGCTGTTGGGCTTGACGTCGATGGTCACGCGCGCCTTGCTGGGCAGGATCTGGGCGGCCCATTTTTGTAGGGCCTCTGGCGTGGCCACCTCGTATCGGCCGAGGTCGCGGCCCAGGTACGCCGGATCGCCCGCGAACACATCGTAGCTGAGGAGCCGGCCAGCCAGCCCCTGCAGCGTGTCCAGGCTGCGCACCAGATCGGTCTTGATCTCATTGCGTGCGCGTTCCAGCTCAGCGGCCTCGACGGGCTGGGCACGCATCTTGTCCAGTTCCTGATTGATGACGGTCTCCAGCTCGGCCAGCGTATGTCCCCGCAGCGGGACATAGGTGATCTCGAAGGTCCCACCCAGCAGCCGGCTGATGTGCACTGCGGAGACGGACTGCGCAATCTTCAGCTCGAGAACCAGACGGCGATGCAGGCGCGAGCTCTTGCCGCCGCCTAGCGCGTTTGCGATCAGGTCCAATTCGGCGTCGCCGGGCGCGAAGATGGGCACCGTGTTCCAGGCCATCAGGCCTCGCGCCAGGTTGACCTTGGCTTCCATTGCGATGCGGCGTTCACCGTTGGGCGCGGGAATGGGCGGCACCGACGGCTCCTGCACCTGTGGTCCCGCTGGGATGGGACCGAAGTACTTTTCCACCAGGCCCCTGACCCGCGCGACGTCGAGGTCGCCGGCGATGAGTAGCACGGCGTTGTTGGGGGCGTAGGTGCGGTTGAAGAACCCGCGGACGTCATTTTCGCTTGCCGCGTCCAGGTCCTTCATGGACCCGAGCACCTCATGGCGGTAGGGGTGGCCAGGGGGAAACAACGCCTCCAGTTCCACGCGAGACACACCCCCGAGCGGCGCGTTCTCCACGCGTTGCCGGCGCTCGTTCTTCACCACGTCGCGCTGGTTCTGGAAGCTCGATCCGAACGAGGGCCGGTCGAGGAGGAAGCCCATGCGCGAGCTCTCCAGCCACAGTCCCAGCTCCAGCTGGCTCGCCGGCAGGGTCTCGAAGTAGTTGGTGCGATCTGTGCTGGTCGAGCCGTTGCGCGCCGAAGCCCCGGCCTGGCCCAGGTACTTGAAGTAGGCATCCTCGGGGATGTGCTTCGTCCCCTGGAACATCATGTGTTCGAAGAGATGGGCGAATCCGGTCTTGCCCGGTGCCTCGTCCTTTGACCCGACCTTGTACCAGATCTCGACGTGCACGATGGGCACCGCGTGGTCCACGTGCAGGATGACGTCGAGCCCGTTTTGCAGCCGGTACTTCTCGAAGGCTATCTCGGGCGTCGCGGCGCGGACCGGCGGCGCCAGGCAGAAACAGAGCGCGGCACCGGCGGCAATGCGGGAAAGGAGGGGCATGGCGCGAGCCTATCGCAAAACCGGCCGCGAGCCATGACCAGGCCAGGAGATTCGCGGAACACATGGAGTGCCGAGGAACGCCAGGATCGCATTGAAATCCCGACCGGAATAGGGGGGGTAAAGAGATGATTCACCCTTCTCCACTTGATATGTCGGAGCGGTTGGGACTAATTTGCGCGCCCGGAGGACCTGCATGAACCCCCTACGATTTTTGTCCGCTGCCCTGTGCGGCTTGCTGCCGCTCCTATTGTCCCAGAGCCGAGCACTCGCAAGTGAGGCGAGCCTGGTTCTGCCTAACCTGTCGTCCGTGAAATTCCTGGGCGACATCGCGGGCAACCGGCTGCTCATGGGCGGCTTGGTGATCTGCCTCCTGGGAATGGTCTTCGGTTTCGTCATGTACAAACAGCTCAAGGGCTCATCCGTGCACAAGTGCATGCGCGAGATATCCGAGCTGATCTACGAAACCTGCAAGACCTACCTGCTCACCCAGGGCAAGTTCATCCTGGTGCTCTGGGCGTTCATCGCCATCATCATCGGCGCGTACTTCGGTTGGCTCTCGCCCGTCGAGGGCAAGCCGGTCGCCATGACCCTTTCCATCATCCTGCTCTTCAGCTTGGTGGGAATCGCGGGCAGCTACGGTGTGGCCTGGTTCGGCATCCGGGTGAACACGTTCGCGAATTCGCGCACGGCGTTCGCAAGTCTCAAGGGGATGCCCCATCCCATCTATGCCATCCCGCTGCGCGCTGGCATGAGCATCGGCATGATGCTCATCAGCGTCGAGCTGGTGATCATGTTGTTCATCCTGCTCTTCGTGCCGGCTGACTTCGCCGGCCCGTGCTTCATCGGCTTCGCCATTGGCGAATCGTTGGGCGCGGCTGCCCTGCGTATCGCGGGCGGCATCTTCACCAAGATCGCTGACATCGGCTCCGACCTGATGAAGATCGTTTTCAAGATCAAAGAAGACGACGCGCGCAACCCGGGCGTCATTGCGGACTGCACCGGCGACAATGCGGGCGACTCGGTGGGCCCGTCGGCCGACGGGTTTGAAACCTACGGCGTGACCGGCGTTGCGCTCATCACCTTCATCCTGCTGGCTGTACCCGACAAGACCGTGCAGGTCCAGCTCCTGGTCTGGCTCTTCGTCATGCGCATCATGATGGTGATCGTGAGTGGTCTGTCGTACTTCCTCAACGAGGCCATCGTGAAGGCCCGCTTCGGCCACGTGAAGAAGATGAACTTTGAACAGCCGCTGACTCAGCTGGTGTGGGTCACGTCGATCGTGTCGATGGTCTCCACCTACGTGGTGTCGTACCTGCTCATCCCCGAGCTGAACCACGACAAGGCGTTGTGGTGGAAGCTGAGCACCATCATCACTTGCGGCACGCTGGCCGGCGCTCTCATCCCCGAGATGATTAAGATCTTCACCTCGACCAAGTCCGCTCACGTCAAGGAAGTCGTGACCGCCTCGCGCGAGGGTGGCGCTTCGCTGAATGTGCTCTCGGGCCTGGTGGCCGGCAATTTCTCTGCTTACTGGATGGGCATGGTGATCGTGGCCCTGATGGCTATCGCCTACACCGTCAGCACGCTGGGACTGGACGTGCTCATGATAGGGCCGGCGGTGTTCGCTTTCGGTCTGGTGGCCTTCGGCTTCCTGGGCATGGGCCCGGTGACCATCGCGGTCGACTCCTATGGCCCGGTCACCGACAACGCCCAGTCGGTGTACGAACTGTCGCTCATCGAGAGCGTTCCCAACATCAAGGAGGAGATCAAGAAGGAGTTCGGCTTCGATGCCGACTTTGAAAACGCCAAGAAGATGCTGGAGGAGAACGACGGCGCGGGCAACACGTTCAAGGCCACGGCCAAACCCGTGCTCATCGGGACTGCGGTGGTGGGCGCCACCACCATGATCTTCTCCATCATCATGATGCTCACTGACAAGTTGACCACCAACCTCGACCATCTTTCCCTCATGCACGCGCCCTTCCTGCTCGGCCTGGTCACCGGCGGCGCCGTCATCTACTGGTTCACCGGCGCCTCGATCCAGGCCGTGTCGACCGGCGCCTACCGCGCGGTCGAGTTCATCAAGAAGAACATCAAGCTGGAAGGCAGCGAAAAGGCGTCGGTGAGCGACAGCAAGAAGGTGGTGGAAATCTGCACCAAGTACGCGCAAAAAGGCATGTTCAATATCTTCCTCACCGTGTCGCCTTTGCCTGCGTCGAGCCGTACTTCTTCATCGGCTACCTGATCTCCATCGCGCTCTTCGGCCTGTACCAGGCCATCTTCATGGCCAACGCCGGTGGCGCCTGGGACAACGCCAAGAAGGTCGTCGAGACCGAGCTCAACGAGAAGGGCAGCGAGTTGCACGCCGCTTGCGTGGTGGGCGACACCGTGGGCGACCCATTCAAGGACACCTCGTCGGTGGCGATGAATCCGGTCATCAAATTCACTACGCTGTTCGGTCTGCTGGCGGTCGAACTGGCTGTCCAGCTCAAGAACGACGGACTCCGCGGCGCCCTTGCCGCGGGCTTCCTGATGGTTGCCTTCTTCTTCGTGCGTCGTTCGTTCTACGGCATGCGCATTCCGCTCGAGAGCAAGGCGGAGGCTAAGGCCGATGCGCGGGCCATGACAAACAGATAGCCTCGCAGCCCTGGACGTTGGTAGCGCGGGAGACCACCCGGCTCATCGAGCGGCCCGGCTGAGGATCTTGCCCGTCCTCGGCCGGGCCATCTTTTCACATGGGAACCCTCAAAGGGTTCCCAAACCCTGGCGATGGTGCGCCGCCGGCAGAGCCGGCGGGCTCCCCACGCGAATTTCGTCGCTCAGGCGTGGCCGTGCGCCAGAATACTCGTGTGCTCGAATTTTACCACCGGTTGGTGCGCGCCTATGTCGGGCTGGGCTGGGCGGCCGGCCTGGCCCTCGCGGTGGTTGTGCCCACCCTGACGTTTCTCTTCGGCGTAGCCGTGGTGCTGTGGCTTCCTTCGGACTACTTTGTGCGTGGCATCGCAGCGACCGAGCACGCGAAAGATCCGATGGGAACCCTGGGAGGGTTCCCATACCCTCCCGCGATGGTACGCGGCGAGCGTAGCTCGCCGGCTCCCCACGCGTATGACTTCTGGCAACGGCATCGGGTTGTCCGCGTGACGGTGCGAATCCTCAAGAACGTTCTCGGCTGGTTCATGGTGCCTCTCGGCATCTTCATGGCGCTGCCGCTCGTGCCCGGCCCTGGCCTGGTGTTCATCTTGATCGGCATTAGCCTGCTCGATTTCCCCGGCAAGCGGCACCTGGAGGAGCGACTGCTCGCCTATCCACCTGTGCTTCATGCGGTCAACCGTATGCGCCAGCGGTTCGGGCGGTCACCTGTCCTGGTCCACCCGCACGGCAGCGCATCCGGGAAAGGCGAGTCGCCAGCGAGGGACGAGCCACCCGCATCAGGTGGGTAGTCCGACCCTTCCCCGACGTGGTAGATGGTCTGGCTCATGACGACCACGCCGGCTTTCGTTTGTTCCATGTGCCGCAAGCCCATTGCTACGGGCGCCAAGGTGATTCGTTGTTCTGTCTCCACATGCAACTCGGGCAAGATCAAGCTGGTGTTTTGTTCGCCCGGTTGCTGGGACTCGCACCTTCCCAACGCGCGCCATCGCAACGCCTACTTCGTCGAAGAAATCGCACGACCGGAGTAACCTGGGAACCCTTTGAGGGTTCCCAATTCAGAGACCACCGGTAGTGGGCCGTGCGGCAGGTGGTTCGTTCGGACCGCTTCGAGAGTAAAATGGCACATCCGTGCAGCCGTACTTCGCTTTCCTAACTCTGCGCGCCGTATCGGTGCTGGTTGCGCCAGGGCCCGAGGATGGCTGCCCGTCCGCGCGCCAGGTGTCAGCTTCCCTGTTGGAACATGCGCCGGCCGTGCAGAGCACGTCCGGGTCTGATGCTGGGTCTGCTTTGACTCTGGTATTGCCGCCGCCTGGAACACCCCAGGAGCCAAGTGTCTCCTTGATTGACCCGCAGGGGAGGCTACGGCTGTTCCGGATACTGGCCAGGCCCGGCGCTGCACAGACGCGCGACTGCGCCGCTCTTGCCGACACGGTCGCGATCATCGTTCAACGCTACCTCGAAGAGGTCGAGCTGCCCGAGGCCGAGCCCGCGCGCAAGAATCCTCCGATCCAGGTGGCGGCGCCAGTGGCTGCTCCGTCGCCTCCACCGGTCGCTGCCGGACCCTCGCCCCGCGCGCGAGCCAGGTGGGACATGTCTCTTGGCATTTCTCAGAGATTTGCCGACCATGCGACTAGCCTGGAAGCCTACGACCTTCGTCTCTCCGTCGCTCGTACGCTGGGCGCGCGCGTGGATGCCGGCTTGCTGGTCCGTCTGTGGAGCGGTGTCTCGGGCTGGACCCAACACGACTGGACCGGCGGCCGTGGTGATGTGATGCGTGTTCCCTCAGGCCTGGATCTTATGTGGAGGCGTGCGGCATCAAGTGTGGAACTGCAGCTGGGTCTGTCCGGGCTGCTTGATTGCTGGATTCTCGGGTCGAGGGATCCGACAAATTTGCATTGGGACTACCGCTTCGTGGTCGCGGGCGCGCTCACCGGAGGCATGCAGGTACCCTTGGGAAAGCGCCTTTTCGCCCGTTTGTTCTTCGACTTCGC
>Ga0302322_100005818_pt1 | contig 10853 bp, 8 predicted proteins | sample Fen_T0_2_FD_203757 | JGI IMG/M metagenome (GOLD analysis project Ga0302322, IMG submission 203757) | Peat permafrost microbial communities from Stordalen Mire near Abisko, Sweden - Fen_T0_2 | ecosystem: Environmental > Terrestrial > Soil > Wetlands > Permafrost | place: Sweden: Abisko... | reverse complement strand
GGCGCAGAAATTCGCGCTGCTGCAACAGCCATGAATGTGCCACTGCTCACCACGCTCTCTGCAGCGATGGCGGCAGTGTTGGCAATTCAGGCGATGAACAAAAAGGAATTACATTACCGAAGTTTGCAGAGTCATTTTTCGGAACAACATTGAGAGGTAGTTATGCAAAACATTATTGAAATTGAAAATAAACATACAGCTGGCACGTATGCCAAACAGTCGCTCATCATCGTACGTGGCCAGGGCGCCTCATTGTTTGACATAGATGGCGTGGAATATATTGACTGCGCCGCTGGACATGGCGTTGCCAACATCGGTCATGGCAACGCCAAAGTTGCTGAGGCGATTTATAAGCAAGCTTCCACGCTGATCACGCTTTTTGAAACCTTTCCAAACGATAAGCGTGCCGCGTTGATGGAAAAGATCACATCACTAGTTCCTGGTTTGGATCGAGTCTTCCTTTGCAACTCAGGCACAGAATCGGTGGAAGCTGCATTCAAGTTTGCGCGTCTCTCAACCGGACGTAAAAATATTATTGCGGCGATGCGTGCTTTTCACGGCAGAACCTATGGTTCGCTTTCTGCTACCTATAATAAAAAATATCGAGAAGGTTTTGAGCCATTGGTTCCGGGATTCAGTCATGTAGCTTATAACAATATCGAAGCCTTGGATAAAGCCGTGACCGAAGAAACTGCCGCTGTGATTCTCGAAGTAGTGCAAGGCGAAGGCGGTGTTTATCCTGCCACAGCAGAATATATCCAAGCCGCACGGCGGATCTGTGATGAGCGTGGCGCGTTATTGATCGCGGATGAAATCCAAACTGGTTTTGGTCGTACAGGACAGATGTTTGCGATTCAACATTTTGACGTCACGCCAGATATATTGACGTGTGCTAAATCTATTGCGGGCGGTGTGCCGATGGGTGCAGTGTTGCTCGGCAAGAGCGTCAAGAATATTACGCCGGGTGTGCATGGTTCAACGTTTGGCGGCAATTTGTTGGCGTGTGCGGCGGCGCTTGCCACGTTAGATGTAATCGAAAGTGAAGAACTGCCGCGTCAGTCATTGGTCAAAGGTGCTTATTTCAGAGATAAGATTCGCGCTTTGCATATCCCCGGTGTACGCGAAGTGCGTGGGCTGGGCTTGATGATTGGCATTGAGATGAAGCAAAAAGTTGCACCTTATGTCAAGGCGTTACAAGAGCACAAGATCATTGCATTGAATGCTGGCATGACCGTGATTCGGTTATTGCCGCCATTGGTGATCACCTACGAACAGATCGATCATGTTGTGAACGCCTTGGCAGAAGTATTGATGATGGAACCTGAAGCAGAATAACGGATGAGTGATTTTGAAACACTGATCGGTTTAGTTTCGCAATATAGTCCCTCTGGGCACGAACACGGTGCGGTGGAGTGGCTGGTTGCGCGGATGAAATCACTGGGATATACCGAAGCTTTCATTGATGGAGCTGGTAATGCAGTTGGTATCATGGGGCAGGGACCAAAGCAGGTTGTGTTGCTTGGTCACATTGATACTGTGCCAGGTGAAATTAAAGTTGAGCAAGATGCTATCTCCCTTTACGGTAGAGGCTCGGTGGATGCAAAAGGTCCATTGGCGAGTTTTGTGGATGCAGTGGCGAAGGCTGGCATGAAAGATGGCTGGCAATTCGTTGTGCTTGGGGCTGTTGAAGAAGAGCGTGATTCAGAAGGCGCGCGTTTTGTGGCAACCAAATACAGACCTGATTTTGCGATCATTGGTGAACCCAATCAATGGGATCGGGTTGCGCTTGGCTATAAGGGAAGCGCTTGGGCAACTGTCACTGTTAAGCGCGGTCAAGCTCACACCGCCAGCGGTGAAGAGACTGCAGCCGAATCGGCGATTGAGGTTTGGTTGAAGATCAAAGCGTATGTTGATTCATTTAACACCGACAAGCAAAAAGTATTTGATAAATTGTTACTCACGTTGCGCGGTATGGAATCTGATTCGAATGATTTTGAACAGTGGGCACGCCTAAAGGTTGGTGTCCGCTTGCCGGTAGAGGTTGCGCCGGATGCTTGGTATAAGAAGTTGAATGAAATATTAGGTGCCAGTCACTTTAAAAATGACTGTCACCTTGTTGTAGAGCCAATGGGTTTCGCTATTCCTGCGTGGGGATGTGAAAAGAATACACCGCTCGTGCGTGCGTTTCTGAGCGGCATTCGTTCGCAGGGCGGTGAGCCGCGCTTTGTTTATAAAACTGGAACCGCAGATCTAAATATTGTCGCACCGGTTTGGAAATGTCCTGCTGTGGTGTATGGCCCAGGTGATTCGGCGCTGGATCACACACCGAATGAACATATTGCGCTTGAAGATTATGCCAAAGCGGTTGCAGTGTTGGCGAGTGCTTTGGAAGGTCTAACCAAAAAAGTGTCATGACACCAATTGGTTTTATTGTTATGGGTGTTGCAGGTTCGGGCAAAACCACAGTGGGAAAAGCGCTTGCTGAAAAACTGGGCTGGGATTTTTTTGATGCGGATGATTTTCACCCTGCGGAAAATATTGCTAAAATGGCGGCTGGGATTCCGCTGAACGATTCAGATCGGACGCCATGGCTGGCTGCGTTATCCGATCTGCTTTTTTCTGCGCTAAAAGCGGGGCGATATCCGGTGCTAGCTTGCTCGGCCTTGAAAGAATCCTATCGGGAGCAGTTGTTGAATGGAAAAGATGGGGTTGAAGTGATCTATCTCAAAGGCGATTATGAATTACTTTTGAAGCGTTTGTCTGGGCGACAGGGGCATTTTATGAAGCCGGAGATGCTAAAAAGCCAATTTACGACCCTGGAAGAGCCTGAAAATGCGCTGATTTTAGATATATCCATGCCATTGGATAAAATGCTGGATTTTGTGCTCGAGAAAAGGTTTGGGCTGGCTGACAGCTCTCGAAACTGAAGCAAGCACCAGCTTGGCATGAAGCGGAACTATCGTCACGCTTGCAAGGGAAGGGATTTGAGTCTATACTTTGTCAAATCCTGAAAGGAGGCTGGCATGACGACTTTGCGTGACATCATCCAAAAAAAGGGCGGCGAGGTGTATTCGGTTCGACCGGAGGCGAGTGTTTTTGAAGCGCTTAAGTTAATGGCGGATAAGAACGCTGGGGCGATCTTGGTGCGTACGGGGCGGCAGGTTGAGGGTATCCTTTCGGAACGAGATTGTGTGCGCAGGGTGGAGTTGCATGGGCGGAATGCGCATGATACCAAGGTAAAAGATATTATGACTTCCAAAGTCTTGTATGCGCAAGCCAGCCAGACTTTGGAAGAATGTGTGGTGGTTATGCTTGACAAGAGCATTCGGCATTTGCCGGTGTTTGATGGCGATGAATTGATCGGGATGATCTCGGCACGTGATGCGCTCAAGGAATTGGTTGACCAGCAGAAATTTGTGATCTCGCAATTGGAGCATTACATCACAGGTGGCGGACGATGACCCAGTTCGTTTCATTACTTTTTTCAAAGGAGCAAGCGGGATGATTTTGCCAGAGTGGACGATTGCAGAGCTAAATGAAAAAATGGAATCAGGCGAGCTGACGGCGCGTCAGGTCACTGAGCTGTATCTTCAACGGATCGCGGCAGTGGATAAAGGTGGACCGTATATCAATGCGGTGATCGAGTTAAATCCGGATGCAGTGGAGACGGCAGAAGGCTTGGATAAAGAACGTAAAGCCGGAAAACTGCGCGGGGCGTTACATGGCATTCCGATTCTGATCAAAGATAATATTGACACACATGATCACATGCAAACAACAGCGGGTTCACTGGCGTTGGAAGGCAACGTTGCGGCGAAAGATGCATTTATTGTTAAGCAGTTACGCAAAGCCGGTGCGGTGATCATTGGTAAAACTAATTTAAGCGAATGGTCTAATTTTCGTGGCAAGCGTGAAGTGAGCGGTTGGTCATCGCGCGGTGGTTTGACGCGTAATCCGTATGCGTTGGATCGTTCGGCATGTGGGTCGTCGGCTGGTTCAGGCGCGGCAATTGCATCCAATTTAAGCGTTGCGGCGATTGGCACCGAAACGAATGGCTCGATCATTTGTCCGAGTCAATCGAATGGAATTGTTGGTATCAAGCCGACAGTTGGTTTATTAAGCCGTAGCGGGATTATTCCCATCGCACACAGTCAGGATACACCCGGTCCCATGGCGCGGACGGTTGCCGATGCGGCGCTGCTGCTTGGGGCGATGACGGGCGTTGATAGCGCAGATTCAGCTACGAGATTGAGTAAGAAGCGGGCTTTGTCCAACTATGCAAAATATCTTGATCTCGATGGACTCAACGGTGCGCGGATCGGAGTCGCTAGAAATATGGCAGGCACCAACCCGCGTGTCACAAAAATATTCGAACATTGTATCGAAGTGTTGAAGCAGTTGGGCGCGATCATCATTGACCCCGCTGATGTGCCTAACTTTGATAAGCTTGAGCAGACCGAAATGGATGTGTTGTATTACGAATTCAAAGCGGACTTGAATAAATATCTCAAGACGCTCGACGCCAATGTGCGCGTTCATTCTCTGGAAGACGTGATTCGTTTCAACGCAGAGAATAGTGATCATGTCATGCCGTACTTTGGACAGGAGCACATGCTGATTGCGCAAGAGAAAGGTTCGCTTAGTGACCAGAAATATAAATCTGCGCTCGCGAAGAATCTGCGCCTGGCACGCCAAAACGGAATTGATGCAACATTGCGTAAATATAAACTTGATGCGATTATTTCTCCATCGGGCAGTCCTGCGCGGACGATTGACCTGGTGAGTGGCGATGCCAATAACAGTGATATCGAAAGCACAACGCCTGCGGCAGTGGCGGGGTATCCGCATATCACTGTCCCGGCGGGTTATGTGTTCGGGTTGCCGGTGGGCATTTCATTTTTTGCCAAAGCCTGGCACGAAGCGGACTTGATCAAATATGCATATGCCTTTGAACAAGCTACCCAATATCGCCGTCAACCGCGTTATTTGCCAACTGCCAATTTGAATCTGTGAACAAACATTAGGAGACTTTATGGAAGACATTGACCTGACTCTCCTCAAACCTGCAATCGAAACATATATTCCAATGAGCCGCTCAGGACTTTTACCAGCCCTGCATGCGGCTCAAAAACTTTATGGTTGGATCTCCGAACCCGTTGCAACTGAGATCGCCAAAGCTCTGCATGTTCCGCTTGCAGACGTGCATGGCGTCATCGAATTCTATTCGCTCTTCTACAATGAACCGACCAGCAAGCGCGTGTTTCGAGTCTGTACGGATGTGGCGTGTGCGCTCAAAGGTGGGGATGGGATCCTTAACCATCTTTGTGAACATCACGGATTAAAACCCGGTCAGACGAAGCCAGACCTGTCTCTAACCATCGAGCCGAGTCCCTGCCTTGGGCTTTGTGAACATGCGCCGGTTGCGTTGGTTGATGGTCAAGCCGAGACAAATATCAACCTCAAGAAGAGTACCTATGAATTGGGATATCCGCCCTCGCGGGTCTACGGCTCAATTCGTTTATTAACCGCCAACTGCGGAGATGGCATAACTTCACTGGCGAAGTACAGCAAGTATTCAGCGTTTTCAAAAGCTTTGGGTATGAAGCCTGAAACGATCGTGAATGAAGTGAAAGCCTCGGGTCTCGTTGGTCGCGGTGGCGCGGCATTCCCGACCGGAGTCAAATGGGAAGGTGCAGCTAAAGCCGAAGCCGATCAGAAATATGTGATCTGCAACGCGGACGAATCTGAACCGGGTACATTCAAGGATCGCATTCTTTTACTTGATGATCCGCACCGTACGATTGAAGGCATGTGCATCACTGCTTATGCCATTGGCGCGAGTAAAGGCTTTATCTACATTCGTGGTGAATATCCGTATATTGTCCCTGTGTTGGAAAATGCGTTGAACGAAGCGCGCGAAGCAGGCTTGCTTGGACGAAATATTCTTGGCTCTGGTTTTTCATTTGATATCGAAATTCGAGTTGGGGCTGGTGCTTACATCTGCGGTGAAGAGACTGCGCTATTTGAATCGATCGAAGGTAAACGCGGATTTCCGCGCATCAAGCCGCCGTTCCCAACAACGCACGGTGTGTTCGGTAAACCAACAGTCATTAACAATGTGGAGACGCTTTGCAATATCCCATTGATCGTTGCCAAAGGTTCAACTGAATATCGCAAGATCGGGACTGAGAAATCCCCAGGTCCAAAATTGTTCTGTGTTTCAGGTGATGTTGCCAAGCCCGGTATGTATGAAGTTCCATTTGGTGTGACTCTGCGTGAGTTACTCAATATGGCTGGCGGAGTTGCGAATAAAAAGAAATTACAAGCTGTACTGTTTGGCGGTGCGGCGGGCGCATTTGCAACAAGCAAACACCTCAATGTCAAAATGACCTTTGAAGATTTGCGCGGAGTTGGATTGCCGCTTGGCTCGGGTGTGGTGATGGTCTTTGATGAGGCGCGTGATATGCGTCAGGTGCTCAAGAGTCTGGGTCATTTCTTTGCGCATGAATCCTGCGGAAAATGTTATCCCTGCCAGATGGGCACACAACGCCAAAAAGAAATTTTGGAGCGCGTAGCCTCCGGCAAAGTTGTTGACGGTGATTTTGTGCGCCTGCAAGATGTCGGCTGGACGATGACAGATGCGAGTCTATGTGGCTTGGGTCAGACTGCCGCGAGTGCAGTTCTATCGGCGATGAAGTTATGGCCGGAGATGTTTTCTCTGGAGTCCGACAGCTTGCTGTCGAAGAAGAAGATTTCTAAGACAATAGTGAATAAGGCAGTGAAAGCAAAAGCCAAAGCACAGACTGTGAAAAAGGTTGTTGCGAAAAAAGCGAATCCGAAGACTGCGAAGAAAACCACAACAAAGAAGCGTTAATGGAATGAGATGATATGACTGAAAACTTTACTTTGATCATTGACGGACAAGAAGTCTCTGTCGAACAAGGCAAGACCATTCTTGAGGCTGTGCGTGAAAATGGCAAAGATATTCCCACGATCTGTTTCCACGAAGCGACAACCGCGAATGGGTTATGTCGCATGTGTGTTGTTGAGGTGGAAGGGATGCGCGTGCTTCAACCTGCATGTATCGTTCAAGTTGCGAATAACATGAAAGTGCAGACCAAAAGCGAGAAGGTCATCCGTGCGCGCAAGACGATTTTGGAGATGCTGGCATCTACCATGGATCTTTCCAATGCGCCGGAAATCCTGACGATGATGGATGAATATGGTGCAAGCGCGGAACGCTTCCCCGGTGCGGAACGCCGCGAGTCGACTGTCATTGATGACAACCCGATGTTCATCCGCGATTACTCGAAGTGCCTATTGTGCTGGCGTTGTGTACAGGTCTGCGCAGAGGATGCACAATATACGTTCGCGATCAACTTCGAAGGTCGTGGGTTTGAAACCCAGATCGGTACCTTCTTCGATAAACCCATCCCTGAAACGAGTTGTGTATTATGTGGTCAATGCGTGGGCGTTTGTCCCACTGGTGCGTTGAAGCCAAAAAGACAATTCATGTTGGAGCAGGGGATGAGCCCGAACGAGATTAGCGTGTTGAATACTGGTAGAAAGCGAAGAAAATAGATTATGGATCAGCTTAAAGAAGAAACACTCGACCCGCAAGATTGGGATGCCATGCGTGCATTGGGACATCGCATGGTCGATGACATGATGACGTATTTGCAGAACGTGCGCGAGCGGCCTGTGTGGCAGGCAATGCCTGAGCGGGTGAAAGAAAATTTAAAGAAACCTTTACCGATCGATCCGCAATCGCCTGAAGATGCGTATCAGGATTTTGTGGAAAATGTGTTGCCGTATCCGCTTGGCAATATCCACCCGCGCTTTTGGGGTTGGGTAATGGGCGGTGGTACACCGTTCGGTGTGTTGGCTGAAATGTTGGCCGCGACAATGAATCCGAATTTGGGTGGCGGCGAGCATGTGGCTAACAATGTTGAGTTACAAGTGCTCGATTGGTGCAAAGAGATGCTGGGCTTTCCGCTGAGTGCAAGCGGTTTGTTAGTCAGTGGCGGCTCAGTGGCGAATCTCGTCGGTCTGACGGTGGCGCGCAACACACTGGCTGGTTTCGATATTCGACAACACGGTTTACCAGCCGCGCCTAAGCGCTTGGTATTGTATGGTTCGGTCGAGATCCATAGTTCGATCAACAAGGCGGTCGAGATGTTGGGCTTGGGCGAAGATGCCTTGCGCTTAATTCCGGTGAACGATCAATTTCAAATTGACCTGGCCGCGTTGGAAAAAGCCATTGCGGCAGATCAAGCTGCGGGCTTGCTGCCGTTTTGTATCATCGGTGCCGCAGGCACGGTCAACACCGGCGCGATCGATCCGTTGAATGCTCTGGCCGATATCGCTCAGCGCGAAAAGCTCTGGCTGCATATCGATGGGGCGTTTGGTTCATTGGCTGCGATCTCGCCTGAATTGCGTCCGTTGGTGGCAGGTTTGGAGCGCGCGGATTCGATCGCTTTCGATCTGCATAAGTGGATGTATATGCCGTTTGAGGTTGGTTGTGTGTTGGTGCGCGAGGCAGAAGCGCATCATTCGGCTTTTAATTTGAATCCAAAATATCTGGCGCATTACACCCGCGGTGCGGCAAGTGGCTCACACTGGTTCACTGAATATGGTCCGCAATTGACCCGTGGTTTTCGCGCGCTGAAGGTTTGGTTGTCGATCAAGGAACATGGCATCGCCAAGTATGGGCGGCTCATCAAGCAAAATGTGGATCAATGTAAGTATCTGACTCAATTGATCGAAGCTTCAGCTGATCTCGAATTGCTCGCGCCAACTGCCTTGAACATCGTTTGCTTCCGTTTCAAAGCCGCGAACCTGGATGAGAAGGCATTGAATCAGCTGAACGAGAAGATCATGATGGAATTGCACGAGCAGGGCATTGCCGTGCCAACTTATACAATTCTCAACGGCAAATTTGCGATTCGCGTTGCCAACACGAATCATCGTTCGCGTCTTGAGGATTTTGATGTGTTGGTGAGCGAAGTGCGCCGCCTTGGAAAAGAATTCTCGGCATGATTGATAGATCAGGAGAATGATTATGATACAACCCGATCGTGTTGTTACAACGACATGCCCGTATTGCGGGGTGGGATGTAATTTACAGTTACATGTCAAAGATGATTTCATTTTCAAGGTCACTTCGCCGTTTGATTCACCCGTCAATCACGGGAACTTATGTGTGAAGGGACGTTTTGGGTATGACTTTATTTATCATCCAAAACGGATTACTACACCTTTGGTAAGAAGATATTTGTTAGAGGGAAAACCAAAGCCTGAGGGTCGGGAACAGGTCTTTGCTGTCAGTAGAGACGGTAAACCGGATCCCGATTCCCAAATTTCTAATGACTGGGACTGGGTGGAGTCTGATTGGGAGACTGCGCTGAATCTCGTCGCTGATAATTTGACGCGCATCTACAAACGCGATGGCTCAGACGCGATGGCGGTCTATTGCTGTGCCAAGGCGACGAACGAAGATAATTATTTGTTGCAGAAAATGTGGCGGACGCAGTTCCGCACAAATAATGTGGATCATTGCACACGTTTGTGTCACGCAGGTTCGGTTGTGGCATTGCAGAAGGCAGTCGGCTCTTCTGCGATGAGCAATACGGCATCGCAGGTGATCCAGAATGACGTGTTCATTGTCACGGGGTCGAATACTGGTGAGAATCATCCCATCATCGCGTTGCAGATGAAGGAAGCAGTGGAGAAGTATGGCGCGAAGATGATCGTTGTGGACCCGCGTCGCATTGATCTGGTGGACTTTGCCGAGATGTGGCTGCCGCTCAAGCCAGGGACGAACGTTCCGGTCTTCAGCGCAATGGCGCATGTCATTGTCAAAGAGGGATTGGTCAATAACGATTTTGTCGCGAAGCGCACAGAAGGGTTTCAGGATTTTATTGAGTCGCTGGAGAAGTTCACGCCTGAATATGCCGAGGAACTTTCGGGTGTGCCTGCCGAAGATATTCGCACGGCGGCACGCATGTATGCCACGGCGAAGAACGGTGCGATCTATTGGGGCATGGGCATCTCGCAGCTTTCACATGGAACTGCCAGCGCGATGGCGCTCATCCATTTGGCGTTCCTTACGGGGCATATCGGACGCGATGGCACGGGATTGAATCCGTTGCGCGGACAAAACAACGTGCAGGGCGCGAGCGATATGGGCGCGATGCCGTTCCATTATCCTGGCTACATGCGCGTGGATAACGAAGCCAACGCGCAAAAATGGGAGCAGACCTGGAACATCGAACCTGGCGGTCTCTCGCGCAAGCTCGGTCTCACCACCACTGAAATTCTTGGTCACGCGCACGAGGGCGGCGTGAGAGCGTTGTACATCATGGGCGAGAACCCGATGATGTCTGAACCGAATCTCAGCGAGACGCGTAAGCACATGCAGGAATTGGAATTTCTCGTCGCGCAGGATTTGTTCATCAATGAGTCGGGCGCGTTTGCGGATGTCTTCCTGCCTGCGACGCCGTTCGCGGAAAAAGATGGGACGTTTACTAACACGGACCGGCGAGTCCAACGCGTACGGACGGCTCAACCTCCCCGCGGGCTGGCGCGTCCAGATTGGCAAATACTTTGTGATTTGGCGAACAGGCTCGAGGCCCGGCTTGAGCGTAGTTCTTCATCCGCAAAATGGGATTACGCGTCTCCCGAGGAAATCCTGCGCGAGATGGCATCCGTCAACTCTGATTACGCGGGCGTGACGTATGAACGCATCGAAAAAGTCGGGTTGATTTATCCCGTGCCTGATATGGATCATCCCGGCACGCCGACGTTGTTCACAGAGACCTTCCCGAGCGGGCGCGGAAAATTCCACGTGCTTG